>Ga0326727_10000900_pt1 | contig 116083 bp, 89 predicted proteins | sample MB2enrmetagenome_FD_207643 | JGI IMG/M metagenome (GOLD analysis project Ga0326727, IMG submission 207643) | Lab enriched peat soil microbial communities from McLean, Ithaca, NY, United States - MB29MY | ecosystem: Environmental > Terrestrial > Soil > Wetlands > Peat | place: USA: New York... | reverse complement strand
CTATATCGAGGCTAAGAGCGCGGGCGCGAAGACCGCGAATGCGGGGCCCTGCCCCACTCGCGCGCTCTGAGCTCCCGGCGCCTCTGGCGAAGCGCGATCGACGATTTTATATGCGTTATGCGACTCCGATAGCTTAGCCTCGCGCTTGAGAGAGGCGAGCAGGTCCGAGAGCGGCTCGGAATCGATGGAGGCGCCCTCGGGCACGAGGACGACCGCGGCGCTCACACCGATGAGGCTCATACGACGCTCGGCTCCCGAGCGATCCTTGCCGAGGATCCAGCCGCGTTCCCTATCCTCCGCCGTGTAGAACGAGACGGCCTCCCTACGGAATCGCTCAGAGGCCTCGCGCACAGTCCCCATGACCGACTCGATCGAGAGAGCGTAGGTGAAGGCGAAAAAATCGTCGCCGCCCAAGTGGCCAACGAAACAGCCCGAGCGGCCGAAGGTCGAGCGCAGTATGTCGGCGAAAAGCTGGATAACGCGGTCGCCCAGCCGGAAACCGTAGCGGTCGTTGAAGGGCTTGAAGTCGTCGAAGTCGAAATAAACGAAGGCCCGGCCGCGAGAGAGGTCGGCCATGCGCTCGGCTATTATCTCGGCGACGCGCAAGTTGCCGGGGAGGCGCGTGAGGGGATTCTGGTCACGAGCCTCAGCGAGCTCGCGCTCCGCAACGCGGGAAAGGAGCTCGGCCGCGGGCAAGAGGCCCGCATAGGCCGAGTCGCTCGTGAGTATGACGCCTCCGCAGCCTGGCTCGGCGCCAAAGACCTCGAGGAGACGGCCTAAGTCTGCAGTGATGGAGGCCACGGGGGCCTTGCGGAGGAAGGACGAGGCGCCCTTGCCCGCCTCCATATGTTCGAGCAGGGCGATGCCGTAAGGCGAGTAGACGTAGGGGCGGAAGTCACGCTCGAGGTAGATGCCCATGGGCTCGCCTGAAGAATCGACGACGGGCAAGATGTCGAGGCCGATCTCCTTGCGGAAGCGGTCGAGCACGCCGATGAAGCCATCCGAGACGAGGGCGGGGGCCACGACGCGGACGCTCGAGCTGGAGATGCCGGGGAGCCTCGAGCGCCCGCGCCGCGACTCACCGCCCTTTCCACGCATACCGGGGAAAGAAGAGACGAAGGCTGCCTCGCCGATAACAGGCCGGGCGAGGAGGAAGCCCTGCAACATGTCGCAGCCCGACTCAAGGCAGACACAGAGCTCTGCATCGGTCTCGATCCCCTCTGCCACCACAGTCACGCCCATAAGGTGGGCCATGCCGACTATCTTCTCGAGGAAGGCGGCCTTACGCGGCTCCGAACCCGTGCCCGCGACGAAGTGCCGGTCTATTTTCACGATGTCCGGCTCGGACATGCGCAGGAGCTTGAGGCCGGCGTAACCCGTACCGAAGTCGTCGATCGCTATGCGCAGCGACCTCTCACGGCAGAGCGCGAGCACGCGGTCGAAGAGCGCGTCGCCCTCGAGTTCGTGGCGCTCGGATATCTCGAGCACTATGCGCGAGGGAGAAAGGCCGAGGGATTGGGCCGCCGCGACAGTGTCGTCGAGGGCCGCGGAGGACGAGAGGAATGTCCTGTTGTCAATATTGTAGAAAAGCTTAGTGCCCGAAGGCGCCCAGGCGGCGAAGTCCCGGATAGCGCGTTCTCGCAAGGCGCTATCGAACTCTGCGAGTACTCCGTCGAGGTAGGCGCTATCGAATACAGAGGCAATGTCATAGAAACCTGCCTCCTTCCAGCCGCGGAGGAGCGCCTCGTAGCCGTAGGTGTGGCCGCCGGAGGATCGGATTATAGGTTGGAAGGCGAAATGCAGGGCCGCGAGTACGGATTCCCATGCAGAATTCAATACAATTTCGCTCATCGGAGATCCTCCGGCGAATAGTATCGTAAGCAGAGAGAACAGAACCATCAGAGAATTGTTAAGATTCGATTAAACAGAGGACTGCCCTTCCTTTCCCCGCGAGCCTCGATGCGGGAGCGGCGGGATCGCCTCTAGCGACGCGGGCGACGGCCTCCCCCTTTCCCTCGCCACGGACGAGGAAGACGATTCGCCTGGCGCCTGAGAGTGCGCTCAGGGTGAGCGTCAAGCGATCGAAGGGCGGGAGTGGAGAGCGGGCGGGAGAAGCGAGAACCGACGCGGGAACGGAGTCGTTCAAGAGGGGCGACAGAGGGAAAAGGCTCGCCGTATGCCCGTCGGCGCCGATGCCGAGGAGGGCGAGATCGAAGGCAGGGCGTGGGCCGAGAGAGAGAGAGAGATCTCCCGCGTATTCAGCAGCCGCCTTCTCAAGCGCCGCAGGCGAAACGGGCCCATTCGCAGGGGCGGGGACGAGGGCTGGCCAGAGATGAAGCACGGGTGCGGGAGTCCAAGCACAGTCGGCGAAAGCGCGGCCGATCATCACGCCATTGCGGGCGCAGTCATCGGGCGCGACTACTCGCTCGTCGCCGAGCCAGAGGTCGACGGCCAAGTCTTCGAGAGGCATGGCAGCCATCGCGCGATAGACGACTTCGGGAGTCGAACCGCCTGCGAGGCAGAGCGAGAGTGAAGAGCGGCCATCGGCGCGAGCATCTTCGACTGCGGCGCGAAACTCGCCCAGGGCGGCGGCGACCCACGAGCTCTCGTCCGCGAAATGACGGACTACCATGGCCCGCCTACCTCGCGGTCGCGAGGATCGGGGCCGAAGGATCCCGCGGCATACGGAAGCGGCGGCCCCTCGGCCCTCCATGCGGCCTCAAGGGCGTCGACGATGCGCCAGGATTCCTCGGCTTCGTCCGCGCGGATGAAGAGAGTCGAGTCGCCCGAGAGCGCGTCGGCTATGAGACGCTCATAAGCCTCGGGGAAATAGGCGTCGTTGCTCTCGCGGTAGGCGAAGCGCAGCTCTTTGGGCACTACGCGCGCGATACCGGGCTCTTTAGCGTTGAAGCGCAGCCACAGGCCTTCGTCGGGCTGTATCCGCAGTGTAAGCGCATTGGGCGCGAGAGAATCCCCGCAGTAGCCCGCGAAGAGGGTCGCCGGCGGGCGCTTGAAGGTCACACGGATCTCGGAGAGCTGTCGATCGAGCGCCTTGCCGGTGCGGAGAGTGAAGGGCACGCCGGCGAAACGCCAGTTGTCCACCTCGACGCGCAGCGACACGAAGGTCTCGGTTCGGGAACCTGGCTGCACCCGCGCCTCGCTCGCGTAGCCGCGCATAGGTTTGCCGTCGTCGGCCGAAAGCCCCGCGGCGTACTGGCCCCGGACCGAGCGCGAGAGGAATTCCTCGGGGCTATAGTTGCGGATCGACTTGAGCACCTTAACCTTCTCGTCGCGCACGGCTTCGGGCTCGAGGCTCGCTGGCGCCTCCATAGCGACGAGGCAGAGCAGCTGCACAAGATGGTTCTGTAGCATGTCACGGGCCGCCCCCGCCTTGTCGTAGTAGCCGCCCCGCTCGCCTATGCCGCCGGTCTCGAGCACGTCGATCTCCACCGACTCGATGTGCCCGCGGTTCCACAGAGGCTCGAAGATCGAGTTGGCAAAGCGGAAGTAGAGAAGGTTCTGCACCGTCTCCTTGCCGAGGTAGTGGTCTATGCGAAAGATGTCGCGCTCGTCGAAGCAGCCGCGCAGTGTCGAGTTGAGAGCGTGAGCGCTCGCGAGGTCGGAGCCGTAGGGCTTCTCGACGATGAGCCTGCGGAAGGGCGAGCTCGATGCCGAGAGGCGACCGGCCGATCCGAGCCCGGCGGCCGCGAGGCGACGCGCGACGACGGAAAACTCCTCTGGGGCGGTGGCGAGGTAGAAGAGCGAGTTGGGCGGAAGCGCCGGATCTGAGAGGCAATGCGCGAGCTCGGCGTAGGAGGCCTCCTCGTCGAAGGAGCCGCGTATATAGGAGAGGCGGCGAGCGAATAACGCCCATGCGGAAGACTCGATGGGCTTTGTGTGCGAGTACAAATCGCAGGACTCCCTCGCCATCGCAACGAAGGCCTCGAGCGAGAGTTCGCGACGCGCGAAGCCGATGATGGCCGCGTTAGGCGGCATGACGCCCATGCGCTCAAGGTTATAGAGCGCCGGGAATATCTTGCGGCGGGCAAGGTCTCCTGTGGCCCCGAAAATCACAATGACAGCGGCCTCGGGCTGCTGGGCGTTGCCAGCCAAGTCGCAGCAACCGGCGATCGCGTTCTGCTCGGACACTAATGAGCCTCCCGGGGACTACCGGATTTCGCGCGTAACGCCGCCTTGCGGGTCCCGAGCAACAAATATACTGAAAATCAACGGGGACGGCTCTTCCAACCGGGCTTGTCAGGCCCGACCCACTTGCGTCGAGGGGGCTCGTCGCGCGACGCCTCGCCTTGGCGGTGCGGAAGCTGGCCGTGCGGGCGCGCTCGTCTCTCCTCGGGCCGATGGCCTGCTTTCCCCTCGGTGCCCGCGGGATACCAGTGAAACCACTGCTCCTCCGCGCCATTCACTATGAGCTTGGCTGTCGGAGCGTAGCGCCCGAAAAAGTCGCCGAAGTCCGAGCGGTTCGTGACGAAGCCCAGATTCCAGCCCGAGAAACGGGAGGCGACCTCGCCCATACGGCGGTAGAGAGCCTCGGCCTCTTCTACGCTGCCGAGCCGCTCGCCGTAGGGAGGATTGCAAATGAGACTGCCGACCTCGTACTCGGGCGCAGCGTCCTCGGCCTTGGCGATGCGGAACTCGATACCGGCAGCGACGCCGGCTCGGGCCGCGTTGGCCCTGGCCGCCTCGAGGGCGCCAAAGTCCGCGTCGCTGCCCATAATGCGGAACTCGGCGTCACGCTGCACGCGAGCCTTGGCGGCTCCGATCTCGTCGGAGAGCGCCTTCGAGGAAGAGGAGGAGCCCATGGCCAGAGGCATGTCCTCGATCGAGAAGGCGCGGCCGAGGCCAGGCGCCCTGTCCATGGCGAAAAGGGCCGCCTCGATGGCGAAGGTGCCCGAACCGCAGAAGGGATCGAGTAGCGGAAGCCGGCGGTTCCAGCCGGAAAGGAGGAGGACCCCTGCAGCGACCGTTTCTTTTAATGGAGCCTGACCGACCGCGAGGCGGTAGCCGCGTTTATGCAGGGCGTCGCCCGAGGAATCCAGGCCAAGGAGGCAATCGTTCGAATCGAGGTAGACACGGAGCGAGCGCTCCTTGCCTGTCTCGCTCATGCGAGCGACTTTATAGATCGAGCAGAGCCGCTCGTAGACAGCCTTGTGCACGACCGACTGGACCGAAGTCTGCGCGGCGAGTTGCGAATCCTTGATACGCACGCGCTCGATGACGAGCCTGTCCTCGCGGCGGAAGTAAAGCTCCCAAGGGAGGGCTCGCACCGATTCGAAGAGCTGGTCGAAGTCCAGGGCGCGGAAGGAGCCCGCTTCGATCAGCACGCGCTCGGCGGTGCGCAGGCAGAGGTTCGCGCGCATGAGGAAAGCGCCCGCATTCTCGCCCTCGCCTAAGGCGAAGCGCACGCGACCAGGCTGGTGGCCTTCGGCCTTGAGCCCTATCTTCTCGATCTCGTTCTGGCAGACCTTCTCGAGCCCGAGGGCACAGAGGGCCAAGCCGTGTTCAGGTGATTTCACATCTATAGTATGGACCGTAACGCGGCTTCGACACAAGAACGATAATTCCGAGTTCTGGCTTGACACTCCCCCGTCGCTCCGATAATATGCCTCTCGTTCGATTCGGGGGTGTAGCTCAATTGGCTAGAGCGTTTGAATGGCATTCAAAAGGTAGAGGGTTCAACTCCCTCCACCTCCACGAAAATGACGGCTGCCTATAAAAGGCGGCCGTTTTTGTTAATCGAGCCTTTGCGAGATGCCACCACGCAAAGCGTGGCGGGAGATCGGGAAGGTGGGCTAGTCCCTTCAAGCTGCAGAAACCAATTTTTCAACGTAATTATTCCCCTCTAATCATACTTCTGCGATGGTTGTGTGATAATATAAGAAGAGCTGTAAATATAGGAGAAAATCATGAAAAGGCTACTTCTCATTGTCGCGTTTTTAGGATTGATTAGTAGTGCTTTTGCAGACGCTCCTTTCTTTATTCAAATCGGGGGCGGATATAGCTTTATTAGCTACCCCGCAGATTTAGCTGATACCATCTCTGAGGTTGAATCTTATCCAGGGGTATCAAGAATACCACTGGCTCTTGATGTTGCCGGGGGCATATCGATAGCGCCCGACTCTTTCCTTATGCTTCGACTCGACTGCACAGGAGATCGCCTCTCTTATGGCACTAATTGGGTGCAAATCAATTCATATTTGTATTCAATAGGGGTAAGACATTACTGGAGGCGTTTTTTTGTTGATGGGGCGCTAGGCATGGCAAGAATTGTTACACAGCTTAATTCAGTTAGTGATTATTCGTTAAGCGATCCTGGATTTGGTATTGGCGGAGGAGTTGGCTATGATTTCGCAGGAAATCAGCAACGTTTCGGAGCAATTCTAGAAGCGCATGGGGATGCTCTTTATATTGATGGAGATAATGTTTCCAACATTAGTTTGCTATTTGATTTATGCGTTGAATAATGCCATGAAATTCTAAGCAAAATCTAAGCAGGCTCCGTATAAGCCTAATAACTCATACGAAGCTTGAGCCCTTTGTCATCTATGCTCCTGCCGACAGGCTTACCGGAGGTTTTCATGTCGCTACTGTCGATCATACTGACCGTCGCGGGCCTGTGCCTCTTCGAGACCATCTCGAGCGTGGACAACGCGATCATTAACGCCGAAGTGCTCTCGGGCATGGGTCGCAAATCCAGGAGGTGGTTCCTCTCCTGGGGCATTTTGATAGCGGTTTTCGTGGTGCGCGGCCTTCTGCCCTGGCTCATCGTATGGGGCGCTGTGCCGAATCTTGGACCTATCGGGGCCTTCATGGCAGCTTTCTCGAGCGATCCCCTGGTGCATGGCGCGATCGATTCCGCGAAGCCCGTCCTCCTCATGGCGGGCGGAGTATTCCTCCTCCTTTTATTCCTTCACTGGCTCTTCCAAGAGCCTAAGAACTTCGGCCTGCCCGGCGAGCGCTTCTTCATGAAGCAGGGCGTATGGTTCTACGCCGCGGCATCGGCCCTGATCGCGGCCCTGGTTTGGTACGCGGCCGAAGAGGATGCGGCCTCTGGAAAGATGGCCTTCGCGGCCACCCTAGGCGCTACGGTCTTCTTCCTCACGAGCGGCTTCAAGCAGAACGCGGAGAGGCAGGAGGCGGGGCTAAAGGATGTCGCGATGTCGGACATCTCGAAGCTCCTCTACCTCGAGATCATCGATCTCACCTTCTCGATCGACGGGGTGCTCGGCGCCTTCGCCTTCACCCTTTCTGTGCCGATCATCCTTGTAGGCAACGGCCTGGGCGCGGTGATCGTCCGGCGAATCACGGTCGGCAATATCGACAAGATCAAGAAGTACCGCTTCCTAAAAAACGGCGCCATGTACTCGATCCTCGCCCTCGGCGCGGTGATGACATCCGAGGCTTTCGGAGTCCGCCTGCCCGAGTGGCTCTCGCCCGCGGCTACCTTCCTCATCGTGGGCGGCTTCTTCATCAAATCGGTCGCCGACGCACGCCCTTGATGACCGATCCGGGGAGCGATACAATCCTATAAAAATCGGCCCCGCGCTCGATATCCTGGAGTTCGAGGATAGGGAACGCACGGCCATGTGGAGAGCGCAATGTCCGACAGCATAGATCCCGAGATAGCAGCACTGATCGGAGGATCATCGGTCGAAGAGTATAAGTCAGGAGCCACTAACGCGGAACAGAAGGCGGCGGGCGCTCCCCCTCCCGACTTCGGCGCCCTCTTCGGCGAGGCGGAGGTCTCCACGGAACCCCATAACAAAAAGGAATTCGATGTCGACCTGACGCGCAAGGGCTTCTCGCCCGTGGAAAAGATCGAGGCCGACAAGCCCGCCGCCTGGTTCTCCGACCCGAGTTACTACAAGACCGCGCTGGGCGGAGAGGGCGAGGAAGCGACGAAGCTCCACGAGCTTCTCGGCAAGTATCTCAAGGCGACGGACCCCAAGGACAAGGGCGTCTATCGCCAGCAGATCGTGACGGCGTTCTGGTACCTGGATCAGAAGATGGCACTGCACTGCATCGGCCCTCAGGCGCCTATGCCCAAGAAGCTGGCGGTGCGCTTCGCGGCAGTGCTGCCCAATCTCTTCTCGCCCGAGATGGCCGACCTCTTCCAGCGCGTGATCTTCGAAAAGGAGTTGGATGAGCCGGTCTACTACGTCGATGAGTGGATGCGAGCCATAGCCACTGGCTTGGTGGGGGCGAGCGCCACTGACGAAGTGAAGCCGCGAGCGAAGGATGGGGACGACAAGTCCCGTTTCGTCGCCCTGATCCAGCGCGCTCAGGGCAAGCGCGACGCCTCCGGGGGCATCATGAAGTCGAAGGCCGAGGAGCGGCGCCAGCTCGAAAGCCTGCTTAAGGAGCGGGTCGAGGGGATCTGCAGCCATCAGATCCGAGAAGGCATCAACGTTCCCAGCTCCTACACCGACATGCAGAAGAAGACGATGAGCGAGCTCTACGACGTGATCCGCAAGATGCTCGCGGTCGATAAGGAACTCCAGCAATCGATCGAAGAATTCGACAAGGCGGGCGAGGAATTAAGGAGTGTGCAGGAGAAGGCGGGGGCTCTCGGGCAGGACGCGAAGGCGGACATGCAGACCCTCGCTCAGGAGTTCGATACGGTCCACCAGATGAGCCGCCTCTGCGTGGGCAGGCAGGGCAACCATTTCCCCCTCCTCACGCGCGAGTACTTCCATGGCAACATCAAGGACATAGGCACGCGGGAGAACGTCGTGCGAGCCCTCGCCTGGATCGAATCGATCGATTGCGAAGCCTACTGCAGGCCCTACAAAAGCTCGCTCAACAGGATCGTGCCCTTCATCATCCTCGTGCCCTGCTACGGCGATACCGGCGTATGCTGGGAACCCTTCGACAACCACAACCGCGCCACAAGCCGCGGCCGCGTGGCCATCCCGATGTACCCGAAGAACCTCGCCATGGCGGTCATCTCCGCGGTGGCCGACCTGCGCTGGCAGGTCGCGAAGGAGAAGGCTTCCTACTACTGGATGGAAGAGGGCCTCACCGGCAACTACTACCAGTGGTTCCAGTCGCGCAAGATCCGCGGGGACGTCAAGGAGTTTTTCATCCAGGACTACATCGTCTGGATCACGAAGGAGTCCGAGGGCATCCAGAAGCTCGATAAGGAGATCCGCGGGATATTCTGGCGCTACATGCCCTTCTCCAAGGAAATCAAGGAGAAGCTCAAGACGCGCAGCTACGTTTACCAAGAGCTGTACCAGAAGGACGTGAACCGCTCGCTGTCCGACGGCTATTGATGGGAACGCCGCCGAAACCGCAACCCAAAAACGCCTAACGTTGACTATTGTATGTGCTCCAACTATACTCGTTTAGATCATTAGGAGGCGGGCATGGAACCCATCAGCCGCAAGTATCGAGAAAGAATAATGCGTATGATAGCCGCCTCGCAGGGACCGGCAGTCGTCTCGGACAAGAACGTCTACCAGCTCGGGAATGCAGCCATCCTTCCTTTTATCGACGGGATGATCGAGGATAATCTATTGCCTGGCTCCGAGATCCGCGGCATCGAGCGGCTCGAGAGTCTCCTCGAATCGGCGCGTTCCGGCGAAGCCTGCCTCCTCTTGCTCGAGCACTACTCGAATTTTGACCTGCCGGTATTCCACTACCTTCTAGCGAAGGCAGGTGGCAAGGGCCGGGAAGTGGCCGACGCTCTCCTCGCGATAGCAGGCATCAAGCTCAACGAATCGAACCCTGTCGTCCTCGCCTTCACCGAGGCTTATACGCGCCTGGTGATCTATCCCAGCCGCTCGGTCGAGAGTCTCAAGGAAAAGCTCAAGGAGTCGCCGAAGGAGCTCGTCGCCGAAGTGATGCGGAGCACGACCGTGAACCTCGCCTCGATGCGCAAACTCTCGGAGCTCAAGAAAGAGGGCAAGCTCGTCCTCGTATTCCCCTCGGGAACGCGCTACAGGCCCTGGGACCCGAGCACGAAACGCGGCGTGCGCGAGATCGACTCCTATATCAAGTCCTTCTCGAAGATGGTGCTCGTCTCGATCAACGGCAATATCCTCAGGCTGAACACCGAAGGCGGGATGGAGGACGACCTCGTCTGCGAGGACAGGGTCGTCTACACTGTCAGCCAGGTAATCGACTGCAAGGAGTTCCGCGAGACGGTCAAGGCGAACTACCATTTGCGTGACGAGATCAAGAACGGCCACCCCTTCCGCGATGATAAGAAGCAGGCGATCGTCGACGAGGCGATGGCCCAGCTCGAGCGGCTTCACGAGGCGACGGAAAAAGACCGCCTTGCGCAATAGGAATCCTGCGCGAGAAGCTCAGTAGACCTTATTCCGCAGTATCTCCCCGACCATCACCCGGGCTCGTATTTGGCAAGTGTAGAAGCCACCGATGATCGCCAAGGTAGGCACCCGCTCGAAAGCGACCCGGCCTCGGACTAAACGGGGTTTGTTCGGCTCGAGGCCCTGAAGATAGGCGCGCACGGCGAGCCTCAAGGCGTCTTCGTAAGCCGCCATCCTCCCCTTAATGCCTAAGTTCATATCCGCCTTGCCGATGCCCTGGGAGCCCTTCCAGGGATCCTGCATGTAGCTCTCCATGAGCTGCACCAGGGCGGTCGAGGGCTTGTACTCGACGAAGGACCGAAGTTCGTCGGAGGAGGCCTTGGGCGCCCCTGGGGCGAAGGAGAGAGAACCGGGCTTTAGGTTCCCGAGGGGGGTGAGGACGAAGCGTTCGGCTAGGCCCCTCGTCTTGTCGTAGGGCGTGTACTCGAAATCGAAGCCCCAGATGAGACCGCTATAGGCCCAGGCTGCCTCCTCCAGCATGCGAGCGCGCGCTGTAGCGTCGGAGACGGGCCATTCGTCGCCCACGCCGGACACTGGCGTGAGATCGGCCCAGAACTCGGCGCGGAGGAGTGATCTGTCCGGTCCGGTGTAACCGGAGTCCTCCGCGGCTAGAGGCAAGGCGAGGATGGCAACGCCACAAGCGAAGACCGCGAGTGCGAGGCTTCGATGCTGGCCTGCAGTGCGCGTCATGGCCGGCGGCTTAACGCCTAGGGCTCCGGGGGAAGAAGCGACGCCAAGGGTTTACGCCGAAGCGGGCAAGGAAATAGAGCCAGCCGAAGCCGAAGCCTGCGAGATGAGTGAGGTGGGCGACCGAGCTCTGCGAGCCGAATACCTGCGACAGGACTTCGATGGCAGTGTAGCCGAGCACCATGACCGGGGCGCGCATGGGAATGATGCCCCAGATGAGAATCTGCGCCTCGGGCTCGAGGGTGGCGAAGGCGAGAAGGACGGCGAAGATTGCGCCCGAGGCGCCGAGCATTGGAACGTAGGCCCCGCCGGAAAAAAGGTAGAAGCCGAAGGAGAAGAGTCCCGCGAGGAAGCCTGACAGAAGGTAGTAGAGGAGAAACTCTTTAGATCCGACCTCCTTTTCCACTGCGGTGCCGAAGAAGAGGAGGCCGAGCATGTTCACAAGGAGGTGCGTAAAGTTCGCGTGGGCGAACATATAGGTGAAGGGCTGCCAAAAGGCCCCGCCGAGCACGAGGACGGGGGTCATGGCGAGATAGCCCATGACCTGGGGGAAGATGTACTCGAGGGCGAAGACGAGCACATTGATGGCTATAAGCCAGATCGAGGCATTAACATAGTTGTAGCGGAAGGGCCGCCTGACGAGGGCATTCGAATTCATGGGTTTTACTGTACGGAATTTCGCGATCGTAGACAAGCGCGGACAGAGGGGGCTACAGTTTTCGGCCGATGGAGGATGAGCATGGCCGAACGCGCGCCCAACTGCCTAAAATGCCTGCACTTCCGGATAACCTGGGAACCCGCCTTTCCGCGCTCCTGCCTTGTCTTCGGGATTAAAAGCAAAAACCTGCCCTCGATAGAAGTCTTTGCCGCGACGGGCACGCATTGCCCCTCATTCGAGCTGAAACCGGGTCTGCGATAAGACAGATTATCTTGCGCTCCGCTGCCATGGCTCTAGGGCATAGCCCACTAGCCGGAAACAGCGTGCTAAGGCATTATCCCCATTTAGCAACTTTTAAAGTATAGTAGGTACTATGAAGCGCAAATCAAGAATCAGCGTACGCGTCGCGCTCGTCATCGACGCTCTCATGCTGCTTGTCCTCGGATTCGTTATCTTCCTCGTAGACACACGCCTCGACTATGCCTTCGACAACCTGATTCGCGACGAGAGCCTCCAGATCGTTTCGGCCCGCTCAGACGAGCTCGGCCGTGTGATAGCGATGCACAAGAGCCAGCTCTCTCTCCTGTCGATCCAACCGGCCCTACGCGCGAAATCGGACAAAGACTGCGAGGCCTATGTCCGCTCTATGGCATCCTCCGTCGGTGAGGACATATCGAATGTCTTTCTCGTCTGGCCGGACGGTAGGGCCATGGCAACGACGACAGGCTACGTGGACGTGCACGAGCGCGACTACTTCAAGGCGATATTCGAGGGCGGGGAAGAGGAAACAGTGGGCGCGCCCGTCGTCTCCAAGATAACCGGCAAGCCGAGCGTCATGATCGCTCGTGCGTTGCGAGACGGCGCGAAGACCAGGGCGGCCCTCTGCTTCGAGATGTCCCTCGACCGGCTTTCCGCCATAACCGCGGCCATCAAGATCGGATCGACCGGCTACGGATGGGTGACCGACAGGACCGGCCTCGTGATCGCCTTTCCCCATGCCGAGCAGATACTCAAGCTCAACATTTCAGAGGCCGACGAGAAGGCCGGCTACAAGGACCTCGATGCCCTCGCTAAACGGCTTCTCTCCTCGCCCTACGCTTCGGGCGGCTTTACGCGAAACGACGGCGTGCCCATGTCGCTCTTCGGCTGCGAAGTCCCGAACACGCCCTCATGGAGGCTCGGCGTCAACGTGACAAGCGCCGAGCTCCGCGAGCCGATAGGCGCTCTTCGCCTCATCCTCATAATCATCAGCTCGATCAGCCTCGTGGTCGCGGGAACCGTCGCCATTCTCATAGGCCGCTGGATCGCGAAGCCCATACGCGGCATGGCAACTTCTTTCCGCGAGCTTGCCGAGGGCGAAGCCGACCTCACGAAGCGGCTCTCGATCGAGCGAAACGACGAGGTCGGAGAGCTCGCGCTGGACTTCAACCGTTTCGTCGACAAACTGCACGAGCTCGTGTCCAGCATGAGGGCGGCGCAAGCCCAGGTCCAGGAGATCGGGCATGAACTCGACTCGGGAGCGGCGAGCACGGCCGATGAAGCCGGACGCATCGAGGGGCTCATCGGGTCGATTCGGGACCTGATCGAGCACCAGTCCCGCAGCGTCGCGGACTCCTCGAGCGCGGTGGCCCAGAGCTCGAGCGGAATCGACAGGCTCGACGGACTCATCGCCGAGCAGTCCGCGAGCATCGTGGAGGCTTCCGCCTCCATCGAGGAGATGGTCGGGAACATCGGCTCCGTGACTCAATCCATCGAGAGGATCGCGGCGGAATTCGCGGCCATATCGAGCTCGACCGAGATAGGAAGGACGACCCAGGGCGTGACTCGCGAGCGTATCGCCCAGATATCGGAGCAGTCCGAGAGCCTCATGGAAGCGAACTCGGCGATAGGGACGATAGCCTCCCAGACCAACCTCCTCGCGATGAACGCGGCTATCGAGGCCGCGCACGCGGGCGAGGCGGGCAAGGGGTTTTCGGTGGTCGCGGACGAGATCCGCCGCCTCGCCGAGACCTCGGCCCAGCAGTCCAAGGCCATCGGCGCCAAGATGCATTCGATCCAGGAGAGCATCAACGGAATAGTTGAGGCGTCGGGTGAGTCGGAGAAGGCATTCGACGACCTTGGCTCGAAAATCGCATCCACCGATTCCCTCGTCGCCGAGGTCAAGCAGGCCATGGCAGAGCAGCGCGAAGGCTCGTCGCAGATACTCGAGGCGATCCGCGACATGAACGGCGTGACGGGCCAGGTGAAGACGAGTTCAGCGGAGATGAGCGCAGGCAACAAAGCGGTGCTCCAAGGAATAGAGAAGCTCAAGACGGCGTCCAAGGCGATCGAGGAAAGCGTGAGGTCCATAGCGGATAGCGCCGAGAGCATCAGATCGGGGGCGCAGAGCGTCGCCACCATCGCCGAGCGCAACGGCGAAACGGTCGCAAAAATGGAAGAGAGGATAGGACGATTCAAAATCTAGCCGGTTTCCTGACCGCGCTTCCCGCCTGGTAACGCGGGGGCTCTTCATGGCATAATCGTCCGGCCGGCGAGCCGGCGAATGCTAGGAGGAAATCGTGTATAAGTCGGTAGATCCGAAAGTCAGCTTCCCTAAGATGGAGGAAGACATAGTCCGCTTCTGGGAAGCGGGTCGGATTTTCCAGAAATCGATTTCCCAGCGCGAAGGCAAGGACGAGTTCGTCTTCTACGACGGCCCCCCCTTCGCGACGGGCTTGCCCCACTTCGGGCACTTCGTGCCCGGCACGATCAAAGACATCGTCCCCCGCTACAAGACGATGCGCGGCTTCAAGGTCGAGCGCCGCTTCGGCTGGGACTGCCACGGCCTGCCCGTCGAGAACCTCATCGAGAAGGAACTCGGCCTCGACTCCAAGACCGACATAGAAAAGTACGGCATCGCCAAGTTCAACGAGGCCTGCCGCGCCTCGGTTCTGCGCTACACGAAGGAATGGCGCACGATCATGACCCGCGCCGGACGCTGGGTCGATTTCGACCACGACTACAAGACCATGGACCCCGACTACATGGAGTCCATCTGGTGGGTGATAAAGAGCCTCTGGGACAAGGGCCTCGTCTACGAAGGCCACAAGATACTGCCCTACTGCCCCCGCTGCGCGACGGTGCTCTCGAACCATGAGCTCGCGCTGGGCGGCTATAAGGACGTCCATGACCCCGCCATCACGCTCAAGTTCAAGGCGGTCGCCGCGCCGAAGGGCGCCGGATTGGATGGCCTCGCCGACGGGAAGACTTTCTTGCTCGCGTGGACGACGACGCCTTGGACTCTGCCGTCCAACTTGGCCCTCTGCCTCGGGCCGGACATCGACTACGTTCTCGTGAAGGACGGCTCCGAGCGCTACGTCCTAGCCGAGTCCCGCCTCCACGCGTACTATAAGGAAAACGAGACCCCCGAGATCCTCTGGCGCAAGAAAGGCTCGGAACTAAAGGGCATCGAGTACGAGCCCCTCTTCCCCTACTTCGCCGAGGCGCGCGAACAAAACGCCTTCCGTACTTATACGGGTTCGCATGTCACCACCGAGGATGGCACGGGCATCGTCCACACGGCCCCCGGCTTCGGCGAGGAGGACCACGAGGTCCTCGTGGGCACGGGCGTGCCCACGGTCTGCCCCATCGACGCCGAGTGCAAGTTCACCTCCGAGGTGAGCGACTACCAGGGACGCTTCGTGAAGGACTGCGATAAAGACATCATGGACAGGCTCAAGGCGGAGGGTAAGCTCGCAAAGCGCGAACAGATCCTCCATGCCTATCCGCATTGCTGGAGATGCGACCATCCGCTGATCTACCGCGCCGTGGGCTCCTGGTTCGTCAAGATCGACCCGATCAAGCCGAAGATGCTCGCGAACAACGCCAAGGTCTACTGGGTGCCCGACCACATCAAGAACGGCCGCTTCGGCAAGTGGCTCGAGGGCGCCCGCGACTGGGCGATCTCGCGCAGCCGATACTGGGGCAACCCCCTGCCGATCTGGAAGTGCCCCGACTGCGGCAAGACGGTCTGCGTCGGCTCCCGCGCGGAGCTCGAGAAACTCTCGGGCGCGAAGCTCACCGACCTGCACAAGCACTTCGTCGACGAGATAACGATGCCCTGCTCTTGCGGCGGCACGATGAAGCGCATCCCGGAGGTACTCGACTGCTGGTTCGAGTCGGGCTCCATGCCCTACGCCCAGGTCCACTACCCCTTCGAAAACAAGGAAAAATTCGAGGGCCACTTCCCCGCCGACTTCATCTCCGAGGGTCAGGACCAGACCCGGGGATGGTTCTATAGCCTGACGGTCCTCGCGGCCGCCCTCTTCGATCGGCCGGCCTTCCAGAACTGCGTCGTCTCCGGCATGGTGCTCGCCACCGACGGTAAGAAGATGTCCAAGTCGCTCAAGAACTACACGGACCCCACGGAGGTCATGGACAAGTTCGGCGCGGACGCCCTCCGGCTCTTCCTTATGAACTCCGCAGTCACCCGCTGCGACGACCTCTGCTACTCCGACGAAGGCGTCAAGGATGTCCTGAAGAGCGTGCTCATTCCGCTGTGGAACTCTTACGGCTTCTACGTGACCTACGCCAACATCGACAAGTTCCCCGAGACGCTCGCCGAGGTCGATGTCGTACGACAAGGCGCGCATAATCCCCTCGACCGATGGATACTCTCGCTCTGCGAGGCCCTGGTGCTCAAGGTCGGCTCGGCCCTCGACGCCTACGACATGCAGGGGGCGATAGCGCCCATCGTGGCCTTCATCGACAGCCTCAACAACTGGTACATCCGCCGCAATCGCCGCCGTTTCTGGCGGTCGGGAGGAGACGAGGACAAGGCCGAGGCCTACAGCGTCCTGCGCCGCGTCCTCGTGCGCCTCGCGACCGTGTCGGCGCCTATCGTGCCCTTCATCTCCGAGGAGATCTGGCGCAACTTGAAGCGTCCCGGGGAGCCTGAGTCCGTCCATCTCTGCGACTGGCCCCAGTACGAGAAACTCCTGCGCGACGAGGAGCTCGAGCGCAAGATGGACTCGGTGCGGCACGCCGTGTCGATGGGAAGAGCCCTGCGCGTGCAGAACGACATAAAAATCCGCCAGCCCCTTGCGGCCGTGCACCTTGTCACCCGCGACGAGGCGGAGCGCGCCGTCCTCATGGAGATGGAGGAGATCCTCCGCGACGAGCTCAACGTGAAGAAGGTGGTCTTCCGCGCGAACGAGGAGGAGCTCGTCGAGTACTCGGCGAAGGCCAACTTCCGCGTCCTCGGCAAGGAGCTCGGCAAGGATATGAAGGCCGCCGCCGAGAAGATCGAAAAGTTCTCCGGCCACGAGATCGCGAGCCTCCTCGAGGGCGCTATCCTCGAGATCGAGGTCGCGGGCAAGGCTGTCGAGATAACGGCGGACAAGGTGGACATCCGCCGCGCCGAGAGGGAAGGCCTCAAGGTCCTGAACGAGGGCAGCCTCACGCTCGCCCTCGACGCCGAGATCACCGACGAGCTCCTCGCCGAGGGCTATGTTCGCGACCTCGTGCGCGGGGTGCAGAACCTGCGCAAGGAGTCGGGGCTCGAGGTGACCGACAGGATCAAGCTCGTCGTCGCGGGCGAGAGCGAGCTCAAGAGGGCCCTGGAAGGCTTCTCGGAGTTCGTCCGTTCCGAGACCCTCGCGACCCAGGTGACGTGGGCCGAGGGAGTGGGCGTTCCAGGAAGCTCCGGCGCCTTCACGGACATCGAGGCCGGCGACAAGACCTGGCGCGCGAGCATCGCGAAGGCCTAAGTTCTTGGGGGCCTTGCGTCGCGAAGGCTTAGCGACATACGTCGAAAGACACGACTCGACTCAGCTTATGGTGAGTCGAGTCGTGTAGCTTCCGGAGCGGATGGTCTTACCGGGCCTGGTACGCACTACGAGGCTGTACTCTCCGGCGGCGATATCGGGCACCTTGCAGTCGACGAAAACGTTCCCCACGTGGCTGTAGACCTGGGACCTGGTTTCCTTTCCATCGTCCGCCGCGAAGAAGACACCGGATTCTCCGTCCTCCTTGTCGAAGCGAAGCCGCGAGCCGGTCAGATGGAGAATATGGCCGCACTTGCCCCCATTCACGATATCCCCGTCATCGACATTTTCAACACTGTGGACCAGGGGAACGGGGGTGGAAGGAGTATCGACGACCGATATCTGGATACTCCGTTTCAACCGCTCGGCGACCTCGGCCGTTGGTCGGACGTGGATGGTCAGGGCATCCGCCGAGATTGCCCTTTTCGTGGAATTGTCGCCGGTTGGGCGCAGGTTCACGGTGAAGGACCCCAGGGGCGTCATAACCCGGGTACCCTTGGCCATGTAAAGGACCAGTGCATCGCAGAACTGGGCCAAAACTGCCTTCATGTCGGCTTCCGACACGACGGCCCCCTTGGACATGTAGGCAAGCATATCGTCGAACGGCAGACTGTCCCGCTGGACAACCCGAAACGCGATCGCCCCGTCCTTGCGGATCGGGTCTTCCATGAAAGCGACTTGAAACATGCTGCACCTCTTGAAATATATATGCAGATGGCAAGCGTTTCTGCTTCAATTTCCTGTCAGAATTATCGAGTTTTTTGCGTAGCGGACTGAATTTTCTACACAGTGGACTGAGTGCTCCTGACAGCAGGATCGAATTGCATGTCCACGAAAACTCCGGGGAATGTGCACAAAATCCGATGTTCAGCTCCAGCCTCGACATGGTTACGCGAAGCTCGATAAAAAGCGGCACATACTTTTGAGTGATGGCGTCGGCAATGTGCTGGGCGACTTCGATATTGTAGGTATGCGAAGATTCGTTGCGGCTTTTGATCATTTCTATCCAGGTTTCACCATCGTGTATAATGCCTGCTTTAAAAGCTTCGCGCGTGGCGTCGCAGTCAGAGTATAGCCCCGGCGGCGCGGAAGTAAATTAGACCAAGACTCACTATAGCAGCGCTTTCACGCCCTGGATGCTCCGTGCGAATTAGGGCGGAGGCCTTTACTTCGCTCCGCGCGTTCACTACGATATTCCCTGAAAAGTTAAGCCAAATCCTATCCGGAGGCAGAGCAATCGTAAAAAAGAAGGTATGTCTTTTCGGCGCCTTCGGCGTCGGGAAGACCAGCCTCATTGGCAGGTTCGTAAGCAATATCTTCTCGGCCCAATACCTGTCGACGGTCGGCGTCAAAGTAGACAAGAAGCTCCTATCCTTCGGGCCCGGCAAGGATCTCATGATGATGGTCTGGGATCTCGAGGGCAGGGACGACTACGTCTCGATAGCGGATAGCTACCTCCGCGGCATGTCGGGATTCTTTCTCGTCGCGGACGGCACGCGCCCCGAGACCCTCGACAACGCGCGAGACATTCAGCGCGTCATGGCCGGACTCTTCACCGAAGTGCCCTCCGCCCTTCTCCTCAACAAAACCGATCTCTCGGCCCAGTGGCGGGCGAGCGACGAGGACTGTGCCGAATTCCGCGCCTCGGGAATCGAGGTGCTGCGCACGAGCGCCAAGGACGGCAGCGGGGTCGATGAGTCCTTCGCCGCCCTCGGTCGGAGGATGCTCGGCGAGGTGGGCGTTTGAAGGGCACGAAGCGCCCCGCCGACCTCGACGAGCGCATGAAGGAACTCGACGAGCGCGAGCGTTATGCGCTCAAGCGCCTGCGTAAGTCTATGGGTTCCGGTTCGATCACCGCCGAGGGCGTGGGAGAGGTTTTGCCCGACGCGGTCGTCATCAGCGCGGACGGGGGCGCCAAACTCCCGAAGTCGATGGTCCAGACGACGGAGAAAGCCATAGGCCTCTCCGTCGCCGAGGATCCGGCGGTGCTTTCGGACGCGCTCTTCCCCATCATCGGTTCCGCTATCCGCAAGGCGGTAGAGCGCCTCGTCGCGGAGACGCTGTTCAAGGTGAACGCAGGCCTGGAGAAGGGCCTATCGGTTAAGCGCCTGATCTGGCGATACGAGTCCCTGCGGAGCGGCGTACCGTTTTACGAAATCGTCCTCAAGCACACGCTCGAGTATCGAGTAGAGCACGTCTTCCTCATCCACAAGAAGACGGGGCTCCTCATCGCGGACGCGGCCCTGCCCGGTCCTTCCAGCCTGGCGGACAAGGATATGGTCGCCTCGATGCTCACGGCGGTGCGGGACTACATCAAGGACTCGCTCTCCCTCGAGAAGGCAGAGGCGGTCAACGTGCTTTCCGCAGGGGACTACTCCATATTTGTCGAGGAAGGCCCCCTCGCCCTCATAGCCCTCGTCGTGCGCGGAACGGCGGACCCAAGCGTCCGCAGCTTCGCCCAGGACGCCCTCGAGACGGTACACGCGAGGCTAGGCCCCCAGCTTCGGGCCTTCGACGGCGAGGTCGAGCCCTTCGAGAAGGCCATGCCTCTTCTCGAGCCTTGCCTTGTCAGCGTGGATCGCGGGGCGAAAAACAAAAAGCCCATTTACGCCATCGCCCTCCTCTGTCTCCTGGCCGCGACGGGGTGTTTTTTTATCGCTCGAGGAGCAGTCCAGTCTGCGCGCGATCTAGCATTCCTGGCCGCGCTCGATTCGGAGAGCGGCATAGTCGTCGTAAGCGCGCATCGAACGGGCGGACTTCTGCGGGGCACGATCATGCGCTCGACACAGGCCCGCGAGATTGCAGCGATAGCGGCCGAGCAGGGCTTCGACATGGCCAAAACTGCCTTCCGCGTCGAGCGCTACCTCTCGCTCGGCGCCGTGGCTCCCGCCCAAGTGAAGGCCGAGGGCCAGGCGCCTGCCAAGGCCATGGGCAATGCCGCCGGCAAAGCCGATGGATCGAGAGAGGCGTTCCAGATCGCGAGCTCTCCTGCCCCGCCATCGCCTAACGTCCCATCAGGAGACGCCCGGCTGCGCGAGCTCGCCTCGCGCCTCGCGGGCGAGCGCATCTTCTTCGCCGCCAACTCGGCGAGGCCGCTCTCGGGTCAGGAGCCGCGCATACGCGACATCGGAAAGCTCGCGCTCGCGATCGTCGAGAGGGCGCGCGAGAACTCGCTTGAGCCGCGGATCGAGGCAGTCGGGCACGCGGCGGGAAAGTTGAGCGACCCGGCGGGCGATGGCGTCAGCGTCGAGCGAGCGCGGACGGCCGCCAGGCTCGTCTCGGGCTCGAACACCCGCCTGGCTCCCTACCTTGTCGCCCGCGGCGCCGGCAACGCCGAGCCGGTCGCCGAAGAGTCGAGCGCGGAGGGCGCGTCGCAAAACCGCAGCGCGAGCTTCACGGCAACCTTTCGCTGAAGGCCTCGGCCAGCTTCTCGGCATCGCGCAGGGGGACACGAAATATGCCGCAGAGTACGTCCCCGACGAAGCGTGCAAGGTTCGAGGCGGCGGCGGGTACATCGTAGAACCAGTAAGGATACACATACTCGTAGGGGTCTGCGATCCTTCCGCGGAAGCGCCTCTTCCTCGGCTTCTTGTCGAGCGCGAAATCATAGCGGGAGAATGAGAAAGACTCGCTCCGAGAGCCCTTTCCCGCGGAGAGAGCTTCCTCCCGCGAGTCGGCGAGGGAAGAGGCTCGGAGGTCCAGCCAATAGCCCGAGGAATCGATCGCGAGGGCGCGTTCGATATAGGAAAGTCTGTCGACTGGGCCTAGCCGAACCGCCTCGAGCTCTCCGCTCTTCCCGTCGCCATCGAGCGACGAGTAGATAAGGAGGATCCCGCTCTCGGGCGGGACCGAGGGGCGATAATTGCCGAAGAGTGGCAAGCCCCAGTGCTTGGCGGCGAAAGGCCTTCCGAGGTTGCGCGGCAGCACTTCGAGCTTCCGCCTCGGCGCGTCCTCGAGCTCGAGCAGGCTGCGAGCGTAGGCGACGAGGGAAGGAATCTCGGCGGCCGCGCGCTCAGGCCGGCTTCCGGCGAGGAAGGCGCCGCTCCCGAGGAGGAGCCCCTGCGCGTTCAGGATCGAAACGATCCGCTCGATCTTTGCCGTTCTTCTATCCTCGACGAAATCGAGAAGCTCCTCGTACTCGCCCGGGGAGGATGAGCCGAAGAGCAGCGACTGCATTTTAATAATGGACACGATGCGATCTACAGGGCGAGCGCGGGGAATGGAAGGCATCAATAAAATTCCGGTAGGTATTCGATGCCTTCGGTCTCGAGGGAACCGAGCCTGAGCTTGACGATACCCGAAGCGACAGCCAAGAAAGCTTGGGTAACGAGGGGGTCGAAGGCCGCGCCTGACTCTTTACGGATGAGCGCGAGGGCCTCTTCGGCCGACCAGGCTTCCTTGTACGACCTCTTCGAGAGGAGGGCGTCGAAGACGTCTACGATCGAGCAGATCCTCGCGACGATGGGGATCGATTCGCCGGAGCGCGCCTCCGGATAGCCTCGACCGTCCCATCGCTCGTGGTGAAAGCGGGCGATCTCCATAGCGCTCTTGAGAAGCTTGCCCTCCTCTCCGCCAAGGATGTCGGAGCCGATGAGGGTGTGCGTCTGCATAATCGCCCGTTCCTCGGCGGTCAAGGGGCCGCTCTTGAGGAGAATCGAGTCTGGAATGCCGACCTTCCCCACGTCGTGGAGGAGGCTCGCGTGGAAGATGTCCTCGCAAGCCTCGTCCGAGAGCCCATAGCTCCTGCTCACGAGAACCGAGGAGCGGCCGATGCGATAGATATGCCCTCCCGTCTCCTTATCGCGGAACTCGGCGACGCGCGCGAGCTTGGCGATGATGGAAAGCCGCGATTGGCGAAGATCCTTGGTCTTGAGCCGCACTTTATTCGAGAGCTCGTGGTTCTGCGTCCGGACCATTTCCATGAGCTCCTTGAGCTCCTCATTGCGCTTGTCGAGGTCCCGTTTGAGGAGCGTGATCTCGTTCCGCTGCTGCTGTACGGCCTGCTGCGCACGCATCGCCTCGCTCGCGTCCTTGATGACGAGGACCGCCCTCTTCTCGCCCGAGCCTGCGTCATGGGCTGAGGGCAGCACGTAGAAATCGAGAAAGCCCGAGTCGCGGCGTATACCGGGGATGCATATCTCGCCCTCTCCGGAGCGAGCGATCCGGCGAATATCTTCCTCCCTGCCCACCAGTTCATCGAGGAGGTCGGCGGCCGGTCTAGGCTCTTCGGGTTGTTCGATGCCCAATCTCCGCCAGAACCCGCTCTCACCCGAGAGAAGACGGCCTTCGGCATCGAGGCCGCAACTGTATATCGCGAAGCGTTCGAAAATATCCACTGTGCCCATCTCCGAGTCCAAGTATCGCCTATCTTGTCGCAGGCAAGCAACATTAGGGCAAGATAGCTTGTCCCTTTCCGTTTACTTCGCGTAGAATCACTCTATGATCCCAGAGAAAGTCCAAAAAGTGCTCAAAGCCAACGGCCTTTCCGCCCTCGAGTTCGAACCGGGCTCGACGCCTACGGCGGAAATGGCGGCCGCACGCATAGGCGTAGAGGTATCGCGTATCGCAAAGTCGCTTTTGTTCAAAGCTAAGAACGGAGCTTATTACATGGTAGTCTGCCCCGGAGACAAACGCCTTCCGTCCTCGGCCCTTAAGCGGGCATCAGGCTCCAAGCTCTCCATGACCGACCCAGACGAGACCGAACGCGTCACGGGCTACCGTCCAGGCGGGGTCTGCCCTTTCGCGATAACCGGCGTCACAATACTGCTCGACAAGGACCTAGGGAAATACGAAACAGTCTATCCAGCGGCCGGAAGCGATTCGACGGGTGTGCCCACTACACTGAAGCAACTAGCGGCAATCACCGGCGGAGAGCTCGTGGACTTTACAGCCGAGGCTTGACTGTAAAACAGCGGCAGCCGGAGGACCGGAAGGCTTCCTCGGGCTGCCGTCTTGCGCGGTAGGGAGCGAAGGTTACTTCTTGATCGCCTTCTCGAAGCGGCCGAGCACTTCGCTCGGAGCCCCGACGCCATCGATCGTGAGGAGGCTACCCTTCTTGCCATACCAATCGATGAGGGGGGCGGTGGACTTGCGGTAGGTCTCGAGTCTCACCTTAATGGCCTCTTCCTTGTCGTCGTCGCGGATGTAGAGCGCTCCGCCGTCGACGTCGCAGACGCCTTCCTTCTTCGGAGGCATGTTCTTGACGTGGTAGATCTTGCCGCAGCTCTTGCAGACACGTCGGCCGGAGAGGCGGCCCACGACGATCTCATCCGCGACCTCGAAGTTGACGACCTTATCGACGAGCGCGATCTTCTCGAGGGCCTCGGCCTGAGGAATGGTGCGGGGAAATCCGTCGAGGATCCAACCCACCGCGACGTCCTTCTGAGAAAGGCGTTCCTTGACGAGCTCGATGGTCAGCTCGTCGGGAACGAGGCCGCCGGAGGCCATGATGTCCTTGACCTTGAGGCCGAGGCTCGTGCCGTTCTTGACCGCTGCACGAAAGAGGTCGCCCGTGGAGATGTGGGGAAGGCCGAGCTTCTCCACGGCGAGGTCGGCGATAGTGCCTTTACCGGCCCCGGGGGGGCCCAAGAAAATAAGTTTCATTGCTTAAGTTCTCCTAATGTCTACCATACCCCAAGGGCGGCGATTCGTAAACCTGGATAAGCGGGTTTCCCCGTTGCGAGCGTCGCCCAACCTGATCTAAAATGTTCGATGATGTCCCAGGAACCGAAATGTGCCATGGATCGCTTTCTCCATAGCATAGACCTCTCACCCCATCCTTCCATGGTCCACGACGATGAAGGGAAGGTGTACCTCGTCAACCGCGCGTGGGAACGCCTGACTGGCTATCCGATCGAGTCGACACCTACGCTGTCAGAATGGGAGATGCGGGCCTTCGGCGCCCCTGAACTCTCGAGTCTCTCAAACGAGGGGGAACGACAAGTTCTCACGAGTGCGGGGGACATGCTCAGCTGGGATTTCCACACGATACCTATAGGCCGCCTAGGGGGGGAAAGGGATATCTTCCTTCTCACTACGGTCGACCACACTGCAAGGCGAAAGGCGGAACGAGCCCGGCGCGAGAATGCGGAGAAGTTCAGCGCCCTCGCCGAGGAATCGCCCCTGGGCATCGTGATAGCCCGCGAAGAGTCGATCATCTATTGCAACAGTACGGCAGGCAGGCTCTTCAGCGTCGCCCCCCGGGTAGCCCAGGGACTCTCTCTCGACGAATGGCTCCTTGCCTTGCCCGCGGAGGCCGCGCCCGTCCTCGGTCCCCTTCTAAGGGGCGACGAGAGCCGAGCTGGCCCCTTCCGCATAGGTCAGGGAGCGGGGACATGGATAGAAGCCTTCGGCAAGCGCGTAGGAGCGGCCTCGGGAGACATGATCATGGGCACCTTCCTCGACGTGACCGACCGCGTTCGCGCGGAGGAGCGCGAACGAGCGCAGCGTCGTAAACTCATACAGGCCGAGAAGCTCGCCTCGCTGGGCGAGCTCGTCGCCGGCGTGGCCCATGAGATCAATAATCCGAACCACGCGATTGCGCTCAACGCGGACATAATCACCGAGGCCTGGGCCGATGCGTCGCCGATCCTGGATCGCGCTCTCGAGGGCAGGGAAGGCGACCTCATTGGGGGCATGGAGTGGTCCGAGGCGCGGACTAAGCTCCCACTCCTCCTCTCGGGTATCTCGACTGCCTCACGGGATATCGAGGCGATAGTTCGGGGACTTAAAGACTACGCGCGGGGCGAGGCCAAGCCCGAAGCCGAGGAGATCGCACTCAACCTTGTCGTCAAGGCCGCCCTCACACTCTTTTCCAACTACATTAAAAAGGCGACGTACAAGCTCCACGTCGAGCTCGCCGAAGACCTGCCGCCGGTCCGCGCCCACTTCCAAAGGCTCGAACAAGTGACGGTCAACCTCCTGCAGAACGCCTGCCAGGCTCTCACCGACCCCGAGCAGTCCATCAGCGTCTCGACTTCCTTCGACGCGGAGTCATATCTCGTGCGCCTCGTCGTGGCGGACGAGGGGCGCGGCATGGCTGCCGACGTGCTCGAGCGCATCAAGGACCCCTTCTTCACGACCAAACACGACATAGGGGGCGTCGGACTGGGGGTCTCCATCTCCGAGTCGATAGTCGTCGAGTACGGTGGCCGCCTCGAGTACGCATCCAAGCCGGGCAGGGGGACTGTCGCCACGGTGAGTCTGCGGGCCATTCCCCGCGCCGAGGGAAGAAAGGAATGACGGGCTCCGGCCCCGGATTCTGCGTCCTCGTCGTCGACGACGAGGACTACGTGCGCTCGAGCGTCGAGGCGGCGCTCAAGTCCGCGGGCATCAGCGACGTCGCCTCGGCAAGCGATCCTATCGAGGCTATGGAGATCCTCGCTACCCGCGACGTTGGCCTAGTGCTCCTCGACCTCACGATGCCGATCATGGCGGGCGAAGAGCTGCTCATGCGTATCCGCGAGGAGCAACCGGGAGCGGCGGTCGTCGTCATCACCGGCAACCGCGACGTAGAGAAGGCGGTAGAGTGCATGCGCGCCGGCGCGGCCGACTACCTCGTCAAGCCCGTCGAGCGCGAGCGGCTCGTCTCCACGGCAAAGCGCGTCATCGAGCATCAGGAACTTCTGCGCGAGAACGAGGCAATCAAGGACAAACTCCTCTCGCCTCAGGCGGGGGACCGCGATCCCGCCTTCGACGCGATAGCGACCGCCGACCCGCGCATGCTCCAGCTCATGAGCTATGCTGCAGCCATAGCCAAGAGCTCCCACCCTGTACTAGTCACGGGTGAGACAGGCGTAGGCAAGGAGCTCTTCTCTCGGGCCGTGCACGTCCTCTCCGGCCGCAAAGGCGAGCTCGTCGCCGTCAATGCCGCCGGCCTCGACGACGCCCTCTTCGCCGACATCATCTTCGGCCACCGCAAGGGAGCCTACACGGGGGCCGACTCGGACCTCGAGGGACTCATCGACAAGGCCCGCGACGGAACGCTCTTCCTCGACGAGATAGGCGACTTGAGCCATGCATCCCAGCTCAAACTCCTGCGGGTCATCGAGACGGGAGAGTACTTCCCCCTCGGATCCGACCTCATGCGCAGAGGACGGTCGCGCTTCATCGTGGCGACGAACCGCGATCTCGAAGCTGAGGTCGCCGCGGGCCGCTTCCGCAGGGACCTCTATTACCGCCTCCGCGCCCACTGCATCCGCATTCCCCCTTTGCGCGAACGACTCGGAGACCTGCCCCTCCTCGTGGAGCGTTTCGTCGCTAGAGCCTCTTCAGAGCTGAGCAAGGAGAGCCCGGCGGTGCCGGCCGAGCTCTATCCTCTCCTGCGCAGCCACAGCTTCCCCGGGAACGTACGCGAGCTCGAAGCCATGGTATTCGAGGCTGTCAACGCGGCGGCGGGAGGAGAGCTTTCGCTCTCGACTTTTCGCGAGGCGCTCGGGAACGCCGACCAGGGGGCTCCGCCGAGCGGGGTGGCCGCCTCTTTCGTCTTTCCCAATCCCCTACCCTCCGCGAGCGAGCTTACCGAGATGCTCTTCGACGAAGCCCTGAAGCGGGCTGACGGAAGCCAAAGCGTCGCGGCCAGGCTGCTCGGCGTTTCCCCCCAAGCAGTGAGCAAACGCCTCAAATCCCGCAAGGCCAAGGACGACAACCCAGGTTGATCTATCAACCGCCTAACGCGCTTACCTTCAACCGAGGTTGAATCCGCGTATTTTTTCGCAAAAAACAAATTCAGCATTTCATTTCTCGGCAACGATATAAATACTAGCCACAACCTGGCATCCTTCTTGCTTTAGTTTCTGCATGGATGAGAGCGAATCAGGGGATTCCCTATACCTCACTGTCTCAGGGACAGACCGAGTAGCCTCGGTACTGGAGCGCGTGGCTCAGTTTACGCGCCTCCAAGGCCAAGGGGACGCCAATGCCCTCCTCCTCGTCATACGGGAACTCCTCATGAATGCGCTCGTGCATGGCAACGAATCCAAGGTCTCGCGCATGGTCCTCGTCAGAATAGCGCGCATGGGAGAGCTTTTCGAAGTACAGGTAGATGACGAGGGCGAGGGTTTCGATTACGAAACGCTCGATCTCGATCTCCCGGACGACCCCCAATCGCTCGAAGGCCGCGGCAGGGGACGCGGCCTCGTACTCGTTCACGAGCTTTCGAAGACGCTCGTCTTCGAGCGTGGAGGACGCCGCGTGCGGGCGATCGTCCGACCGGACGGCACGCGCCCAGAATCGGCCTTCGGTGGTTTCGGTCCTACGAAAGGGAATAAGTTCAACAGGAAGAAGTACAGCAGGGAGGCAACATGTACAAACCCAATGGGGAAGAGCCTATGACCAAGCAAGAAGAAATGTGCTGCAGGCAACTAGTCGCCGCGAAGGCTGCCGAGCGCCAAAGCGAGACCCCGACAGTCGAATCTCTCCGTTCGGCCTTCTATGCAGTGCTATACAAGTCATCCATTCCGATCGAGGAGAAGGTCGGCATTCTCCTCTGACTGGACATTGGGCGTCGTTTCGGCTATATACGGCTATGCGCTTCGACGCCATAGCCTTCGACCTCGACGGCACCCTGTACCCGAACCTAAGCCTCTACCTTACCGCCTTCCCCGGAATGGCGCGCAAGGCGAAGCGGTTTTTAGCATTCAATGCCGCTAGGCGCGCGTTGCGGAAGCGCGGCACCGAGCTTCCGAGAGGTGGGGACGCGTCTGCCGACGGCCCCTCTTTCCGCGCGGCAGAGGCAGCGCTCGTCGCAGAAAGACTCGGCATCGAGGCGGCTTCCGCAGCCGCGTACATCGAACGCGAATTCTATGACAGGCTCGAAGGGCTCTTCGCGCGGGTGCGGCCTTACCGCGGCCTTAAACCCGCCCTGAGCGAACTTTCCGAAGCGGGATTGCGCCTGGCCCTTCTCTCCGATCTTCCGCCTAAGCGTAAAATCGAACTCATGGGTTTATCCGGATTCTTCGAGGTCGAGCTCTGCTCCGAAGACACGGGTTTCCTCAAACCGGCGGCCGAACCCTTCGCCATGCTCGCCTCGAGCCTCGGTCTTCCGCCCGAGCGCATACTCTACGTGGGGAACTCGAGCAGGATCGACGCGGCGGGCGCGAAGGCCGCGGGCATGTCGGCCGCCCTAATCTCGCTCCGCAAGTCCCCGGTCGCCGACCTCGTTTTCCACGACTGGCGCAAACTAGTCGCTTTCGCCCTCGACTAGTCTCGCCAGACTTCCGCGACAGGGCTCACGACTCGCAATCGCTCCAGGGCCTCCTCCGAGGCCGAGCAGGTGATCTGCCCGTTCGCCTTGACGACCGTCTCGACCTTGCAGTCCGGGCCTTCGGGCTTCAGACCGAGCGGCACGTGGAAATAGACCGAGCAGGGACCAGGCTCGTCGAAGAGCGCGTCGCGCAGGGCGTACAGCTCGTCCTCGGCACCGGGCGCGCGGTCGAAGCGCAGATGCACTTCCTTCCAGGACTTCTCTTTGAGTGTAGAGGGATCGACGAAGTCCTCGACCTTGAAGCTCGGATTCTCGCGCGTGAGATCGATCTTGCCCTTGAGACAGAGGACCGAATCGACGACGAACTTCTCGCGCCACTTCTCGAGGGTGTCCGCGAAAACCACGATCTCGATCGAGCCCGCGGGGTCCTCGATGGCGCCGAAGGCCATCTTCTTGCCCGTCTTCGTGAAAATCTCCCGGAATTCCTTGAGCATAGCTATGGTCGTATAAGTCTTATCGGGGCTCGAGCGCTCGGAATGCGCGAGGTCCGCGTCGGCGCAGCGCTCCCAGATTTTCTTCCACTCGTCCATCGGATGGCCGGAGAAGTAGAAACCCAGCAGTTCCTTCTCGATGGCGAGAAGCTCCGAGCGCGGGTACTCCGCCTCGCGATTGACCGAGAAGGGAGGGTATTCCTCTTCGCCCGAGCCGTCGAAGAGGCTCGCCTGGCCGTAGGCTCCCGCTGCCTCCTTAGCCTGGATGTACTCGACGGCGCGCTCGACGTTGAGGGCAAGCTCCCGCCGCGTATTGCCGAACTCGTCGAAGCAACCAGCGTTAACGAGGCACTCGAGGGTCTTCTTGTTCATCGCCTGGGTGCCCATGCGCTCGATGAACTCGATGAAGGACCCGTACTTACCGTTCTTCCCGCGCTCGGCGGCGATGGCCTTGGCGACCCCGTCGCCCACGCCCTTGATGCCGAGGAAGCCGTAGACGATTTTGCCCTCCGCGACAGAGAAGTAGGCCTCGGAATAATTGACGCTCGGTGGCATGACCTCGATGCCCATCGCGCGGGCCTCGCCTATGTACTCGGTGAGCTTGTCGGTGTTGGCGATCTCGTTCGTAAGGTTGGCGGCCATGAACTCGGCCGGATAGTTCGCCTTGAGGTAGGCAGTGCGGTAGGCGACGACGGAGTAGGCGGCGGCGTGCGATTTGTTGAAGCCGTAGCCCGCGAAGGGTATCAGTATCTCGAAGATGCGATCCGCGTCTTCGGCCTTGAAGCCTTGCTTCAACGCACCCGCGATGAACTTCTCCTTTTCCTTCATGAGGACCTCGAGCTTCTTCTTGCCCATGGCCCTCCGGAGTATGTCGGCCTGTCCCAGGGTGAAGCCCGCTATGCGCTGGGCCACCTGCATGACCTGCTCCTGGTAGACGATGACGCCGTAGGTCTCCTTGAGGATGGGCTCGAGGCAGGGATCGGGATACGAGATCGGCGTGCGCCCGAACTTCGAGTCGATGAACTGCGGAATGTAGGCCATCGGCCCCGGGCGGTAGAGAGCGTTCAAGGCTATGAGGTCTTCCATGCAGGAGGGCTTCGCCTGCTTGAGGATGCCCTGCATGCCCGAGGACTCGAACTGGAAGACCGAGGTCGACTTGCCCTCGCCGAGCATGTCGAAAGTCTTTTTGTCGTCCTCGGGTATCTTGTCCTCCTCGAGCATGACGCCGCGCTTGCGCACGAGTTCTATCGCGTGCTTGATGAGCGTGAGGGTCTTGAGGCCGAGGAAGTCCATCTTCACGAGGCCGCACTTCTCGATGATGTCCATCGTGTACTGGGAGGCGACGATGCCCGTCTTCGAGTCCTTGAACAAGGGCACATAATCGGTGAGCCTCGTGTGGCCGATGACGACGCCTGCGGCGTGGAAGCTCGTATGCCTGTTTTTGTTCTCGAGCTTCTTCGCGATCGCGAAGAGGTCCCTATACTTCTCCTCGGCTGCCAAGGCCGCAAGCTTAGGCTCCTGCTCGAAGGCCATCGCCAAAGTCATGTGCGGGTCATCGGGCACCAATTTGGCGATGTTGTTCGCCTCGTCGAAGGGTATGTCGAGGGCGCGCGCTACGTCCTTGATGACGGCCTTCGCCTTCAAAGTGCCGAAAGTGACGATCTGCCCCGTGCGGTCCGTGCCGTACTTGCTTATGACATAGTCGATGACCTCGCCTCGCCTTTCGAAGCAGAAGTCGACGTCGAAGTCCGGCATGGAGATGCGCTCGGGGTTGAGAAAGCGCTCGAAGAGGAGCTTATAGCGCAAAGGATCGATGTCGGTGATGCGGATCGAGTAGGCGACGATCGAACCGGCTCCCGAGCCGCGGCCGGGGCCAACAGGGATGTCGTGCTCCTTGGACCAGTTGATAAAGTCCCAGACAATGAGGAAGTAGCCCGTGAACTTCATCTTGATGATGATATCGAGCTCGTAGTCCGCGCGCTCTTTGATCTCGTCGGTGATCACAGAGTAGCGCTTCTTAAGCCCCTCGTAAGTGAGGTGCCGGAGGTACTCATCGGGACTCGGGTACTCCGCCGGGATCTCGTAGTCGGGAAGCATCGGGCCAGGGAAAGAGATCTTGAGGTCCACCATCTCGGAGACCTTCACCGTGTTCGCGAGCGCCTCGGGCACTTCCGAGAAGAGAGAGGCCATCTCGTCGGGACTCTTCATGTAGAACTCGGGACCCGAGAAGCGCATACGCTCCGGGTCGCCCCGCTTGCGGTTCGTGCCGATGCACAACAGGACGTCGTGAGCCTCGGCGTCCTCCTTCAGGAGGTAGTGCATGTCGTTCGTGCAAATGAGCGGCAGTCCCGTCCTCTTCGCTATCGCGACGAGTCCTTTGTTCGCGATCTTCTGCTCGGGTATGCCGTGGTCCTGCAGCTCGAGGTAAAAGTGGTCTGGTCCGAACACTTCCGCATAGCGCATCGCCACCCGCTCGGCCTCGGTCTCCCTGCCCGCGATGACGAGGCCCGGGATCTCTCCAGCTATGCAGGCCGAGCTCGCGATGAGGCCCTTCGAGTTCTGGGTCAGGAGCTCAAAGTCGATGCGAGGCTTGTAGTAGAAGCCCTCCGTGTACGCCGCGGAGGCGAGCTTAAGGAGATTGCGGTAGCCCTCCTCATTTTGGGCGAGGAGGATGAAGTGGTAGTACTTGTTGCCGTTCTCGGTACCCGTGTGCTCGAGGCGCGAGCCCCCTGCCATGTAGAACTCGCATCCGACGATCGGCTTGATCCCCGCGTCCTTGCAGGCGTCGTAGAAGCGGACCGCGCCGAACATGTTGCCGTGGTCCGTGAGGGCCAGGGCCTTCATGCCCAGCTCCTTGGCGCGCTTGACCATGGAACCGACCGAGGCGGCCCCGTCCAGGAGGGAGTAGTCGGAGTGGTTGTGGAGATGGACGAAGTCAGGCATGGCCCTGAGTATAGCGACAAAAGAGAGAGGACGGAAGGTCCGGGTCTACCGTCCGCGCCGGAAGATGAAGACTATCGCGACGATGCAGGCCGCAAGTCCTATCGCGCCCGAGACAGACATGCAGACTGCAGGGCTCGCTGCGTCGCTGACCCAACCCGCCCACAGGGAGCCTATGGGCGTCACCCCGCCGAAGACCAGCGAATAGATGCTCATGACACGTCCACGGTACTCACCGTCGGATTCGAGCTGTATCGTCGCATTGGTCGAGGCGGAGAACGATATCGAGCAGAAACCGACGATGCCGAGCAGCACGCACGACAATGCATAGCTCCGCTGGAGACCGCAGAGAAGGATCGCCACGCAGGTGCCGGTAGCGCCTCCGAAAAGCCGCAGTCGGCTCGGCCCTCGGCCGCTGTGGACGGCGAGCGAAAGCGCGGCCAGAAGCGAGCCTATCCCCATGGCCGTCATGAGGAAACCGTAGCCCGCCGCGGTCCGCCCAAGGTTGATCTTCGCAAAGGTGGGCACGAATACGTTGTAGTTGATGACAAACGTGCTCACGACGGCCATGAGCGCGAGAGGAACGACGATGTTACGTCTCGCCCTGATATAGCCGAGTCCCTCCTTCGAGCTCGCGAGCACGTCGCGCACCGTCTGAATATGCTTGCCCGAGGCGAGCGGCGGCGTGTCGATGAAGAAGAGCGCGACGATGACTGCGACGAAGGAGAGCGCGTTGAGGAAGAAGCAGGGGGCGATGCCGATGGCCTCAATCATGAGGCCCGCGACGGCCGGGCCCACGATGCGAGCGAGATTGAATGCGGCCGAGTTCAGCGAAACGGCGTTCATAAGCGTATCTCGTCCCGCCATTTCGATGACGTAGGACTGTCGCGTCGGGTTGTCGATCAGCTGAACCATGCCGAGGAGAAAGGCGAGGACAAGGATCATCCAATACTGGACGATATGAGTCCAGGTGATCACGGCGAGGGCGAGAGCCAGGAAGGCGAGCGCCGTCTGCGTGGCGATGATGGTCTTGCGCTTGGGAAAGCGGTCGACGAAGGGCCCCGCAAACACGGCCAGGACCATCATGGGCAAAAACTGGACCGCGGTGACGACCGACAGCTTGGCGGGCGAGCCGGTCATTTCCAGGACGAGCCAAGCCTGCCCGACGTTCTGCATCCAGGTGCCGATGACCGAGACGCACTGCCCTAGCCAGAAGAGGCGGAAGTTGCGCTGATAGAGCGCGGGGAAATATCTGCGCCAGAAGCTTCCGCCGCCCTGGGCGCTCTCGCGGCTACGCATCCTCGGAAGTCGGCGACTGTCCGACCTCCGCGGCCCACCTGGGCTCAGGGCCCCGCATGAAGGAAATGACGGCAGCCGCGATGCTGATGCAGAACGATATCAAGAAGGCCAGCCTGACGTCGGACATGAACACGCCGACGGCGATGCCCTGCGATCCGACCTGGGTCCCCGCGAAGAGGGCGGACATGGCCTCGGGCGTCACGCCCGAGGAGATGATCGCGAAGGCCATGGCTATGCTTACGACCATGCCCGCGTTCATCATCATCGTCCGCGTCCCCGCCGCGATTCCGCGGCGTCCGACCGGAACGGCCCCCATGATCGTGTTGCTGTTGGGAGAGTTGAAGAGCCCCGATCCGACTCCCATGAGGGCTTGCCACAGCACGACTTCCCCCAGGGACGTGTCGGCGCGCAGCCACATGTAGCCGAGTAGGCCAATCGCGGAGACAATGAGGCCGACGGTGCTCAGATAGCGAGAGCCGTATTTGTCCGCGAGGGCCCCGCTAATCGGCGCGACTATCATCATCGCCACGGCGAGAGGAGTGAGGTAGACGCCGGCGAGCAAAGGATCCATGCTGCGGATACCCTGAAGATAGAATATCAGGAGGAAGGTGAGCGCTCCTCGGGCCACGCCGTTAAAAAAGGTGGACAGATAGGCGAAGGCCAGTATCCTCGATTTGAAGAGCTCCAGGTCGAACAGCGGATCCTTCGACTTCGCCTCGACACGGAAGAAGAGGGCGAGCAGTACGATCGAGCAAGCGAACTCTACCAGGATCGCCGGCGATCCCCAGCCGCTCATGCCTCCAAATGAGAGCGCCATGAGGAGGAGCAAAAGCCCGGAGCAGAAGAGGGCAGCACCGGGATAATCGAAGCGCTGTCCCTTCGGCAAGGTCACGGTCTCCTTGATCTGTATTCCGGCCCAAACGGTGCCGATCAAGCCTAAGGGAACGTTGATAAAGAATATCGAGCGCCATCCGAACCTTTCGGTCAGCAGTCCCCCGAGTAGCGGAGCGATTGCCGATCCCACCGCGATTATCATCGAGTTGATGCCGAGCGCCTTGCCGAGTTCCCTCTTCGGGAAGGCGTCGGCCACGATGGCAGTGCTGTTGGCGATGATGAGCGAGCCCCCGACGGATTGCACTATCCTCACGACGAGCAGCTGGACACCGTTTCGCGCGAGGGCCGCGAGAAGCGAAGTCAGAGTAAAAAGAAGGAATCCCCAGACATATAGCCGTTTGCGTCCCGCCATGTCGGCGATCCTGCCGATCGCGGGCACGAGGATAGTGATGGAGAGCATATAGCTCATGATGACCCAGACGACGAGTCCCATCGACGCCGAGAGATCCTTCGTCATGCTCGGCAGGGCGATCATGAGCATGCTGCCGGTCATCACGGACAAGAGCGTCCCGAGGCTCGTCGCCGAGAGGGCGAACCACTTATATCTATCTTTGCCTTGCAAAACTACCTCCGAGTCGAGTCAGATCTTAGAGAGAAGACTTCGCGCAGAATATTCATCGCCTCCGAAACGGCTCGGCTTTGTTCCTGGTCAAGCCCCTCTAGGGCGGATGCTAGCCGCTTCAAGGCGGCATCCCTTGCCTTGTCCAAGTTCCTCCGGCCGTCCGACGTCAGAGTGAGCGCGATCATGCGACGGTCGCCCGACGCTTCCTCTCGGCCCGCGAAGCCGCGTTCCACCAGCCCTTCCACGATCGCGCTTGTTCCGGCTGGCGAAAGTGCGAGGTAGTCCGCCAGCATCGACAGGGATGAGCCCGAGTTCTTGCTCAGGAAGACCATCGCCCTGAACTGGGGTACGCTGAGGCCCTTGGCGCGATTTGCGCGCATCTCGGAGCGTATGAATTGGTTCACTTCGGGGACGACATCAAGTATCAGATGGGCGCAGGAATCGGTGGTCATTCGTTAGCCTTTGGAATATTTCGATGATCTAAATATATTAAATGCCTACTACCGTGTCAAGGCTCGGCAGAATGCCGAGCAGTGGTCGTTCAAAATTGATGACTAACCGAGTTATCAGACAGCCTGAATTACAGTCTCTCCAGCAACCGCTTATAAAAGATTTCGCACCTCCGCAGGTTCGCGACCTCGATGCGCTCGTCGCGGCCGTGCACACCTTCGAGCTGCTGCGAAGTCTGCTTGACCGGCGTTAGGCGATACATGGCTTGTGCGACCGCCCGGTAGTGCTTGGTGTCCGTGCCCGCGCTGAAGAGGAAGGGAATCGCGGCCGCGTCGGGGAAGGCGCCGCCGAGCGCCGCCTCGATGGCGCGGAAGCCCTCGTTATCGACGGAGGACTCGGGCAGCGGCTCGACTAAAGACTCAGGATGATTAACCCGGACGGTCGCGCCGTGAGCCTTCGTAAGCGACTCCATGCGCGCGAGGACTTTCGCCGAAGTCTCTCCGGGCAGTATGCGGACGTTGATGTTCGCCTGCGCCACGTCCGCGAGCACGTTCTCCTTGGCGCTGCCCATGAGCATGGTCGGGGCGTAGGTCGTGCGGATCATCGCGTTCGTCGTGCCGCCCGCTGCGAAGACTGCCTTGACGAGGGGGCCGAAGAGCCAAAGGTTGCGGAAAAGAAGACGGATCGCGAAGGGCGAATAGGAAGAGACGCGGCCGAGGAACGTGCGGACAGTGAAGCCGAGCTTGGCCTTGGAGGGCGAGTCCTCGATGGAGGCGACTGCGCGAGAGAGATTCCCAGTAACGGTCTTGCGCGGCGGCATCGAGGCGTGGCCTCCGGAGCCGATGGCCTCGACGGTGACGTCCATGTAGCCCTTCTCGGCTATGCCGATGAGGGCCAGCGGTCGGTCGACGAAGGACAGCAGGCCATCGGCGACCGGTCCGCCCTCGTCGAGGAGGAAAGCCGCCTTCACCTTGCGCGATGCGAGGGCCTCGCCGATAAGCCTAGCGCCGCGAGAGCCCCCTATCTCCTCGTCGCCGCCGAAGGCGAAGTAGATCGTCCGCTTTGGCTGAAAGCCCGAAACGATGAGGCGCTCGGCGGCATGGAGGGAAGAGATGAGCATGAGCTTGATGTCCTGCGTGCCTCGGCCCCAGACGCAGAGCTCGGCGATGTCTCCGGAGAAGGGCGGGTGCTTCCACTCGGCCGCGTCGAGCGCTGGCACGACGTCGAAATGGGCGCACATGATCGCACTCTCGAGCTTCGGGTCGCTGCCCTTCCAGGTGTAGAGGAGGGCGCGGTCGCCTATCTTTTCGCGCGTCATGGCCTCGTGGACCTTTGGGAAGAGACGCTCGAGGTCGCTCTTGAAGAGTTCGAAGGCGGCGCCGTCCTCGGCAGCCTTATCGTAGGACGAAACAGTCGCCCGGCGCACCGCCTGGGCGAGAGCGTCCTCGACTCCCACGGCCTCTTCCAACGCCGACTCCGGCAAGGGGGTGCCCTTCGGCGCCGCATGGGAGGTGGCTATGGCCCGGACCAGGGAGATAAGTATCACGAGGAGGAACGCCGATCCGACGCAGAGGCCGACGATGGATGCGAGGCTCATGTTGATTGCTCCTTCCGGCGGATTATCGCTTCACCGGCCGCTACGGTCAATGACGGCGGACTCTTAGGCGAGAAAGAGCAGAAAGACTCCTCCAACCGCGGCGACTGCGCCGATTATTTCGCGCAACGTCACTTTCTCCTTAAAAAAGAGAGCCGAAGGCGCGATGATGAGGATGGGCGTGATCGACATGATGGCCGAGGCTACGCCCGTATTGCCCGACTGCACGGCGAGGAGGCTCAAGGACACACCGAGGAAGGGGCCGAAAAAGGCGCCGGCGGAGAGACTGGCCAAGGCCTTCCAGTCCTTGAGCGCATCGCTGAGGCCACTCCAGGAACGCGTCGCCGCGACGACGAGTGCAAAGCCGAGCATCCCGGCGACGACTCGCGCCTGGGTCCCTGCGAAGGGGTCCATGGCACCTGAGCCGTAGCCGGCGCCTATTTTACCGAGGACGAGCCCGCCTGCCTGGCCGAGGGCGCCGCCGAGGGCAAGGAGAAGCCCTCGGGTGCGGCGCGAGCTCTCGTGGCGCTCATCGCCCCCCTTTTTGCCGTAAAGGACCAAGGCGATAGCGCCAAGGGTGACGGCCATCCCGAGGACGCCGACCGCCGAGAGCCGCTCGCCGAAGGCGATGAAACCGAACAGGGCGGTGAATATAGGCGTCGTGGCGTACACGAGGAGGGAGAGCCGTGCGCCGATGTCGATATAGGATTGGAAAAGGCAAAGATCGCCGAGCACGAAGCCGACAAGGCCCGAGGCGGCGAGCCAGAGCCAGGCCGAGGCCGGAGCGTCGATCGGGATGAAGAAGCCGCGGGCGAGGAGGCCGTAGATGCCGAGGAAAACAAAAGCGGCGACCAGTCTGAGGAGATTGAGAGCGAGCGAACCTATACGCTTCGCCGCGTACTCGAAAACTATAGATGTGGCGGTCCAGGCGACCGCCGTACCCAGGGCCGCCGCCGCACCGATATTACCTTCCATACTGCCCCCTGTGGGCCTCCTGTATACACCCGCGCGGCAGCCCCCTGTCAATTCGCGCACGTAAAGAAGGCAGGCGCGCGAAGCTCGCGCGCCCGCCTAGGGAATGCCAGGGAAAAAGATCAGCCCTCTGTCTTCTTCGCGTTTTTAGTTCCCAAGTAAAGGAACTCGTAGTCCTTCTTTGCAAGCAGCCTGATGATCGCAGGCACAATCACTAGGGCGCCGACGGCGGTGACCACCATGCAAAGAGCGACTAGGGATCCGAACTCTATGAGGGGGATGAACCTGGACACGACCATGACCAGGAAGCCGCCGACTATGACAAACATGTTGTACAGGATGGCTCTGCCTTTATGCATGATCGAGCGCTCAAGCGCAGCGTCGATGTCCCCGTCCTTACGCAGCTCATTGCGGAACCAGGTGATAAAGTGGATCGAGTAGTCGACACCGATGCCGATGGCGACGGTCGATACCATGGCGGTGCCCGCGTCGAGAGGAATGTGGAAGTAGCCGAGGATGCCGAAGTTGATGAGCAAGGTAATGAAGATCGGCACCAGGGCTATAAGGCTCATCCAGAAGTCCTTAAGGACGAATAGGAGAAGCACGAAGACCACAGCAAGGCATATTTCGATGCTGGTGAAGGTCCCCGCGACGAGGAGGGTGTTGGCGACATAGTAGAGGTGCGAGGCTCCGGTGATCTTGACCTGCAGGTGGTTAGCCTTAAGGAAATCCTCGCCGAAGTACGATACGCAGTACTTGCGCACGTTCTCGACGTCGTCGCTGGAACCGCGCTTCATATTGAGGCTGATCCGCAGTTTGTCGTGGTTGGGCGAAAGCACGCTCTTGGCGTCGCCGGTGAAGATGAGGAGGTACTGGCTGATGAGGTTTGGGTCCTGCGGAATCGAGTAATACTCGCTGGATCCGCCATTCATCTCCTGGTTCATCTTCTTGAGAATCGTGTTGAACGAGAGAACTTTCTTGACGAAGGGAAACTGCTTCTTCACGTCGGTCGAGAAAGCCTCGACCTTGTTGAGCACGGCGGGCGTCGTGATCTCGACGATATCGCCGCTCGCGGAGGCGTCGGTCCGCTTCGTGGGGTCGCTCAGATCGGAATCGAGCACCACGTTCAGGACTTGGGTGCCGGCCAGCTTTTCGTTGAGCACGTCATCCGAGATACGGACCCATTCGCTCTTCTTGAAGAGTGCGACGTTGTTGAGCTCGGTCTTGATCATGAAAGCACCGTAGAATGTGCCGGCGGCCAGGATAATAGAGATGATGACGACGGCCGGCGATGCCTTCTGGTTGATCCTGACAAAGCCGCGGAGTATCCGACTCACCCAGCCCTTGATTTTACCCGGATCATCCTCGTCCTCGGAGGTGAAGCTCGTCTTAGGCCTGCGCGAGGTGAGGATGAGGGCGGGCAGCACGTAGAGCGCCGCGATGACGCCGACAAGGTCGCCCCAGGCGGTAAAAATGCCGAAGTTCTTGACCGGCACGAAGGCGGAAGACAAGAGCGCGCCGAAGCCGACCATGACCGTGATGCCCGAGAGGGTGATCGCGAGACCCACGTTCTTCATATTCGCGTCGAGGATCGTGAGCTTGTCGGACCGCGGGTCCAAGAGATAATGGTTCATCTGGTGGATGCCGTAAGCCGACACTATGGCTACCAGCAGGACCGGCATGGCCGTACCGACGACCGTCACGGGGATTCCGAAGTAGCCCATCGCGCCGCAGGCCCAGACCACCGCCATAAGTATGATGGCTGCGGGATAGGTCACTCCCTGAACGTTGCGGAAGCAGGCGAAGAGTATCGCCAGTACGACGATCACGACAAGGGGAATGAGGAGCATGATGTCCTGAATCATGTAGCTCGAGATCATCTCCTCGATGACCGGTTCGCCGTCCAGATAGGTCTTGAACGCGGGATCGGCGTCTGCCTTGAGGGTCTGCTTGAGGGCGCGGTTGAGCGAGCCCTTGATGTCGATATCGTGCGTGTTCAGCGCCACGAGGACTGTCGCGAGCTTCCCGTCGTCCGAGACGAGGGCGTCCTTGTAGATATCCCAGCTCTCTACGCGTTTCTTAAGGGCTGCGCCGGTGTCGGGGCCGACCTCGTCCTCAAGCAGCTTCTTCGTGACCAGAGAGTCGTCCTCGTACGCCAGATAGTCGGCGCTGACGATGCTCTGGGTCTTGTTGATCGGGGTCTCATAGGCGCTATAGAGCTTGCGCCCGTCGACCCTGGTCGAGGCCTTGGCGACCTTGTCCGCGAAGCTCTTGTCCCAGCCGAAAGACTCGACGAGCTTGTCGGAAGAAGTCACGAGAGGGACCAAAGTGTCCTTGTAATTCATCTCGTTGATGCCGACGCCGCGCAACGCATCGACTACTTTGGCTCCGTCGACGTCGGAGAGATGGAGGAGTTTCGCGACATTCTGCCCAGGCAGGTCGCGATTGACTGCGGCGACGGCGTCCTCGATCTTCCTGATGTAGTTCAGGGTTCTCTCTGAGTAGGCATCATCGGTGGCGATTCCAACGAAGATCATATCGCTCGCACCGAAGCGGTTCTCGTCCTCATAGTATTCATGCGTCGCGAGGTCGGGGCTCGAGCTCGGGAGCATCGTCTTGATGTTGTTGTCGAATTTAAGCCTCGGGATACCAAAGCCGAAGAAAATCGTCCCCAGGATCGCCACGATGACAAGCGGCCAGGGTTTGCGGAAGGCTCTTCCGCTCCAAGTGAGGAATCGTTCAAGCATAAAGGAATCTCCGTTACAGACAGAATCGTTACTCCCCGCCCGCGTAAGCGGGCGGGGGAACAAGACATGGATCACTTACTTCTTAAGGTCGTAGTTCCACTTGTACAGGACGGTGAGGTAGACGTTATTATAGGAAGTGTAAGCTCCGATCTTATCGGTCGAAGTGTTGAGGCTGACGGAATCGCTGCCCTGGTTCTTGACCCAGGCGTAGGCGAGGTCGGCACCCAGTTTTATATGGAAGGAATCGACGGGCTTTAGGTCGATCTCGGGGTTGAGTCCCAGGTCTCCGTAGCGAGTCGCATTCGTGGTGTCGTACAGGAAAGGCACCGTGTAGATGGCCGTGACTTGGGGCGTCAGAAGCCCATCAAGGAACTCCCACTTGAGGTTGAGCGTCACGCCTTGGAGCAGCCCCTCGGTCTCGAGACCGAGAGAGTTGACGGTCTGCCGCTCGTAGAACTCCTGCATGTAGGACTGGTTGGCCAGATCATAAGCCACGGCCGGATTCTTTGTCTCGAGTTCATACAGGAAGGAGGTGTACGAGGAAGTGGAGCTCGAGTCGTAGCCAGGGATCCAGGTGCCGATGTACTGGATGTTCGCGTAAAACGAATCGTTGGGACCGTAGTTCGTGTCGCAGCCGAGCACATAGGCGAGATTAGAATCCCTCACCGAGTAGTCATTGCTGCCGCTGTTATCGGTGAGGCTGTAACAGCCCTCGAACCAGAGTCCGAACTTGCCGACCGTAGTCTTCGCGTCCGCGCCGAAGCGCTGTATCCGCCTGCGATCGAGCGAGATCGAGCTGATATCGTAGCCGGAGCTCGTCAGAGCCGTCGTGATCTCAGGCGTGTAGAAGGCGTCGATGTCGTAAAGGTAGCTCAGCGAGAAGTCCACGGCGGAGGAGTGGTAGTTCAACTTTCCGCCCGCCACGGCGCTGGCCGGTTCATAGGCTAGGGAGCTGTAGTCGACGTTGGAGCCGGAGGGGGAGCTATACGCGCCAAATGACGACAGATTGCTGACAAGCTCGCCAGCGAAGTCGACCGGATAGATCGAAGCCTGTTTATAGGGCAGGAAGACCGCCTCCACGGAGAGGTTATCGGTGGCGTACCAATTGGCGTCGGCCGCAAGCACGGGAATCTTGTCGGCGTTCCAGCCCACAGTGAAGTCTCGCGGATTGAGGTTGTCGGTGGGGTTCACTTTGTCCGCCACGCCCCAGGAGAATACTTGGTAACCGAAGGCCAGCTTGAATGCCGATGGGTTCCAGCTTATGTAGTTCTCGAGCGGCTTGAGCAGCGCACCGCCGCCACCGATGCCGTACTCGCCATCGTTACCGGTGGCGTACTCGGGAGATAGGTCCAGAGCCCAATGCGAGACAAGCTTGATTTGCCCGTCCTGGATTTCCGCCCCAAGGTCGGTCGTAAAGGCGGGGGATGTCATCTGCCCGTCATAGTTGTAGGGACTGCTATACACCGGGAAGTGATAGTCGAACTCATGGTCCCCGGAAAGCCTGAGCGTGAAGTCAGAGCCCGAGGCCGCGCCCTGGGCCTTCGTCGCAGGGGCCGACGAGTCGGCTGCCTGATCGGCGAAAAGTGCGGAAGAATCATCCTGGGCGAATGAAGGCGCGGCGATGGCTACGCCCAGCGCCGCGATAAGCAGCGCCTTGTTAGCGAGTTTCATTGTCTTCTCCTTGTGTTATTTCTCTAGGTTCTTCTCAGAGAAGAGCTCAGGCTGGGCTCCGACGTCGACCTTGACATCCTCCAGCGCGAGAAGAGTCTTGGTGCCGGTTTTGCTATTGGAGACGAGGGTCTGCGTGGGGACAAGATGCCCCTTCAGGTTCTCGACCTTAACGAAGAGGAAGGTCTTGAGCAGGGATCCATCCTTCTTGTCGTAGCACTCGAGCTTGTAGATGAAGTGGTCGGCCTGGTTCGCATAAGCGACGGTCTTCGAGTAGGGACTCGATGCGTCCACGGGCTTCATCTCGACCTTGTCGAACTTCATGCCGTCGAAGGCCTTGTCCGCGATGGTCAGGTCTCCCGCGATGAAGGTATAAGTGTTGTCCCCGAGCTGCCTATCCTCGAGATCGTAGAAGTAGAAATCTGAATTGACGAAGGCGCCGTCCTTGCCCGACGAGGATATTTTCCTGGTCTTCTTAAGGGCAGGCAGGTAGAGGCGCTGCTCGGAATCCGCACCCTTGTGAGAGACCGTGAGGAACTTGGTGCCAGCGACGTCGGCGGGAGAGGAGAACACGAGATACGCGTCCTTGCCCGCCGCAGTCTCGCGGTAGTTGATCTCGAGCTTGCGGATCTTCTTCCCGCCCGACTTGTCGATCAGGGTCATCGTCGCGTTGGCCTCGGTGTCCGCGGCCTTCGAAAGGCCGAAGTACGCCTTCGCGATTTCGTCTCCTTTTGCGTCCGCAAAGGCCGAGGCGGCCAGCGCGATGCAAAGTCCTGCAAGAATCTGTCTCTTCATAGAAACCTCCCAATAAAACCTGAGGATCGCCGAAGGCGTCCCATATGATCCGAATGCTTATTTGCTGGCGATGGGCGGGGCGGCGATCAGCGAGTCGAAAAGCCTCAAGGAAAGAGGCCGTATAATCGCCTTCAAGCCCTCCTTGTCGTTCCAGTCGCGTCCGACCAAGAAGAGGAGCATCCGCCCTACCATGAAATTTATGAAGACCGTGGCGTCCTCGCGAAAGCGCTCCTCGGGCCTGTCCGAGAAGGGATGGTAAGCTCGCACGATCCCGGCGAATCGATCGATGCTCCATTCGTAAAAGCGGCCATACTTGAAGAAGATGTCCTTGAACATACGCCCTTCGACATTCTCAAAGCGGCCGAAGATAAGATCCTTGAGCGAAAAGGACTCGTCGATGACTTCCTCGAAGAAGCGCAGGATCTTGTCGTGAAGCGACACGGAGGGGTCGCCGAAAAAGGAGGCATCGTTCTCCTCGATATGGGCAATCCGATCCTCGATGATGGCGAGAACAATATCGTCCTTGCTTTTGAAGTAGAGATAAATCGTGCCCTTTCCGAGACCGCAAGCCTTGGCTATGTCGGAGACCGAAGTTTTCGCGAAGGAGATCTGCGTAAACAATGCAAGGGCTTGATCACGAATAAACGTTCTATGCATTGTCTCTCCCATTCCCAATGACCATTTTCATTTTTGGTCACCGACTAGAGTAATATAGTAACTCGCCATACGATGTTCAAGAACAAAACGCAGTAATGATAGTTTTTTTGAAAGTGGGGCCTTTCGATGTACTATTCCGCATCTCGCGCAAGAATATTCGTAAAAACGCATCGAGCAGAAATTCTCAGGTATTGCACTTAGAGAATATTTACATACGGTAATGTAGCTTAAGTGCTAAAAACTCGAGGGAGTAGCTTCATTTCTATTCACCTATATTGACTTTTTATGCAAACGTTCCTTACTGTTCATGCATATTTCCTAGGAGGTTCATAGATGAAGACCAGCAGATTCGCGCTCGCCCTAGTGGTCCTGGCGGCTCTCGCCCTCCCTTTGGGTGCTCAGGCCAAGCAGAAGCTCACCTTCGGCTCGGACGCGACCTTCCCGCCGATGGAGTTTGTTGACGCGCAGAAAAACGTTGTCGGTTTCGACGTCGATCTTATCGCCGCCGTGGCCAAGGCCGCGGGCTTCGAGGCGGTCGTGAAGAACGTCGCCTGGGACGGCATCTTCGCCGGCCTGGACAATGGTGAATACGACGGCATCCTCTCCTCGGTCACCATCACCGACGAGCGCAAGCAGAAATATGATTTTTCAGCGCCTTACATCAATGCAGGCCAAGTCATCATCGTCGCCAAGACCGAGAAGGGCATAGCCAAACCGACGGACCTCGCGGGCAAGAAAGTCGGCGTCCAGATCGGCACCACGGGCGACATCGCCGTAGCCAAGATCGCGGGCGTGCAGGAAAAGAAGACTTACGACGAGATCGGCCTCGCTGTCGAGGATCTCTCCATTGGCAGGCTCGACGCGGTCGTGGTGGACTCCCCCATCGCGGCCAACTACGTGCTTCAGAACGACAAGTACAAGGCCAAGCTCACCATCGTCGGTAAGCCTTTTACCGATGAGTTCTACGGCGTAGTGGTCAAAAAAGGAGACGCCAAGGCCCTCGACCTGATAAACAAGGGACTCGCCGTCATCGAGAAGGACGGGACACTCGACAAACTCAAGGCCAAGTGGTTACAGTAGCAGCATCGTGAGCGACTTCCATAAGCAAGGGAGGCGCAAAGCGCCGTTGTCCGCTTGGGCAACGGCGTTCTCTTCGGCGGTCTCGCGCTCGCCGACAGAGAAAGCGCCTAACCTCACCATCAATGTCACCGACGGCACGCTGATCCCGGCCGGTGAGAAATCCATCCTCTCGGCCTGGAACATCTCCTTCTTCGGCGCCATCGTTCTCCTCGTCGTCCTGCCGATCATCTCGCCCAAGCCCTTCCTCGATATCCTCGCCTTCGTCCCGGACGGACTTATCGCGACCTTCGGGGTCACCCTCGCTTCGATCTTCTTCGCGCTGATTCTCGGCCTCCTCGCGGGGCTGGGGCGCATCGCGAAGACGCGTCCGATCAACTTGATCGCAACGGTCTACGTCGAGGTGATCCGCGGCATCCCCCTCCTCGTCCAGCTTTTCTACATCTACTACGCCCTGGGCCCCCTGCTTCACTTGAAGGGACCCGCCTCGGCCGTACTAGCCATGTCGATCTGCTACGGCGCCTATATGGGAGAAATCTTCCGCGCGGGTATCCAAGCCATCCCCAAAGGACAGATGGAGGCGGCACTCGCCCTCGGCATGTCGCGGACCCAAGCCCTCTGGCGCGTCATCCTGCCCCAGACGGTCAAGGTCATCCTTCCCCCCATCGGCAACGAGTTCATAGCTCTGCTCAAGGACTCCTCTCTCGTCTCGATACTCGCCGTCTCGGATCTACTGCGGCGCGGCCGCGAATACGCGTCGACGACCTTCTACTATCTCCAAGCATACACGATAGTCGCGCTCATCTATCTCGTCATGACCCTCTTCTTCTCGCGGCTCGTGGGCTTAATGGAAAGCAGGCTGAGGAACCATGGACGACAGCATAATTAGGATAAAAAGCGCTATTAAGAACTTCGGCGCCGTCCAGGCTCTCAAAGGCGTGGACCTCGACATCGGCAAGGGCGAGGTCGTGCTCGTCATCGGGCCCTCCGGCTCGGGTAAAAGCACCCTCCTGCGTTGCGTCAATAGGCTCGAGGCGCTTAACTCAGGCGAGATTTGGGTCGGCGAGGACTGCGTCACGGCCAAGGGCGCGAACATCCGCAAGATCCGCGAGGAAGTGGGGATGGTCTTCCAGAGCTTCAACCTCTTCCCGCACCTCACCGCGTCCCAGAACATAGCCCTTTCGCCGACCATCGTGCGCAAGGAAGCCAAGACCGAGGTGGCCATCCGCGCTAAGGAGCTCCTCGAGCGCGTAGGCCTCGCGGACAAAGCTGACTCGTATCCCGAACAGCTCTCGGGCGGTCAGCAGCAGCGCGTCGCGATCGCGCGCGCCCTCGCCATGAAGCCTAAGATCATGCTCTTCGACGAGCCGACGAGCGCCCTCGATCCCGAGATGATCAAGGAAGTCCTCGACGTCATGCTCGACCTCGCCAAGGAAGGCATGACGATGATGGTCGTCTCGCACGAGATGGGCTTTGCCCGGGCCGCTGCCGACAGGGTCGTCTTCATGGACGCGGGGCAGATCGTCGAGGCAGCCCCTCCCGACGAGCTCTTCGCCCATCCCAAAGAAGAGCGGACCCAGAGATTCCTGAACCACATACTGTAGGCGAATAGGCAAATTGCGCGAATAGGGGGTAATGAGAGAATTAGTCTGTCCTGTCAATCGTGGGCATGGGTGAAAGTATTGAGCCCCCGATATCGGGTCCCACGGCAGTCATGTACGCCTCCCTTGCATGGTGCAGCGCCGCCGATTCCGAGCATTTCGTCGGCGAGCTCATGAAGGGCTTCATGAAAAGCCGCACGATCGGGCCGCCCGAGGCGCAAGCAGTCCTAAGCAAGAGCTGCCCCAACGAGGCTGAGTACATCGGCGCAAGGCCGCAAGGGGCGCTCCCGACAATCTCGCTCACCGGGAGTCCCGCTCTGACAACGGTCTTAGGGCGCTCAGGCGACACGCTCCTCGCGACCCGCGTACCGGAGCGAGACACCTAACGCGCCCAGAAACTGCACCTTCCTGTCTATCACGCCCTCTGCGCGATGCTCGAGGCAGCCCTAAGACAGAGTGCGGCGCGATCGGCTATACTCGAAATAATGGCAGCTCAAGCTAAAGGCGGTCGCAAGGCGCAGATCGCAATACTCATCTTCGGCGTCTTTGTCGCAGCGACTTCGGTCATCATGATCAAGGCCTCGACCATCCATCCGATTCTCCAAGCTTCTTACAGGCTTCTCGCTTCGGTAGTGTTCCTCGCGCCCTTTTTTTTGCGGGAGCTTAAAGCGCGGGGCGAGCGCCTTTCGTTTCGCCTAACGCTCCCGGCGCTCGTCCCCGGCGTAATACTCGGCCTGCACTTCATCGCGTGGGTATACGGCGCGCGTCTGACGCTCGCGGGCAACTCCACGGTCATCGTCAACATGTCCCCCGTGATCATGCCTTTCGTGGCCCTGGCCCTCCTGGGTATAAGGCCGACGAAGCGAGAGCTCGCGGGCACTTTCATCGCGACCGTCGGCGTCGCCCTCCTCGCCATGACGGATTACAAGGGCGGCCCGACCAAACTCGCCGGAGACGGCTCTTGCTTCATCGCGATGATTCTCTATACGGTCTATCTAGTCCTCGGACGCAGGAATAACAGCGAGAGAAGGCTCTGGTCCTACCTCGTGCCGCTCTATTTCTACGGAGGGCTTTTCTGTCTCGCCGTCGGGCTCTGCCTCGGTGTCAATCCAATCACGGGCATCACCTGGACCGACGTCGTCATGACTATTGGTCTCGCCCTCGGTCCCACGATCATCGGGCACTCGGTCATGAACTGGGCCATGCTCCGCTTCCCGCCCCAGACCGTCTCGGTCGTCAACCTCGGGCAGTTCATATTCGCCGGTATCCTTGGCTTCGCCTTCTTCGGCGAAGTACCCAGCCTTGTCTTCTACGCGACGAGCGTCCTCATCGTCTCGGGCGCGATCATCGCGATCTTGCCGGGAAGGAAGAAAGCATGACCGACGACCAATTCGCGGACGGCATCCTGGGCCAGATGCGCGCCGCGCCCGTCATCTCACTCGATGCATCGTCCCGCGTCGTAGTGATGAGCGACATGCACTTGGGCGACGGCTCGGCGAACGACGACATGCGCGACAACGGCGAGCTCGTGACCACGGCCCTCGAGCGCTATTACCTTCCGCGCGGCTCGACCCTCATCCTAAACGGCGACATAGAGGACTTGCAGAAATTCCCCTATGGCAGGATACGCTCGGCGTGGAAGTCCTTGTTTTCCCTCTTCGATCATTTCGCGCGCGAGGGCAGGCTGTACAAGGTCTATGGCAATCACGACGCGGACCTCCTCGAATGGAGCCGCTACCCCTACCCTCTCCACGCGGGAGTCAGACTCGAGCGGGGCGGCCGCAGTCTCTACGTCTACCACGGGCACCAGGCCTCGGGTTTCTTCGTCAAGCACAATGATCTGAGCGGGGCGGTGATCCGCTACGTCCTCCATACGCTGCGCATCCACAACCGCAACACGCGGATGGACTCTAATCGGCGCTACGGGGTCGAACGCAAGATTTACGAGTTCTCCAGACGCTCGGGGATAGTCTCGGTGATCGGCCATACGCACAGGCCCCTCTTCGAGTCCCTCTCCAAGTACGACCGGCTTCGCTACGCCATAGAGGCCCTCTGTGCCGAGTACTCCAAGGCTGATGAGCCGCGAAAGGCCGCGATAGCCGAAACCGTAGCCCTCTACAAGGACGAGTTCAGGAACCTGGGGCGCAAGGACCGCAAGAACAAACGGGCCCCCGGGCTCTACGGTCGCGACCTCCTCTTGCCCTGCCTCTTCAACTCGGGCTCGGCGGTAGGCAATCACGGAGCGACCGCCCTCGAGTTCGAGTCGGGCAGGATAGCCTTAGTCTACTGGTTCGAAGAAGGCAAGGAGAGGGCCTATCTCGAGCGGGAGGCGGGTCCCTCCTCTTTGCTCGAAGGCACTCGCTTCCGGCGCGTCGTCATCGCCAGCCAATCCCTGGACGACATTTTCGCCCGCATGGACCTCCTCGCGTAAGCACGCGGCGCACAAAATCCTCCGACTCGGGCGGAATAAGTTGGAATGCCCTAGGCTGCCTTTACAAGCCTCGAGGACATAAAAAGTCCCTGGGCCTCCGAAGAAAGTCGGCCCAGTGGCTTTTTATGCTCCGCGAGGCCATGAGGGCGGCCTAGTGTATGCGCTTTTAGCATCAGGAAGAGTTGCCGAAAAAGGACTATCGCTGGCATGCATCGGTTCGTATTCCATTCGTTCATTTGATGCAAAGGCTCATGGGATTGCCAGCTACCTGTCGCGGGGAGCAAAAAAAGCCTCAGTGCCGACTTTCCTCGGAGGCACCGAGGCTTTTTTTGTCCCCGCGACGGAACGTGGCAATCACGTGACGATGCGCCACCCGTGGACGGTGAAATGAGTCCGACAGACTGTTAGCGCGATCCCTTAATGGCCCGCGCGGGTTATCAGGGACTGGAGGTACGCGATCCCGTATCCGCCTAGCTTGATGACGACGCTGAAAAGAAGCCCCGAGGCTATCGAGGAGACGATGTCGGTCCTGAAGGAGCGCTGCTCCTCCTCGCGCACCGCGAGAGAGACCGCTTCGACGACGATCGAGGTGACGATGACTACACCGAAGAGCGCAGCGAGGAAATGCATGCGGCTTTCCTTCGCCGCCATCGAGTAGAGCTCGCTTGAGAGATAGAAGACTGCGGTCGCGATGACGCCTCGCCACAGGCCGCGGGCGTAAGCCTTCTCGTCGATCCGCGAGAGGAAGATTGGAAAGATGCATAGGGCGAGAATGAGGACGAGGCTGCCCATCGTTATACCGTTGAACGCCTCCTTCGACAGGCTCGAGTCCATGCCCGCGATGAAGGCCTTGGCGTCGGCTATGAGGGCGTCGAAGGGATGGAAAGCCGCCTGGACCGCCACGAAGGCCAGCCACAGAATGCCGAGGGCGACCACGAGCCGCGCCAGGCGATTGAGGAAGCGGGCAAAGGGAGAGCCGACCATTTACCGCCGCCTAAAGCTAGTCGCTCGGTCCGCTCGTGAGCCGCTTCGAGGGGGAGAGGAAGCCGAAGAAGGAGCCGACGAGGCCGCCAATTATATGGGCGAACTGAGAGATGTTGTTGGTCGATCCCGGCGTAACCTGGGCGGCGACGGCATTGTACACCTCGCGTCCTAGGTAAACGATCATCACGAGGATGAAGGTGAGCGGTATCTCGCCTTTGCGGAAGTTCGTGAAGGATGCGAGGAGGATCATCATGAAGACGATGCCCGAGGCTCCGAGGAGAATCGTGTGCGGGAAGAAAAAGACCTGCAAAAGTCCCGTGACGAGGGCGGTGGCGAACATCATCAGAAGGACGGAGAGAGAACCATAGCTCGCCTCGAGTATCGGCCCGAGGAGGAGGATAAAGCTGAAGTTCGAGATGTAGTGGTCAATGCTCGCGTGCCCTAAGGGGTGGCTGACGAGTTTCACGTAGTCCTGGAAGGAGTGGGAGTTGAACGGGGCCGGAGTGGAGAACCACTGGGTAGTGAGGCCGGGCATGATCGTTGCAGAAAGCAGAAGCACGAGTCCCGACAGAAGCGTGAACGTGAGAGTGGTCGGAGCGTTGTAGCGGATTCGCATCGAAGTATCTCCTATAAATCCAAATCGATCGAGACAGGACAATGGTCGGAGCCGAGGACGGAAGGATGGATGGCCGCGGCTGAGACCGCGGGCAAAAACCCTTCGTCGACGCAGTGGTAGTCGAGCCGCCATCCGATGTTGCGCTCTCGGGCGCCGGCCACGCGGTAGGTCCACCAAGTGTACTGTTTCGGCTCTGGATGGAAATGGCGGAAGGAGTCGACGTAGCCAGAGCCGAGGTACTTGTCCATCCACGCGCGCTCCTCGGGCAGGTAGCCGGGGTTGCCCTCGTTCGACTTAGGGTTGGCGAGGTCGATGGGCGTATGCGCGATGTTCCAATCGCCGCAGACGACGACGTGCCTGTCTGCAGAGACGAGGCGATCGCACAACTTGAGCACAGCGTCGCAGAAACCCAGCTTGTAGTCCAGTCGCGCTCCGGCTTCCTGGCTGTTGGGGAAATAGGCCGACACGAGGACGTAGGAGCCGAAGTCAGCGACGAGGGCGCGCCCCTCGTCGTCGTACTCTGGAGCGCCTAGGAAAGAAACCGACCGGGGCTCGACCTTGGAGAAGATGGCCACGCCCGAATAGCCGCGGCGCTTGGCATGAGCCCAGTAACTATGGTAGGCGCCGCCGGAACCGTCGCGGGGAGAGAGGAATTCCTTCCCGAGCTGGTCGGGATTGGCCTTGGTTTCCTGGAGGCAGAGGACGTCGGGACTGGCCTCAGCCAGCCAATCGAAGAGGCCTTTGCCGGCACAGGCGCGGACGCCATTGACGTTCCATGAAAAGAGGCGAACCAAGGGACATTCTCCTTCAAATGCTTTAGCCCCGCTTTGAAAGCGGGATGAGGGATTCCGGATCGCGGGCCTCTGCGCGACCCCGCACCTCGAAGTGGAGGTGGGGGCCCGTGGATTCGCCGGATGATCCGACATTTCCTATAATCATACCAGATTCGACATGGTCGTTCAATCGAGCCTGCCGCTTCGAGAGATGGCCGTACACTGTCGACCAACTTCCGTCATGGGTGATGACGAGGTACTCGCCGAGGACAGGGCTCGTGCCCGACTCGGTGACTACGCCGTCGCGCGCGGCATAGACCTCCGTGCCCACGGGCGCCGCGAGATCGATGCCCGCGTTATAAGACATACGATGGCCCATGGGGCTCTCGCGCATGCCGAAGCTCGAGCTGAGGACGCCCGGAGGCAGAGGGAAGCGGAAAAGCAGACCAAGGAACACAGCCCGCTCCTCGGCGCTGAAGCGCGAGCCAGGGTAGAAGCGGAGCTGAACCTGCGCCTTGCCGGAGGAGACTGTCACGAGGTAGCCCTCCTTCTGGTCTCGGTAGGAGAGGAGGAGGTCGAGGTCGGAGCCAGGGCCTTGGGGTGCGAAAACGCCGGGCACGCTCGAGACGAGGACTTTTTCGCCGGGGAGAAAGGAGCGCGAGCGGTCCAGCCTATTCAGAGTGGCGATAGTCTCGTAGGGCAAATTGAGGCGCGCGGCCAGCGAGAAGATGTCGATCGAAACACGCACCGTGTAAGAGTAGATGACGAGTTCAGGCGGGACTTTGCCGCTCTGAATGGCGGCGTAGGATTGGACAAGCTGCTCCTGCTGCTGGGCATAGATGAAATCGTCCTGTCCGAGGGGGCCGATCGCAGGATAGGCGGAAGACTGTTGAGCGGCCAGGGCAGGAAGGACGACGGCGAGGAGCGAGAGGGCCGCAAGGAGCCGCTTCACGATCGTCGCCGCGTTATGCGCGCCCGCACTGCCCTCACTATAAGGAAAACGAGGACGAGACCGATGAGGACGAGGGTTCCGATAGTGAAGATGCGCCGTTCCTTGGTCGCGAGGCCCCACAGAGGCCATGCTATGGCGAAAGAGAAGACGAGTATGACAAGGGCCGAGACGATGAAGGAAAGAAAACGCCTCGTCCGGCGTCCAGGGGAAAAGGTCAAGCTTCGTCTCCGAGTACCGAGTCGACGAGGGCGCGGAGCTCGGGATCGCCGGAGGAATCGGCTTCGGATGGCGAGCGGTCGGGATTGAGCCTGAAGACGCCGTCGTGGTATTCGATGATGCCTTCCGCGTCTGTCGGAGGAGCGCCGTCCTCGAAGTCGTCGAGGAACTCGACCTCTGCGTAGGGCTCGCCCTCGCCAATGACGGGCAGCTCGCCCTCGGCAGGGCCCCCCTCGACCGAGGAGAAGGGACGATAAGAGATCCAGGGGCCTAAGTAACTGTCGATCTCGAAAACGCTACTCTCGTCGGCGGCTTCGGGCCCCTCTAGGATTTCGGCGCACGAGCCTTCGACCTCATCGGGAGGAGGTACTTCCTCGGTCTCCTCTGCTATCTCGGTCGGCGAAGCGAGGGACAGAGTCGTGTCTGTGGAACGCGTCGCGTCGGCCTCGTCGGCGCCGGCAGGACCACGGTCCCATTGCTCGAGCGAAGAAAGATCTATCGAAGAGAGGAGAAGCTCGAAGTCGACTTCTTCGAGCGGTTCCAGTCCCGACTCGATGCCCAAGTTCGGGGCTGCAGGCTTTCTCTGTTCCGCGCGCTCCTCGCCTACGGCATCTTCGGGCTCGAGGAATTCGATGTCTTCTTCCTTGTCCTCATCTTCCTCAACGTCGATGAAGCCAATGATATCGGCGATGTTCGCTTCGTCGGCGAGCTCAAGGCCCGAGGACTCCGGAATGAGGGGAATGTCGTCGTCCTCGGCCGAGGCGAGCGCCAAGGCTTGGGCCGAGGTGCTCCGCAGGTTGGATTCGGCGGGCAACTCCTCGACTTCCTCTAGCTCTTCGAGTTCTTCCTGTTCCTGCGGAGCCGGAAGCTGCAAGGAAATTGATTGTAAGGCTTCGCCTGCGGTAGAGCTCGGTTCGACTTTCTCGAGTTCCTCAACTTCTTCGATTTCCGCAGGCTCTTCGGGCCTAGTTTCCGCGACCTTAGCGGAAGGCGAGGCTTCCGCGTCTTCGAGCTCCTCAACGGCCTCCGCTTCTTCTACAGGCTCCGCCTCTTCAACCTCTTCAACCTCTTCAACCTCTTCGGCCTCTTCTACTTCTTCGGCCTCTTCGAGAGGTTCCGCGTCCTCCGGTTCCGAGGATGCCCTCCCAACTGGCATAACAGGCATCGCCGTAGCCGGCGCCGCCATACTCGGCGATGCCGTAGTCGCTGCTCCAACGACCGAGCCGGGGGGAATGATGAAGCTGCCGTTCTTGAGCGCATCGCCGAGGAGCCGTTCGATCTCTTTGAGCCCTATCGAGCTTCGCTCGCCCTCGAGCTCGGCCCTGCCGCCCAGGACGCCAAGGATCTCGTCCCAGCTCTTGTCGATGAGTTCGTCTACCTCGGCCTGATGGTTCTTGCGCACGCGTCCGACACTGGAGCGTATCGCCTTCCTAACCTCGGGCCTACGCGCCTCGAGTTCGCGTTTCCAGCGACCGAAATCGAGATCCGACTTGTTCTCGACGTACTCGTCGAGGAGGCTGATCTGGAAGCGCTTGATCCTGTCCGAGAGGACGGCCATGCGATCCTGGCGCATGTTGAGGAGGAGGAATGCAAGGAGGTAGGCGGTGACGAAGAAGGAACCGAGGAGTATCCACTTCATCGCCGTCGGCAGACTGAACTCGGTCGCGTTCACGATGTAGCCGACCCTGCCCGCTCCCTCGACCTTCTTAGAGAAGAGGACGAAGGAATCGCCGCTGGCGGTCGAGGATGCTATTGGCAGGGGTTTCTCGTCGAGGCCGGCGGCCCAGAGCTCGGCGACGCGATTGGAAAGGTCGGAGCGGTAGGCCGTCGGTACGCGCAGAAGGATGCCCTCTGCCCCTGCAGGAACCGCACTCTCGCCCACCGAGGCAAGTCCGTCCTTCACAAGGAGGGACACCAGGCCCTCGGTCGAGACGAAGAAAACCGCGCTGCCGCGGTAGATGCCATAGCTGTCGGAAAATGGCAGGGAATAGAGAAAGCGCCCCGAGACGGCATCGATGAGCACACGGCCCTTCGAACCCTCGGGGGAGGAGAAAGAGTCATAGGGCAGGTCGCCCGGATCACCGTAATTGCGGTACATGGTCTCGATATCAGTCTTCGAGTGGATATCGCCGGGAATGTTGCTGAAATGTATGCGCTTGCCATTGGCGTCGATGAAACGGAGTCCGGAGAGGCCGGCCGTCTCTTCCTGGAGCTTGCCGAAGGCGTTGGCCCTGTTGAAGGAATCCTGGGAGCTAATGTTGGGCAGGAAGCTCTTGCGGACCGAATCCTGAGTCAGGATCGAGCCGAAGCGCGCGAGGTTCGAGGCGTGGTAGCGCGTCTCCTCGTCGGCGACTTTGGATAGCGAAAATTCGAGGCCCCGTACAATGGAGGGATTATAGAAGCTCGCCTCGACGACGTTGAAGAGTCCCGAGAAGGCCGCCACGGCTAAGGCCGCGAAGAGGAGTACGGCTATAAGGAAGCTTAGGCTCGCTTTTTGGCCTACGGTCATCGCCCCTCTACCCTCTCCTTACTTTCAAGGCTATTCTCTTCAATATCGGTCCGAACCAGAGCACTCTACACCGCAAAAGTTCGCCATGCACCGACTAAAGTGGTACACTTGTGCTTGAAGTGAGGCAACGTACGCTTTATAGTCGTACTATGCATATACGGGACCTCAACCTGAAGCTTAAGGTTCTCCTCGTCGCCTTGGGCGGAATGATCGTCATTTCTGCGGTTATCGCACAGTTCTACATCAACGACATAACCGCTCAGGCGAAGGCAGCGATATTGGAAAAAAGTAGGGCCGTCGTCTTGACAGCCGAAGCGACGCGGGACGCTATGGCCGACAGGCTCAAACTGGGCACGATCACCGACCTCGCTACCCTCGCCAAGAAAGGGAACCGTGAAGCCCTACTCAAGGCGGTGCCAATCATAACGGCGATGGAGGTGGCGGACAAGAACGCGAAAGAGGGACAGTACGAGTTCCATGTGCCCAAATTCCAACCCCGCAACCCAGAGAACGAGCCCAAGGGCATCGAGATAGAAGCGCTCAAAAAGCTCGAATCGGGACAGCTCAAAGAATATGTCACTTCGGATCTCAAAAATGTCTATTACTTCAGGCCCATTCGCCTCAGCGAGGACTGCCTCTTTTGCCATGGCGACCCTGCCGGAAGCCTCGACCCAATAGGCGGAGTCAAGGAGGGATGGAAGGCGGGCGAGATTCATGGCGCCTTCGAGATCGTATCTTCGCTGAAAGCAGCCGCCATCACCCAAGCAGCGGCGACTCGAAATATCATCATCTCGGCACTCCTCCTCATAGTTGGCCTCGGCTTTGCCCTCTTTTTCCTAATTAAAGCGGTCATGAAGCCCCTAGGCAATTACGTCGAGGTATTTAAGAGGGCGGCGACGGGCGATCTGACCGTCCGGGCGGACTCGCGAAGTCACGACGAGATCGGCAAGGTCGCGGATCATTTCAACGGTTTCATCGGCACGCTCCAACAGCTTATGACCGAGGTCAAATCCGTAGCGGTCGGCGCTGACGAGATATCCTCCGACCTCGCGGCGAGTTCCGAGGAGACCGCGGCCAGCCTCCATGAAATTCGCGCAAACACCGAGGGAATGAAGAACAAGATCGGCATCCTCGACACCGAGGTCTCGAAGAGCGCTAAATCGGCTGCCGAGGTGGACGAGTTCATCGCCCGCCTCGCCGAGCTCATCGCTAATCAGGCTTCGGCGATCAACCAGTCGAGTGCGAGCATCGAAGAGATGAGCGCCAATATCAAGAACATCGCAGGCGCTGCCGAAGAGAAGCTCAAGATCGCCAACGAGCTCGAGTCCTCCGCCCTGGACGGCCAGGCCGAGATGGAGGAGAGCGAGCGGGCGATCAAAGCCGTGGCGGATTCGGCCGGGGTGATCATGGAGATGATCCAGATCATCCAGGACATCGCCTCAAAGACTAATCTTCTCGCGATGAACGCAGCCATCGAGGCCGCCCACGCGGGCGAGTTCGGCAAGGGCTTCGCCGTCGTAGCGGACGAAATCCGCAACCTCGCCGAATCGAGCGCCGAGAGCGCAGGCTCGGTCACGAAGGCTCTGGGCGAAGTAGCCCAGAGCATTAAAACCTCCCAGGAGAGCACGCAACGCACGGGAGACGTCTTCAATCAGATAGTCGCACAGATCAAGAGCGTCGCCTTTTCTATGTCCGAAATGAAGAACGCCACGAGCGAGCTCTCGGTCGGAGCCCAGCAGATTCTCGAAGCCTTAAGCTCGCTCATAACGACGACCAACGAGGTCCGCGACTCCTCGAAGGCGATGAGCGAGAAGGTGGGCGCCATCACCCACGCCATGGACCAAGTCTCCGATATATCCGCCGACACGCGTAACGGCATGGAAGAAATAACGATCGGAATCACCGAGATTTTCAAGGCGGCGGAGGCTATCGCCGAGGCTGGGACCAAGAACTCCGAGTCGGTTAAGACCCTGGGAGATCTCGTCGGAAAGTTTATCGTGGAGAAAAAAGCCTAAAGACCTGCAATTTATGCAGTTTCCCCGGCTCTGAACTGCGATATTCGCATATTTATGCAAATATCGCCAAATCTATTGACATTTTTTGCATAAACATGGTTTCCTCACGCGTATGATGAGGAAGGAATGATGGGTCAGGATCAGATGGACGGGCAGAATCCCGTCGGCATTCCGAAGGCGCAGGGGCTCTACGATCCAGCGCAGGAGCACGATTCCTGCGGCATAGGCTTCGTGGTCAACATCAAGGGTCGCAAGTCCCACGAGATCGTGACTCAATCGCTCACGATCCTCAACAACATGAGTCACCGCGGAGGCGCGGGTTACGAACGCAATTCGGGCGACGGCGCGGGCATACTCACGCAGCTTCCACAGCGCTTCTTCTCCGAAGTGGCCGCCGAATCCGGCATCGATCTCAAGGCTGCGGGGGATTACGGTGTCGGCATGCTCTTCATGCCCCGCAACCCCGCCACGCGGGCGGTTCTCAAGGGCAAGCTCGAGAGGATCATCACCGAGGCCGGCTTGGTCTGCCTCGGTTGGCGCGACGTGCCCGTGGACGTCTCCTCCCTCGGCTCGATCTCGCGCTCGGTCATGCCCCATATCTGCCAGCTCTTCATCGGCAAAGGCCCCGGCGTGCTCGGCACGGACGAATTGGCCTTCGAGCGCTCTCTCTACGTCGTGCGCAAGCGTGCCGAAAAGTCCCTCGAGGGCAAGACCGAGGACTCGCCCGACTACTTCTACTTCTCGAGCCTCTCCTCGAAGACGATCGTCTATAAGGGCATGTTCATCTCCCAGCAGGTCCAGCCCTTCTACCTCGACCTCTCGCATCCCGCCTTCGAATCGGCCCTCTCCGTCGTGCACTCGCGCTTCTCCACGAACACCTTCCCGAGCTGGGAGCGCGCCCACCCCTACCGCTACCTCATCCACAACGGCGAGATAAACACGCTGCGCGGCAACGTGAACTGGATGCACGCCCGCGAGTCGATGATCCGGACCGATCTCTTCGGCCCCGACGTTTCGGATATATTCCCTATCATCAACCCGAACGGCTCGGACTCGGCGATGTTCGACAATTGCCTCGAGTTCCTCTACCTCACGGGCAGGCCGCTCTCGCATGCGATGATGATGATGATTCCCGAGCCCTGGTCGGGGCACGAGTCGATGAGCGACGAGAAGAAGGCTTTCTACGAGTACCACGCGACATTGATCGAGCCTTGGGACGGACCGGCGGCGATGGCCTTCACCGACGGGACCTCAGTCGGTGCGGTGCTCGACCGCAATGGTTTAAGGCCAGCGCGCTATTACGTCACCCAGGACGATATGGTCATCCTCGCTTCCGAAGTCGGCGTCCTCGACATTCCCTCCGACAGAATCATCCGCAAGGAGCGGCTCCAGCCAGGTCGAATGCTCCTCATCGACACTAAAGAAGGCAGGATCATCGACGATGAGGAGATAAAGGAGCAGGCGGCCTGCAAGCACCCTTACCGCGAGTGGCTCGAAACGCACATGGTGAGGCTCGAGGACCTGCCTGCAGCTCCGAACAAGGCCGAGCCGGGCCACGAGGCCGTGCAGCGCCTCGAACGCGCCTTCGGCTACACCTACGAGGACGAGCGCCAGGTCCTCGTCCCCATGGCGCGGGACGGGGTGGACCCCATCGGCTCCATGGGCAACGATACGCCACTCGCCGTGCTCTCGGACAAGCCGCAGCTACTGTACAACTACTTCAAACAGCTATTCGCCCAGGTCACGAACCCGCCCATCGACGCGATCCGCGAGGAGATCGTCATCGGCCCCGAGACCTTCATGGGCTCGGAGGGCGACCTCGTCCACCCAACCCCGCTCGCGGCCAGGCAGATCAAGCTCGCGAGCCCCTTCATCGACAACGCCGAGCTCGAGAAGCTGCGGCAGATCACAAGGCCGGGCTTCAAGGCCGTCACGATCCCCATCATCTACAAGGTGGGTTCGCCCGAGGCCGACTCCGCTGCCAAGGGCGCGGCCCTAACAGCGGCCATGGATCGAGTCTGCGCCGAAGCGGACAAGGCCTTCGCCGAAGGCGCGAACATCCTCATCCTCTCGGACCGGGGTGTGAACAAGGACATGGCGCCCATACCCGCCCTCCTCGCGGTCGCGGGACTGCACCACCACCTCATACGCAACGAGACGCGAACACGCGTTTGCATCGTCCTCGAGTCCGGCGAACCGCGCGAGATACACCACTTCTCGATGCTGATCGGCTACGGCGTGTCCGCGATCAACCCTTACCTTGTCTTCGAGGCGATCGACGACATGATCAAATCCGGCCTCCTACCCAACACCACCCACGAGAAGGCGGTGAAGACCTACAAGAAGGCGGTAACCAAGGGCGTTATCAAGGTCATGTCCAAGATGGGCATCTCGACGGTGCAGAGCTACCAGGGGGCCCAGATATTCGAGGCCGTCGGCCTCTCCTCGAGCCTCATCGACAAGTACTTCACCGGCACTACCTCCCCTGTCGAGGGCATTGGTATGGCGGAGCTCGCCTCAGAGGTCGAGGAGCGGCACGCTGCGGCCTTCGACGAGAGGGCGCCCGACTACCACACACTGCCCGTCGGAGGCGATTGGCAGTGGCGCAAGAACGGTGAGTTCCACCTCTACAACCCCGAGACCATACACCTCCTCCAGAAGTCATGCCGCACGGGCGACTACGAGGAGTTCAAGCGTTATACGAAATTGATCGACGACCAGTCTGCGCGGCAGTGCACCCTGCGCGGCCTCATGACCTTCAAGCCCTCGAAAGCCATTTCCCTAGACGAGGTCGAGGACGTCGATTCCATAGTGAAACGCTTCAAGACCGGTGCCATGTCCTTCGGCTCCATCTCGAAGGAGGCGCACGAGACGATGGCGATCGCCATGAACAGGCTCGGCGGCAAGAGCAACACAGGCGAGGGCGGCGAGAATCCGAACCGCTACAAGCCGGACCCTAACGGCGACAGCCGATCCAGCGCGATCAAACAGGTTGCCTCCGGCCGCTTCGGCGTCACGAGCGAGTACCTCGTAAACGCCAAGGAGATCCAGATCAAGATGGCCCAGGGCGCCAAGCCCGGCGAGGGCGGGCAGCTGCCCGGCCGCAAGGTGTACCCTTGGGTCGCCGAGTGTCGAGGCTCGACGCCTGGCGTCGGCCTCATCTCTCCCCCGCCCCACCACGACATCTACTCGATCGAAGATCTTTCCGAGCTCATCCACGACCTCAAGTGCGCCAACCCCGACGCGAGGATCACGGTGAAGCTCGTCTCCGAGGTAGGCGTCGGCACGATAGCCGCAGGCGTGGCCAAAGCCAGGGCGGACTTGGTCCTTATCTCGGGCTACGACGGCGGCACGGGCGCTTCGCCCCGCACGAGCCTGCGGCACGCGGGCCTCCCCTGGGAGCTCGGCCTCGCCGAGGCCCACCAGACTCTCCTCTTGAATAACCTGCGCTCGCGCATCACCGTCGAGACCGACGGCAAGCTTATGACTGGACGGGACGTGGCGATAGCCGCCATGCTCGGCGCCGAGGAGTTCGGCTTCGCGACAGGCCCCCTCGTAGTCTTAGGCTGCGTGATGATGCGCGTCTGCAACCTCGACACCTGTCCCGCGGGCATCGCTACCCAGAATCCAGAGCTGCGCAAGCACTTTTCCGGCAAGCCCGAGTATGTCGAGAACTACATGCGTTTCGTCGCCCGTGACCTGCGCGAGCATATGGCCGCCTTGGGCGTGCGCCGCGTCGTCGACCTCGTCGGCAGGACCGATCTCCTCGACATGGAGACCGCGAAGAACAATCCCAAGACTGCCGGCCTCGATTATTCGAAGATATTCTACAGGCCCGAAGTCCCCAGCGACTGGGGACGCTACAAGCAGAAGGACCAAGAGCACAGCATCGAGGATTCCCTCGACAAGCGCGTCCTCTTGAGCCTCTGCGAGCCCGCCCTGGACCGCGCAGCCAAGGTGAACGTCACGATCCCCATCCGCAACGTCAACCGCGTCGTGGGCACGACCCTCGGCGCGGAAATCACCAAACGCTATGGCGCGAAGGGCCTGCCCGAGGACACGATCAATTTGAAGTTCGTCGGCTCCGCGGGCCAGAGCTTCGGCGCCTTCCTGCCGCGCGGCGTCACGATGACGGTCGAGGGCGACACGAACGACCACCTGGGCAAGGGCCTATCCGGCGGCAAAATCATCGTCTACCCGCCCACCAACTCGCCCTTCAAGCCCGAGGAGAATATCATCATCGGCAACGTCGGCTTCTACGGAGCGACCTCGGGTGAGGCCTACGTCTGCGGCATGGCCGGCGAGCGCTTCTGCGTGCGCAACTCGGGCGTGACCGCGGTCGTCGAGGGCGTGGGCGACCACGCCTGCGAGTACATGACCGGCGGCACGGTCGTCGTGCTCGGACGCACGGGCCGCAACTTCGCCGCGGGCATGTCCGGCGGCGTCGCCTACGTGCATGACGCCGACGGCAACTTCCCCAGCCGAGTGAACCACGAGATGGTCGACCTCGAGGAGCTGACGGAAGTCGAGGAGATCGCCGCCCTACGCGCGATCGTCGAGCGTTACGCGAAGGCGACGGGCAGTGCGCGAGCCAGGCGCATGCTCGCGGGCTGGGCGGGCGCGGTGAAGCGTTTCGTGAAGGTGATGCCGCGCGACTACAAGCGCATGCTTACCGCGATCAAGGGAGCGAAGCAGGACGGTCTTTCGGGCGAACTCGCACTTATGGCGGCCTTCGAGCAGAACAACAAGGACCTCGCCCGGGTCTCGGGCAACTGAGGAGATGGACCATGGCGAAACCTACCGGATTCATAGAGTACGAGCGCATCCTTCCGCAGGACAGGCCTCCCCTCGAGCGTGCTAAGGACTGGGACGAGTTCCACACTGTATTCAAGGCCGAGGAGGAGTCCCGCTGCCAAGCGGCGCGCTGCATGGACTGCGGCACTCCCTTTTGCCACTCGGGCATACTCTACGAGGGCGCCGTATCGGGCTGCCCCCTCAACAACCTCATCCCCGAGTGGAACGACCTGATCTACCGAGGTCTCTGGCGGGAGGCGCTCAACAGGCTGCGCTTGACGAACAACTTCCCCGAGTTCACGGGGCGCGTCTGCCCCGCTCCCTGCGAGGGCGCATGCACCTTGGGCTCGATCCCGAATCCTCCTGTCACGATCAAGAACGATGAAGTATCGATCATAGACCGAGGCTGGTCTGAGGGTTGGATGACGCCGATGTTGCCGGCCAAGCGCACGGGCAAAAAGGTGGCGGTGATAGGATCCGGTCCCTCGGGCCTCGCCTGCGCCGACCAGCTCAATAAGGCCGGCCACGAGGTAACGGTCTACGAGCGCGCAGACAGGGTGGGCGGCCTCCTCACCTACGGCATCCCGAACATGAAGCTCGACAAGAAAGTAGTATCTCGCCGCGTCGACCTCATGGCCGCCGAGGGCGTGCGATTCGTAACGGGTGTCGCCGTAGGCCGGGACAGGGCGGCCGGCATCTCCGCCGCCGATCTGCGCGCGAAGAACGACGCGATCGTCATTGCCTCAGGTTCGACAAGGCCTCGCGATCTTTCCATCGAAGGACGACAGCTTTCGGGCATCGACTTCGCGGTTGAGTTCCTCACGGCGAATACAAAGAGCCTCCTCGACACAAAGCACGCTGACGGAAAGTTCATTTCGGCCCAAGGCCGTGACGTCGTCATCATTGGCGGCGGAGACACAGGCACCGATTGCGTCGGCACTTCGATCCGCCAAGGCGCGAAGAGCGTCACCCAGCTCGAGATCATGCAGCGCCCCCCTGTGGAGCGCGCGTCGAACAACCCCTGGCCTCGCTGGCCCAAGGTTCTCAAGACCGACTACGGCCAGGAAGAGGCCGAGGCCCTATTCGGGAAGGACCCGCGTCTCTTCCTCGTCACGGCTAAGAGGTTTTTGGGCGATAAGGACGGGCGCGTGAGCGGAATCGTCGTCGTCGACGTCGAATGGAAGAAGGATGCGAGCGGTCGATTCGGCCCGCAAGAAGTCGCGGGTAGCGAACGCACCCTGCCCGCGTCCCTAATCCTCATCGCGATGGGCTTCTTGGGGCCGGAGGAAGAGCTGCTCAAGGACTTCGAGGTCGAGCGAGACGAGAGGGGCAACGCGAAAGCGCAGTTCGGCAGCTTTACGACGAGCGCCCCCGGCGTATTCGCCGCGGGCGACGCGAGGCGAGGACAGAGCCTGGTAGTGTGGGCCATAGCCGAGGGACGCACCGCGGCCCGCGAGGTCGACAGGTTTCTCATGGGAGAGACGAGGCTGCCATAAGAAGTTCGGGCCACAGCTTGCCCTCTTCTTCGCCCCGCTGATAGTATTTCTAGCGCGAGGTGCAACATGAAAACGGGTTTCGGGGAAGGGGTGGCGCGCGCAGTGGGCGCGCTTCCGCGCGAGTATCGGCCGAGGACCGCCGTCGTCTTGGTTTCTGGCCTATCGGCATAGTCGGCAGACTTAGTCGGCATATCCACCGTGCCCGCGGGCATCACGGGGGTCGCCTTTTGTATGTTGGGGTGAGCGAAATCGCCAAGAGAGCCGAGGCTGATCTCAAGAATCTCGTGCAGGAGCTGATCGAGACGTTCTAGCGACGGAAGGGGGCGACCTCTTTGGGGCCAAAATCTCCGGCTTTTCCACGAGCGGAGTATCAATCATGCAGACACCAAACCTCGCCACATTAGCCTCAGTCCTCGTCTTCGCCTACGGATTCGTGTTCTTGCACTTATCCGTCTTCGTTATGGCGCTACGCAAGAAAGCCCGGGTGAACAACATCTTCGCGGCCTTGCTCCTTGACTATGGCCTCATGTGCTTCATCGGCGGCGCGGGAGCGGTGCAGGGCCATCCCGCCAGCATATATTATGTGCTCACCTTCACACTGCTGCTCCTCCTCAGCCCACTCACCGCAGCCTATGTCATGGAGTTCCTAGGGGATGATAAGAAAAAAAGGCGCCTGGCCGCGATCTCCGTGTCGACAGCCCTTGGCCTCGCGCTCGGTATCGCCCTGAGCGTCTCGGGCGCCTACTGGCGTAGACTGCTCAGCCTCGCTTATGCCCTGCTTTTCCTTAATTTTACCGCTCTGGGAATCGTAGAGATGCGCGAGATAGGATCGATTCGCAGCTTGACGCAAAGCTTGAAAGTACTATTCCTCTCATATTGGGGAATCGCCCTCGAGCTGCTCGCGCTCTGCATAGTCCAGTTTCTCCTCGTCGGCGCGGCTATGCGCGCGCTCTGGCTGGCCGCGAGTCTGACGCTCATCACTCATACTCTGCTGGTGAACAGGGATCCGGACATCTATCGAAAATACGAGCAGATGACGAACGAGGCACGGCTGAGCAGGAGCAGGCTGGCGGGGGTGGATCTGAAGTCAAAGTTCGCGCTGCTCGATCAGCTCATGACCCACGAAAAAATCTATTGCGACTCCAGGCTGCAGCTCGAGGAACTTGCGCAGCGAATCGACCTGTCGGGACCTCAGCTCTCAGAGCTCATCAATCGCCACCTCGGGAACAGCTACTCCGGATATATCAATGGCTTACGGGTAACAGAGGCGCGAAGGCTGCTGCTCGAGCGCCGAGACCTGAGCATCCTCGATATATGCTACGAGTGCGGCTTTTCCTCGAAGTCCTCGTTCAATGCCGTCTTCAAGAAGGAGACGGCGATGACGCCCAGCGATTATCGCGAAAAACGCCGCAATGACAATAAATAAGGTATAGATTATCGTCTCTTTGAGTCCAAGATCATGATTTTGGACGACTCGTCTCCGATCGCGGGGTACTCCTTGATGACATCGTCAGAATAGTACGACGAAATCAAGGGGGGTCATATATGTCCTTTATGAAGTTTCCGAGAACCATGGCGCTGCTGCTCGGCCTGGCGGCGTTCTGTTCCTGCTCGAATCTCCTAGGATCAAAGACATCTTCGTCGGGCTCGTCCGCCAGCTCTTCGCAGAAAGCCAGCCTCTCCGCCTACGGCATCACGGCGGTGACGGCAAAGAGCGCAGCGGATCCACAACCTTTAGGAACCAAGGTCGCCTCGATCCGAGAGAGGAAGCAAATTTACTTCGACGGCTTAAATTATGCCTCTTCGACCCAGCCGACGCTCATCGACGACAATGGAGGGGCTACAACAGTTAAGTACACAGGCAGCAATTCCGGTTGGACTACCAATCCCCACGTCTCCATTCCAGCGCGTCTCGGGAGCAATGGTAAGGTTTCCATAGTCTCCATAGTCTTTACTCCAAACAGTACAAGCTACACGACTGGGGACAATCAGGGAACGGTTTCGGTGGAAGTGTGGGATGGTACTACATTGACCCAGTATACGCCCTCGTTCTCGAGCACGACTTTCGATCTCTATCTCTGCGGCTGGGGCGGCAACTATTATTATCAGCTGAACAATGAAATTTCCGCAGCCGCGGGGGACATCACCGGAGACGGAAAGGACGACATCGGCTTCTGCCTCGGCAACAGGTTTATACTACTCGATGGCAGCAATCTTTCCTCAGTCCTCTATGATGGTTGGACCACGGGCTCTGGATCGGCAGATACCGACACGACCACCATGCACCCGAGCCGCGTGGCCGCCGGGGACATCAAGGGGGACGGAACCATAGACTTCATCACAACCTACGGCAGCGCCAAAGCGAATGCTGTAGGCTGCTACAAGATCTACGAGGGATCGACTCCCTCAGTAATCGCGACAGGGACCCTCGGCGGTGGCACCTGCCCCCTAACCCTGATGTACGCGAACGTCGCTTTGGGCGATCTCGATGGCGACGGACGCAAAGAAGTCATATTCGCGGGAAGGCAGGATATGAGTTTGAACTCCTGCAATGTCGTGGCCGCGGACTGGAGCTCCACGAGTTTGAACCTCAGCTTCTGGTCGAGCGGCTACACGATCGCCGTGGCCGGCGGCGATTGGGCCTACAATCCCATTCCTCCTCTGGTCGCCTTCAATCCCGCCGTCGTGACAGATACGTCGACCACCTACCCAGAAACGCTACTCGCCTGGGACAACATTCTCACTTATAGCACGAGCAGCACGAAGTTCACCCAAGGATACAAAGGATTAATGACCATCCCGAGGTCCGTCTATACCAACGTGGCGGCAGCCGATGTGAACTACGACAACCAGGATGAGCTGATTTCGCTCTCGAGTGTCGGCGGTGTCGGTATTGAGATCTACAGTTTCGAAGGCGCCGCCTATGCGAAAACCACGATCCCGGCGCAAGTGACCTCATCCGGGGACAAGTTTATGAGCGTTTGCACGGCCGACCTCACCGGGCAGAGCGTCGTTCTTCAATATCTTGGCACCACCGTCAAATACACGAACCCGCAGCTGATCGCAGTCCTCGCCTCCCCGCCCTACTATTCCGACGCAACGAGCAACGGGGCTTTCGGCAACTGCGGCACGAGCTTCGGCACCAGCACGGGGACCACGACGAGCTACTCTGACTCCTTCACCTTGAGCGCAAGCTTCAGTATCGGTGTCAGCGTGGAGGCTCCGTTGTGGGGCAGCGTCGGCTCGACTGAAGAGAAATATACCTTAGGGGCCTCGTTCTCGTACGGCTTCGAGGCGGAAAAGGAAGTTTCCTACAGCCACAATTACACGACCATGGCGGGAAACGACGCCGTAATCTTCAGCTGCATCCCCTTCGACGTCTACAGCTACAAAGTCTTGAACTCGCCCAACGGCTCGGCCGTAGGCACTACGATAACGGTCGACATACCTAGGACGCCGCAGATCATCGAAATGGAACGCTCGGCCTTCAATGCGCTTCCATCTAACACTCTCTCCATAGGCTCGTCGGTGCTCGTCCATACGCTTGGAATCCCGAGCTCATACAATAATTACACGAATATATCCACACTCTGCAACGCTGCGAGCGGAGGACTCATAGATCCGACAGGCATGACTTCGCCTGTGGGTACCGGAGCTTATGCGACGAGCACCGTTTCGCTATCGCAAAGCAAGGGAACTCAGCTAGGAGCGGGGCTCTCCTACACGGCGAGCATACAGACCGTCACTGCCGGAGTCCTTTTCGGCGCAGAGGTAGGCTTCAGCGACGATTTCGAGTACTCCGTGAGCACGTCAAAGCAAACGGAGATATCAGGATCGGTCCCCGGCATCAACTCGACGGACAAGGCCTTCCAATTCGGCATCGCGGGCTACAACCTTACGGTCCCGAACCTGCAATCGTCGCCATTCATGGTGGTGACCTACTGGGTTAAATAAATTTTCACTGCTGATTGACGCTAGGGGTCGCCCGGGAGTCACCCAGGCGACCCCGTTTTTTATCCTGCCTTTTCGCCCGATCCGCTTGTCCCGCCCCGAGGCAGGCGGATATAGTTAGGTACTCATGACGGATGCATCGGAACGCTTCGCACCCGAGGCGGCGGAACGGCTCCGCGAAGAGATAGCCGAAAACGGCGGCGGCGAGGTCTTCGCCGCCTGCCGCCAGGGCGAGGACGGCAAGATCGTCGAAGTCCTCGTTGTCGCGCGCGGTGACGATTCCTCGGTAGCCGCGCTCTCGGCCTATCTCGAGCACGGCGATGTGATCGTGCACAACCATCCTTCGGGCGCGCTCCGCCCGAGCGAGGCCGACGTCGCCGTCTCGGCCGAGGCCGGACGGGCGGGCGTGGGCTCTTATATCGTGAACAACGAAGTGACGAAGGTCCACGTCGTCGCCGAGAGCGCGCGCCGCAAGCCCTACGTACGTCTCGACGAGGACGAGATATCCGGCGTCCTCGATGAGGGTGGCAAACTTTCCACCCTCATCTCCGGCTACGAGAGCCGCAAGAGTCAGATTCGCCTAACGCGCGACGTGACTAGCGCCTTCAACGACGGGGTGGTCCTCGCCGCGGAGGCGGGCACGGGAGTCGGGAAGTCCTTCGCCTACCTCGTGCCCTCCTTCGCCTGGGCCATCAAGAACGAGGAGCGCATCGTCATATCCACCGCGACGATCAACCTTCAGAAGCAGCTCATCGACAAGGATATCCCCGTCGTGCAGAAGCTCTTCAAGAAGAAGACCAAGGCGGTCATCGTCAAGGGCAGGGGCAACTATCTTTGCCGCATGCGGCTGCGCGAAGCCCTCGATGAAGAGGGGCTCCTCGCGGGGGACGACCATCCCCTGCGCCGCATAGCGGCCTGGGCGGACACTACCGCGACGGGCGACCGCTCGGACCTCTCGTTCTTCCCCGAGGAGCAGCTGTGGTCGCGGGTCTGCTCCGAGTCCGACGCGTGTTTGGGGCTGCGCTGCCCAGAGCGCGAAAAATGCTTCGTCCTGCGCTCGAAGCGCGAGGCCTCCGACGCACAAATCATCGTCGCGAACCACCACATCCTCTTCGCCGACCTCTCCGCACGCATGAACGGCGCCGGCTACGAGAACACGGCGGTGCTTCCGCCCTTCCGCGCCCTCGTGCTCGACGAGGCCCACGCGGTCGAGTCGAGCGCCACCGATTTCTTCTCCGGCGAGCTGACGCGTTTCTCCCTCAACCGCCGCCTCTCGCGCCTATCGCGCCGCCGGGGGAGCCGCAACTTCGGTCTCTTGCCGCGACTCCTCGCCCTGCCGGTTATGCCCGCGGGCGTCCTCGACAAGCTGCCGGACGCGATAGGCGACGCGAGGCGTGCGATGGACGACCTCGACAACAGGGCGGTGCGGCTCTTCGACCCGAAGGGCGGCCAGCGGGCGGAGCGCAGCTACCGCCTCACCGAAATCACTCCCGAGCTGCGGGAGCTCCTCCTCGAACCCATGGCCAAGCTCGAGCGCACGCTCCTGGGCATAGCGCAGATCGTGAGCGACTCAGTCGACGCCGCGATGGACGCGGCCGGGGACAAGGCCAAGGAACTCTCGCAAGAAGAGGCGATCTACGAGGCGCGCATCCACCTGCGCTCACTCGGCGAGAGCGCATCCTTCTGCGCAAAGTTCAAGGACTACGGCGATGCTCCAGAAACGGTCTTCTGGCTCGACAAGGGCAAGACTAGCCAAGGCGAGGCCTTCGTACGCTACACGCAGACGCCGCTCGACATCACTGGCATGATGAACGAGGCCGTCTTTTCGAAATTCCGCTCGGTCATCTGCACCTCCGCGACGCTCTCGGTGGGCGAGAGCTTCGACTTCTGGAAAGGCCGAGTCGGGCTCGCCCGCTCGGACGCCCATGTCGAGACGGCCGTCTACCCCTCGCCCTTCCCCTTCAGGACCAACGCCCTCCTCGCGGTCGACACGGGAGCTCCGGGCCCTACGAGCCCCGGATTCGGAGCCTATGTCGACCAGGCGATTCCCCGCCTCCTCGAGGCATCGCAGGGCCACGCCCTCGTACTCTTCACATCCTACGACGCGATGAAGAGCGCCTTCGAGGCGGCAAAACCCAAGATGGCGGAGCTCGGCATAACACTTATGCGCCAGGGCGACAACGAGCGCTCGAAGCTACTCGACGCGTTCAAGGCGGACCTAAGCTCGGTGCTCTTCGCGACCGACTCCTTCTGGGAGGGCATCGACGCTCCGGGCGAGACATTGCAGCTCGTCGTGATCTGCAAGCTCCCCTTCCGCGTCCCCACCGATCCCGTGCAGCTCGCGAGGAGCGAGGCCGTGGAGAAGAAGGGAGGCAACGCGTTCATGGAAATCTCCCTGCCCGAGGCGGTCATCAGGCTCAAACAGGGCTTCGGCCGGCTCATACGGCACAGCCAGGATCGGGGCGTCGTCGTGATCCTGGATTCGCGCATCGCGACCAAGCGTTACGGAGGGCTCTTCATCCAAAGCCTTCCTGAATGTCGACTCGTGGCCGAGGGCCTTGATACGATCACGAAGGAAGTCTCGCGGTTCCTTTTCGACTGGTAGGAGGAGCCACCGCGCCGCGGTGGGAAGGTTGCTCCCGGAGCCCGCGATCGTGTAAAATCGCGTCCATGCGCATTTACCGTCTCGAGAACGCCGTGCAACGCTACGCCTGGGGCAGCGTCGATGGCATAACAAAAGTGCTCGGCACCCCGAACCCGGGCGGCGGCCCGCTCGCCGAAGTATGGATGGGAGCCCACCCGAGCGCGCCATCCACAGCCCTCGTGGATGGCGCGAAAATCGGCCTTGACGAACTCGTGCGCTCCGATCCGGAGGCGGTGCTCGGGCGCGAGGTCGTCGACATGCTCGGGCCGAGCCTGCCCTTCCTCTTCAAGGTGCTCTCCGCCGGCACGCCGCTCTCCATCCAGGCCCACCCGAGTAAGCGCAAGGCGCAGCTCGGTTTCGAGCGTGAAAATCTCTCGGGCATCCCAGTGGACGCGCCCGAGCGCTGCTACCGCGACCCGAACCATAAGCCGGAGATGGCCGTCGCCCTCACCCGCTTCGAGCTGGTCTGCGGCTTCAGGCCAGTGACCGAGACAATCGAGAATATGCGCCTCGTCGCCCCCGGCGAGTTCGTGCGCACGCTCGACAGGCTCGAGCGCGACCCGAGTCGCGTCGAGCTCTCGGTATTCTTCTATTCCCTCATATCCGCGGACGAGAGGGCCCAAGGCCGGCTTCTCTCGGCGGCGGCCAAGGGCGTCCGAGCGGCCTTGGCCGGCGGCAAAGTCCCCGTGGGACAGATCGGTGCCTTCGAGTGGGTTCTCAAACTCATGGACTTTTTCCCAGGCGACGTGGGAGCGGTGCTGCCCCTCGTGCTCAACCACATCGTTCTCGAGCCGGGAGAGGCCGCCTTCATCGCGCCGGGCGAGCTCCATGCCCACCTCGGAGGCACCTGCCTCGAGATCATGGCGAATTCGGACAACGTGATCCGCGGTGCGCTCACGAAGAAATTCGTCGACTTGCCCGAGCTCGTCTCGGTGCTCAGCTTCAATCCCGAACGCGTACCGCCGGTTCTGCCCTCCCTCGTCGCGCCCTGCGAGAAGTCCTATCCCACCTTCGTGCCCGACTTCGAGATATCGAAGATATCGGTCGGGAAGGATAGGACCTACCATAGGAGGACGAGGAAGCCCGAGATACTGCTCTGCGTCTCGGGTGAGGCCGAGATACGCTGCCCCTCCAAGGAGCAAGGATCGGAAGGCTACGAGACCCTCGCCCTTTCCAGGGGAGAGGCGGCCTTCGCCTGCGCCGACGCCTGCGACTACGAGCTGCGCGCCCGGGCGAAAGGCGGCGCGGCCGAGGCCGTAGTCTATCGTGCCTCGGTGCCCGACCTCCCGTGACGATCTGGGCCGATGCCGACAGCCTTCCCGAGGACGTTAGGCGGCTTATATGCCGCCGCGCCACCCTCGAGACCCAGTCGGCCGCGGTTTCCAGTCGGTCGCCGCGATTTCGAGCGGTATTCGTAGCGGCGAGGATGCCCCCGATCAACCTCGGCCCCGGAATCGAGACCGAAACGGTCGAAGGGGGAGAAGGAGCGGCCGACGACCGCATAGCGCAGCGCGCCGTAAGCGGCGACCTAGCGGTGACCCGGGACTTGCCATTGGCTGAGCGCCTCGCCGAAGCGGGGGTACGGATATTGAACGATCGCGGCGATCTCTTCACCGCGGAGAACGCTCGCGAGCGCCGATCACTGCGCGACAGGGCCGAGGAACTGCGAGCCCTCGGCCTCGCGCCCGAGTCGCCTCGCCGCTCCAGCCGCGGAGCTCGCGAGATGAAGGCCTTCGCGGACGCGCTGGACAGGGAACTGGCGAAGAGCAAGTAGCAGGGCATAGAATCTGACTTCAGGATCGGGATCCTCGAAGGGCCGTTCGAGAACCGCAGAGCCTTCTGCTACGGGAGCGGCCACGCCTCTCTTCGCCATGGGGTAATAATACCGGCATGCGCTTGTCAGGGCGTTGCTGGCGTGGTCTGCGCTGACGGCACATCGGGCTCGGCCGGCGGAGCGGACTCGGTTTCGGTTTCTGCGTCCACGCCAGGCTCGGGCGAGGGGGGAGGAACCTCCGCCGTACCTGCAGCAGAGGGAGAGACTGCGGCAGCCGAGGCCGTCGTTGCCGCGCTCGGCGCCTCGGCCGAAGAGGCGGTCTCCCCGGCGGGAGTTTCGTAATTATTCAAGAGATAGGCGTAGCGCTCGCGAAGGATGAGGCTCTTGCGCAAGGTCTCGGGATTGTACTTGATAGGCGAGGAGAGCAGGGCGATAAGCCGGGCCGCCTGGTCGCGCGAGAGCGATGATATGCCGCAGCCGTACCATTTACGCGCGGCCGCCTCCATGCCGAAGATGCCCTTGCCCCACTCGGCGTAGCCGAAATAGAGCTCGAGTATCCGTGTCTTGGGCAGGAAGGCCTCGAGTTCGAGAGCGGTGAGGACCTCGAGGTACTTGCGGACATAGCTCTTCTCGGGCACGAGGAAGAGGGTGCGCGCGACCTGCATCGTGAGGGTGCTGCCACCGTAGACCGGCTTGCCTAGGCGCTTGTTGATTGCGCGCGCCCTGGCGAAAGCCTCCATGTCGATTCCATGATGCACGTAGAATTTATCGTCCTCTATAGCCACCAGCATCGATTTGACGTAACGGGGGACCTTCGCGATCTTTACGCTCTTCGCGGGCGAGACCTTCCAGCCATAGCGCCATTCGCGATAGGCCATGAGGACAGTCGCGGAGGGGTCTACGTAGCGATACGCGATTATAAGGATCGAAGTGGCGAGGAGATAGCAGAGCTGGATGGCGATGATCCAGGCGATAGTGCCTTTGACGATATCGCCGAAGCCGAGATGCCGCTTCGTAGGAAGGGGAAACGGCAGGAGCTCCGGAGGCATGGCGCCCACAGGGGCCGAAGAGGAACAGGTGAGCTCGCGCGCGAGGGCGGCGGCCTGTCTCGACTCCATGGCCGCCCAGCCGAGACTGCGGTCGCGGCGGCGACGGAAGGCTCCTTCGATTTGCTCGGAATGCATGATTCATTATCAGAGTAGCATGGACAAAGGGAGAGCGGCAACAACGTTGACAGCCCGCATGGCCGGGGGCTACTCTGAGTGCCTCGTGATAAGGCAGGAAACACAACGATGAGGAAACTCCTGGTAGCCGCGCTCACGCTCGCGTTTGCGCTGACGTCGTCATTGGCCCTCTGGGCGGAGGAGGTCTCGGGCATACCCGGTCTCCAGCGCTACAAGCTTGCAAACGGCCTCGAAGTCTACGCATATCGAGACGCAGCAGTGCCTCTCGTCCGGGTGCAGATTGCCTTCCGGGCGGGAGCGATTGCTCAATGCGCCGATAGCGCGGGGCTTTTCCGTCTCTACGAGCGGATGCTCTTCCGTGACCAGTCCGGAGCTGACGGATCATCCAGCGTCAAAGCGGCCCTTGCCTCTCTCGGTATCTCCGATTGGAACGGAGGTACTGACGCGGAGCGCGTCGACTACTGGATTACTCTAGACGCTTCCAAGGTAAAACAAGGGATCGATTTTTGGGCCGAGACGCTCGACCCGGCCGCGATCGAAAAAGACGCTTTCGACAATGCGGCGCTTGAAGCCGAGAAGCAAGCGCTCTGCGAGGAGATTCGTTCGCGTAGTGCCGAGAGCGACTCGATCTACGAGGGGGCAATGAACAGGCGGCTCTTCTCCAAGTACCCGTGGAGGAGAGATCCCGTCGGCAGCGAGAAGGCGGTGAGCGCCGCCACTCTCGATTCCCTCAAATCCATAGCTGCGTATTTCGTGCCCAATAACGCGGCCCTCTTCGTCGGCGGCGACATCGATCCCGAGGAAGTCCGAGCGGCTGCGGAAGCGGCCTTCGGCGCTTGGCGCGCAGGGCCTGATCCCTGGGCGAAGGCCTTGCCTCCCAATCCGAGGCCTGGCGTCGTCCGTCCAACCTGGATCGTCTATCCCGATCCCTCAATGCCCGAGGGCACAGGCAGGATAGAGGTCCGTTACCGCGGGCCCGATCTCGCCACAGACCACTACTCGAGCTACGCCGCCGACCTCTGGAGCGCCCTCGTAGCGCCCGCCTCCGGCCGCTTCAAGTCCGCGCTGGTCAAGAACGTGCCCAATCTCAACAAGGACAGCATCGCGGCGAGGTATATTAGCCAACGCGATGGCGGCTGGATCTCGCTCTCCTCCAACTTCGACGTGGACCCTTCCTCGAGCGCTGTATCCCGGGCTCAGGCCTTCAAGGAGCGCGTCCGCGGCTACGAGCTCACCACGATGAAAGGCGACAAGGCCTATTTCAGCGACGCAGAGTACGAGGCCGCCCGCAAGGGACTCCTTGCCGACCGCGACAAAGCCACCGACACGGCCGAGGGAATGATCGAGGCCCTCGCCTTCTGGTGGGCCACCGCCTCGGTGGACTACTACGCAGGCTATCCCGCCGCACTAGAAAAGACGGGACAAAAGGAAGTCGCAGCCTTCGTCGACAGCTATATCCTGCGCAGTCTCGAGGTCGTCGCGCTCAGGATGAATCCCGCCGACGTCGAGAAAGAGAAGCGCTCCTTCTCGAATGCGGGCTTCGAAACTGTGACGCCGAGCAACGCCTTCTGGTGGCAAAGGAAACCTTAATCGTCTTCCTCTAGCGAAATGATCGCAGGCAAGGCGCGCAGCGCCTTGACCGCCTTCTTCACGGCTTCCTTGGACTCGAACTCCATCGTGAAGGCGCCCGCGAGGCTGCCGTCGCCCCGCTCGCCGAGTCTTCCTTCGCGGAGCCTACCCGTGAACTTGTGCACGGCGTTCTCGATCTCGGAGAAGAGGTCGGGACTAGATCGGGAGGTTATCCGGAAACGCGCGGTCACAAGGCCGCCCGATTCCTCCCAACTCACGTCGATTCGCCTCTCGGCAAAGTCAGGGATCGCGAGGACTGAATGGCAATCGGCACGGTGCACGATGATGCCCCTTCCCCGGGAGACATAGCCGACGATCTCGTCGCCGGTGACCGGATGGCAGCAGCCCGCTATGCGGATCATCATGTTCGTGGCATCGCCTATCGCCACTCCGGCACGGTCGTTGCGCACGGCCTCGCCGGGGTTGACGGCATGGTACTCGATAGCGCCCTTCTGCGAGCCCTGGGCTTTGACGAATTCGGTCATCTTGCCGAGCTGGCTCGGCGCGGGGGCCCGCGCGACGGGAGCCGCCGGGGCGCCCCGATGCCCTGCCACGATATTGCGGTCGATTGCGAGGGCCTCTCCGTCCTGCACGAGGGCTGCTCGTATCTTCGCCTTGGCCTTGCTCGTCTTCGCGATGCGCAGCCAGTTCATGTTGGGCTTGGCCTGGGGCGAGGTGATCACCTCGACTACCTGGGTATTGAGGAGCTCGCCGTCAAGGGGGACGATCTGACCGTCGGCTTTGGCGCCTAGGCAGTGAATGCCGACGTCCGTGTGGATCGCGAAGGCGAAGTCCAGGGGCGTCGAGCCCGCGGGCAGCTCGATCACGTCGCCCTTCGGGGTGAACACGAAGATCGAGTCCTTGAAGAGCTCGCGCTTGATCTCCTCGAGGTAGACCGCGCCCTGGGAGACGAAGTCCCCCCACTCCTTGAGCCGATTGACGATGGGCAAGTCCTCGGGTTTGGGGGCCTCGGCTGTCGTGCCCTTTTTGTACAGCCAGTGCGAAGCGACACCGTACTCGGCGACACGGTGCATCGCGTTCGTGCGGATCTGCACCTCGAGGAGCCTGCCCTCGTAGCACATGACGGTCGTGTGGAGGCTGCGGTAGCCGTTTGCCTTGGGCATTGCTATGTAGTCCTTGAAGCGGCCGTCCATGGGCTTCCACAGCCTATGCACGACACCGAGGAGGGCGTAGCAATCGTTCTCGTTCCCGCAGATGAGCCTTAAGCCTAAGAGGTCGTAGAGTTCCTCGGCGCCCTTGGCTTTCTTGCGCATCTTTTGGTAAATCGAGTAGAAGTGCTTCGCCCGGGCCGAGACCTCGAGCTCGACGCCCTCGGCGGCGGCCTCCTTGCGAATGTCGGTCTCGATGCGTTTTAGGTATTTCTCGCGCTCGCCCTTCTTGGCGGCGACGATTTCCTTGATCTGCTCGTAGGCCTCGCGGTTCAGGGCCTTGAGCGAGAGGTCCTCGAGCTCGTCTTTCATCCAGCTGATGCCGAGCCTGTCCGCGAGAGGGGCGAAAACGTCCAGGCACTCGGCCGCGATCTCCTTCTGCCTGTCCTCTGGGAGGTATTTAAGGGTGCGCATGTTGTCGAGCTTGTCGGCGAGCTTGATGATGATGACGCGGATATCGCGGGCCATGGCGAAGAGCATCTTGCGGATTGTCTCGGCCGCCTGCACGGTCTTGTTCTTGGCCTTGAGCGCCGCGAGGCGCGACGAATCCTCCACGAGGATGGCGACGGCGGGACCGAAGCGCTCGCCTATGAGGCCGACGAGAGTGGCCCTCCTCGCGCCTGCGGCCGTCGCCGCGGCGCGCTGGGCGGCGACAGCCTTGGAGCGCTTGCGTCTCTCCGCCGCCTCCGCCTCGGGTTCCTCGCCGCTCGACGTCTCCTCCACCTCATCGATCGGCATCTCCTCCGGCGAGCTCTCGAGCGAGTCGTGGAGGAGGCCCGCGATAACCGAGTCGGAGTCAAGCCCGAGGCCCATGAGGGTATCGGCCACGCGAAGGTCATGCATCCACGCGCCTTCGCCCGAGGCGCGCAGGCGCCCGGAGAGGCGCTCCTCGGTCCACGCAAGGGCGGCGGCGATCCGCCCGGCCTCTTTCTCCCCATAGACCTCGCCCGTTCTCGCGAGGAAGCTCGTCTTCAGATCGACCACGGTCTCCTCCCCGACGTGACGCGCGGCCTGCCGCCCAAGTCGCATAACGTCTGTATATCGATGAAGCGCGATGCGCAAAACAGCTCCGTGACGAGCGCGGCCTCATCCCCGTCGGACTCCACGAGGAGGGCGCCGCCGGGCGAAAGCCGCGAGGCAGCCTCGGAGACGAGGCGCCTCACGAGGTCCAAGCCGTCCTTCCCGCCATCGAGGGCCATGCGCGGCTCAGACCAGCCCAGGCCCAAGAGGCTGTCGGCCTCCGCTGACGGAACGTAGGGCGGGTTCGCGACGATCATATCGACCTTCCCGCTCAGGGAAGAAAGGAGGTCGCTCTGCGTGAAGGAAAGCTCGCCGCCCGGCCTGGGCGAAGCGCCGCGATCGGACCCCAGAATCGCTTCGGCATTGGCCTGGGCGACCTCGAGTGCCCCCTCGGAAAGATCCGAGGCCGAAAGCTCCCACTCGGGCCTCTCCGCCGCGAGGCTGATCGCCACGCATCCCGAACCCGTGCAGGCATCGTGCACGCGCAGCCGGGCTAAGGAAGATGGAGAGGAACCACGATCCCCATCATTTCCCTTGACATCGCCTAGCTTCAGGGCGGCTTCGACGAGGGTCTCGGTATCGGCTCTTGGGATGAGGACGCGGCCGTCGACGATGAATCGGCGGCCCCAGAATTCCTTGTAACCAAGGATATAGGCTATGGGCTTGCCCCGAGAACGGGAGGCGAGAGCGATACGATACCGCGCGAGAGACGCCTCGTCGACTGCGTCGGGGCCCGAAGCGTGGAGAGAGGTGGTGGTAATGCCTAGAGCGTCTGCTAGGAGGAGGGAGGCGTCGAGGAAAGGCGTCTCCGTCCCCGCTAGGGCGGCCGCTCCTTCCCGCAGCGCATCCCTTACGGTCATGTCTCGGCTTTCTCCGCCGTACAATTCTGCTGCGACGAAGACTGTGGCTCCGAACGCATGAGCTCCTCGCGCGCGGTGCGCACGAGCGCGTCTACGAGCTCGTCTATATCGCCTTCCATGGCGAGATCGAGCTTGTAGAGTGTAAGGTTGATGCGATGATCGGTAATGCGGTTCTGGGGAAAGTTATAGGTTCGGATGCGCTCGGAGCGGTCGCCCGAGCCGATCATGCTCTTTCGCTCGGCCGCGCGCTCGGCCTGGCGTTTGTCGTCCTCAAGCTCAAAGAGCCTCGCGCGGAGGATACGCATGGCCTTGGCCTTGTTCTTGATCTGGCTCTTCTCGTCCTGGCAGTGGACCACGAGGCCCGTGGGAATATGCGTGATGCGGACCGCGGAGTCGGTCGTGTTGACGCTCTGGCCGCCCGGCCCGCCCGAGCGCATGACGTCGATCCGCAGATCCTGATCGCGAATCTCGACCTCGGTCTCCTCCATCTCGGGCAGCACTGCCACGGTGACGGCGCTCGTGTGGATGCGGCCCTGAGCCTCGGTAACAGGCACGCGCTGCACGCGATGCACGCCCGACTCCCAGCGTAGGCACTCGTAAACCGCGTCGCCCGTGACGGAGAAGACGATCTCGCGGTAGCCGCCGAGCTCGGTACCCGAGGCCTCCATGACCTCGATCTTCCAGCGACGCTTCTCGGCGAAGTGCGAGTACATTCGGAAGAGGTCCGAGACGAAGAGGGCCGCCTCCTCCCCTCCTGTGCCGGCGCGGATCTCGACGATCGCGGGCTTGTCCGCGAGCTCGTCGCGCGGGGCTATGAGATCCTGAAGCTTCGTCTCGAGTCCGACTTTCCGCTTCTCGAGCTCTTTCGCCTCCGAGCGTGCGAGCTCGCGCATTTCCGGATCAGCCTCATCCCTGACGATAGTCTGGGCCCCCTGGAGCGAAGAGAGGACATCCTTGTATTCCGAGTAGCAGTCGTTCACGATGGCCAGGCGCGACCGCTCACGCATCGCCTCGCGGTAGCGCGCGGGGTCCTTGGCCAAAGAGGGATCGGCCACCTGAATATCGAGCTCGGCGAGACGGGAGGACAGAGTCTCGAGCTTATCGATCACGAGCGGACCCTTTCGTAAAAGTAAGGGCAGGTATAGATAACTATCTCCATCTCGGACTCGGACTCGGCTTCCTCGACGCTCGAGGCGAAAAGGCGCCGTATCCGGCAATCCGAAGCGGCCGCGCAGAGAGGGCAGGCGCCGTTGCCGCGGGGATTGATCTCAAGCTTCATGTAGAAATGGTATACGAAAGGACGGCAGCGCGGCAATACAGCGAAGCGCACGAAAAAGGACCGCCCGGAGGCGGTCCTTTTTTTCGTTTCGAAAATCGAGCCTTCCCTAAGGAGGCCCGGTTTATGAAACTTACTCCTTGACGCCAGCGGCCTCAAGAGCGGACTTGTATCCGTCGAGAGAAGCCTTGAGGGCCTTGAGAGCGGTGTCGGAAGCGACAACGTCGGTGAGGGCCTGAGCATCCTTGAGGGCTTTGTCAGCGGCGGCGACGCCAGCGGAAAGGGCCTTGAAGTCCTGAGCTTTCTTCGCGGCGGGCTTCTTCACGAGAGCCTTGAGGGAAGTAACCTCAGCGGGGATGTCGGTGCCGAGCTGAGTGATCTCAGCCTTAGCAGCCGTGAGGCCATTGGCAGCGTCGGCCTTAGCCTTGGTAGAAGCGTCGAGCAGGGCCTTGGCGAGGTTCTTGGTCTTGCCATAGTCCTTCGCGTTCAGGTTAGCCTGAAGGGCATCGTTCGCATCGCTAGCGGCCTTGTAGGAATCCGCAGCGAGAACATCAGCCTGAGCAGTCTTGGCATCAGCGAACGCGGCGTTGGCGGCATCAACATCAGCCTGGGGCAGCTTGGCAGCGCAGGACGCGAAGACGAGCGCGAGCGCGACGACGGGGAGAGCAAAACGAAGGTACTTCATGATGAACCAACCTCCAGAAAATGCCAGCAGGTTTTAGTACCTGCCCGGGATACTTAGATGGCATTCGAACATACACGATGTTCGTAGATTGCCTACCTTCGTACCCACGTGCGAAATACTACATCCTTCTCTAATGAAAATCAAGATCCTACAAAAAATACTTCAATAGCCGTAGTTCACGACCAAAACGCAAAGAAATGCTTGATACGAGATAGAAATGCCAATTCCACCCTCCCACGCATGATATCAGTCGATAACGTATTATTTTCACTATATTGCAGAAAAAAACTTAATTCGCCCCAACGCGTACGCCTATCTTGCAGGCTCTTCGCCGGCCGTATATCATCTTCACACTATGCTCGATTACAAGTTTATCAAGGACAATCTCGCCACGGTCCAGAAGAACGTCACCGACCGCTTCATGAAGGCCGACGCCAAGCTCGTCGCCTCCCTCTACGACAAGCGCAACGAGGTCGTAAAGAACCTCGAGGATGAGCGCAAAAAGCGCAACGACAACGCCGCAGCCATGAAAGGGAAGCTCGAAGCATCCGTCCGCGAGAAGCTTATAGCAGAAGGAAAGGCCCTCAAGGACAGGATTGCCGAGCTCGAAAAGACGGCAGAGGAAGTCGAGGCTCGACTTCTAGAAGAAGCCCGAAAGATCCCCAACATGGCGCACCCTGACGCGCCTATCGGAAAGGAAGACAAGGACAACCTCGAAGTAAAGCGCGTCGGAGAGCCCACGAAGTTCGATTTCGAGCCCAAGGATCACGTCCAGCTCGGCCAAGAGCTCGACATCCTCGACTTCGACACCGCGACCCGCGTCTCGGGCACTAAATTTTACTATTTAAAGAATCAGGGCGTCATTCTCGAGTGGGCCTTGGTCCGCTACGCCATGGATGTCTTAATGAAGAAAGGTTTCACCCTCTTCGAGACCCCTGACGTTGCCAAGACAGAGATCCTCGAGGGTATCGGCTTTAATCCCCGTGGAGCCGAGTCTAATGTTTACACTGTCGAGGGCGAAGGCACCTGCCTCATCGGTACCGCCGAGATAACGCTCGGCGGCTATTACTCGGGCTCGGTCCTCGATAAAAAGAATCTTCCATTAAGACTCGCCGGCGTCTCCCACTGTTTCCGCCGCGAGGCCGGGGCGGCGGGGCAGTTCTCCAAGGGCCTCTACCGCGTCCATCAGTTCACTAAGGTCGAGATGTTCGTCTACTGCCTCCCCGAGGACTCAGGAGCCATCCACGAGGAACTGAGGCTCATCGAGGAAGAGATATTTTCCGGCCTTGGCATCCCCTTCCGCGTCGTCGACACCTGTACCGGCGACTTGGGCGCCCCCGCCTACCGCAAGTGGGACCTCGAAGCCTGGATGCCCGGACGCAACGGCGGCGAGTGGGGCGAAATCACCTCGACCTCCAACTGCACCGACTACCAGGCGCGCCGGCTCAACGTGAAGTACAAGGACGATGACGGCAAAAACAAGTATGTCCACATGCTCAACGGCACTGCGGTCGCCTGCAGCCGGGGGCTCATCGCCATTATCGAGAATTTCCAGCAGAAGGACGGCTCGATAAAGATACCGGCGGCACTCGTGCCGTATTGCGGGTTCGACACCATCAGGAAAATAGAAAAGCAGTAATCGGGGGAGCACGCATTTCCCGGATCGGATTCGCCTCGAAGCGGGGATGCCGACTGCAAGGAGTCCCGGTACACCTTCCCGTCGGCCCCCCCACTTTACTGCGAATCCCGCTGCTCCCCCTACCTCCACACAAACGTTGACTAAAGTTTCCCCGCCCAGCCCTTCTACTACGCCTGAGCAAGCTCCTCGGCCTCCGTCAGCGCAAGCCTTTTCCCATTAGACACGGACAGGCTCTCGGACGAATGGAGTCAGTGAGGTAAAGTGTCGGCATGCGTCCTACCGACATGCCCGCCTTTCGAGGGACAATCGCATCCTTCTGTCAGGTTGTTTCGATGGAACTATCAACTTATTCCAGTGGATTTTTCAGTCTATAAACTCGGATTTTTCAGCCTGTAAACTCGGACTTTTCAGCCTGTAAACTTGGACTTTTCAGCCTATAAATTCCTATTCATCAAGCTAAAACGAGAAGCATTTCATCCAGTGTCGTCGGGGCGCTCTTGGTGAAAGGACTATCGGCGCTTACGCAGGATGTACAGCTTGACCGCTTGCAGAAGCCTCGAGGCCCAGCTTCCCGGGCTGTGCTCCCCATGGGCTGGGGCATCGCTCTCCAGGCCACCCGCTGGGCCGCCTGAAAGGCAAATCCTCGCGCGGATGAAAAGATGATCGGAAGGCAGCAGGTTTCGCTGCGCCCGGTTTATCGGGATCTCCCCCTCGATCACGCTCGCGTCGAGGACGTCGATGTCCTCGGAGCAGAAGATGTAGTCGAGCTGGGCGAAGTTCGGCGCGGGGGCGAAGTGGTAATGCGTGCGCCGCTTTGAGGACGGGATGCCGACGACCTCGAGGACGTCCCGAAAGGGGAGCTCGAGAAAGGGGCGGTATTCGAACTGCTCCTCCCCGCGTATGAGAATGCCGTTGAAATCGCCCATTACGACGCAATTGCGAGCGCGCACGAGGGAGCGCAGCTTCTCCACTTCCCAGATGCGCTGCGCAAGACCCCGGTCGGGGCCGTACTGCGACTTGAGATGCACGACGAATATTTCCAGGCCGTCGCAGGCAGACCCTAAGTCGAGTCTGAGAAGGTTCCGCGAGAAAGACTCGGGAATGTTTATCGCCCTGCATCCGGGGAAGAGGCCCTTCTTGACGAGGGCGCCGACGAATATTCCGCGCCGCGAGTTCTCTTCGTACAGGTAGCAGTCGTAGCGTCCTTCGAGATAGATACGGTTGAAGGCGGATAGCGTCTCCAGGCCGCCCACCTCGACCATGCCGACAAGGTCGAAATCATTCTCGAGGATGATGCGGGCGATCTCGGCTATCTTGCCTCGGTCCTTGTTGGGGTTATAGATCGAGGCGTTCATAGCCAGGTAGTCGCTATCGCTCAAGGCTTCGAGCTCTTCGCGGCTATAGTCTTTGTCGAGGAGAAGGTAGAAGTCCTGGGCGTTGAAGGAGGCGATGTGCAGACTGGATTTCACGGGGGCCACTGTACTCCGATCTACACCTCGACGGCCAGGACCGCAACGTCGTCTTCTTGCTTGTCCGCCCCGGCAGCCAGGACGAGGGCGGAAGGCAGCTCGTCCAGGCTGAGGCCGCGGAGGTCCTCGGCGAGGGCCGCGAGACGCAGGTAGGACTCGATCCAGGCGCGCGTGTCGGTCTTCGTCTCGACCAGGCCGTCGGTGTAGAGAATGAAACGGTCGCCTGAAGCCACGTCTATCGTTCTCGCTTCGTAGCTCGAGCCCTCCATCATGCCGATGCAAGGATTCTCGCAGGAAGCGAAGCTGACCGGGCCGTCCTTGGGTAGGTAGAGGGCGGGAGGATGGCCTGCCGCGAGGAAGACAGCCTTGCCCGAACGGCGGTTTATGCGCAGGGCATAGGCTGTGATGTAGTTCTCCTCGAGGAGAGTCTTCGAGAGGACGCCATTCAAGAAGGCGATAGACTCGGGGACGGAGTAGACGGGCGTGGCGCATTGTTCTAGAAGGACTTTGACCGCGGGAGTAACGAAGCTCGTGCCGAGATCATGGCCGGCCACGTCTGCCATGAGGTAGAAGTACACGCCTTCGGATACCTCGACCACGTCGTAGAAGTCGCCCCCGGCCTCCTGAAGCGAGCTGTAGTAGACCGAGAAGCGCGCGCCAGGCAGGTCCTTGGGCTGGACGAGGATGGAGCGCTGGGCATCGGTGATCTGCCTGAGACTCTCGGCCTTGGAAGCAACGAGCTCTTCGTTCGCGATGACGAGCCGTACATGGACGCGAACGCGGGCGCGAACCTCGCCCGCGTTGTGCGCCGACTTCACGATGAAGTCCACGGCGCCGTAATCGAAGGCCTTGAGCTTGGACTCCTGGTCGTCGAGGCTCGTGAGCATGATGACCGCGGATCGCCTCGTGGAGGGATCGGCCTTGAGGCGCCTGAGCGTCTCGAAGCCATCGATGCCCGGCATGACGACGTCGAGGAGGATGAGGACAGGGGACACGACGAGGGCCTGCGCTATGCAGCCCTCCCCGTCCGAGGCCTGGACGACACGGTAGCCTTCCTCCTCGAGGATAGCGGTTAGGTAGACGCGGTTTGCGAGGGAGTCGTCCACAACGAGGATAGTATAGGAAGTATCGGGCATAACGCCTCCACGATAGGTAAAAGTATATGCCCGGAAGCGGGCCAAGCAAATGCGCTTGACCCTTCGAGCCTCGCTCACGTAGATTGCATACAATAGTATGGCACTACGTGGAGAGATTCTCGTCGCGGCTGCGGCCGCGGCGCTGTGTTTCGGAGCTCCTCGGCTCGCAGCTTTGGATACGGGCGACCAATCGCTCGCCCCTTACGGCTTCGATATTTCGGCCTCGGAACTCATTAAGCTCGAGAGGCTGAACGCTGCGGTCCGCTACGATTCCGCGCATACAATCGAGGAGAATTGGCGCGGCACATACGACCATGTGACCGTGGTCGACATCCCCGCTACGAAGGGCCGCTACGCCCTCTTCGAGGACGACAAGGCCCGCCGCATGGACATTGCCATCCGCGGAACCTCGAATCTCAGGAACACGGCCTTCGACCTCGAATTTCTGAAAAAACGGAGCAAGAGGCTCGGCATCTATCTCCACTCGGGCTTCGAGGCCTCGGCCCTGGCGATCTACGACGACCTACGGCCCCGGCTCAAGGAGGGATACGTGCTGCGCATCGCAGGGCATTCGCTCGGAGCCGCGGCCGCGATCATCCTCGGCATGCTCCTCGAGAGCGATGGCATCGCGGTCGAGAAGGTGCTCGCCTCCGCCCCTCCCAAGGTCACCGACGCCGAGGGATGGGCCCGCTATTCCCAGCCCGAGGTGATCCGTCTCGCCTGCCCTTACGACCCTGTGCCCTTCCTCCCGCCGCACAACCTCATGTACGACAGGACCCCCTATATTCAGGGAGGGAAGGTACTTTTCCTCCTCAAGGGAACGCTTTTCACCGTCCTCGAGGGATCCTACTACGACGACCTGCCCGACGCGGTCAAGAATGCCTCCGCCGAGGGGAAAAGCTTCAGCGCCACCCTGCATCTGCTTCCTGCCTACCTCGCCAGGCTCCTCCCGAAGGAGTCGGGATTTACTTTCGTCGACGCAGTGGAGTGGGAGGGCTACGAGAAGGCGCCCAAGGCGGAGCGCTAACGGCCGCGCTCCGCAGCCTTCACATGGCATCGGCATTCTTAGTATATTGACCCTATTCCAGCGACTCGTTGCGCATCCTTAGGGGGCCTTTACTTGACTAACCTCATCATCGTACGGCACGGACATACGGCCCTCAACAACGGCGACCGCTTCCGCGGCATCACGGACACGCCACTGTCGGAACGCGGACGTAGGGAGGCCAAGCTCACCGCCGACGCGATCGAGGCGCGCTGGAAGGTCAAGGCCGTTTACACGAGCTCCGTCCCCAGGGCGAGAGAGACGGCCCAGGCGATAGCCGATCCCTTCGGCCTCCGCGCGGTCGACGAGAACGGCATCCTCGACATGGACTACGGCGACTGGACGGGACTGGCCTTCGAAGAGGCCCAGGCCCGCGATCCCGATATCTACCGCACCTGCTTCGAGCGCGCGAGCGAGTTTCGCGCGCCGCGAGGACAGTCTTTCAAGGAGCTGCGCGAGCGATCGGTCGCCGCGGTCAAAGCCATCGCCCTGCGGCACGAGGGAGAGGACGTGGTCATCGTCACGCATACGGTCATCATCCGCCTTATCCTCCTGGGCTTTCTGGAGATGTCCACGGACTTCTTCTGGCGCATCCGCCAAGGCACCTGCGCGATCAACGTGATCGAGCGCGACAAGGGCCGATACTACCTCGGCATGATCAACGACACCTGCCACACGGACGAGCTCGTGAAGGCCCACGGCAAGGAAGCCTTGTCCGCGACGCGAGGGCTTCCGCTAACCACCACGGTCGGCTAGACTGCCGCCCATGAGCACTCGCGATAGTCAGGACAAGCTCCCTGCCTCCGCGTTCGGCGTTGCTGTCCTCATAGCGGCTATCTGGGGTTTCAACTTCGTCGTCATCAAGGTGGGCGTCTCGGGCATGCCGCCCCTCATGCTCGCCGCGCTGCGCTTCCTCTTCAGCGCCCTGCCCGCGGCCTTCTTCGTGAAGAAGCCGGCCGCGCCCATGAGGAAGGTCGCGGCCTACGGCCTTCTCCTCGGTGTCGGCGAGTTTGGCTTCCTCTTCACGGCCATTAAGCTCGGCGCGCCTTCAGGCCTTTCCTCGATACTCCTGCAGTCGCAGGCCTTCTTCACGGCTATCCTGGCCGCCCTCTTCCTGGGAGAGAAGCTTCGAGCGCACAACGTCGTCGGCATGGTCGTGGCGGCCGCGGGCCTCGCGGTCTTCGCTTTCGCTTCGTCGGGCGGCGCGGGGGGATTAAGCCCCCTCCTCGTCTCCATGATCGCCCTCGCCGCCTTAGGCTGGGCCGGCGCCAACATCGTCGCGAGGAAGATGCCCGGGGCGAACGCGCTCGGCCTCATGGTCTGGTCGAGCCTCTTCTCGCCCCTGCCCCTCGCCGCCCTCTCCCTCGCCTTCGAGGGACCCCGGGCGATCGGGGCGGCCTTCCGGGACATAAGCGCCCTCACTATAGGCGCCCTCGCCTACCTCGTGCTCCTCTCGACCCTTTTAGGCTACGGCCTCTGGAACCGCCTCATCATGAGCCACGGCGCGAGCCGAATCGCGCCCTTCTCACTAATGGTGCCGATATTCGGCCTCGCCTCCGCGTCCCTCGTCTTGGGCGAGAGCTTCGGCCTCGTCGACGCCATAGGCGCGACCCTCGTTCTCGGCGGCCTTCTCGTCCACGTCTTCGGCGGGAGAATAGGCGCTTCATCCTCGCTATGACTGAGGTTCCACTCGACGACACAGCCTTCCTCGAGAGGCTTGCGAACGCACGCATGCCCTTCGGTAGGTATGCGGGTCGTCTGCTTATCGACCTGCCCGAGGCCTATGTGGTCTGGTTCTCGCACCAGGGATACCCAAAGGGAGAGCTCGGCGAGCAGCTCGCCTCTCTATACGTCATTAAAGAAAACGGCCTCGAAGGCTTACTGCGCCCCCTGGTAAGGCGCGAGGATACGCGGAGCTAAATATCCATCATCTGTTCGCCGCCCAGGTAGGCGTCGCGGATGCGGGGGTCGTTCAAAAGCTCGAGCGCGGAGCCTTGCAGCACGAGGCGGCCGTTTTGGAGGACATAGCCGCGGTGAGCTATGCCGAGGGCCTGATGGGCGTTCTGCTCGACCATGAAGATCGAAACGCCTTCCTTGTTCAGCGCGCTCACCGTCTCGAGAACGCGCTCCACAAAGAGGGGCGAGAGTCCCATGGTCGGCTCGTCCATGCAGATCAGGCGCGGGGAGCTCATGAGGGCGCGAGCCATTGCGAGCATCTGCTGCTCGCCGCCGGACATAGTGCCCCCCGCCTGGCTTAGGCGCTCCTTGAGGCGGGGGAATAGCTCGAGCACGCGCTCCTCGTCGGCCCGTACCGCTCGCCGCTCGGCGCGGCCCGAGCCTAGCCTGACGTAGGCTCCCATGAGGATGTTCTCCTCCACGCTCATCTCGGGGAATATGCGCCTGGCCTCGGGCACACTCGCGATCCCAAGCTTGATGCGCTCGCTCGTCGAGAGACTCGTTACGCGCTCTCCCCTCCACAGGACCTCGCCCGAGCGCGGAGACAGGAGGCCGAGGATTATCTTCATCGTGGTCGACTTGCCCGAGGCGTTGCCCCCGAGGAGGCAGACTATCTCTCCCTCCCCCACCTCGAGCGAGAGTCCGTGGTGCACCTGCACGGGCCCGTAGAAGCTGTCGATCGACTCAAGCTTGAGAAGGGGAGCCGGGGCCGCGGGCGGCGCCGCGGAAGCCCTCGCCTGGGAGACCTCGCGCGGCGTGCCCAAGTAGGCTTCGATCACCTGCGCGTTGCGCGAAACATCGAGAGGCCCGCCCTCGGCTATCTTCTCGCCCTCGTCCATGGCGATGACGCGGTCGGATAGCTTCATGATGAGGGGTAGCTTGTGCTCGATGACAATCATCGAGAGTCCCGTCGCCTTTAGCGCCTCGAGGTACTCGAGCATCTCGGCCGTCTCGCTCGGGTTCATGCCCGCGGTCGGCTCGTCGAGAAGGAGGAGGGCCGGCTTCGAGGCGAGGGCGCGTCCTATCTCGAGGCGACGGCGATTCGCGTAGGAAAGGCTGTAGGCCGGATCTGCGAGGCGGGAGGAGAGCCGTTCGCCGAACGAAGAGGCGATATGGTCGGCCCTGAGCCTAAGGCCGGACTCCTCTCTGCGGAAAGCTCCGAAGGGGAAGAAGGCCTGGGCGAGCTCGACGGCGCCGCCTAAGAAGCGGGCGCGCGAGGCGATGCGTCCCGTCTGGGCGCCGAGGAGGAGGTTCTCCTCGACCGAAAGATTCGCGAAGCATCGGCCCGCCTGGAAGGTGCGGACCATGCCAAGAGCGGCCCTGCGCTCCGGCCCCAGGCGCGCGACGTCGCGACCCCCGAGGAGGATTCTCCCCGAGTCGGGCTTCTCCGCCCCGGAGAGGATGTTGAAGAGGGTGGTCTTGCCAGCGCCGTTGGGGCCGATGACGCCTACGCTCTCGCCTTCGTCGACGTGGATGGAGAACTCGCGGAGCGCCGCGAGGCCTCCGAAGGATTTAGAGAGGCCCGAGGCCTCAAGCAGTCTGGCTGCCATGCTATTCACTCCCCAAGAGGCCCTGGGGCCTGAAGCGAAGGACGAGTAGGAGGATGAGGCCGTAGACGAGGGAGCGGTACTCCGCCGCGAAGCGCAGGATCTCGGGCAGGCCCGAGAGGATCACGGCACCGAGGATCGCTCCCCAGACATTTCCGAGCCCGCCCAAGATCGCCATGGTGAGTCCCAGTATGGAAAGGCTCGAGCCGAATGTTTCGTAGCTTATGTAGGTATAGAGATAGGCGGTGAGGGAGCCCGCGAGGCCGGCGAAGAAAGCCCCGATTCCGAAGATAAGCGCCTTGTACCGCCTGGCATCGACCCCGAGGGAACGGGCCGCGCTCTCGTCCTCTCGAATCGCTCGGGCGGTGCGCCCGAGAGGAGAAGCCTGGACGGCCGTAATGGCAAGGGCCCCGATGACGAGGACCGCGAGGCTGAGATAATAGAAGGAGCCGATCTGTGAGAAATCGACGCCGAAGAGGCGCGGAGCGGGGATGCCCGAGAGGCCCATAGCGCCCTGCGTGAGCGATTCCCAATTGAGGATAAGCTGATTCACGATCTCGCCTATACCCAACGTCGCGATGGAGATGTAATGTCCCTTGAGCCTGAGCGCCGGAAAGGCGAGGAGGCTGCCGATCGCCGCGGCGAAGAAACCCGATGCGAGGAAACTAGGCAGGAAGGACCATCCGGCCTTGACAGCGAGGAGTCCCGAGGCGTAGGCGCCTATGGCCATGAGCCCGGCCTGCCCCAGGGACATGATCCCGCCCGTCCCTCCCACCAGGGTGAGGCTCAGGGCGAAGAGGGCGGAGATCCAAGCGCCCGCAAGCACCTGGGTGAGGTAGTCGCTCTTCACCGCAAGGGGCAGGACGATGGCCACGAGGACAAGAGCGCAGCCGAATGCGGGATGGATTCGGACCGCCTTGCCCTGAGGAATGAAGCTCCCCGTAAGCGCTTCGCGCTGAGAGCGGGCCTTGCCTCCGAAGACGCCGTTCGGCCGGAGGAAGAGTGCCGCGAGGAGGAGAGCGTAAGCCACGAGATTGCGCGCGGAGGCGCCGAATATCGCGACACCGTAGCTCTCGCCCAAGCCAAGGAGTAGGCCGCCCGCCATGGCCGCGGGTATATTCCCGAGGCCGCCGAGGACGCAGGCGGTGAATCCCTTGAGGCCCGCCTGAAAGCCTATGGTAGGCAGAAGGAGGTTGTAGTACAACCCGATGAGGACCCCTGCCAGAGCTCCGAGCGCTGAGGCGAGGGCGAAGGCGGCCGCGTTCATCCTGTTCACGCGCACGCCCATCTGCCGGGCGGCCTCGGAATCTTGGGACGAAGCGCGCAGAGCCCTCCCCGCCCTCGTGTACTTGAGGAGAGCGAAGAGCGAAATCGCGCAGAGGATGGACACGCCGAGGATGACGAGATCGAGGCCGCCTATGGATACGAGGCCGAGGCTCAGGCGCCAGGTAGGCAGGATCGGCGGAAATGACTTGGGGTTCGGCGAGAAGATGGCTTCGGCGAGGTTGTCGATGATCATGCCGGCGCCGATCGTCGCGAGAAGAGAGGCCACATGCGCCGACTTCTGGAAAGGCCGCACGGCGAAGCGCTCGAGGCAGAGGCCAAGGAGGGCACCCACCGCCGCAGCAGCGGGCAAGGCAGCCCAGAGCGGCCAGCCAAGGATCGAAACTGCGACCCAGCCCGCGTAGGAGCCGGCCATGTATACCGAGCCATGGGCGAAGTTGACGAGCCCCGCGACGCCGAATACGAGGGCGAGCCCCGCAGCGAGGAGGGCGTAGATATTGCCGAGCACCAATCCGTTGATCGTCTGGCCCAGCCAAAGCGCGAGCGTCGAACTCATCAGCTTCCTTCGTAAGTGGGGATTATTCTAAACGAAGAGCCGACGGTCCGAATATGGAGCTCGGACCGCCGACTCGATCGACAGTATGAAGGGCTTATTACTTGCCCGTCCAGGCAACTTCCTTGCCGTCCTTGATCACGATGCGGGCGCCGAGGAACTCGTCGACGCGGCGAGTCTGCGGATTGAAGGCAGCGATCTTGCCATAGATGACGCTCGGCACGTCCCGCACCTGCACGAAGGCGTCGCGAACCGCCTTACGGCTGATAGAGGGATCGCTCTCGGCGGCCTTCGCGATGATGGTAGCGGCGAGCTTCAACGAATCGTATGCGTGCACGGCGAAATAGTCGATGTCCTGGCCAGGATACTTGGCCTGCCACTTCTTGACGAACTGGACCACCTCGGGCCGCGGATCGTCGGCGGTGAAATCGCCCGCGACATAGACACCCTCGGCCGCGGCGCCCGCGAGCTTCGGGAAATCGGCGGTCGCCTGCGAGCCGTTGGAGACGATGGGCACCGTAATGCCCTGGCCCCGGATCTGCTGCACGAGGAGGGAAGCGTCGTTCACGTAAGAGACGAGAATGATGCCGTCGACGCCCTCCGACTTGGCCTTTGTGATAATGGGCTTGAAGTCTTTCTCATCGGGTAGGTAGGCCTCGCGCAAGACTACCTCGACACCGTATTTCTTGAGGGCAGCTACGGTCAAATCACCCGTGACCTTGCCCCAGTCGGTGTTGAGCGAGAAGACCGCTACCTTCTTGAGGCCGAGGTCGCGGACGTAGGCGGCGTGGGCGGGAGCCTCATTGCTCTGGGAGGGCGAGTTGCTCCAGATGAAGTCCCCACCGTTCGTGAAGTCGGGGGCCGAGTTGTTGAAGCCGAACTGCACCAGGCCCGCGCGCTGATAAATCGCACTCGCCGCCTTCGAGGAGGTCGAGCTGAAGTCTCCTGTGGCGAGCACGATGCGCTTGTCGGCTATGTACTTCTGCGCGGTAGCGACCGTCTGCTTAGGGTCGTTCTGCGTGTCGGTGAAGATGTACTGGAGCTGTCGGCCCTTGATGCCGCCCGCAGCGTTGATCTCGTCCAGCGCGAGGTCAAAGCCTTTCTTCCAGGCCAGGCCATACTGAGCGTTTCCGCCAGTAAGAGGCCCCGAGACGCCAATGAAGACAGGCTCGGACTTCTGAGCGCCGAGCGAGACGAGAAGACCTAAGGACAAAATCACGGCGAGAGCCGCCTTCAGGCCATGCTTTCTCATAATGCCTCCTATTGTTCGGAGGCAATATGGACTATATAAGTCCTTTTTGTCTAGTATCAGTCCAAGAACTTAATCAAAGGTTGAGCGCGGTTTAACGTTTTCCGTCCCAGGCTACGAGCTGGCCTCCCTTTATGATGAGACGAGCGCCGAGGAAGCTGTCGACTTTCCGCGTATCAGGGTTGAAGTTGACTTTCCCATAGAGCACGCTCGGTACGCCCGAGAGTTTCCCGAGGGAATCGCGGATAGCCTTGCGGTCGGCACCTCCCTGCTCTATGGCGGCGGCCATAAGACGCATCGAGTCGTAAGCATGCACCGCGAAGAAGTCGATCTCGCTGCTCCCATACTTAGCCTTCCACTTTTTTACGAAGGAGGCGACCTCGGGTCTGGGATCGTCCGGGGAAAAATCGCCCGCGACAAAGACGCCCTCGGCGGCGGGTCCCGCGAGGCGGGGAAAGTCGGAGGTTTCATTTGCGCCGTTCGCGACGATCGGCACCGCTAGCCCCTGACCGCGAATCTGCTGAACAAGAAGCGCAGCGTCGTTCGCGTAGGAGACGAAGACGATGCCATCGATGCCTGCGGCCTTCGCCTTGGTGATGATGCCACGGAAGTCCTTCTCGTCGGGGAGGTAGGCTTCGCGGAGAGCGACGGCTACGCCATACTTCCGGAGAGCGGCTACAGTGAGATCGCCCGCGGTCTTGCCCCAGTCCGTATTGAGCAGGAAAACCGCTACCTTCTTCAGCCCAAGGTCGCGCGCGTAGGCAGCCTGGGCGGGCGCCTCGTTCTCGTCGGAGGGCGAATTGCTCCAGCAATAGTCTCCCCCCTTTGGAAAGGCAGGATTCGAGTTGTTGAAGCCAAGCTGAACGAGGCCCGCACGCTGATAGATCGCGCTCGCGGCCATAGAGGAGCTTGAGCTGAAATCGCCCGTGGCGATGACTATGCGTTTGTCGACTACGTACTTTTGCGCCACCGCGATCGTCTGCTTCGGGTCGTTCTGCGTGTCCGAGAAAAGGTACTGCAACGGACGACCTTTGATACCACCCGAGGCATTAATCTCGTCCAAGGCAAGGTCGAAGCCCCTCTTCCAGGCGAGGCCGTATTGGGCGTAACTACCGGTAAGAGGCCCTGAGACACCGATTAGTATTGGCTCGGCCTTCTGCGCTCCAAGCGGAATAAAAGCCAAGCTCACAATCAGCGCCGCGACGCCAGCAAGCTTCGTAACCTCTATGCTCATCTGTCCCTCCCATAGCATCTGCTATAGTCGGGACGATTTCATATTTTTTCTAGTACCCCGATGCTACAGCCTGAATATCTTGCGGAGATTGGCCCCGCGCATGACTCGGTCGTGCAGAAAAAACAGGAATATGGCAACCGGCACGAGGGCGATCGCGGCGACGAGGGACCAGTAAGGGCGCAAGCTCATGCCCAGTGCTAAGCGGATAATAAACTCGATTGAGACAAGGTAAGCGGCCAGAGCGAGCGCGCCGATGCCGAGGAGATTGAGGCCCTTGGTATGCCTCGTCGCCATGATCGCGGCAGTCGCTGCGACAGCGGCGTAGCTCGTCAGGGCCAAGGGGATACCGAGCGACAACGACCAGCCGAGGCTCCCGCCCAGGCCGTCGAGGACGAGGATGAAGGCGAGGACAGCAGTGCCTATGACGGCCAGGGCCGTTTTGGTCCTTCCGTACAACGCGATGGGCGCGACCGAGACGAGCCAGCCGAACACGACGGAAGCGACTGCGTATCGCGACCAGCCAAGCCCTGCGTCGAGCAGTATATCGACGAGGAAGAGGGCCCCGCTCAGGAGGGCGGCGGCCAAGCTGAGGATCTCCACGGCAATATGGCGGCGCTCGGCCTTGGACAGCTTGTAGGCGTTCTCGGGGTCGATGATATGCGGATAGGGCCCGCGCGAAGGCTCGGGAGCCGATTCGCCGAATCTCTGTATCGGCGACGCGCAGAGGGGGCAATACACTATACCCTCGTCCACCTCGACGCCGCACTTACTGCAATACGGCATGGCTAGTCTCCTTTCCTGTCCCCTTCGAGAGGTTCGACTCGACCTTGACCTTGAGCCCGTCCTTGACGAGTCTCGTAAAAAACATGCGCTCCAGGTCGTTGCGCTCGATGACGCTTCCGAAGCTGATCGACAGCGCGTCGCCATGGCTAATCATACTGGCGACGGTCTTGAGGCCGGGCGTCGAGGGAAGGATCACGTCGACGCGCAACACCCTGGCCGCGAAGGAGTCGGGCAGCCCGGCCCGCCCCACATTGGACGAGAGACTCGAGTAAGTATTCTCTCCGTAGATTTTGTAGATGCCTCGCATCATGGCGTTCTTCAAGGGCAGGGGGATGATGCGGACGAAGGGATTCTTGGCGGTCGCGACGTTCCTCGTGATCGTCCGCCCTAGCTCCTTAGGATCGAAGGACAGGGATAGTATTCCCTTAACACGCGTGACGATCTCGCGAAAATCGTAGTGCCCGAGCCTAGGGTCGATATCGGGGAGCGCAAAGAGGCTGAAGTTGCGCATGGTCCTTGAGGGGAAGGATTTCCTCAGGTTGATCGGCACCTGGAGCCTGAGCACCTTGCGCTTCCTTCTGTCCTCGCCGGGGAATTCCGCGTCTTGAACGTCTTGGAAGGCGGCGAGATAGACAGCCGACAGGTATACGGTCAGCGTCGCGCCGTATTCCTTGGCCTTGGCGAGCGCGGCGGAGAGCGATACGACACCGGTAGTGATGCGCATCGTGTACAGCCTCATGGACAAGCCCGGGAGATGCCACGCGTTGCCGATCCGCGGGGGAGGCGGCGCCCCCGGAGACGCATAGCGGGAGAAGGCGTCCTCCCACTCGGAGGCTTCGAGCTTTCCCGCGGGATCGAAGAGGCGCTCGTCGTAGGCGCTCGGGATTCCCTGTAGCCTATAGTACTCGGCGAGCAGCGACCTGAAGAATATGAAGGCCCCGTGGCCATCGGTCAGGATATGGCACATTTCGAGGGCGACACGGTTCTCGAATGCCCTGACGCGATAGAGGTAGCCGCCGCGCTTTATGATCGACGTTTTTTGCATCGGGTATTTCGAGTCCGAGACTACACGATTGGGCGCGCGGTTGGGCTCGAAGAAGAACCAGAAGAGGCCTCTGCGGAGCTCAACCTGAAAATAAGGAAAGCGCCGCGTCACAGAATCGAGGGCGGCTTGCAGAAGCTTTACGTCCACGCTTTCGTCGAGCGTAGCTTGTATCCTATAATAGGCACTCACTCTGTCCGATAGAAGCGGGGGATAGATGAGCGCCGCGTGGTCGAGCGCGAACCAAGGATGCTCGCCCGAGTAGGGTTTCTCCGCTGTGCGATCAGCGTTCGTCATCGCACATAACTATAGCGACGAAGCGACTTAATGAATACGTAGAGAGATCGGCACTTGCCGCCATGATCTGGGGCATCAGCGAGGGGAAGGCCCTGTCCCTCGCCGCCCCAGGGTCACGAAAGCGAGTTCCTACAGCTTGAACTCCTTGAACAGACTTTTCTCCGTCTCGCCCTCGATCGCAGCCTCGACCTCGACGTATTCCTCGAGCCCCGAGCCCTTGAGCTTCTCCTTGAGGAGCTCGTCGATCTGGAAGATGCCGGCGGAGTTGTTCATCCGCACATGAATGTGCAGCGGCTTCTCCTTGCCCTCGAGGATTTCGACCTGCTCGATCGAGGCCGCGGAGATCGAGTGGATGTTGACCACTCCCGCCTCGAAGCCGATGCGTGACCTTCCCTTGGTCATATCCAGGGCGTCGGCCACGCGCACGATGCCCGCCTCGAGCGTCATGGGCTTGCCTCCCGCGCGGTGCGCGATGATAGCGTGGAGGATCTCGGAGCGCAGAATCGTCCTCGGACCTATGGGATAAATATCTTCCAGGAGGCGGTCGATGATGGGCTGGGCGACGAAGAGGCTGAAGAGCTCGTGATCCGCCCTCTGGATGGACATACCCAGGTCGTGGAGGAGGGAGGCCATCACGACGATGATCTCGGCCTCCTCGTTGTTCATGCCGTGGTCCTTGACGACGCTCGGCTGGACGCCGCGTTCGATGAGGAGGCGGAGCATGCGCAGGGCTATGTTCGAGACGATCTGGAAATGCACGGGTCCGTGATCGGTCATGCCTAGGCGATCGAGGGCGTTGACGTTCATCGCGGTCCAGAGGGCATACAGCTCCTCGTCGGCGTTGACTCTCCCGATGATCTCTTCGAGCTTGGGATTGTGGCGCAGGGGAAGGCGGATCTCGATGCGCTCGATTTGTTCCGGTTTTTGTTCCATGATACTAAATATATGCCGCCGGTGGCGTTTCGTTAATCACGAGCCAGTACAGGCCGAGCTGCCTCACGGCCTCGGCGAATTGGCCGAAGTCGACAGGCTTGCGGATGTAGCTATTCACGCCGAGGTCGTAGCCGGCAGCGACGTCCTGCTCCTCCTTCGAGGAGGTGAGAATGACGACGGGGAGCCTGCGCGTACGAGCATCGCCCCGTATGCGCCTGAGGACCTCGAAGCCGTCCAGCACGGGCAGCTTGAGGTCGAGGAGCACTAACGCCGGGAGCGGCTCGGCCGATCCCGGAGAAAGGTCGCCGAAGAGATGATCGAGGGCCTCCTGCCCGTCCTCGGCGACGACGAGCTTGTTCGAGATGCCGGCGCGGGCGAATGCGCGCTTCGTGAGGTCGATGTCGGAGAGATTGTCCTCGACGAGAAGGATAGGGCTCGGATTCATGATGCGTCCTCCAAGGTGAAATAGAATACCGCGCCCGCGTCGGGGGCGGCGTCGGCCCATATCTTACCGCCGTGCTTCGCCACGATGCGCTGCACCGTCGCGAGGCCTATGCCGGTGCCGGGGAATTCCGAGGTCTTATGCATGCGCTGGAAAGGCACAAAAAGCTTCGAGGCGTAGGCCATGTCGAAGCCAGCACCGTTGTCCCGCACGAAAAACGAGGAATCGGATGAGCGCCCGAACTCTATCATAGCGACATCCTGCTTCGCTGTGTACTTGCAGGCGTTGTCGAGGAGATTCCCGAGAGCTATCTCGATGAGCTTCCGGTCCCCGTGCGCTCGGAGACCTGGCTGGACAGAGAACTCGAAAATCCTGTCCGGATAGGCCTCCTCGAGCCTCGCGGCCGTTGCCCCCGCAAGCTCGCTTAAATCGAGGTCTTCGCGGTTCATCTCGGCCCTGCTCACCCTGGCGAGCTGAAGCAGACTGTCGATGAGAGTGCCCATTCGCTGAGCCTCGCCGCGAACGCGGCGCAAATAGCCCAGGGCGGCCTGGTCGAGGCTCGGACCGTAATCCTCCTCGAGGGCGGCGCTCCAGCCGTCGATGCCGCGCAGGGGGGAGCGCAGGTCGTGAGACACCGAGTAGGAGAAGGCCTCGAGCTCGGCGTTAGCTTCCTCAAGCTGGGAGGTCCGCCGCCTGACGCGCTCCTCGAGCTCTACGTTGAGCCCGAGGATCTTGGCCTCGGCCTCTTTACGCTCGTTGATAACATCGAAGACCGCGACGAAGAAGCCCGGGGCGGGGAAGTACACGGAGACGGAGAACCATAGGCCGAGGGAGGATATCTCCAGCTCGAAACGATCCGGGACGCGGGCGGCCGTGACGGTCGCAACGAGCTCGAAGAAGCCGGGGTCCCGCGCGCGGATGCCGGGCACTACCTCGGAAGCGCGCCTGCCGACTACGACCGACAGGCCGGTGAGGCGGGAGAAGGAAGCATTGACCGCGAGGTAGGTGAAATCGGCAGGCTTGTCGAGCTCGTACTCGATGCGGCAATAGGCAAAACCCTCGACCATGTTCTCGAAGAGGCCGTGATAGCGCTCTTCGCTCTCGCGTAGCGCTTTCTCGGCGCGCAAACGGCGTGAGATATCCACGACCGTGGCGATAAGGCAGGCTTCGCCGCCTAGGCTGATGGGCGTCATCGAGAGGAGGATTGTCTTCACCTTGCCGGACTTCACGCGAGCGTCGATTTGGACATCGCGGATCGACCTGCCCTTCGCGAGCTTCGAGACGAGGCCGGCTCGGAAAGATGTGTCCGCGTATAGACCGAGCTCGATCGAAGTCGCGCCTATGAGCTCGTCGCGCGAGTATCCGAGTATCCTGCAGTACGCCTCGTTGACCGCGATGATGCGTCCCTCGGCGAGGCTCGATATCGACTGTCCCATGGGGTTCGCGGCGAAGGCCCTGGAGAAGCGCTCTTCGGACAGGCGCAGTTCCTCTTGCGCCCGGCGCATCTCGCTCACGTCCTGGAATATGCCATGCAGTCGCACGACGCGCCCTTCCTCCAGGATAGGAATTCCGATCATACGAACGCGCTTGATCTCTCCGTTCGAAGTGTGGAGGTCGAGATCAAGATCGTAAGGCCGAGCTTCCGCGATGGCAGCGCCGATCGCATTCTCGATCCGCGAACGCGACTCGCCTTCATAGAAACCGACGGCGAAGGAACGATTCATGGCGATAGCGGGATCGAGGCCGTGTATCCTCGCGACCTCGTCTGTCCAGGTGCCCTCCCCCGTCGTAGCGTCGAATTCCCAGCCTCCCACTTTTGCAATCTCACCGGTGAGATTGAGGAGCTCGCCTTTGGTCCGCGCGGCTTCCTCGGCCGCCTCGAGCTCTCGGTCGCTGCGCTCGAGGGACCGCCCCGTCCTGTTCGTGAGGCCGGTCAATAGGATCATGTAGGTAACCGCAACGATGATAACGCCGAAGGAAGGCTCGTAGACGCCCATCCTGTCGCCTAGAAGCTTGAGAGCGGCTATGAGGACAGGCACCAGGACCGTCGCGGGGATGAGCCTGCGAGCGACTTCCCCTCCCGATCCATGGCTGCGGAGGAGGCCCAAGAGACCTCGCTCGGGCTCGAGGAGAGGGAGACCGACCGACAGGGAAAAGAAACAGACTGCGGTAAGGAATGCCATGGGCGTGCCCGAGCCCAAGCCTCGTTCGGGATGGACGTCGTAAAGATACGAAAGGAGGACGATGGCGGAGAGGAAAAGGATAGCGGCGCAGATCAAGCGCGAAAGCAGACTCCGCTTACCGCCTGGGCCGTGTAAGCAGTAGGCGAGTCCGAGGAAAATGACGCTCAGAGCAGTGTTTATCGCCATCCGGCCCGGCGCGACCGTACGAATCGCCGCGGTGTCGTCGCGGAATAGGATTTGGTCGATTCCGAAGTCCTCTCCGGCGAGGTATTCGAGAAGGCTCAAGCCGGCGATGACGATGGCGAAGCCAGCTGTGAAGAGGCGGCCTAGCTCGAGGGTCGCCGGCCTATTCCGCTCGTCCCGCCGGGCTGCGGAACAGAGAAGGGAGAAGCCTAGGGCGACCAGGCAAAAGGCAGTGTTCGGCTTCATCGATACCCAGGAGGGAGAGAGGCTCTTGAGCCAGTCGATGCCGAGAGCCCAGCCCAGCAGGACGAGGAAGGAGAGGCCCACGACCGCTCCGCCGCAGGCCTGCGCCATGGTAGTATAGACGCGCAGAGGACGGGGGCCCTCAGGACGAGTCCCCCGTCGTATGTGCGTGGCATTCACGTGTACACCAGAGGAAGCGTTTCGCCAAGCACCTGAATGCTGACGCAGAGCTCTCCATCCTCGTACTCGATGCTTCCGCTATACTGCGGCAGGAACATCGCCACGAACTCGAGCTCGGCGATCACCTCTGTTTTCTCGACATAAGGGACGGTTGCCTCGAGGGCCCTTTCCTTGTATTCGATGCGCCAGTTTTTTGCGCCGCTCAGGCTCGCGGCGACGCGGATCTCGATCGGCCCCTCGTGCTGACTGCGAAAAGCGGCGTGGGCGAAAAGCTCGTTGAAGAGGATACCGATTGTGACCGCGGCCTCGAGGGGCACACTCAGTCCTTCGCAGTCCGAGACGAGTACGAGGGACTCGTGAGTGCAGCGCAAGCTGTCTGCGACACGTATTTTTAGCTCGCGCAGATAGTCCTCGAAATCGATGCCCGTGAACCCGCCACGAGAATATAGCATCTCGTGGACGAGGGCTATGGAGCGGACTTGTCCCTCGAGGCCGAGGAGGGCGAGTTTGCCCGGCCCATCCTCGAGGCGGGAGGCCTCGATGGACACGAGGCTTTGGACTGCCGTGAGATTGTTCTGCACGCGATGATGGATCTCGCGGAGCAGCTCCTCCTGTTCGGCGAGGCTTTGCCTGAGGCCGTTCTCGGCTCGGGCGCGGCGGAGGACTCCGGAGACGACATAGGCTACCTCTCCGAGGAATTGCTCAGTATCGCGGTCGGGCTCGACGTCCGGGTCGAAGATGAAGGTCAGGCGTCCATCCAGCCCTCTCGCGTCTTCGAGGGTAAAAACACGCTCGACCGAGCTGCACTCGTCCTTGCCGAGCGACACCATGGGCGAGTGGGCAAGTGAGTCAGGCCGGTCGAGGGTCAGGCGCGTCAGGTCCGGCGCCTCGAGGCGCACTGAATCGAGGTGCGGAGGCGAGTTATAGACGAAGAGGGGCTTGAGAACGGCGCTGATGGAGCTCTCGGTCAGGTCGACGGAGAGGGAATTGAGGAGCATGTCGTTGAGCACGGACCTGCTTGCCGCCGCCGAAAGGAGGTGCCGCTCGGCCTCACGCTTCTGACGCTCGGCGAGAAAGCGCCCGACAGCCCCTTCCAGGGCGTCGCGGAGCCTGGCAAGCCTGTCCTTGAGCAGGTAATCGGAGGCGCCCCGCTTGATGCATTCCGCCGCCAGCTCGTCGTCCATGGCGCCGGTGACCACGAGGACGGGGAGCTCGGAGCCGCGCTCCCGTACGATCTCGAGGACGCGCAGGGCCGAGAAGGAAGGCAGGTTGAAATCGGTGACGATGGCGTCGGGAGCGCCGCCGAGTGCGGAGACGAAGGAGCTCTCGTCGTCGGCGCGGAGCCAGACTACATCAAGTCTTTCCTTTCTCAGAGCGGCCATGACGAGATCTGCATCCGAGTCGTTATCTTCGACAAGAAGGATCTTCACTCTGAGCCCCTTTTTTCTTTAGTGCTTAAAATTGTTACGCTTCGATTTCGCTTTGTCCAGGGCGCCTCGAATCTCGAAGTGGCCCGTGGTATAGTGCTCGTATGATCGCCGATACCTTTAGCTTCCTCGAATCACGCAGGGGCCTGATAGTCGAGACGCTTCACGGCCTCCCCGCCCTTTTCGGGACCAGGGGCGAGGACAGCCTCGAGCGTATAGTCGAGTTCTGCTCGAGAGGCAAGATGATCCGCGGCTGCCTCGTATTCCTCGGTGCCCAGGCCTCGGACTTTCTCCCCGCGAGTCGGGGGTCCGCAGTCGAACGCTCTTTGCCCGGCGTCGCCGCTGCCATGGAGCTCTTCCAGGCCGGGCTCCTCGCCCACGACGATATCATGGACCGGGACCTCACCAGGCGCGGCGCGCCCACGATCCACGCGCGATACGAGAACGAGGCTCGCGATGCGGGCTGTCCCGACGCCGCCCACCTGGGCGAGGCCCTGGGCATCTGCTTAGGCGACCTCTGCTATTTCGAGGCCTATGCCCTCCTCGAGCGCTCCCTTGCCGGACTCCCCCGCTCAGGCGAGGTGATCGGCCTATGCTCCTCGGTCCTCTCCGGTGTCGCCGTCGCCCAAATGTCCGACGTCGCCTGGGGCGCCGGAACGCACGAACCCTCCGAGGATGAGATACTTGCCATGTACCGCGGAAAGACAGCGCGCTACAGCTTCTCCCTACCTCTCGCTGCAGGAGCCCTCGTCGCGGACGATCCGGAGCTCTCCTCCGCCCTCTTTGCGCTCGGCGAGGAACTCGGGATGCTCTTCCAGATCCGAGACGACGAGCTCGGCCTCTTCGGAAGCCCCGAGGCTACGGGCAAGAGCTTGGGATCAGACCTCCGAGAGGGGAAGAAGACGCTCTTCCGCTCGCGGCTTCTCGGCTCGGCGCCAAAGGCCGAGCTTCCCCGCCTGCGCGCCCTCTTCGGCGGCGAGGCCGACCCACGCCCCGAGGACCTGGACTACCTGCGCGCCCTCGCCGAGCGAACGGGCGTGAGCGAGGGCATCGCCGCCCTGTCCCGAAAGGCGGAGGCCTCGGCCGAGGCGGTGCTGCGCTCGCGCAGGATCGCCTCGGCCGAGGCCCGAACTGCGCTCGAAGGGCTCGTCGAGTACGTGACGCGCAGGGAGAAATAGGGCGCATCGCCCTCCACTCAACGTGGCAAGTGGGGAAAATATCCGTTACATTTTAGGTAGCATGTTCCACCCGAGCTTGTTCTTCGTCGACGACGAACAAAATATCATTTCCTCCGTCGCCCGGCTTTTCCACGACGCTCCCGTGGAAATGCGCGGTTTCACTGACCCGGAAAAGGCTTTAAAGGCCTTCTTGGCCTCTCCCCCCGCGGCTATCGTTTCCGACTATCGGATGCCCGGCATGAACGGCATCGAGCTCCTCGAGCGCTGTCGCCAGGCAAGCCCCAACGCGATGCGCATCCTCCTCACCGGATACGTGGACCTCGACGCTGCCGTGGATGCGATAAACAGAGGTTCCGTCTATCGTTTCCTGCGCAAGCCCTGGGAGGCCCCGGAGCTCAAAGCGGCCGTGTTGGGGGCGGTGACGGAGTCGGTCGCCTCGAGAGCGACGAACGCCCTCCCCGCCTACTTCAGCTCCCTCATCGGCGTAGAGTCGAAGGAGAACGCGATCGCGGCCCTGAAAGGTTTCCTCGACGAATCGAGCGGCCTCGGCATCGTCGATGTGCGGCTCGAGGAAGCGCCGCCGGTCGCGGAGGGGGCGCTTTCCTTCAGTTATCCCCTCGGCGACGGCCTGGCCTCCGTCGGAATCGACGCGGCCGAAGTCTGCGCCTTCCGGGAAGCCGGTCTCGAAGAGAGATTCTCGAGCATAGTCCAGACCGCCCTAAGCGGTTGCCGCATAGCCACAGAGTCGGCGGAGGCAAGGGCGCGGATCGTCGCCCTTTCAGAGCGAGATCCCCTCACCGGCCTCTATAATCGCAGAGCTATGACAGCCAAAGTTCAGACCGAGGGCACGAGGCAGGACCGCTATGGTCCCGTTTTTTCGGTTATACTCATGGACATCGACTCGTTCAAGACTATCAATGACCGCTATGGCCACGCCAAGGGCGATACGGTCATAGCGGGAGTCGGGAGAGTCATCATGCAGTGTTGCAGGTCCATCGACATTCCGTCGAGGCTCGGAGGTGACGAGTTCCTCGTCACCCTCCCCTCCACTCCAGCCGAGAACGCGATCACCCTAGCGAAAAGGATCCAAGAGCAGACGAGAAAGCTCGGCGAGGAACTCGGGCTCGAGGATGGCCTCACCCTCTCCATCGGCGTGGCCGCCTCGCCGAACCCGAGCTGCCCTCTCGATGCGCTCATCGCCGCCGCCGACCAGTCTATGTACAAGGTCAAGCGATCCGGCAAGAACGGAGTCGGCAGTTAAGCTCACTTCTTCGGGACTTTAAATGCCTCTTCGATATCGGCCACCGCTGCGTCGTTCTCGAAGGCATTCCGTTACGCTGAAGGCGACCAAGTCGGGGGGGCGTGGAGCACTGCGCCCGCGTCGGATCTGGACTCATAGACCGCGCGGCGGAAGGGATGCTCGCTCGAGGGCTTGAAAACCGTATCCACCGTCGCAGCTCAGAGGCTATACTGGCTATAAATGGCCAGGACTCTTTTCTTCATCGAGGCTGCCCTCTTCGCGGCTCTCGCCATCGCCTTCCCTCTCATCGCTTCCGATGCCGCCGCGGCATTCATCATCCCTGTGGCTCTGTCGCTCATCGTGCCGCTCTCGTGCGTCATGGCGGCCTGGCCGCCCCGCGCCGTGGGGCGCGGCCTCGAACGTAGGCCTCGCGCTGCTTTTCAAGGCCGATGGCGTTTCTAGTACAAAGGTCCAATAGCGCCCCTGCCGACTTTGCGGCGACCGAGGGCGACGGGCGACGGCGCGCCAGGACCGGCCCTGGCGAAGCCGGGGAAAACCCGCCAAGGAGAATACCATGAAGCGATTCATTCTCGGCACTCTTGCTTTCATCGCAGTCCTTCTCTTCGCATTCTTCATTGAAGGAGGAAATCCCCTCGACTTCATCCTGCCCTCCCCCCTTCTCATCGTCGTCGGAGTACCGGTCTTCGCCGTCCTCGCTGTCTGGGGCCTCAAGGATTGGGGCCGGGCGTGGAAAGACGCCTTCGCGAAAAAGGGCGCACCTAGCGCGGCGGCTTCGGCGGCCATATCCTCGGCAAAGCTCTGGGATTTCTATGAGAAAGCCTGCTATATCGCGGGCATCGTCGGCTTCATCCTCGGGCTCAACATCATCTTCCAGAATAAGGGCAATCTGAACGGTGAGATCTTTCGCCCCTTGGCCGTCGACTGTGTCACGCCCATACTCGCTATCGTCTTTGCCATGGTTGCGCGCGTCCTGAAGGCACGAGTCGAAAGCCGAGCCTAAAGCTAATGGAGCGCCCTCGAGCTTGACCTAAGTTATTACCTTCTATAGTATCGCCTTCACCATGAAAATCGCTAAGTTCGGCGGAACTTCGGTCGGTAAACCTGAGGCTATTCGCGCGTTGGTCGAAATCGTCCGTTCTCGCGGACAGTCGGTAGTGGTTGTCTCCGCCTTATCGGGCGTCACGGACGCACTTATCGGCACGGCCAAGGCGGCTGCAGCCCGGGATAGCTCCTGGGTGAGCCGCTTCGAGGCTTTAGGCGAACGCCATCGCGGCGCGCTATCCGAGCTCGCGGCGGGCGACCGCGAGGCCGCCGACAGGATAGAGGCCCTCTTGGGAGAGCTCCTCGAGGTCCTAACCGGCGTGAAGGCTCTGCGCGAACTCTCGGCGCGCACGCTCGATCTCGTCATGAGCTTCGGCGAGCGAATGTCCTCAGTCGTCGTGGCCGCCGCTTTCCGCGCCGCGGGGATCGACGCGAAGAGCGTCGACGCCCGCGCCCTCATCGTAGCCGAGGGCGACTTCGGCAATGCCCGCCCCGTGACCGAAGCGACGGTCGTCGCCACGAAATCGCATCTCTTTCCCCGCGGCGAGGGGCCGAACGCGGAAGCGCTCCCCATCGTCACGGGCTTCATCGCGAGCACCCAGGGAGGCGAGACCGTCACCCTGGGCCGCGGCGGCTCGGACTATACGGCCGCCATCCTCGGGGCGGTGCTCGGCATGGATGAAGTCGAGATATGGACCGATGTCGACGGTATCCTCACAGCCGATCCGCGCAAGGTGCCCGACGCCTTCAGCCTCGATTCCCTCTCCTACGAAGAGGCGATGGAGCTCTCGCATTTCGGCGCCAAGGTCATCTACCCCCCGACCATCCAGCCTGCCCTCGATCGCGGCATTCCCATTCGCATCCTCAACACCTTCAACCCGAGCTTCAAGGGCACGACCATCGCCTCCGACGCCGCGCCCTCGCGCTACCCGGTGCGCGGCATCAGCTCGATCGCCCACGCCGCCCTCGTGCGCGTGCAAGGCCCCGGCATGGTCGGCGTCACCGGCATCGCGATGCGGCTCTTCGGCAGCCTCGCGCGCAGGAAGATCAACATCATCCTCATCTCGCAAGCCTCGAGCGAGCGGTCGATCTGCTTCGCGGTCTCGCCCTCCGACAAGGACGCCACCGTCGCTGCCATAGCCGAGGAGTTCGCCGTCGAGCTCGAGGACGGCCGCATCGGGCCGCTCGTCGTCGAGACGGACAAGGCCATCATCGCCATAGTCGGCGAGCGCATGAAGAAGACGCCCGGCATATCCGGCCGTGTCTTCCACTCGCTCGGCCGCAATGGGGTTAACATCTCCGCGATCGCCCAAGGCTCGAGCGAGCTCAACATCTCCGCGGTCGTCGACGCATCGGACGAGGCGAAGGCGCTCTGCGCGATCCACGAAGCCTTCTTCCTCTCGGGCACGAGGTCGGTAAACGTCTTCCTCGCAGGCTCCGGGCTCGTCGGGGGGACGCTCCTCAAACAGATTGCCGAGCAGCGCACGATCCTCTCGGAGGACTACTCGGTCCGGGTCGAGGTCATCGGCATTGCGCGCTCGAAGAAGATGATCATCCGAGAGAAGGGTATCGACCTCGGGGACTGGAAGCGCCTCATCGAGGCGGAGGGAGTTCCCACGGACCTCGAGGCCTTCATAGAGACCGCCCACGCCTTGAGCCTTCCCAACGCGGTCTTCGTCGACTGCACCGCAAGCCCAGAGGTGCCTAAGCTCTACGCGCGAGCGCTGCGCGAATCGATCGCCGTGGTCACGCCCAACAAGCGCGGCAACACCGGAAGCGTCGCCTTCTACGACGAGCTCAGGCGCGCGGTCCGCGAGTCAGGCTCGCCCTACCTCTACGAGACCACGGCCGGAGCCGGGTTGCCGGTCATCAGCACCCTCCACGACCTCCTCGTCTCGGGCGACAAGATCGTCCGCATCGAGGCCATGCTCTCCGGCACCATAGGCTACGTCCTCTCGAACTACGACGGCTCATCGAGCTTCGCGAGCCTCCTTGGCAAGGCTAAAGCGCTCGGTTACACCGAGCCGGACCCGCGCGACGACCTCTGCGCCGCCGACGCCGCGCGCAAGGCCCTCATCCTCGCCCGTGAGTGCGGACGAGAGCTCGAGTTCTCGGACATCTCCATCGAGCCTCTGCTTCCGGAATCCTGCATCAAGGCGCCGAGCGTCGACGCTTTCTTCGTTCAGCTCGAGAAGGAAGAGCCCTTCTTCCGCGCCATGCTCGAGCGCGCCAAGGGCGGAAGCCTCGTCTATGCCGCGGAGATCGACGACGCTGGCATCAGGCTCAAGCTGCGGGGCGCGGTCCAGGGAGATCCCCTTTTCGGCCTGCGCGACGCGGAGAATGTCGTCGCATTCACGACCGCGCGCTACAGCGCCCTGCCCCTAATCGTACGAGGCCCGGGAGCGGGCGGCGAGGTCACCGCAGGAGGGCTTTTCGCCGATATCGTGCGCATCGCCAAATCGCTCGTATAAACCGCGCCTCACTTTTTGGCTTGGATATTGACCTTGAGCGATTCGGACTCGGATTCGATGATCTTGGTCCAGAGATTTCGTCTGTCCGCAACCTTGATCCTCGCGGCGTCGCGGACGCTCGCATACATCCCGTGGTGCTTCTCGAGGGTCCGATAATTAGCCCTGTCGGTCTGGTTCACGAAGATCGTCTCGAGGTGCTCGTCGATCTCCTGGTCCAGGCACGCGACGAAGAGCTCGAGGATGATCCGGTATTTGTCGCGCACGCTCACGAGGTACTCGGTAGCTATGGCATCACGGCCGCGGGCGTGGACGAAGGCGTCGACGAGCTCCGAGAACTCGGCCACGGCCTGCTCGTAACGCTCGGCCTGGTAGAAGCCTTGGGCCTTCTTGATGCGCTGCATGATCGAGATGGGGTCGGTGGCGTTGATGGCCTGCCCCGTCGCGTCGTCGACGAGCCCTTCAGAGGAGGAGGAGACGATGCGTGCCATCAGGTTGAGGGAATCGGCGAAAACACGCGAGGACCAGAGCCCCTGACCGAGCGAGTCGTAGAGCGCCCCCATGCGATCGCGGTACTCGAGCCTGTTCGCCTCGCGGTCGAGGAAGATCGTGTCGAAGACCGGCACGTTGACGCCCTTGAACTCCACCGTGCCCGTGTCGAAGAAGTCCACCGCTCGCAGGAACTCGAAGTGTGAGGCCGAAGGTAGAGTCTTGAGCTTCTGGAAGGTGACACTCGTGAGGAGGATCTTCGTACGGTCGGGCGCTATCCTGTTCGCCCGCGCCTGCAGCCTGGCCGCCGTATTGACGATCGTGCCCGACAGATCCCCGTCGCGCGTGATCACGAGCTGCGCGTACTTGGCGCCGCCGGCGACACCGGCCGATATCTGGAAGCTCGGCAGGGCGTTGACGGAAGGTACGCCGCTCGTCGCGGCCTCGAGCGGCCCTTCCTCCTCGTCGTCGACCTCGTCGTCGTCGTCCAAGGCCTCGGCTTTGGGCCGCCCCTCTTTCGCGAGGCTGCGGGAGATGAGGTAGACGGCCTCGAATAGCTCGGCCGCCGAGCCGCCCAGAAGAAGGATCTCGTCGCCGCTCGCGCGACGGCTCACCACCCCCATCCTCGACGCAATGGCAGGCAGATCCTGCTGCATCACCCGGTCGAGGAGGTCGAGCATGGACATGTTGTGCCGGTACTTCTGGCAGAAGCGCGTGTAGCCGTGGATATCGATCATCGCCATGTATACGTCGGGGATCATCGCCATCCGCTTGATGTCACCCGCGAAGTGGTAGCGCTGATCGGGCACCACGACTTTGCTCCAGACCTTTGGGTAGGAGATCGGCGAGATCTCGCGGAAGAAGCCCCAATACAGGCGCTTTTGCAGCTCGAAGGCGCGCTTGAAGATCGCCTCCGTTCGCGGCGTATCGGGCAGGGCCGCGCAATAGGCTCTGAGCGCCTTGAAGGTGACAAGATCGCCCCGGACTATCTTGTCGGTGAGGTGAACTATGACCTCGTACGGAGAACTGGTTGATGAGTATTCTTTAATTTCATTCATATGTTGAATTTCCACCCTCGAACCAGGCTCGGTTTCTCGAAAAGTTTCCAGCCTAGAGAGAGTATTGTCAAGGATATTACTGGTCGCTCCACCCTCGTCAGTCAATACTTTCGAAATAGGAGCCTATTTCTTCAGACTTATAGCCAAGTTCGCGTAGAAACCGCCTGGCTTCATCCCGATCTCCGCCCGAGCGCTTAAGAGCCTTGGCTGCCGCCGCTTCGAGCGCACGCCCTCGGGCTTCGGGCTCAGTCTCGACTCCGAGGAGCTCGGTAATAACCTCTGCAGCGGTAGAACGATCGATTCCTCTCTCGCGCAGAGCGCGTATGAGGCTTGCGGGCCCCTCTGCCCTTGAGCCTCTATGTGCGAGGCGCGAGGCGGCATAAGCTCTAGCGAAGCGCTTGTCGTCGAGCAAAAGCGAGGCCGACAGCTTCTCTATGGCGATTGATGAAGCTCGGCTTGAAAAGCCGCGTTGCTCGAGCTTACAACGTAGAAGGAAACTAGACTGCTCTGCCCTGGCAAGGAGAGCCAATGCCCGCTTTTCGGCCTCCCGCGCCTCTGCGGCGAGAGCAAGAAGGGCTCTTTCAGTTTCATCGAGCTCATTGCCAGGCTCGAGACGATGAAGACCGAAGCCTAAAGCCGAAAGTGTGTCGAGATTGACCAAAAAAGAAGAGCCCCCGACCGCGATAGTCGTCGCGGTGCCGGAGGCCCCTTTGCGTACGGACTCGATCCGCACGAGCTTACCGATCGCCTTAGCGAGCGATTAGCGCTTGCTGAACTGGAAGCGCCTGCGAGCTCCGCGCTGACCATACTTCTTGCGCTCGACCATGCGGGGGTCGCGGGTAAGGAAGCCGTTGGTACGAAGGGCGGTGTGATTCGCGGGGTCGACCTGATTGAGGGCCCGGGCGATACCGTGGCGACAGGCGCCGGCTTGGCCATTGGGACCGCCGCCGGCGACCGTAATGAGAACATCATACTTGTTCTCGGTCGCGGTGACGAGAAGGGGCTGGCGGACGACCGCGACGAGCTCACTCATCTTGAAGTACTTATCGAGCTCTTCGCCGTTGACGGTGACCTTCCCCTGGCCTTCTCGAAGGAAGACGCGGGCGGTAGCACATTTGCGGCGGCCGGTTCCGATTCCAAGGTTCCTGATCATCCCTATTTCCCCTTACTCGATATCGATGGCGACAGGCGCCTGAGCAGTATGCGGATGATTGGGACCCGCATAGATCTTGGCATTCTTGAAGAGCTTGCGTCCGAGCGGGCCCTTGGGAAGCATGCCACGGAGAGCATTCTCTAAAGGCTCCACGGGGTTGCGCCCGAGGAGTTGCTCGAATGTGAAATCCTTGAGGCCCCCGGGATAGCCCGAATGCCTATAGTACATCTTGTTCTGGCGCTTGCGGCCGGTGATGTTAATCTTGTCGGCATTGATGATGACAACAAAATCCCCGGTTTCCTGCGAGGGTTCGTAGGTCGGCTTGTTCTTGCCGCGGATCATATAAGCGGCCTTGGCGGCCACGCGGCCGAGGTTCTTGCCCTCGGCATCGATCACGTACCAGGAGCGCTTGGCAAACTCAGACTCCGGCGTGACGAAAACGGTCTTCATTATCGGTACCTTTACCTTCAATTAGTGTTGTGAGAGACACGGGCGCTATATTCCCATATTCAATATGCAGTGTCAATACCACTGCCCAGCGTCCGCATCTTCACTATAAACACAGTGACTTTTCTTTACTTTTTCTTCTCAGAAGCCTGCTTGGCCTCTTCCGCTTCTTCCTTTTTTGCTTCCAGACGGTCCTTGATATCGGCTATCCCAATGAACACAGCGATGAAGCCCACAAAAACGGCCACTACGGGGAGGGAGCCCTTGAGAAAATTGATAACGTCAGCCCACCATGCAAGGGGACCGGGGACGCAGGCGAAGATCGCAAAAGCGATGAAGAGGATGCCGACTATCAGAGCTACCATTACTTCCTCCTATGTAATGACGGTTTACGAGAAACCGCCGCTTTTGATCATAGCATTCCGGCAGTTCAAAGGCAACCTAGTCCAGATTGCCCCAGACCGAGGCTGCTTGCTATACTTGCGTGATGATACGCGCAACATCACTTGCACTGTACAAGAATCGTCCCGTCCTTGTCACTGAGGTTAGAGACAGAATCGATATACGCCTCGATGATGGCTCCGCGCTCAAGGTGCGGGAAAAAGACCTTGTCCTTCTCCACGAAGGCCCAGCGAAAGCGATACCCCTTCCGGCCGAAGACGGGGACTTCGAGACCGCACGTAAAATGCTCGCGGGACCGGAGGCCGTGAGTCTGCCGTGGGCGGAACTCGCCGAGCTCGTCTTCGGCGAGTCGGGCCCAGCTCAGGCGCTCGCCTGTTGGGTTGAAGCGAGCAAAGGCCTCCTCTTTAGGATCGAGGAGGGCCTGCCCTATCCTATGGACGACGAGGCAGTGGCCAAGGAAGCGCAAAAACGCGCGCGAAAAGAGAGCGAGGCCACAGAGAAGGCAGCCTTCCTCGAACGGGCCAAGCGCATCAAGGTTGAGCGTAAAAAAGTAGAGACTATGGATACCTTGGCCGGGCCGAGGTTCGAGGAATGCGATGGGCGCTTCCTCTCCGAGATCGAGGCCCTAGCCTACGGCAAATGCGAAAAAAGCAAGACCTGCATCGAGCTCGGACTCTCCGAAACGCCCGAGGCGGCCCAAGCCTTCCTCCTCGCGGTCGGCTATTGGGACGAGACGGTCAATCCCCACCCCTACCGGGCGGGATGCCCTCTCGCGGCGCCAAAGGTCGCTCTCGGCCCCGATTCAGACGACCTTCCTCGGACCGATCTCACTGCCATGACCTCGTGGGCCATCGACAACGCCTGGTCGAAAGACCCCGACGATGCAATCGGGTGGGACGGAAGCTCTGTCTGGGTCCATGTGGCCGACCCCGCTTCGGCTATACTCCCCGACTCTCCCGCCGACAAAGAGGCATTGGGCCGGGGCACGACCCTCTACCTCCCGGAACTCACCGCCCCCATGCTCGCGGACGAGGCACTTGAGCGCTTCGGTCTCGGGCTCTCGCCGACCTCGAAGGCCCTCTCCTTCCATATAACTGTGGCCGAGGACGGCTCAGTGTCCGCGGTCGAGGCTATGGCCTCGATCGTCCGCGTGCGCCGCGCCTCCTATGGCGAGGCCGATAGAATCATCGACGATGGCTCCGCGCCCGAATTGGCTGCCCTCGCCCTCCTGGCCGAAAGGCGCCGGACTCGCCGGATCGCGAACGGCGCGATAGAGATCGACATTCCAGAGGTGCGGATCAAGGTCGAAGGCGAGGGAAGGTCGAGGGAAATCGGCATCGAGAAAGTGCCCGACGATCGCTCGAGCGGCATCGTGCGCGAGATGATGCTCCTCGCGGGAGAGGCGGCGGCGCGCTGGGCTTTCGAGCGCAAGCTCGCCTTCCCCTTCTACGGCCAGGAATCGCCCTCGGACATGAACGAGACGGCTATGGGAACGGGCCTCTCCGCGCAGTTCGCTCGCCGCAGGCTCATGCGCGCGGGCATGTGGGGCCCGCTCCCGAGTGCCCACCGGGGCCTCGGCCTCCCCTTCTACGCACAGGTCACGAGCCCCTTGCGTCGCTACCAGGATCTTCTCGGGCACATGCAGCTGCACGCCTTCCTCGCGGGCAGGGAGGACCTCGACGCCGATGAGGTGTCCAGGCGCTGCGCCCTCGCGCAGGCGGCCTCGGCCGCGACGAGGCAAGCCGAGCGCGGCTCGGACCTTCACTGGACCCTCGCCTACCTATCGAAGCGCCCAGGATGGAGCGGGGAGGCTGTCCTAGTCGGGAACGCCGGCCCCGGAACCTGGCAGGCATACATTCCCGAGCTCGGGCTCGAGACGAGGCTCAAGCTCGGCTCCGGAAGGAGCCTCGACGAGCAGCTCAGGCTGCATCTGGTCCGCGTCGACCTTGCGGCCCTTGAATCTTCCTTCGAGGAAGCGCCAGGCGCGTAGCACGCTCCGTCATTGACCGCGGCGGCCTATCTATTTATCCTATGATTACGATGGAACAAACGGACTACCGACTCGCGGCCATAATGTATACGGACATCGCCGGCTTTTCCCGCATGATGGAAAAGGATGAGGCGGGGACGCTGAAGCTCCTCAACTACCACAACGACCTCATCTCGGGCATTGCCGAAAGCCATCACGGCAAGGTCATCAAGACCATCGGCGACGCCCTCCTCATCGACTTCAAGAATACGGTCGAAGCCCTCCAGAGCGCCATGGAAGTCCAGGACAGGCTGTACGAGCATAATAAGGAAAACCCCGGCCTCCCCCTCCTCGTGAGAATCGGCGTCCACCTCGGCGACATCTACTTCTACGAGAACGACGCCCTCGGCGAGGGCATCAACATAGCGGCGCGCCTTCAGTCCCTGGCCAGGCCCGGCTGCATCTGCTTCTCCCAGGACGTCTACAACCTCGTGCTCAACAAGATCGAGTTCCACGCGCAGAAGCTCGGCAAGGTCTCCCTCAAGAACATAACGAAGGAAATCCACGCCTACGAGATAACGACGCCGAATGTCGGGTTCGATCCCAACAAGGACAAACCCAGGCCCGGCTATACGCCCGGTTCGTACAAGGACGGGGAAGAAGATGACTCGGAGGAGAAGGCGACCGAGGCATCGCCTCAGTCGAAAGGCGGCGCCGAGCTGCTCACCCGGATTCGTCGCGAGATTCTCGAGGAGACCAAGGCCTTAGGCAGGAGAATGACCGTCGCAGAGGCGAAGGATAAATACGGCCATTATGGCGTCGAGGCGGAGGAGGTCATCGCCACGATGGCCGATCAGAGCCTCCTCGCGAAGGGCACAGATCGGCCTTCTGCGGGTTCGTCCTCCCTGCCTCCTTTCTTGGCGGGCTTCGGCCGCAATGAGAAGGGCGAGTTCGATACGGACGCGCTCAAGGGCAACATCGAGGCCGCGGTGAACGGCATCGTGAACGAGATCGAGCGCTCGGTCGAGAAAAACATGACGGAGAGCGAGCGCGAGCGCTACGAGGAAAAGTACCGCCACCACATGGAGCGGGCGCAGGAGCATGTAGAGCGGGCGCGTGAACATGCCGAGCGGCATAGGGAACACGACAGGGAGAGGCATGAGGGACAGAACGAGTCAAACGATCCCGAGGCGATGGCCGGCGACTTCGAGGCCTATCGCCGCCGCCTCGAGAGGCACAGTCATAGCGGACAGGGCGGGCTCGTCGGCAATCTGACGAGCTACCTCGCCGTCAACGGCCTATTGTGGTTCATTAACCTGAGCACCTCGACGCACTTCCTCTGGGCCGCGTTCGTGAGCGCCGGTTGGGGCATAGGCGTAGCCGCCACCATCGTCAGCTCCCGCCGCGCGAGCGAGAAACTCCGCGAAATCGACGCCATGCCGGAGCTCGACTCAAGCCAGCTCGCCGACCTCAAGAGGCTCAACAAGATGAAGGACGCGATGGCCCAGCACACTTCGAGCACGGTGATGGTCTGTCTCCTTTTTGCGGTCATCAACCTCCTCACGAGCCCTGCCTTCCTGTGGTTCCTCATCCCTTCGGCGGCGATGGTCGTGGGCTTCCTGGCGCACTTCGCCTCCTACAGCGCTTCCAAGCCCCGCCTCGAGCGAAAGATACTCGATGCCCTCGGCATCAAGGGCGGTTGGCGCAATATCTTCAAGCAAGGCAAGGCGAGAAGGCAGGAAGCGGTGGGCCTCGGGCCTTATGCCGATCTCTACCGTGAGGCTCAGGCCGCGAAGGAAGCTATAGCCGCCCAACTCGCCTCGGGGAGCGCGGGCGCCGCATCGGTGGACACGGACCTCGCGCCTTCGCTCGATCAGTACCTCGGCCAGGTGAAGCTCCTCGCCCAGTCGGCGAACGAAATAGACAGGCTCGTCGAAAGCATCCCCATGACCGACCTTTCGAAAGACAAGGCTTCCCTCGCCGCAAAAGAGGCGGCGGCGAGCCCGAGTCTCAAGGCCGAATACCGGCACTCCATCGAGGAGATCGACAAGCAGGAGAAATCCTACGCCGAGCTCAAGGAGCAGAGCGAAGTCGTAAAGCTCCGCCTCAGTTCCTCGGTCAACCAGCTCAAGCAGATGCGCCTGGACATAGCCAGGCTTTCGGCGTCGCCTAATGCCGAGGGCGGAGCGGACCTCTCGGGGCTCAAGCGGCGTACCGACGAGCTTTCGCGCTACCTCGAGGATCTGCGCTCAGGCTACGCCGAATCGAAGGACGATCCCTTCGCTCAGCTCGAGGCCGAGGAAAAGAAGCGTCTCGAGGCCGAAGCGGGCAAGGACAACCGATAGCTAAGGGACATCGATCGGCCCTGGCTCGAATTTCCGAGAGCGCGAGGAGTATCTCTCGCTCCGCAGGAAGCCCTGATTCCCCCATTCTCTAAAGCATAAAGCGCTTTTCTTTTTAGAAATGAGCTCGTTTCTTGTAATGAGAAAGGCGCTCACTCTCCGGGGGCGAGGTTTCCAATGCGTGTTCAATTCACTCCCGCCCAAGTATATCGGCCCCAAGAGGAACGCCGCCCGTTGACTAACGCCGCTCCTTCCCATAGCATCCCTGTCCCATAGGGGGGAGCATGGAGAAGGAGAGTCGTTCGTCCAGGATCAACGTCGGCTACGCGAGGCCGATCGCCGCGGCCCTCGCGCGGCCAGCCTTGGGCCTCGCGGGGCTTCGCCTCGCGCTCGAGGCCCTGCGATCCTTCTTCCTGCCCCAGTTCGAGAACGCCTTGTTCAGGCGCAGGGCTGTGGTAAGCGTCGACCATCCGCTCGACGAGCGTGTGCCTTTCGACCCTTCGCGGGTCGGTACCTACCTCGAGTTCGTCAAACTCTGGATCGGCAGCTTGTATTATCTGCTCAAGCGGAGCGGGCCTTCCGACATTGGCGCTTTCGTGGACTACGCCGACGCGATACGCGATCTCTATGCCGACGCGGGCAGCGTCTATCGGCGGGTTCACACGACGACCGACCGGCCCTCCGGCGACGACGGTCTCCGTTTCGCCCTCATCAGGACCGTCGATCCCCACCTCAACTGCGTGCCCAGCCTCCACGTCCTCATCGTCGTCTCGAACTGGAAGATCGCGCTCGCCACCGCGGAGCGCATCGGGCAAGGCCGCGAGCTCGCGCTCTGGGTCGAGCGCCTCCGGCTCGAGGCTGTCGCAATAACCGAGAGCGTCCTCTTCGTGAAGCAGCACAGCCTCAACTGCGTCGGAGTCTCACTGTACTATCTCCGCCGTCGTTTTCCCCGACTTTCCGAAGAGGAAGTCAAGGTCTTCGTCGCCGACCTCTTCGCCACCGAGGCCGGCCGCGGCCCGCTTTCCCCCGAGACCGCGAGGGAGCTGCGCCAGGCCATCCTCGCAGTCTACCGTAGTCTCGACGATGCATACCTCGCCCGACCAGAGGCGGGCTGGCGGGCGCCGATACTCGAGTTCATCCGCGAGGCCGGACTCCGCGGGGAGCGCGCCAAAGCGGTTAAGACGGGGTTTAATGTTTCTTTGAGGCATTGTTGCACGGATACCGATTCTGGGGAAGAACGCCACGGACTTTCGTAGCCCTTGGCTCAAGAAGCATGACTTTTATTGATGTTTGTCGCGGGTCACGATATTCCGCCACTTCAAAGGCTAATCGGGTCAGCTTAATGGGCCACGTGGGTCAGCTTATTGGGCCAGTCGGGTCACGATAAGGGGCCAGGTCGCCAGGGGTATCCAGCCTCCGTATCCTCATGGATATGGAGGGCAGTAAATGGGGTACCGAACGGTGACAACGGAACAACTGGGGCTCATCTGGTCCCAACTGGTGTTGGGTGAATCGAATCGATCGATAGCTCGAAATCTGAGGCTTGATCGAAAGACGGTCAACGCGTACGCAGGCAAGATCAAAGAGCTTGAAATCCTGCCAGGAACAAGGTATGCAGAGGCGCTGTCGCGTCTTGCCGCACTTTCTATCGCGAACGCCAAGGGAAAGCCCGCCAGGGCCATTCTTAAACCTCTGGAAGCGGAGATAAAGGAGCTTCTCACAGGAGATCGAGCAACAGGCATTCAGCCCATGAAAGCGAAGACGGCTTGGAGCGTTATTCAAGAACGTCATAGCTTCGACAGTACGACGAGCTATGAGAGCTTCAAACGCTTCGTCCGCGAGAGCTCTCTCTGCTGTGTCCGCCCTGGCCCGACGGTTCGTATCGAAGTGGAGCCGGGTGCCGAGCTCCAGATCGACTACGCCAAGATGGGACTGTGGGCCGTCGGCACGAAGAACCGCATCGTCTACGCTTTCATCGCGACCCTGTCGTATTCACGTCTGCCCTTCGTCCTGTTCGTGAC
>Ga0326727_10000899_pt1 | contig 116165 bp, 106 predicted proteins | sample MB2enrmetagenome_FD_207643 | JGI IMG/M metagenome (GOLD analysis project Ga0326727, IMG submission 207643) | Lab enriched peat soil microbial communities from McLean, Ithaca, NY, United States - MB29MY | ecosystem: Environmental > Terrestrial > Soil > Wetlands > Peat | place: USA: New York... | reverse complement strand
AACTCACGCAGAGTTCAAATATGTGAGCCATTGATTTGCGGGCAAATGGTTGGTGGACGTGGCCGGGTTCGAACCGGCGACCCCCTGCTTGCAAAGCAGGTGCTCTCCCAGCTGAGCTACACGCCCAAATTGATGTAACCCTCTGCTCATTGTACCACTTAGGCCGCTTGCTCGTTGCGGACGTTGCTGACAGTTTGTAGCCCACGTAGCCCAAATGAGGACGGCGGTAGGTCAAAGCCCAGGCCGACTTTCTTGGCCTGTTCTTGACGGTATTCGACGTCTTCCACAAGCTGCTTGCCGTAGCGATCTCCCATGCTTGGATTCGAGTGCCCCATCCAGTAGTCGATTAGGATTTGCCGCGCCTCACTCCGTTGCAGCACAGCCTCTCGGAATCGCCGGAACACGTTGAACCGCGTTCCCGCTTCATCCCGTCCCATTGCTTCGAGGATAGGACTCAGGCTGTCCCTGTCGATGTTGCCGGGATCGAGCATCGTTCCGTTAGCGGTCTGGAATAGAAAGCCACTCGTGCGTTTCCCGATGAAGTTACGCAGGATTTGCGCAGCGTCAGGATGAAGGTCTATGTCACGCAAGCCGGCCTCAGTCTTGAGATCAAGTTTGAGAGCGTTCACGTCCTTTTCCCGTTGCTGGCGAACGTAAATAATCGAGCAGTCTGGTTCGATGTGCTTTTCTATTTCGATTGCTACCGCTTCAGAAATCCGCATCCCCGTAACAAGACTGAGGAAGTAAATCATCAAATACTGTCCCTCTGCCTTGCCGAGCAGCGTAGTCATTTCCTTTGGAGTCATGGTGGGACGGCGCTGGTTCTTTGGGTTGACGCGGGGTAGACCGATTGCCGCAAGGTTCCACTCCCGGCGATGGACAGGCCGGAACTTCTCATCCATTTGAGAAGAGATGACCTGGCGCATGATACGGAAGTAGTAGCTTATGGTCGAATCGGAGAATCGCCGCCTGCCGTCTTTCACCGCGGACTTCATGGCAGTGATCAACGCTTTAGCTTCCGGGTTGTCGATGGAAGCCAGCGGCATGTCCCCGATCTGTTCGTTCAGATACGCGATCGCTGTCGAGTAGGAACCAATCGTGTTGGCGACGATCTGAGTGCGCTTCTTTGAATGCACGACCTCACCCAACGTTATCGCCTCCAACCACCATGCCGCTTGCGTGCGGAAATTGACGACAGGCGAGAGTCGTTCCCGGACTTTGTTTAAGTCCAGCACTCCTGCCTTCTCCATCTCCTCTTGCAGTCTAAGCATGGCGCCCATTTCGTTGCGACTGTATCCGAGAGCTACCCGGACCTCCTTTTGGTTGTGTTCCCCTGGAACGTCAATTCGATATCTACCGTACCCACGTTCTTTAGGGTTCCACGGATCGCCCTTCTTCCTGCCTTTCTGATAGACATACCCGCGCTGGCGAGGCACAGGCTTGCCGGTTTCCAGATCTTGCACAATTCGACGTGACATGGATTTGCTCCTTGTGCGTCGAATCGGCGTCTCTGTGCATGTACCGAGCATAACCCAGTGGCCGCCTCTTGGATCCTCCAAAACATAGGACAAACTTGAAATGGTTCAATGGTCCGGCGCAGCTCTAATGCGTTCGCTATTCGATTCCCCTTCATTCGGTGTCTGTGTCGATGCGGTCTCAAGCGCTGCTTGCGCCTTCGTCACGGTGCGGCGAGCGTAATATTCGGGGTCGGTTTTATGTTGTGCGCGGTAGTCGGCGATGCGCTGGATGACGACTTCCGGGGCGTCACCACGGGCGAGGGCGCGTTTCGCATAGGCCCAATCGCGTTCGGATTGGCTTTTGTGGTCACTCGGCGTCGTCCGCTGCCGTTGTTGGTACTCGCCAAAGTGTCGAGGCGCTTCGGGGGAATCTTCCTCAATCGTGAAATCGCGAAGCCTGTAGACAGCATCGCTTTCCTGCCGGGCTTGGACGATGAACTCCTCGGGGAGTTTGCGGTTGGCGAATCCTGGAAGGCGAAGCACGCGCGTTGAATCGGTTGCCGCCAGGTCGCCTCCGAATTTATTCGCGAGGTTGTGAAGGAGGGACTCCGCCTCGTCCTGATTAAATCCGCTCACTTTCCAGACGACCTGGTGCTTGCGTGGAGAGGTATCGAGGACAAAGTTCGGCGCTGGGACCTCGGGTGAATTCCGTATTGCGTCGAGAGCCTCATCACCCTTTTTGTCGAGGTCGAGATAGACGTGGCGTATATCCTTTATGCTTTCCTTGGTCCGGCTGTACGCGCCATCTTTAATCGGATTCATTCCCACGTATATGTCGGAACCGGCAGCGCTCTGATTCGCCAACCAAGATTGAAAGCCAGGGCTCGCTATGGCTTCAGCCTTGGCGATGGTTTGAACCGTGTGACCCGTGGAGCGATTCCGAACGAGGATTGCGGCGCTATCACCAGGCCCGAACAGCTCCCGGACATATTCCGAAGCGGTGAGGGATCGCGGCGCGAATTTGCTCTCGGTGCTCATGGATGGTCCTGCTTCGCCAAGAACACAGCGCCGTAGTCAAACAGGTCGGCGTCCGGGTCGTAGCTGTTGACTAGGAGAACCTCGGAAATATATCTGCGGCCAGGCCGGCGCTCGACATGGATGACGACGTTGAGCGAATCAGCGATGTTTGTCTTGATTGATCTGAAAGGTAACTCAACGCCGCTCTGCAGCACACAACTGGTGAAGCGGGCAAGGCCCTGTTGCGCGGAACTTGCGTGGATCGTGCATAACGTCCCAGAGTGCCCGGTGTTCAGGAGCTGCAGAAGATCGAAGGCTTCTCCTCCTCGGACCTCTCCCAAAATAATGCGATCGGGGCGGTGGCGGAGGGCCGCTTTTAGGAGATCGCGAATGGCCACTGCGGGAAGGCCATTCTGCTCCCGGCGTGCTTCAAACCGGACGAGATTTTGGTGGGGCAATTGAAGTTCGGCCGTGTCTTCGATAACGAGCACTCGCTCGTCCTGCGGAATGAATTTCCCCAGGATCGAAAGTAGGGTCGATTTTCCGGTGCCCGTTCCGCCACAAATAAGTACGTTCTTGCGTGCAAGCACGTAATCTTCGAGGTGGTTCGCGAGGCCGCGGGCGAGAGTGCCTTCGCGAATCAGATCCTCCATGTCGAAGTGGCGGCTGTTGAATTTTCGGATTGTCAAAGTTACGCCGCCAAGGCTGCACGGCGGGATGACCGCGGCAACGCGGCTACCATCGGGCAGCCGCGAATCGAGAATAGGTTTCGATTCCGAGATGTCGTCACCGAGACGGCGGGCGATATTCTTGACGGCGACCATGAGGGACCGGTCGCCAATGGACACGCCCGGAACCTGCTGAAGGAAGCCCTGTTTTTCGATGAACACGCGGTCGGGACCGTTCACCATTACCTCGCTGATCGAATCGTCGAGAATGAGGTGCTCGATGGGTTTCAAAAACGGCAGGATCACCTCGAATCCGTTCATTAGAGTTTCCCTTTCGCGAGCTGGACGAAATATGACTCGTTCAGGTCGTTGTAATACGGCTTCAAGTAGCAATACATGGGGGGAATCGGGTTGAGCCCGTCATAGGCGACGGTGATGGACTGTGCGTTGCGCAGCTCCATGAAGGTCTTCATGTCGAAGCGGTAGTCGCTCTGCGTGTTGTAGCTCTTGGAAGCGATGATGTTGGCTTTGTGGGAGAGGGCCTTGCCCGTGAGCCAACTGACTTTGGTGTCGTGCCCGCTTTCGGACAGGCTGTAGGCAACTTTGAGTTGGTCTTCTCGTCCACAGAGATGGCTCGCCGTGCTCGCGGAGAAATCATCCGACAACGTCAGAAAAATCTTGGTGCGGAAGGTCTGGAGGAGGGTCCGCCAGCTATCGGCAGGGAGCGCGGATTTGAGGGAGCTAATGCTCTGCGTTGCAACGATCGGAATACATTTCGGCTGTCGGGAGAGGCTGAAAAATTTTTCGTCCCCGGTCGGATCGCTCTCCCCAACGGTGGCGAAGTGCTGGTACTCATCGCAGAGGAACAGAACTTGGCGGAAATAGCGCTCGGGATGAGCTTCCATTTCGGGGACGCGATTGAGGACGGCACGCTCGAAATCGAGCTTCATCATCACGCCCAAAGCCTTGGCGAGGCCGGCGTTCATGCCAATGGGAAAATTGAGCGCGCACAAAACACCCCGCTCAATCAGCCAACTAAACGAAGGCAAGGGCTTGCCGAACTGGTTGTTGGCATTTTTCTGGGGGTCGTAGCACTCCTTCTTCGGGCAGAAGACCCGTTTCACTTTAGTGTTGTCATCGAAGAGCGAAAGGAATACGGACACACCTTCGACAATCGAGGTGCGTAACTTCGGCTCGATGCGTTTCCAATCGTCATTGAACCAACGCTGTACGGCTTGCAACTGCGCTAGTTTTTCGGGATTGGCGCGGTCCAGGTCATGGACTGTGCGGGCCTCAAACGGAATGCCGCGCGTCCTTAATATGTCGCGTAATTCCGACGTAGCGGGTGCGAGGAAGCGATCTTCCTTCTCGTCATGCACGAAACCGAGGCCTGCGAGGTCTGCGGTACGTTCTCCATAGACCTGCGGCGCGACTGCCGCATAGTGGTGACCGAGAATGATATCCTCGGCCTCCGTGATCCGAGCTTCAAGCAGCGGCGGAGAGATGGCGCATTGGTAGACATCAAAGAAAGTGACGTAGTCGTAGGCGGCTTTATGAAGAAGGATGATGAACTTGACGAGGTTGGTGTACGCCTGTTGCCAGAAAGGTTCCTTGCCACGGCCGAACAGGTTGTTCAGGAGCGAAGCAATGTTGTACGCCAGGGCGTAAGCGTCCAGGTCGCTGTGAAGAGGGTTGTAGCAGTACTCGGAATCGAGCCCGATTTCGATGTAATCCTCAGCCCGGCCGTGCCGGGTGAGAATGTCTTTTACCTTGCGGCAAAAGTCACCTTTGACTTCGAGGGTTAAGCCACCGATACGCTTCTCTTTGTCGCCGGCTTTGTACGCCAGAATTTGCTCGGCGAAGGGATACATTGCGCATGAACTTTTTCCACTGCCTATCGCTCCCAAGATGGCAATTCCCGTGAACAAACCGCGCTCGGGAATTGTTAGCCAATAGGGAGCTTTGGCGGGCACCGGCTTGCGTGGGTTGTGCACTTCCCCGACGACAAGAAAGAGGTCGTCTCTCTTACTAGGATCGGGATACTTCGGGAGGCGACCGGGCGAGATATGCTCGCGGGCCTTGAGCGTAAAGATGTAGAGACCGGAGAGCAGCGTCAAACAGAGCAAGTAGGGTGTGGTGAACAAGAGGGTGTAATAGAGGTATTTGAAGCTCAGGAAGGCCTGCGGAGCGCGCATGGCAATGACGCGCAAAAAGATCTGCTCCTCGGGAAACGGATGGGCGTAAAACAAGAAGGCTCCAATGGCCATCGCGAGGATGGCCGAGATGAAGGCGCGCGATTCGAGTGCTCGTTGCATTAGGCCCTCGCTCGCGCTTCGGTGGGTTGTGCTTTGTCAGTGTTGGAGTGGGTTGTGCGGCGCGCTTCGCGCCACTTCCGGTAGTCCTGGTCCCGCCAGAGCACTTTCTTGAGCACGGCATTGACGACGTGGTCGGCGTTGCTCTCGATGAACCGAGCGTAGTCTTCGAGCAGTTCATTGACCGGCTCTTCGAGTTTTACTTCCCGAGTCATGATTCCTGGTGCTTTCTTAACGATCGGCATATTGCTCCTCCTCTGTGATTTGTCTTTCTCCCGAACTCCCTGTCACCGTGGGAAAAAGGCCGGCACGAATTACCGTGCCGGAGGGCGGGAGCGACCCCAGAAACTTTTTAGGCGGCTGAAAGCCGAAAAAGTGGGGTCGCTCCCGCCCGATTTGATTTTTTTCCACGGTGACTGTCCCTTTCCTCGGTTTTGTATTGCTCCGGTTTCCAAGGACTTCGGATCTCGTGCGGGTGAAGAAGTGTCAATTCGAAAAGTGCAGAGCGTAATTCTTACGTTCTTCACTCGGTACTCCCTGAATTCACGACAGGTGCGATCCGTTGCAGCAGAAACGTGTCAAAGCCCACGGTGTGCGTCCTGTCATTCGTTCCTACCCCCTGGCGAACACCGATTTCACTGACTCGGCCGTTTTTCCAGCCGCGATAGAGCCCTTCGAATCGTTCGCCGGTAAACCTGGCCCGCGCGTGGTTGCGGAAGATGAGATCTGCGTCCGTCACCGCCGCGTACTGTTTTTCATCCCACGCCTTGCGCACGCGGAAGTACCGAAGCAGGTCAGCCGCGATATCCGATTCGAGTGGAAGTTTCACGAGGGAATGAAAGATTTCCGTGGCCTTCTGGAAGTGAGAATCCGTGCGGGAAGCATAGACAAGCCGGAACTCGGGTAGCTGACGAAATAGAGGCAGGTAGTGTTCGAGATGGCGAATGAAGTCGGTCAATGCCACCGCACCTTCATGGATGTAGGTAAACCTCACCACAGGCGAGGGAGGAACGAAGAACATCGGAAACTTGTCCACGAAGTACCGGACAGAGGTGCTGGGGGTCTTGTGGCCCAGGTAGAGCCTGGCCGGAAGATAGTGCTTCTGGACGTTCAATGTCCCGCAGAAAAAGCGGATTTTCTCGGGCTCGGTTTCGAGGTACTGATACCCCTGGTTGAGGAGAACGAAATCGAGGATGGCGATGCGCCGTTTGATGAAGTCGAACTCGTGCTCCCGGCGATTACGAAGATTTTCCTTTTCGATCTGCCGATAGAGCCGCCGCGCGAAGAGATGATAAACCACGCCGCTCTTGGGAAAGCACTCCATGCGAGCATGGCGTTTGGTTTCGAGCTTGCTCCAGAAAGTGGTGGTCCGTTTGCCCCAATGAGCGCCGGTGAACGCGAGGAACTGGCGGGCGGTAAAGTAACCGGAGTGGGTGGCCACAATGTAGAGAAAGCGGGTTTCCACTTCGGTGTAACCGAGGGCTTTTAAGGCGTCGAGGTGGGCGGGTGCGATGTTCATAGCGAAAGGATTCCTGCGGTGAGTTCGCGTTCATCCAGAATGCGGCGCAGACGCGAAGCGTCCTCCGGGCGGCTGTACATGGAGAAACCCGCGGCAGCCTTTTCCGCCAAAGCCCTAGGGCGGTACTCGCGTGTTGCCAGTTCGAGGTCCACGTGGCGGACATCAAGCTCGGCGGTCTCATATTCGACGCGCATATCGGGGACGGGAATCTTTCCATTGACGAGCTGAAGGCCGTGCCTTGCGGCGATCTCATTCTTGCGATCTGAGTTGTCTCTTTCGGAGCCGAGTAGCGCAAGGTCGCGATTCAGGTTCCGTTTGAGTTCGTAGTCCAGGAGGACGCGGAGCGGCCTGCCTCCGGCGCGCTCAATGCGAGCGGCCTCTTTCTGATAGAGGCGATAAAGATCGGAATCGTGTTTGACTTCGCGCGGTTTGACCAAACCGTGGTAGATGGGCTGATCGTCGGGGATCTGGTTTGTCCTCTTGAGAAGGCGATGTCCGGCCTTTGTGAGCGTAACGACTCGGAGGGTTTTTTTCTGCGAGGTCTCAACGGTTTTGTCGGTGAGTAGGGACTGCCGTGCGAGGCCTCGGATGTCCTTCTCCATGCGTGCGCGATTCCCGCCATAGGCATACTTCGCGAGGTCCGACACGGGAATCACGCGGAACCTACCGATTTCCTTCAGGGATTGCATCTCGGAATCGCGAAGGCGATACGCGCGGTCACGGCCGTAATAGGTGCGCGGAGAGTCGCTGCGCTCGTCACGGGTGGGATGTTGTTCGCGGAGCTCGCCGCCCTCGGATCGAGCGGGGGATTCCGGCCCGTCGTTCCTGTCGTTTCGTGTATCGGGGGGCGTGGACGTGCGCTGGCGCACCGAGCGGCGGGGCGACGTGTCGCGCGTGTCCTGCGGATCGTAGGAAAAGGCGTCGCGCGACACTAGTTGAAGTCCTCCTCGTTCATTGGAATGGGCAGGTCCGCGTGGGTGACGTTGAACTGTTTGTCAAGGTGCGAGAGTTTGCGCCCCGTATTCTTTAGAAAAAACCGCCGTCCGATGGCGAGCGCAGCGCCAAACAAATTCACAGACAGGACAGCGAGGAAAATGAGAATCGTCGTTCCATAGGAGTGGAACAAGACCGCTTTATAGCGAGCCATGAACTTCAACTGATCGAGGAGCCAAAATCCGTAGCCCAGCAGGAGGACGATGGTGAATAGCAGCGCGTTGGCGATCATTTCAGTCCCCTTGCGGTGATCGAGAATCCGGTCGCCATCTGTCCTTGAAACTCAGTGGGGAGCGGGCGGGAAGCCGTAAAGCACCGGAGGCCCTCCAGAAGCGCGCCGTTTGTTCCGCTGGCAAGGTCCAAGGGGAAAGGCTGTGGCGTAAACGAGCGCGAAGATCGATGGGGAAAGATGGAAGTGGCGCGCGGAGGTTGGGCCGAGGATGCGAGGCGCCCGCCCGCGACCTCTTGGGTTTGCTTGTGGGCTCGGATTCTCATTTGAACGCTTGGTCCTCGCGGAAGTACGTGACGCTCAGTCCCAAGGGATTGATGGGAATGAGTTCGTTAGGGACTTGGGATTTGAAAAGGAACACAAAGTTCGCGGTGTACAGATCGCGCTTCAGCTCGCTGTGATCGGCGGGCGAGTAATAGACCATGTAGAAGTCCGCCCGCGCGCGGAAGGGCGGGGTTTGCATCTCTTCGAGGGCGACTTTCTTTACGTCCACATCGATCTCCGGCGCGGCAGTGTTCGTGATGAATTTCTTGATGATGTCGTCTTTGCGGTAGGCGTCGAGAATGCCGTTGGCCAGCTTCCCGTCGAGGAAGTAGAGGGACTTGGAGAAATCATCCTGAATCGTGTAGCGGTTCCGGCGGTAATACAGGGTGCAAAACTGGGAGAGAAAATACTTCGCTTCGGCGTCCTGCGGTTTGTATTCGAGGTTATGGTAGTTGATGGCCTCGGCGCGGCCCAGATCGTCAATGCGGATCACCAGCGGACGGAAGTTCTGGAAGGTGCGAATGGTCCTGAGATCGATGAGGGCCAGGGCGACACAAACAAGGGATAAGAGCGCGAGGGCAATCTTGAGATAGGTATTCGTCACCATGGGATCACCGCACGATTCGAGATAGAGGCGTTTGGCATCGTAGAAGCTCTTGTCGTTGTTCATCCGAAGACCCTTTCCACAATCGCTGCGGAAGATCCGCCCGCTGTGCCACTGAAGATGTGATTGGTGAGGGCCGGGACTTTCAGAAGGGTGTAGATGGAAGCCAGAAACGTAATGAACAGAACCGGAAACCAGGCGATGAGCTGAACGATGGAGAGGGTGCCCGCGGGTGGTAGACGCAAGGCACCGAGCATGAGGTTTCCAATGATATAAACCACCGCTGTGGCGATGACCTGATAGAAGGCGTATTGGATAAAGCAGCGGAACCAGCCCCAGAAGAGCCACTCCATCTTTGGCACAATGAAAAACGGAATAAAGACCGGCCCCACCAGGACGCAGACGGCGGTGGCAATGAATCCATAGGCGATGACCACGATGGCTACGGCCTGGGCCGCGGCGAGCAAGATGGTTACGACGACGTAGATGGCCGTTCCGAAAATATCCCCCCAAGTTGGTGAATCGATGCGCGACTCGAAGTCCGCAACTTGGGCCACGACATTCTGGAGTTGGGCCTGATCGATCTGGCTCGACAGGAATTGCGCTTCATTCGTGACGAGATTGTGAAAGCTGACGCCGACACCGGGAATCGGCGCGTTGTAGTAATTGACCATCGCGAAGCCGAAGCTGATGGTCAGGAGCAAGCTCGCGAAATTATCGAACTGAAATGCATACCGGCCGCTGGCGGCGGAGAGCGCGGATTTGATTCCGAACCATGCAACGAGGATCGTGGCGAACGAACGAAACAGATTCTGGCCCATAGCGTCGAAGAAGCCGAGGTTCTGGGTGAGCAAGGTGTTGATGGCTTGGAAGATGTACTGCAGATAGTCGGTTTGCACTGCCGTCAGCTCCTTCGACGCTCGGGCGTCTATCTCCACACGCCTTACGGCATGCGGAAGGTTTGAAGTGAATTGGTGAGCGTGCCGGTCATCTGCGTCATGTTGCCGGCGAGGCTGGCTTGGCGCTGGATGTCGGCATTGATGCTGTTTGTTGTGGACTCGCGCTGCTGCTTGGCGAGAATGGTTTGCATTTCGAGAAGGGACGCGAGGAGTTTGTTCGAGTCCTGGACAGTGCGGAGTGTCATGACTCCCGCGGCGTTGATTTTGTTTAGAACGGAGACTTCGCTATTCAGCGCAGAGTCGCTGGAGTACGAGTCTTGTTCGAGGTTGCCGATCTGTGTCTGGATATCCGGGGCGCTGCCCCGGATGGAGCCGATGGTGGCCATGGCGTTGATGTTCGCGCCGTCCACGAGTTGCACCGTGGCGTATTGAGATTGCACGCGCTCCAGCTCAAAAGGGTCCATCCCGGAGAGATGGTCCGGGCTGTAGGGGAGCAGTTGGGTTGTGGACTTCTGGTAGCCGGTGTTGATGTTGGGCAGTACGCCGGTGTTGATGCCGTTAATCCACGAGACGGTGTTCCCGAAGCTGTTGAGGGAAGTTACGTTTCGCCATTGCGAAAACAAAGCACGGTAACGAGCCGGCATGTTGCGGATGAAGGTGGCCATCTGCATGGCGAGGTTGAGCTGGTTGGTGATCTGGGCGTAGCTCTTTTGCAGTTGCAGGAGATGCTGCTGGAGCTGTTGGTAGCGGAGCAGCGCGTTTTGGTAATTGGTGGGGTCGTACACGATCCCGCTGCCGAGTTGCGCGGAGGCGGTACCGACGCACAATCCAATAACGAGCAATAACAGGAGGACTTTTCGTTTCATCGCACGTTCATCCTTTCTTTCTTGCCTTCACAAGTCGGAAGGCATCTTGTGGTTGAGGTAATCGGGCAAGGCGAGATCGCCCGCGAGGTAGACCTTGACGCGGTGCCCTTCACGGATCGTCACCGTGGGCATAATGTTCAGGAATTTGTCGAGGATTTGCGCTGCGGACTGCGCCGTGCTAACGGCGAAGCCCTGACGCATCAGATCGCCACCGGTTGCGTTGAGTGCCCCTCCGGTGCCCGCTTCACTGACGGCTCCCAGCGCGCCAACAGCAAGCGAGACGCCAAAGATGCGTAGGTAGTGGTTGTTGACTTGGTCTCGCAGACCGGTATCGCCGATCTGGTTGAGACCCTTGAACTGGTCGAGGCTGACGGAATAGCCGTCCGGCATGAGCACGCGATGGAACACAACGGCGAGGCGTGTTTGGCCGAAGGCATCCACCTTCTTGGTTTCTCCGAGCAACTTTGAGCCTGCCGGAATCAGCAGGTGCTGGCGGTCGTTCGAATAAACATCGGTCGAGAGCAGACATTCGACGGGGCCGGCAAAGCCCCCATCGAGACGGTTGATGAGCACGCTTTCGAGGATGGTTCCTTCAAACAGGACGTAGGTTTTTCCTGCCGCCGCATTAGCGGTGATGGCCGACACGGCGGCAGGATTTTTGACTTCCTCCTTTCGGTCATGTGTTGTTTCCGCGGAATCGTTGCGGACTGGCACGGGAGAAATCGAATTGGACTGCATCTCTTTCAAGAGTTGGGGGATCTGTAATGCGTCTGGAACGGAGGGGGGCGGAGCCGGGGCGGGAATCGGAGTTTCGGTTGCCGGAGCTGTCGAGTTCGCCGGAGTTTTCCGGTAACTCAGCGCGACATTTGATGCGAACAGTGATACGTAGGCACGCCGCTTCCGTTCCGCCTGGATCGGGTCTTCTTCCGGGCGCTGCTCACCGCTACCAACGGCTCCAGGTTGTTGAGGTTCCGCCGCGTCATGCGCGGCAACTCCGAGCGAGCGGGTCTGCTGGGCGAGTGCAGACTGGGCGATGAGTTGCTGGCGCTGCAAATCCTGGATGCGGTTCTGCATCTCGGCGATTTTGGATTCGTTGACTTCAAGGGGCGCCTGCACGGGCGCGGCGGAGGACGCTGCTTTGGCAGGCGTCTGCGGCTTCTTGCCCCCGGTCAGCCACATGATGGCGACCATGAGAAACGCCACTCCGATGAGAAGCCAGGACTGGACGTTCTTCGGCAGAAGGCCCTGCGGCTTCGAGGCCTTTTCTTGGACCTGCACGGGTTGTGTCGGTTGATTCATTCTCCGGCCCTCAGTTCCCCGCCGCGCGCCGCGCAAACGCCAGCTTCTTTTTGCCGATGGCGAGGTAGCCGTTGTCGATGACCTTGGGTGCGATGTAGACGCCGTTCTCAAACTGGAAGGAGATCAGGTTCGGCTTGCCGTCCTTGATTTCGTAGAGAGCAGGCTTTTCCCGCGCGCTGCACTTGATGTAGGTAAATGAGTCGTCGTGGTAGATAGCGGAAACCAGGAATGGCTCGCGGACCGTTTTCGGGTCGAGGGGATAGTCGAACTGGAGTTTCGTTGCGTAGGTTGAGCGGAAGCGGTTGATCTGGTCGGCGGACTGGGCCTGCGCGGCGTGTATCTGTTCCTCGGTCTGGGAGCGGAGGGTTTCGAGTTCCTTCTTGTATGCCTGGGCTTCGCCTGCACTGACATAGCCACGCAACCCGCTGTTGACCGCGATACCGGAGCCTTCTTTCGGCTCGACGAAGAGTTTGAGGTCGGGCTCGACGTCCGGCTGGTTGCTAATTTCGGTGAGCAGAAAGGAATAGACGTGCCCGCTCGCGGTGATGAGGTTCAGATTGCTGCGGATGCCGGCCTGCGCTGGATGCACATAGCAGAGGTTGTGCGCGCCATTGATGACCCAAAATTCCTTGTCCCCGGTCGTGAAATCTAGAATCTCCTCATCCTCCGGCAGAACGATGAGCGTCGAAAAGCGGAGTTTGGCGTGGACGGGAACAATGTCCTCCTTCGAATACTTCACGACACGCGCGGCCGCTTCCGTCGCGGCGTGTGCAGCCGAAACGTGGAAGAAGGCTGCGCCCACAGCGAGAACGATGAACAACCGGAGGAAAAACCTGTGCGACGGACGGTGAGAGATTTGTTTCATTGATTTGCTCCTTTTGAGATGGATTGGTGTTTCTGGAAACCTTGGTCATGATTGAAAAAAAGCCCGACACACCACTGCACGCCGAGAATGACTGCGGTGGTGAATCCGGCGAGCGCGAGCGGGACGAATGCGTATAGCGGATCACGCGCCGCCATTCCTGGTTCAAGAAAGCAATGAAGCATCACGGCTGCGCTCCCGCCAGGATTTCGAGGCCTTTCTCGAATCCGTGGATCTCGAACGCCTCTTTGCGTTTCTTGTTGTCGTAGGGATCGTTCGTGTAGAGCCAATAGCTCTTGGCATCGACATTGAGGTTGGCGACCTTTGCCAGCTCCGGTGTCTTAATGAGGAATTGCTGTTTGGGAATCAGCCCTGAGATGAGTTCGACTTCGGTTTCGTTTAAGTGAAACTGGCGGCGGTACAGGTCGCGGTCCATATCGGGATTCGCGAGGAATATTTTCGTGGCGCAACTCTCGATAATTACGTCCAGGATGTCCGAGCGCTTGAGTTCGTCGAGCGATTGCGTCGAGAGGATCATCGCAGCGTTGTGCTTGCGCCAGGTCTTGAGGGCCTCGACGACGTATCGCTGGATGGCGGGGTTCTTCAAAAACACCCACGCCTCGTCGATGAAGAAGGCTTTGAAAATGGAAGTAATCTGCCGGTCGGCAATGACCGCGTTGGCGCGATGCAGGATGTAGAAGAGCAGGGGCTCCAGAAGTTCCGGGTACTGGCTCATGCGCTGGAAGTCGAAGCACTGGAAGCGGGAGAACGAAATCGTGTCACAGGCGTTGTCGAAGAGGAACCCGAACTGGCCGCCGCGGGTCCACTTGGAGAGCCGGCTCGCAATGTCATGGCCTAGTGTGTTCGCGAGAACGCCCAGGGTGCGCAGCGCCGGGTCCACCTCGTAGAGGTTTTCCACCTGATGAAACAGGTCGCGCTCGGTGGCCGGGTCGAGTTCACCCGCTCGCTGCCCTTGAATCAGGACCTTCAGGAAGAGAGCGAGAAAATCAAGATTGTCCTTCGTCGGCGGCAGGGAAAAGGGGTTGATCTTGAAATCCTCGGATTCGAGGCCTACGCGAATATAAGAACCGCCAAACAGCTGCGTGAGGCTTTCAAAACTCCCGCCCAGATCGAAGATGAAGGTGTGCGGGTCGTATTTCTGGAGGTTGGTGATGAGGAAATTCAAAAGGAAACTTTTGCCCGCGCCCGTTCTGCCAAGGATCATGGTGTGAGCGACATCGCGGTAATGGAGATTTAGGAAGTACGGCGTGCGGTGGTTGGTCTCTAGGACCGCCAGATACTCCTGCCGGAGATGGGAGTTGCGAGGTTCGCCACAGTGAAGGGTGAAGAGAAACGAGAAGTCCGCGTAGTTGGTATTGAGCAAATACAGGGAACGCAAGTTGTGTGCGTGGTTGCCGGGAACCGCCGCGAGAAAAGCATTCAGCAAGTTGTATTTTTCTTCATAGAGTTGGGCATCATGGACGCTGAACACCTTATAGAAATCGGCGCAGGCCCGGTCTACTTTGGCCATGTCGAGGTCGTAAATCACGACGGTTAGGGAAAACTGGCCAAAGTAATTCCCGTGCAGCTCGATCTCTTTTATGCCTTCGCCAAGCTCCCGAACCTGAGATTCCTTCGAATCGTCGAGGAGTACGTCTTGTGTGGGAGCGTCGTTGAGACTGACTTGGCTTGCGAACGAACGCTTGGTGTTGTGAAAGTGGCGCCGCTTCGCCTGGATGATCCGGCGCATCTTGCCGGAATCTTCCCTTTTCCATTCCGTCACGACGTAATAGTTCGCTTGGACTTCGAGCAGGCGTTTGAAAATCAGCGGGAAGCTCTGGGCGGAAGGTTCCTTGAGGGTTAAAACCTTGACGTAGTAATCGTCGACGCGAAGATGTCCGCGATGACATTCGATCGGGGATTCCGGGAGGTAGTAATCGAGAAAGGTGTCGTACTTGAGTTTGGCGAATCCGAGTTTTGCGGGATGGAAATTCAGCGTTCTTTTGAGAACGCGGAAAGCCTCTTGCTTGTCGAGCATGCGGACGGTAAGGAAGTCGCTGACTTGGAGGATGAAGCTGCGGGCTTTTTGAAGCAGCACGGCCTCGGCATTACTAACGTGTTGCCCAAGAGCCACAACCTGCTTCTGGGAAGAAAAATGGGCTCGCAGATCGGCGACGGCTTTTTTCGGATTCTTCGGAAACTCCGCAAGGGCGCTTCCGAGCTTATGCACCGTCTGAAAACCCTGGTATAGAACCACATAATAGAGGGACAGAGAAAACAGCGTGTCGGCCTTGCCTCCGAGATAGGCGATGCGATTCTTGATCGCAGTGTCTACTATGGAGTTTCCATAGAGCTTGTGGGGGATGGTCTCGTTGTTGCGCTTGAAGAGATACTGGTAGACGCGGTAGTTTTCATCGAATAGCTTCAAGGCGGATTCAAGTCGCTTCGTGAAACCATCAATCGAAGCGGCGTCGAGACACTCGTAGTCCACACCGCGAACCTCGAGAATGACGCCGACCTCGCCGGTCTTCGTCAGAAAGATATGGGGACCGATGAAGCCGTAGAGATTGACCTGCTCGCTGAGGGAGCCAGTCTCATCGTAGTTTTTGAAGATCCGGCTAAGCCTGAGCATGGTCTTCCCTTCGGATAAGAACAGGAGTGAATTTCATGGGGTCGTATTGGGCGCGAAGTCTTGCGGCCGTCAGCAAAAATCGAAGAATCTGTGGATCGGTCTGGGTGGCCCAGCGGGCCAGGACGTAGAGCAGCAAAAACATTAGCAACCCGCCGAACAAGCTGTTGAGCAGATTGAACGTGGCTGCACCGAGGCACATGGCGAAGAAGAAAAGCTTTCGCTCGGCCCCGAGGATGGTCAGTGGCCGGGACAGCGACCGATGCACTCGGTTGATTCGTCTGGCTTCTGGCATTGTGGTCCTCCCGCGGGGTGCGCGTGCTTCAACTGCCGGGGAAAAGCCACGATAGGAAGTTCACCGCCGCGATGGCCATGCCAACACCGAAAAGCACACCTGCAAGAACCCGTTTCGAGCCTCCCTCACCAAAGGCGAAGGTGAGGCCGGCCACGACGATGGCCACGAGAGAGAGGCCACGAGCAATGGTGCTGGTGAATGCGGTCTGGAGCACGCTGACGGCGTTTTCCCACGGCGAAGTTCCCGTCTGGGCGAAGACGGGAGCGGCAAGCAGGAGGCCGATCGCCAAGGCCGTCACGCCGTGGACGAGATTTGAGAATAAACGAATGCGGGTGGTTTTCATGGAACCTCACAATTAGATTTTCGAAGTACACGATCCCGAGGGGAGTCCACACGGTCCCAACGGAAGAGCGCAGATTCCCGACGCGGTTTCCCCGCTCCTCCGGCTTCCGCAGATGCCGCGAGCGATCCCGCCGGGGAGCCCGGCTAGCGAGCCTGGCCGTTCCGAAGGAAGGCACTAGCGGCAAAGACTCACAAATGTTTTGCCGCTGGTGCCAGAAGTTCCATGTGAACCCCCTCTCTATACCTAATCAGCGGAAGGAGGGAAAAACGTGTCGCGAAAAAGCGAAAATATATTTCGAGGTGCCTGCGACACGTTTCCGAAAAAGAAGGGTCAGGAGGTGAATCGACTGGAGGAGGGGGGACTTCACGAGCGCGTCCGGTGGCCTCCGCTCGCCAGTTTTCGGAGCTTGCCGAGGAGCCGCTTGAGCCGCTGACGCTCGGCATTTGAGAACGCACCGTTTTCGGCTCCGCCTTCGAGCTTGAAGGTGATGAGAAGATCGAGTTCGCCAGGGGTAAGCGTTCTGCTTTCGACAGCGCGGCTGAAAAAGTGCCGCAGCAAGGCGGCACGCTCGAAGGAGTCCCCGGCGCATTCCGAGGAGTTAGTTTCTCGAGGATCCTCGGACCGAGGCGCTTCGAGCGGAGACTTGGCTTCCCGGGCCGCCCACTCAAAGGTCGAGCGGCGCACTTTGCGCGCAATGGCCAACGCGAGATAGGTGCCGCGCGCCGCAAGACGCGTGGAAGCAAGATATTCGAGCAGCGCGCCGAGGGCTTGCTGTGCGGTGTCTTCCCGGGAGAGAGCGGGATAGCGTTGGCGCACGCGGCGGACGGTAGAGTGCAGCACGGGGAGAAACAACAACACGAAGACGCTGTCGCCAACGCTGCCGGGAAACTGCGCCCGCGCCTCAAGCAATTCGAACAGGAGTGGGTCGGACGCCGAATTTCCATTCAGCGACTGGAGGTGCAACAGGAGATCGTCAACGGTCGGGAAGGCCGCGAGATGCGGACCCGAGCGGAGAACGATGCGGTGGCTTTCCTGGTTCTCGGGGTCGCGAAGCTCCGTGCGGAGTTTTTCCTCAATCAAGCAAAGGGGGCAGCGGCAGTTGGGCCTCTCGTTCATGACCGGTCTCCAGGCGTTCGGGAGTACGGTGACAGAACGGGGGACGGGCTCTGCCGTATGGGCCTTTCGCGGCGACGCCGCGAACCGCATCGTGGCGGGTGCACATCGTGAGGAGGAAAATGCCGCTTGTGTTGCATTTTCGGAGTTTGGCCGGGATCCCGGCCAAGGCAGTGCAGCAACGAACAAAAAAAGGGCCTCCCGGCGAATCCGGGAGGCCCTTTGGATGGCCCCAGCTAGTACGGAATCTCGTCCGACCCTTCGGGCGCTTGTCCCGCAGCAGCGGAAGCAGCCGCGTCCGGCTGGGGTTCGCCGCGATCGAGCTTGCGCACGACGTCGGCGCGGATGGACCACGAGGTGATCTTGGTCGTCGCCGATTTCTTGCCCTTGCCGTTCGGCCGCTCGTAGGTCGAGCTGACGAGTTCGCCTTCGACGAGGATGTGCGAGCCTTTCTTGATCGCTGTGGCTACATGCTCGGCCAAGCGCGGACGAAATACCACCACCCGATGCCACTCGGTCTTAAAGGCCCATTCGTCCTCGGTGGTCTTCCAGGAGCGCTGCGTGGCGACGGAAAGAACGGTGAATTTCGCACCGCCGTTCCGCGCCTGACGTTGCTCCGGGTCGGCACCAACAAACCCGACGAGAGTTACCGCGTTTAAGTAGGACATAAAGTTTGATTCTCCATTTTCTGCCCCATTTTCCTGGGGCACAAAAAAGCGAGGGCTTCTGCTTCCCAGGCGAGCGGCTGCATTCTGGGAGGGACCCAAAAGAAGCCGAGGGCGGAACCGAGAAAGCAGAAGACGCGAAGCCGCCGGACGCAGGAATTAGCCCGAAGCAGTGACCAGGAAAAGGAGTGGCAGAAAAATGGAGGGCCTACGAAACATGAGAGGCATCGGTTGTGGGACCACGTGAGCAACGGCTGCTGGAATAGCGGAGGAAAAAGCCGATGACGCCTTCGCCACGCGGCCCGGAGACATGCGAGTGGGCCTAATCGGGAGGGGCGAACGATTCAGCACCGTATCGCGAGGTGGCAGACGGGGAGCCGAGAAACGGTGAAGCTGCTGGGCGCAGAAATTGGCGCGAAGGAACGCCGAGGAAGAGAGCGGATGAAAAAGGCGGTCTAGTTGTCCCAACAGGGGGCAGGGCGGAGAGCGCAAGGTAAAGTCAAGGAGACGCAGATCCATCGCATCGGAAAGTGTGTCGTTTTGCGGGGCTGCGGACGCGATTCGATGGCTGGCGGACTAACCTTCGGTAGGCACAGACAGGGCCACAGATTCTTCACCTGATTTGACCGCAATCCGGCGCGGTTGCGGCGGGGTGAAGTTCTAGACTGTCCAGTCTTTTGGTATGCTCTTAGCGGGAGGGTAAACCTATGACGGCTCCTGAAGCGAAACTCGAATACCGCATCGAGCGGGAGGACGGGAAGTTTGTCGCGATCGACCCCGACGAGGAGACCGTTGGTGTCTACGACAGCGAAGAAGAGGCGCAGGCGGAGATCGCGCGAGAGAAAAAAGAGGACGCCATTTGGGCGCGGACCAAGGAGTTGACGCGCCATTCGGTTCGGACGATCATGACGGAATTTGACCTGGACATGGAGACGGCGCTCAGGTACGTGAACTCGGCCACGGGGATAACGATACTCGGGATGGAGGAGGGGGACGAAGAACCGAAGCATAGAACGGGAAGTCTGCGGATTCCACGGTAGTGGGTCAGTTTCCGGTTTCGGCTGCCGGGACCTTGTTGACGAAAAGGATTCCGGATGAAGACCGCGACAGCTATTCAGTGCAAAAATGAAGTCCAAGGCGGGTGAAAATGACTGGAAGGATGTGGCACTTCATTGAACGTCGTTCGGTGCTCATTTCGTTGGCAACCGTTATTGGTCTGGTCTCTGCATTTTTGCTTTGGGCCACCCTCAGTATGGCTTACTCTGACTACTGGTATGAACCGAAATTAAAGGCTGCAGACCCCGGCCTCTACATCTATCCTCAGACCAGATACGCGATTTTCGACGTCGCCCAAATACTCTGGTGCACGGTTGGCTTGTTCGCTTCGGTCTTCTCGCTCCGTGATGCAAAGTTGTCTCAAGCGATTTCCGAACGGACGAAGCGATGCCTGATTCTTTACGTTGCATTGCTCGCCGTGCTGCTCTTAATCGGGATTGTAATGATTGTCGTCAGAAGCTACGGATACTGAGACTCGCAGCACCAACCCAAAGCGAACTTGTGAGAACGTCCGAACCAGTATCCACTTCCCAGGTAACGTCGCTTGTCAGGAGCTTACCACCACAGTGGCGACAGACCCTCGCAAGTCGCGTATTCTTAGCTTCATGAGTCCGACAAAGAAGTTTCGATTTGCGTCCGTCCTTTGTTCCGGTCTTGTCTCTGTTCTCGTCGCGTGCCACAGTGACCGTCCTGAATCGTTCTATGCCTCTCTCGCCGACGTGAGAAAAGCCGGGGCAAGTGCCCAAAGCTGGATACCAGACGACATACTCCCGGCGAGCTCCCGCAACATTCATATTGTCGGTGAACTTTCCCCATCGAAGGAGTGGTGTGCCTTTGAATTTCTTCCCACTGACTCGCAAAGTCTTCTACGGAATCTCAAGAGTTTTGACGTGCTGCCTCCCGCAGCGAAGTACGTGCGAAGCCCTCGTGTGTCGTGGTGGCCATCCGTGCTAGAGGGAAATCTGGACGTGGAGAAGATTCACAACGCAGGCTTCCAGCTATTTGTCCTCGAAAAACCCGCGAACTCTGTCGATATGGGTATTTACGTCTTTGCGCTCGATTCGTCGAAGGGGCGCGGATTCTTCTATTGGGCTTACAAGTCCTGATTTGTCCCGGTAATCGGAAACTGACCCACTACCGATTCCAGGAAGAACTTCCCGCGATTTACTAGAGCAGTAGAAACATCAGGCGTCGCCCTTCGCTTTTCGCGCCTGCCATTGGCCCTGTTTTCCGATCAAGGCTTCGAGTTCTGCGGCATAGATTTCTGCTCGCTCGTAGAGGCGCGCGTTTTGGATGGCGACGGCGGCGGAGATCGCGAGCGACTGCGCGACGCGGAAGTTTTCCGTCGTAAAAGCACAGGGACGGGAATGGCCCACCGAGAGCAGGCCCAAGACGCGTTCCGACGACGGGCGTTCGGTCGAGGCTACGAGCGGCACACACATCCAGGAGCGTACGTTCTGGAGGATGCCCGCATTCTCCCAACCCTCTTCTTCGGCGGTGTCGGGAATGAAGACGCTCTTCCGCGTCACGCGAACGCGTTCGAGGAACGTGTTTCGCTGGCCCTCGAGCATTTGCACGGTCTTGGCGGATGTCCGGGCCACATAGAGGCAGTCGCCTTCGGTCAGGATCACGCTTGCGGCATCGTAAGGAACGATATCGAGCAAGGAAGCCAGGAGCGTATCGAGCACCGTGTCCATGCTGAGGTTCTTCGTGAGCGTGAGAGTCGATAGCCGCAACGCTTCAGCTTCGGCGCGGGCCGCTTCGGCAGCCGCGAGATGCTTGCCGATGTCCAACTCGGCCTGTTTGCGCTCGGTGATATCCTGCGCGATGCCGACAAGGTGCGGAGGGACTTCGCCAGCGCGACCGGCCGCAGTCCCCTTACTCCAGATCCAGCGGGAAACTCCGTCCGCCCGCACGATGCGGAACTCTTCATCGAACTTTCCGGTGCTGCGGGCCTCTTCGAGTTTCGCGAGGAAGCGAGCGCGATCCTCCGGGTGGACCAGGTCTTTGTAGGACGAAGGATTCTCGCGGATCTCCTGGAGAGAGTGCCCCGTGACGGCCTCGTAGGCGTTGCTGACGAAGATGAGTTCGTTGGTGTCCGCTTTTAGCATCCAAACCACTTCTTGGACATGGTCCGTGACTTCTTGGAGGAGTTCCCGGCTCTGCTGCAGCGAGGCCTCGGTCTCATGGCGTTCCCTGCCAGTATGGAGCAGGTGGTAGGCGTGCAGCGCGAGAGTGCAGACGAGAATGAAAGGAATGACGGAGAGAAAGATCCGGGATTGCCTGTCGCCCACGACCAGAGACAAGGCGAAGAAAACGATCCCGAGGAGCAGAAGGGAGAGGGAGGTGATCCAGAACCACCGGGGAGGAGGTTCCGTGGGCAGAAGCGTCTTCGGGAGAAACGAAGCCATAGGGATGCGAGAAGAACTGACCGAAGAAGCTGCGCGCGATTCCTTTTTGGTCTCGTGGGCGTTTGGTAGCCATGCTACGCGCCGCCGTTCCACGGAGTCAAGGCGAGACTGCAGGCTGTGACGGTATTGCCTGGGAATTAATCTTTCGGCGGCCAGCGCTGCGCGCCATGAATTACGTTGGCTATTTCAACCGCGTGTTCCAGCACTCTGTAGACGACTAGGAACGGGAGTGAAGGCAGGGGGAGTTCGCGCGTGCCATCGACACGGCCTGCTTTTCCCCGATTCGGAAAGGATGCTAGAGACCCAGCACTCTGGTAAATTGTTCTCACTACGCGTTCTGCAGCGGATGGGTTTTCTTGGCGAATGTACTGAAATATGCGCGATAGGTCCTCGGCGGCGGTAGGCGACCAACGGACTTGCATTTAGGAGCGGAACATCTGCTCGATACGAGCGCCCATCTCCTCGTGGGTGAGGAACTCACCGCGGTCGAGTTGGTCCAGCCCTTTCTTGACTTGCTCCCTGAACCATACATCATGGTCAACGTAGTGTTCGACGAGTTGCTGGACGTATTCCGCAGGGCCGCTGTTGTTCTCTTTCGCAGCCCGGTCAACCCGCGCTTGAAGCTCTGGGTTTAGGTGGACTTCCATGTTTGTCAGTATGGCTACCGTAGCACGGAGTGTCAATCCGATTCAGTGCCTGGTGGTGTTACATTTATCTCGCCATGAAAGCCGCCCTTATCGCTATGCTCCTGTCCATTATGCAGGCAGCGCTACCAGTTCCACGGCAGACACCCAATAGCTCCACTCAGACAAGCGCGGATACCAAGAAGAAGGCCGAAACCACGCAAACAAAATCCCTGCCAGCGCCAGCCTCTGTTGAAACAGACGGCAATGGGCCAAGCAAGGAGAATAGTGCCCAGCAACACCACAATGATGCAGAGCATTCCGTAAGAATCACCGAACTTCCCCCCGTGACGATACCTAACTCTAGAAGGGATTGGGCGGATTGGGGCACGTGGGCATTTAATCTCCTTCTTTTTGTCACCAGCGGACTTCAGGTCTGGCTCCTGTGCAAAACCTTGATATTTATTAGGCGTCAGAGTCACGAGATGAAACGGCAGCGGGTAACCATGGGTAGCCAACTTAAAGTGATGAGCGACCAATTTGAGGAGATGGCTTCTCAAACTATAAAGCTCAAAGAATATGTCGATTACACAAAGATAATTTCCGACACTGGATTGGAGAGCGCAAAATCGGCCAAGGCTAGCGCCGAAACTGCCTTTTTGAGTGCTCAAGCCCTCATACATGCCGAACGTCCTTGGCTGCTTATCCCGATTGAAAACAAAATCTACGATATTCAACCGCCTGTCATCATCGAACGCCTTGCAGGAACGCTTGGCGCACTGTCGTCTAACTGCACGCTCGGAGTTCAAAACTATGGCAGGTCGCCAGCCAGGGTTATAGAACGTAAATTGTGGATGGTCAGAATCGGGGATGCGTCCTTCCCTCCTCTCTCGGCATATGAACGGGACAGTTCTGTGAAGATGGACTACGTTGTAGCGCCAGGCACGACTGTTCCGGTAAGTGTCCTTCTCGAAGGCGGCGATGGAAAACTCACGCCACAAGAAAAAGAAGCAATCGACACCGAAAAGAACTTTCTCTGGCTGGTCGGGTATCTCAGATATACCGATACTTTTGAGCGGCGAGACGCTCCTATCTATGAAACGAAACTCTGCTATAGATGGATTCCTAGTTCTTACCTTGTGCGAGAACCCTTCTGGTTGAGAGAAGGTTCTTCCGAATACAACGGGACAACTTAACAGGCACACCATTATCCAAATTAGGACATCACCCAGTGCCTAGCTTGCGCAGAAAAAGAGCGCGTCTCATGTTCGGCTGCTAGATCAACGCGGTCTAGCCCAAGAGATTAAATAACAGTGTAGGAATTTAGCGACGCAGGCTCTGGAAAAAAGGCAACATCTCAACATGTACTAGATGTCCGCAGCTTCGTAATCCTTACCTTCGAGGCGTTTAAAGCGTGGCATGAAGGAATGTACGTCGTTCACTATCTTCCCCGGGTCCTGTCCAAGACCAGCTGAAATCATAATGGCGGCAGTCAAGGACGGCGTGTTTTTTCTCAACTCCAGGAAACCTATGTACTTCTCACTGTAGCCGCTTCGTTCTCCTACCTGCTTTTGGGTGAGCTTCAGCTTTCGACGAAGCTGCCGAAGTATGGTTGCGAACGCAGCCCGGACTACGGGGTTTTGGGGGTGTGGTTTCTTGCCCGATTTGGCCGTCTTTTTCGCCATGAACGGGCCAATAATGAGATCTTGTAGAGCATAGTTCCAGGAAGTATACTATCCATCATGGCTTGTTTTTGGAACTCGACTTGCTATGGCCCAGGACTGCGAAAAGTCACTTTTATTGGCTCGCGCGCCGTCTGCGATTGGCAGGCAAGAGGCTCTCGACGCGGCGGACGAGGTCGGCGCCGGTGATGTTAAGTGCTCTGGCGATCTCAAGGATGGCGGTGAGCGAAGGGCTATATTTGCCTCTTTCGAGAAGGCTAATGTATTTCGGATGGTATCCGCTGTCGAAAGCGAGCGCTTCTTGCGTGATTCCACGCTCTTCTCGCAAAGTGATTAAGACCCGGGCGAATGCCCTTTTTTCGAGGTACGCACGGTCTTCAGAGCTGCCAAGGCGAGCCATCTATGCCGAAATCTTGGCTCAGCTCAATGTATGGTTCCACAAACTATACTATCCATCAACTTGGCGCGGCAAATATCGGCACCCTTCGTCCGGGGTGGGGTCGTAGGCATGTCGAGCTCATTTCCTGCAGCCCGCTATCCGGCCCTTCGGCTTCGCAAAGACAGAGCGACCACGGATGCTACCTCTCGAGACGCGTATTCGCCGCTTGACGAGCCTTCCGACGAGGGGCTCCTTACTCGGATGCGGGCAGATGATAAGGAGGCCCTGGGCCTTCTGTTCCGCCGATATGCTCAGCTGGTCCACAGCATCGGCATGAGAATTCTCCATGACTCCGCGGAAGCCGAGGACTTTGTGCAGGAACTCTTCCTGCACCTTTTTCGGAAGGCGCACCTGTACGATTCTTCGAAAGGACCGGCGCGCGGCTGGATCGTGCAAACGAGTTACTACCAAGCGCTGCGCCGAAGGGTTCACCTCAGCACCCGCCCGCACTATGGCTCGATGGAACTTGACAAGTTGGAAGCCAGCGACATGGCGGCGCCTGCCATGGTCGGATACGATCAGTCTGGCGAGGGGCTGTTCGGCAGGGTTCGCTGGCGCGAACTGATCGAGTGCTTGACCCCCGAACAGTGGGAGACCTTCCGGCTCCATTTTTATGAAGGCTATACTTTCGCCGAGATTAGCCAGATGAGGAACCAGACAGTAGCCAGCGTGGTCCACCATTTCTACCGGGGCCTCGACAGATTGAGAAAGCATCTCTTCGCCAGTGAATTGCACGATCGCTAAACAATGTGGTAAAGATGGAGGCGTCGCTAGAAAGCCAAGGTGCGGTGCCGTATGAGTCCGCATGAAGAGTTTCTGGAATTATGCGCTGCTTCGACCGCCGGTGAATTGACCAAGGAACAGAGCCGCAAGCTCGACGAGCACCTGTTGGGGTGTGTCGCCTGCCGAGAGGTTCTCAGGCAGCTCCATGAAACGGTGAAAACGGCGGTACCAGCTATCGCCGCTGGCCTGCCTCAGAATGACCCCGAGCCGGATAAGTCCTGGTCCCAAGACAAGGCGGAGGCCGCGCTGTTTGAGCGCTTGTCCAAAGAGGACAGTCAGGCCGGTTCCCGACAAACCCAGAAAGATGTAATCGATGGTTCGGAGCCATTCCATCGCCGTGCCTATTTTCCTTCCCGGTTCGGGTGGGGGCAGCTATGGATGACCTATGCTGCCGCTATTTTGCTCTTCCTGGCACTCGCGATTTCAGCGTACCGCGTGGGCATCCGCAAAGGCGTAGAAGTGGCGACGAATGTGCCGGCAACCCAAGCGCCGGGAAAGGACTCCCTAGAAGCTCAGCTGAGTGACCTCAGTCACGACCGCGATACTCTCCGTGCGCAGCTTGCCACGCGCGACAAAGCGATTGACGATCTGAGACAGCAGGTGGAGCGGCTCAAGGCTGCGGAGAACGAACGCGTGGGAGAATCGGCTGCCTCACAAAAGGAGCAGGAGAGCCGTCTTGCGGAACATGAGGCAAGCGCAAACGCTCATCTTGCGGACCTGCAAAAGAAACTCGATGCCGAGGGAAGAGCGCATTCAGAAGAGTCCTCTCGTGCGGCGACGCTGGAAGCCAAGCTGGGAGAAGTAACGCAGCAATTGCGCGAACGTGACCAGGTTGTTGCTGCTCAGACCCGGCAACTGCAAAGCCGAGAGGAGATCGTCGAGCAACAGCAGACTCAGCTTGCCGAACAGAAAGAACTGCTGGATCACGACCGGGACATTCGGGAATTGATGGGGGCGCGGGAACTCTACGTTGCCGAGGTTATCGACGTCGGAAAAGACGCGGCAACGAAGAAATCCTATGGGCGCATTTTCTTCACGAAAGGAAAGTCTCTAATTTTTTACGCCTATGATCTCGATCGCCAGCCGGGTGTCAAGAACGCCAGCACATTCCAGGTATGGGGCCAGCGCGGGCCGGACCGAGAACAGGCCTTGAATCTGGGTGTTCTCTACGAAGACAGCGTTTCGAAGAAGCGGTGGATCCTAAAATTCGACGACCCACAGAAGCTCGCACAGATCGACGCCGTGTTCGTGACTGTGGAACCGAATGGCGGCAGCGCCAAGCCCAGCACTAAACCGTTCCTCTACGCGTATCTGAAGGTCAATCCCAATCACCCTTGAGCGAGAACGCTCCGGCCCACCTTGCAGAAACCCGTCCATCGAAAGACAGTCGGCGGCAAGAAAATTGCATTTCGCATGAAAACACCAACAAGGGCGTGTCATCACGCACTAGGAGGACTTTCGTGCGAGTGAACCGGGGTGTGTGGCTTTTGGTCTGTCTATTTCTTGTAGCTAGTGTGAGCGTTGCGCAATCACCGAACGGTACGGTCAGCGGAATCGTTCTCGATCCTTCGGGGGGCTTAATTGTCGGCGCTGACGTGTTGATCATCAACAATGCTACGGGAGTTCAATACCCGGGCAAGGCGAACAGCGAAGGCTATTACGTGGTGCCCAATATCCCCCCCGGGACATACCGTATTCAGGTTTCAAACAGCGGATTCAAGACGATCATCAAGCCGGACATCGTCATTCACGTTGAGGACGCGCTCGCGGTTAACTTTACGTTGCCGATTGGGGCTGCCTCTGAAATCGTTACGGTAGAAGGTGGTGCGCCGCTCATCAACACAGAAAACGCTTCAGTAGGTACGGTGATTGACCGCAATTTTGTGGAAAGCCTGCCATTGAATGGGCGTAGTTTCAATACGTTACTGCAGTTGACGCCCGGTGTTGTCATCGCCCCGCTTTCCAGCAGCTTCCAGAACGGACAATTCAGTATTGCGGGCCAGAGAACGGACGCAAATAGCTTTTCCGTCGACGGTGTGTCGGCCAATTTTGGTACTGCTTCGACGGCGGGGATGGGACAGTCAGGAACTGGAACATCACAAGCGTTTAGCGCTCTCGGAGGCACAAGCAGCCTCGTCTCCGTGGATGCTCTGGAAGAGTTCAGAATTGAGACTTCTTCGTTTGCTCCTGAGTTTGGGCGATCTCCGGGAGGACAAGTGATGCTTACGACGCGTTCGGGGACGAACGAATTTCACGGCGCGGCATTCGATTATTTTCGTAACACTGTTATGGATGCGAACAATTGGTTTAATGATGAAGCCAGTCCCCAGATTCCGAAGGCGCCTGAACACCACAACGATTTTGGGGGGGTGCTCGGCGGGCCAATCTGGAAAGATAAGACATTCTTCTTTGCGTCTTATGAGGCCGAACGATTGGACCTTCCTTCGACGTTGGAAATTCAGGTGCCGTACATTAGTTCTACTGTCCCATCCTGTTCACCATCCTCAGTGATCGCACCATTTCTCGAGGCTTACCCGAAACCCAATGGCCCTGTTTCGTCAGCCACATGCACGGGTCAATTTACGGGGTCATTCGCCGACAAGGCGACGCTCGACGCGGGAAGCCTGCGCATCGATCACACCTTCAACGGACGTTTTTCGATCTTCGGCCGCTACAACAATGCTCCATCGGAAGTCGCAAACCGCACTGATAGCCTTTCTGAAATTGATACAACCATTGTGAACACTCAGACTGTAACTGTCGGCGTGAACATGACTCTGAGCAGTCGCGCATTCAATGCATTGAGAGGAAATTATTCCACACAGCGGGCAGGCCTATCTCAGGCTCTCGATTCTTTTGGAGGGGCAATTCCACCGGATCCGAGCGTACTTTTCGGCTCACTGCCCCCTGGGCAAACCGCGGCGGTCTTTTTCCCGTTGGATGGCACGCAATACTATTTTGTAGGCCCGAATGCAAATAATCGAAGCAAGCAGTTAAATTTTGTGGATGACTTCAGTTTCACTCTCGGGGCACATCAATTAAAGTTTGGGGGAGACTATAGGGCCATCTTTCTTGATCACAGTCCTGCTAAGAATACGTTCACTTATGTAAGTTTTGGTGTGCAGAATCTTATTTCGACAGGGCAGGTGCTGGAATTTGTTCCCCAAACCTCACTTCCTGCTCGAGTACTTTCGCAGTCAACGTCTCTTTATGCCCAGGACAGTTGGAAAGCCTCACGACGACTTGTTTTGACCTATGGAGTTCGGTGGGAACTCAGCCCGGCACCTAAGGGTTTGGGTTCAACAACCTTGGCGTCCTGGTTAAATGTCAACAATCCTTCGGCTATTACTTTGGCGCCCGCCGGGACTTCGTTGTGGCACACGACATACGGAAACCTTGCCCCACGTTTTGGAATAGCCTACAGTCTGGATCAAGCGGGCAGTATGGTTCTCAGGGCTGGCGCAGGCGTGTTCTATGATCTCGGAGTCGGTGCATCTGCGAATCTTGCTAGCGATTTTCCAAATATTGCCCTTGAAAGCTACCTTTTTCAAGCTATACCAGTAGCTAATATCAGCTCCTTCTTGCCGACGATTTCCGCGATGCCTCCCTATCCTTCCACTGACAGCGTAGGGTTTGAGCCGAATCTGAAATTGCCCCGTTCTTACCAATGGAATATTGCCTTGGAAAAGTCATTAGAAGGCCACCAAGCCATCTCTGCGACGTATATGGGACAGGCGGGGCGCGACTTGTTGCGGCAAGAAGCCCTCTATCAGCCGAACGCAAATTTCCAGGGGGCTTTTCAGCTGACGCAAAACGACGCCCGGTCCAACTACAATGCGTTCCAGTTACAGTATCGCAGGCCGCTTTCCTCCCGAGTTCAAGCACTCCTGAACTACACTTATTCACATTCCCTGGACAACGCTTCCAATGACGTTATTGCCGGCCTCTCGAATACAGTAATCTCGGCTGCGAATGATTATGCATCCTCGGATTTCGACGTGCGACATAGCTTTTCAGGCGCGCTGACTTTTGCCGTCCCGTCCCTTGGAACGTCTCGATCGCTGGCCTTATTGACGAGAGACTGGTCGCTCGACACCGTGGTCGTCGCGAGAACCGGATTTCCCTTCAATCCGACGGTCTCGGCGCCGTCCTCACTAGGTGCTGGCTTCATCCGCCCCGACCTTGTGCCTGGGCAACCCTTTTATGTGTACGGTGCGCAATGCGCAAAGGTTTTTGGGCCCGTTTCCGAAGGGGGGAATGGAGCGCTTCAGGCGGGGCAGGTATGCCCAGGCGGAATGGGATTGAATCCGGCGGCGTTCGATTCAGCGACCCCTCTGGCCGAGAATCGGCAGGGAACGCTCGGTCGAAATGCCATCCCGGGCTTCGGTCTGACACAAGTGGATCTTTCCATTGGTCGAAAGTTTGCGATCACGGAGCGGGTAAATTTGCAGTTTCGTGCTGACGCATTCAATCTCTTCAATCATCCCAATTTTACGAACCCTCCTGGTTACCTGTCGGGCGGTCCTTCCCTGTTGCTGTCTCAGGAGACGCTCAACACCGGGCTTGGCGGGCTGAATCCCATCTTTCAGCAAGGCGGTCCTCGCTCATTGCAACTCTCGTTGAGGTTAGCGTTTTGATGTGCTGGGAGAGGATGGCCCTGTCTCGTGTCCGGCGCGTAGGATTCTCGAGCAACTAAACTCTTGTGAGGCAATTTAGATGATCTATGCCCGCAGTGCGAGCGCTTTCTTTTTCCTGCTATCGAGCGCAATTTTATCGGCTCGTTGTCAAGACTTCAATGCCGTCGGTTTTGACGCAACGCCAGTGCGAATTCCGTCTCTTGAGAAGGGCGAACGACGTCCCGTAACTAGCATGGATCTACTGGAGATACGAGATGAAAAGGGGGTGAGCATTTCCCCTGACGGTAAATATGTTGCGTTTGTGGTTGGGCAGGCGGTGTATGAATCGAATAGCTATCGTAGTGGGTTGTACATCGTTAGGACTGTGCCTGGCAATGCTCCCGTCTGTCTCGGGACTGCGGGCGCACCCCGATGGGATTCTATAAACCAATGGTTGCCCGAATCGCCGCAGTGGTCACCGGATAGTAAGTACATCACGCGCATAGCAAAGATGGACAAGGCGGCGAGTTTGCAAGTGTGGCGATGGACCGTGGCGGGTGGCGCTCCAGTACAGCTAACAGATGTGCCAGGTGATGTTCAAAGCTATCACTGGACTTCAAGAGGCGACAAAATCGTCGTGACGTTCGAGAAAGCGCAAGACTCCACCGAGATTGAAAGGATGTCTGAGGATGGAATTGCATATGACGGCACATTTGATGCTGTGCATGGTAGGCCAGTGATCAGCGAGGTACTCGCTTCAAAGTCCAAGGCGCTAGAAACGTGGATCCACGATGTCGGTACTGGCGAGGAGAGGAAACAGACAAAGGCGGAGGCGGACTCTGTTGGTCCATGGGTCAGTGACATAGGTGAACAGTACTTCGACCGACGGACTCTCGTAGGTCATCACTTGATTGACGCTAAGGTCTCGCCCGATGGCCATAGAGTCGCGTATCGGATTATCGACGATTCCCCAGGAACTAAGGTCGTGTATAAATTGTTTTCCAAGCCCGTTCGAGGAGGAACGCCTATCGATGTGGCGCCGGAGGTTTATTTCATCGCCGACTATTGGTGGGCTGCCGACAGCAGTAGAATTTACTTTACCCAGAATATGGGAGACGGCTGGCCCAACAAGCTCATGGTAGCACCGGCTGAAGGTGGATCACCTAGGCAGGTCTTTAGTAGTTTGGATTCCCTTTACTCTTGCTCTCCCGACGACAGTTTTCAGTATATGGCGTGCGCAAGCGAGAATAAAACTATACCAGCTCAAGTTGTTCTCGTAGATATAGGCGCCGGCACGGTGCGAACGCTCGTCGACCTCAATCCCGAGTTCGCGAATCTGGAGCTTGGTTCAGTCATGCGACTGGATGGCGTTAACAGGTACGGAGATCGCTGGTGGGCACACTTGGTGAAACCACTGAACTATAAGTCTGGCAGGAAGTACCCTTTGATTGTTACGACTTACCGGACTCGCGAATTCCTGCGCGGTGCTTCAGGGGATGAAAATCCCATTCACGTCTATGCGGCGCATGGATTTGCGGTCTTGAGCTTCGACATGGGCCGGAGGGACTACGACAACAAGCCGGGAGACTTTCAACGCTATCTATCGTGGTACGAATCAGAGGAAGCCAGCCTCGAGATGGCCATCCAAGAAGCCTCAGAGATGGGCGTGGCCGATACGACAAGAGTTGGCCTGGCGGGATACAGCCGGGGAACGGAGATTGTTGCGTACGAAATCACACACACCAAACTGTTCCGTGTTGTGAGCGGCGCCGCCGGGGATGATAGCCCCTACTTTTATTATATGGCCCCAAGACGCGTTCAGGACAACTTTTCGAGAGATGGTATGGGAGGGTGGCCTGCAGGAAAATCCATTGTGAATTGGAGGCAACTGGCTCCCGAATTAAACGCAGACCGAATAGATGTGCCGGTCTTAAACAATGACCCTGATTCCGAGTTCTTGGCAGATCTTGCACTCTATACATCGCTGAGGGAGCTTGGAAAGCCCGTGGAGCTGTTCATTTACCCGAACGAGCTTCACGTTGTGAACCAGCCAAAACATCGCTACCAAATCTATGAACGGAACCTGGACTGGTTCACATTTTGGCTCCAATCGGAAGAGAGCCCCGATCCAGCCAAAGGCGAGCAGTACCAGCGCTGGCGTCAACTGCGCCAGCTACAACTGAAAGAGCAATCGAACGAAAAGACTGCTCCAGAACAGCAGAATTAGCGCGCACAGCTTCGGTCCCGAAGGATAGAATGCCGATGGGACTGTCCATTACTGGCCAATTAACAATCCAAAGCAACATGCCACCGGTGAGCAAACCAAGCCCCGATGTCCAGTGCTTGTTGGCTTCGTACGCTGGGGGGCATGGGCTTGTCAGGCCAAACGTCGGATCGTATTGACGGCGTGCATGTTGAAACCTGGAGGCTCGGCGCCTTGAGCCTCCAGGCTCATGTTCTACTCGTCCGACTCGTATGCAGCGATCGTGACGTATCCCTGCAGACCTTTGCTGTCGTGACTAGAGGCCATCTTTTGTATCGGATCTGTGCCTTGAATCACGGAGTTTGCAGATGCAAGCGAAATGACTTCTGGTTTGGCGTAGTTCATTGATTTCTACCTCCTTTCCAGGTCAGCATATTAGCGAACCTAAAGTCCACGTGTTGCGTTGATGTCGGGAGTTTAGAAGCCAGGAGGCTCGCCTTGAGCCTTCTGGCTTATGTTTTACTCGTCCCCTTCGTATGCAGGGGCTGTCACAAGGGTTGACGACGTGCTGTCTTGGTTAAGCGCATCCTTTTGGGTTGCGTGCTGAATCACGAAGCTTGCAGAAGCGAGCGAAGTGATTTCTGGCTTGGTGTACTTCATTGATTTCACCTCCTTTCCCTTTTGAATTTCTCAGCTGAGATCTCGGTTTGTCCTCGTCACTTGCTGCGATCAGTTGGCATTCGAGGCAATCGGGCTCACGTCATCGGTTTGGTGGAGCGCCTGCTTAGTCGCTCGCCCTGCCTGCCATTCTGCGTCACCTAAAACATGCCTGGTAGTCAGGTTTCGGAGCCAAAACTCAATACCAAGAGTGCGCATAATCGGGACAATAGGAACCTCCGTCCCTTGCCGAGTTTTTTGCAGCGCGTCTATGAAGCGCGGTGAGTCAGCGATCCCCAGAGAATTCATGAGCATGTGTTGGCAAAGTTCCAGCAGATGCGGCCATTCTGCAGCGATGCCCACTCTGGGACCCCGTGTCACAAATGCCTTACGTTTCCGGTTCAGGAGTTGATCCGGAACAATGTCGACGAGGGCGCGCCGCATGAGGGAACGGCGCTGGCCTGGGCGGGCAAGTTGTTCCCGAGGGACGGCGAACATGAACTCGAGCAGGCCGCGGTCAAGGTACGGGTAGCGTTTCTCCCGCGGCAGGTCTAACGACAAGGCAGAGCAGGCAAGCTGTCTGCGCAGCGCATCCACGGTGCCCACATATCCTTGAAAGCTTGGCAGGGGGCCGAAGATCTTTGTTCGGTCCTCATAACCAGTCAGGGCAGCGCGATTCCGTTTGACGAACGCTGGATCGAGCCAGGCCGGGGGGCGTCTGTGTTTCGGCACACCAGCGAGGGCGGGAGGAAAGAATTCCCGAGCGGCATCGAATAACAGATGGAACCACGGCTTGCGCTTGCTGAGGGCCCAGACTTTGAGTTGGTGGGCGAGGGTTCTGAAATGGCCCCTGGCTAGAAGATCTTCTAGCTCGGGGGTGGGAGTTGGGACGCCGCCAGTGACTTCGTCGCCACCGACGCCGGAGAGGATTACGCGGTTTCCTTGGGAGGCCATGCAGGCTGCGAATTGACGGCTGGCCTCGGACTGACGACCACTGCCTGAGCCGGGTGTCGCCGCGAAGTGATCGATGTCGAGCTCAAACTTGAGAGTCTCTAGTTTGCCGACGTCGATGTGGGTGCCGGTGCGGCCGCGCATCTGTTCGACTTTGGTGAAGTAGGGAAGTTCGTTCCAATTGGGTTCGGAGTCGTCGTAGTAGGAGAGCGTGTCGAGTCGTGGGGTTTCGGCGGCACCGCGGGCGATAATGGTGTCCGCCATGCACACGATGGAGGACGAGTCCATGCCGCCGCTAAGCTCGGCCAGGACGGGGCTGTCGGAGCGCAGGCTGCGCCGCACGGCTTCGGCGAAAACGGTCCGGAAATGCTCTTCGTATTCGGCGTCGGTGCTGTAACGGATTTTTTTGGCCGGATCGAAATCCCAATACTTGCTGAGGGTTTGCTTTCCATTACGTATGACTACGGAACATGACGGCGGAACGGAATGGATCCCGACGTAGGGCGTCAGATGGGTGGCGGGGAAGAACGAGAACCAGCCGGCGATGTACTCTTCGCAGAGGGCGAAGGGTTTGCCGGCGAAGAGAACGAGTGGATCGAGGATTGTGCTCCAGGTGACTTGGTCGCTGTCGATGGAATAATAGAGATGGCGCGTGCCGATGGGGTCTTTCGCGAGGAACAGGGAACGTGAGTTAGCGTCCCAGATGGAGAGCGCCCAATCACCGACGAGCCTGGCGAAGCAGTTGGTGCCCCACTCTTCGTATGCTGCGGCGACGATGGAGACGTCGGTCGCGCTGATGGTTAGAACATCTCGCAGGCAGCGGATGAGTTCCTCGCGATTGTCGAGGCGGCCGTCCCAGGTGATTACGACGCCGGACTCGCTGACGTGAGGTTGCGTCTCACGCCGCGATTCTTTTGTGGTGTGGAAGGCGCGATGAAGGATGCTGAGGTTCGAGATCGCGTAGGAGCCCTCATCGTCTGGGCCATACGGGGCGATAATCGGCTTCACCTTTGCGAGGTACGTCTGATCGATCGGCTTGCCGTCCGAATTCCATCTTCCAAACTGAATGCTCATTTGTTGATCCTTGCTTTCTCGCTACGATGAAGCACTAGCACCGGTCGAGCACTGCGTACATTTCCGGTGTATACGGTTTGTCGTTCACCACACGGCCGTCCACTTCCACCCACGCGTGAGCCTTGAAGGGCATTTGTTGCGCACCGATGACCATTTGCGCTGGCACACCGTACTCTTTCAGGAGACAGGCTGTGGCTGCGGAGCGCTGCAGGCAGAGGGCTTCCTTCCAATACCAGATGCAGGCCATGTCGATGGCATAGTTAATCCGTTCGACGGCGTAGGGTTCTGGCGTCCAAGCTCCTACTGGATAGTTGCGAACCTTGTCGTACAGCGGCGCGAAATTGCCACGCGCCAAATACAGGTCGAAGTGAATCAACTTCAAGTACGCCTTCAGCACCAGAAACGACATGTGGAAGCTCCCTCGCTTACACAGACAATTGCAATTGATCGCAAAGAAAGGCCATGCGGTCCGCCAATGCTTCAACCCTTTCACTGAAAGGGAGGACGGGCGAATGCCCGCGAAACTTGCTGTAGTCGAGAAAAATGGGTTGCGCGGAAACATTCGCTGCCTGGAGCCGAGCCGTCATCTTACGAGCGTGCAGTGGATTACAGTTCCGATCAGCGTCACCGGAGACGATCATCGCGGCGGGATAGGCTGTGCCCTGTCGAACGTTGTGATAAGGAGAATATTTTGCGAGGGCTGCGAAATCATCCGGGTCATCCACGGAACCGAATTCCTCTTTCCAGACGTGCGCGTTGTCGAAGAGGTGGTAGCGAAACATGTCCAGCATCGGAACCATGCACACGACGGCGCGGAACAGATCCGGGCGTTGCGTTAGAGCCGCGCCGACGAGCAGACCGGAATTCGAGCCGCCGAAGATGGCGAGCTTTCCTGGAGATGTGTGGCCTGTTTTGATGAGCCACTCGGCTGCGGAAAGGAAGTCGTCATAAGCGGTCTGGCGGTTGCGCCGTTTCGCGGCCTTGTGCCATTCCACTCCGAATTCCGATCCGCCACGAATGTTCGGCAACGCAAAGAGGCATCCGCGCTCCATGAGAAAAGCAACGAAGACACTGAACTGCGGCGTCATGGAAACACCGTACCCGCCGTAGGAGGTCATGATCGTGGGATTGCCAGACTTGGAGAGGACGTCCAGGCGGCCGGCGAGGTACATGGGAATGGTTGTGCCGTCCTTGGACGTGTACCAGACCTGGGAATGTCCGTAGTTTGCAGGGTCAATCGGGATACTCTTCTTCGCCCAAAGCGTGCTGTGGTTGGTTTTCGTGGAATAGCGGAGGATCTCGACCGGCTTGACGAAGGACTCTGTTTCGAGGAGCAGTTCGTCGCTCTCTGGAGAGCCGCCAACCATGCGGACGGTTTCGTCATCGGAAATGTGCAGCTCACCGAGCTTCTGCCCTGAGAAGTCAAAAATCCAGATCGTGTGCTTCATCTGTTTCGTGTAGGAGACAAAGATGCGATCGCCAACGACGAGCCAAGTTCCGAGGGGGGTATCGGTTTCGGGAACGACATCGATCCATTCGTGTTGCCCATCTTCCCGAAGACGAATTTCGACGATGCGGCGATTTGGCGCGTCGCGATCCGTGATGGCGAGAATTCTGCCGTCGAGCAACCTCAGGCCGAGGGTAAAGTCGATTCTCCGGAAAATCGGTTCTGCTACCCGTTCTCCTTCGAAGGACTTCAGGTAAATATCCGTGAGTGTTTTTTCAAGAAATCGATAAACGAGGAAGACAAGCCGTTTGGTGTCGGACAAAAGGCTGAGCCGAATCTTCTCATCCTCGCCCGCAAAGAAAATTTCTCGGTCCTCGCTGGCCGGCATCCCCAAAACGTGCCGGTAGGCCGCGCGGTAGAAGGGGCGTTTGGCATGCACAGCTTCGTGAACATAATAGAAACTCTTGCCATCCGGCGCGAAAGTGAATCCCCGCAAATACCCACGGGCGAGAAAATCGGGAAGGCGCTTCCGGGTTGCAATGTCGAGCAGCTCAAAGATTCCCGTTCGCTCACCGCCTTCCTTCACTTCGTATAGGAGCAATCGACCGTCAGGAGAAACTCGCAGTGGTTTTACGGCCGTATAGTCCCCAGTCCCTCGTTCGACCGGATCAATCAAAAGCTGGTCCTCGCCATGTGCACCGGCACGCATGTAAATGCAAGGCTGTTCCTGGTCGCGTAAACGCTTGCGGAAAAAGTAGCGGTCTCCGACTTTCTGGAGGGAGTCATAGGTTTCCACAGCGAGGAATTCCCGGATGCGGCGGCGGATGAGGTGGCGTCCCGGAATCGCATCCAAATAATTCCGCGCGTAGCGCGTTTGCTGCGCGATCCAAGCGCGCGTACGGGGAGAGTCCTGGTCTTCGAGCCAACGGTAGGGATCTTGCACGGGAACGCCGTGCAGAAAATCCGTAACCACTTCGACGGGAGAATGAGGCGGAGGCTCCATCAGCCTGGGCATGGCACCCTCCGTTCCACGAGTCCACGGGCTTCGCGCTCCATCCGCCGCGTTAGACTGCGCAGATAGCCTGCAGTGCGCGGTTCCTCGAGCCTCCTCGCGTCCGTCCACAGATCGTTTCCGGCCGCGTACGTGAATACGGCCACGAGGGGTGCCACGTCTAGAGCGTGCCGGACGTCACTCTCTGAGGCAAACGCGCGCCACGGGGAGGTATAGCGAGCGACAAACTGCGTTTCTTGTGAGGAATCCTGCCCGAAGGTTCGCCGGAAATGTTCTCGCAGATATTCGAACGTGAGGAAGGGATGTCCGACGAACGCCTCCGCCCAGTCGAGAAACACGCAGCCAGTGGCGGAGCAAACGATGTTCCCGGGATTCATGTCCAGGTGTCCAAAGGTAGTGGGAATGCTTGTCTCTTCCAGAACCGTGAGGGCGTCGTGGACTCTTGCGGAGAGAGAACGAAGCTGTTCGGGGGAGAGCACCGCGGGAGGAGTCTTGGTCTGATGTTCCATCAATTCGCCCATCGCTCGAAAAAATGGTTCCACAAGGTCCGCGAGCGCCCATGCTCGCAGGTCGCGGGCGCCGGGCTCGAGAAGGTGCAAGCTCCTGCCGAGTGAATCGATTTGCAATTCCGCAAGGTCCGCGGCTGCTGTCTCCCAAGAAGCAAGTTCGGAGCATTCGTAAAGGAGAGATCCCTCCGCCTCGCGCGCCAACCAGCCGTTGCACTCCGGCCGCGCGGCGATGATTTCTGGTAGGAAGCGAGAGAAAGAACGGGCGAGCGCCAGCGTGAGCGGATATTCCCGCTGGTTCGGCTCGCCCACGGCCTTGAACCAAACCGCCGGGCCATCGGTTTCAAAGCGAATCAGGCTGAACGTGGGGCAGGCATTGAGCTGCCGGAACCTGCCGTTGAGGTGAAGCCCATGTTTCCCGATTTGCTCTTGCACCCACCGCTGGAGATCGGGGAACCAGCCCAGCCTTCCGAATGATCCGCGCGTTGTGTCTTCAGCGTGAGCCATGACTTGCGCGATGGCCTGGCGCACCGCTTGAAGGTCCGAAGGATCGCGGAAACCACTCTCGACCAGGCTGTCGACAGGCACCCATTTCTTTTGGCGCGGAGCATCCACATCTGGACCACATGGTTCCATGATTTCGTAATAGATTTGCTGGGAGCCTGATTCCGCAGGGGGCGCCTCGAGCGAAGACAGCGAAACGGCATTGATGCCGCAGGCTTCGCGGAGAGCGGCGGTGAGGTTTTCCGCGACTCTTTGCCAACGCGGAATTTCAACCTCGGGAAGAGTTCGATGCGCTCTCTCAAAGCCGAGAAGCACTTCGGGATTCTTCCCCCTGAGGAGGATAATGCGGCGGGTCTCGCGTTCTTCGTGTGATTCCATGCGCACAGGGATGCTCCAGCTCAGGTGAGAGAATTTCCGTCGCGCACCGTCAATAGGTGGTGCTTCTCAAGTGTTTCGACAAATTCACGCACGTCCGCTTCGGCGGTAGCCCGCTCGATCCCAAACTCACGCGCGAGTTGTTCTGCGATCTCGGGTTCCGAAGAGCCCTGCTTCAGGAGTTCGAGAATTCTCGATCCGACGAAATTGAGGCGGAACATCTGCCCGTGGAGAATGTCGAGGACGATACCGCCATCCTGGCTGTGCGTGGACCGGACGTTTTCTGCGACTCGCACGGTTTTGAATCCTTCTCCCAGTTTGCGGTTCGCTCGGATTCCACAGACATTGCCAGTTCCGTCGTCCGATAGCCACAGACATCGCCAACTGTTCGAGATTCGGTCATGGCTCGCGAATTCCCCAGGCAGGACAACAAGATACGGATAGCCGGAGACGAAACGAGCTTTGTAGGAGTGCACGGATTCCGGGCCTAATCGGGTCCAAGCCAATAAACCCGAACGCAGCGGGCCAGCGGACAGGGCCCGGATTTCCAAGCAGTTACGCCGTAGACTGGCCGTCGCTTTTTGGAATCGCTTTGACGTTTTCGTCGCGAACGATTCTTCCCGCTTCGAGGACGATCACGCGGTCCGCCCAAGCAACGGAAGAGAGGCGATGCGACAGCAAGAGGACGGTTGAGGACGGAAGAAAGAGCCGGGTGCGGTCGAGAACGACCTGTTCGACCGCTGCATCCATCGAAGACGTCGCTTCGTCCAGGATCAAGAGGCGCGGCCTCTTGAGGAGAGCGCGTGCCAAGGCGACACGCTGCCGTTGTCCGCTCGAAAGGCGGGACCCTCCGGGGCCCAGCGGTTGTTGGTGGCGCGAAGGAAGGCTCTCGACAAAAGCTATGAGGTCCACGGCATGCAGCACCTCGCGAAGCTCCTCGTCTGTCGCCTGGGGTCGTCCCAGGCGGAGGTTGGCCGCGAGCGTGTCTTCAAATAGGATCGGCGTGGCCGGGAGATACGAAACCAGCGAGCGGAATTCTTTGAGGCGGATCGCCCGGAGATCCACACCGCCGTAGGATACGAACCCTGAACCCGGGTCGTAGAGGCGGGCGGCGAGCTTTGCGAGCGTGCTTTTTCCGGCCCCGTTTTCTCCTACCAGAGCCACACGCGCTCCTGCGGAAATCAGGAGATGAGGGACATGGAGAAGCTCTTTCTCACCCGGGTAAGCAAATCGTAGATCGTGGATCTCGAGGTCCGCGGGAGCACCGCAGGGCAACGGAAGCGCGTGCGGACTTTCCTCGATCGAAGGGTGCAGGGCTAGCGCGTCCCGCACTTGCCGGATACTCGAGAACGTCCTCTGCGCCCTCGCGTACATTTCCATGGCCCCGCTCAACGGTTCGAAAAGCTGGGCGAGGTAGCTGTAGAAGGCCACCAAGCTTCCAATGGTTAGGTCTCCTCGGAGCACCCTAATTCCGCCATAGCCGATGATGGCGGAGATGGCCACCACGATCGCCAGGTTCGTGAAAATGCTGAAGAACGCGCCGGTCCGTGCGAGTCGCAACTGCGAACGCGCGGCCTTGGCGAAGAGCCGGTACGCCTGGCGCTCGCGGCGCGTTTCCTGTTGTAACGACTGAATCTGGACGACCGAGGGGGCGTGCTCTTCGAGGAAGGAGCTCACTTCGAGTCGCTTGCCTTGCAGATCGTCGGCATTCCGTCCAAGGCGCTGCCGAAAGTGGTGCCGGGTCAGAAGAAAGACCGGCACAAGGGGGACGACGATGAGGGTGAGCCGGAAGCTCAGCGCGCCCATCGCAAAAAGAGTGAGAGCGGCCGAAAGAAGCGTGCGAAGAATCCCGGGGAAAAGGTCGGAACCGAGATAGGCGATCTCCTCCACGGGTTCGCGGAGTGCATAGAGTTTTTCTCCCGTCGAAGTGGCTTCGTGATAGTCGGCCGAGAGGCTGTCGAGATGTTTCAGTATTTCGAGGCGAAGCGCCAAGACGATCTTTTGCGAGGCGGCGACCGTCAACCAGCTTCCGAGGCTCATCGAGACGACGCGTCCTTCATAGCTCAGGAAGAGGAGAGCGACGGCGGAAACAAGCAGCCACGCATCGCCTTCCGGAAGAATGCGGTCGATGAGCCATCGGAGGACGAGGGGTCCCAGAAGTCCGAGCGCGCTGCCGAGAGTGAAAGCGAAGAAACTTGCGGCGTGCAGGGTCCACACGGGACGAAGCGCGGTCGCCAGCCAGCGGAGTTCGACGGGAACGACATTCGAAAGTGAACGAAGAGAAATGGGATTCGGCCTCTTTCACGCAAAGGTGGAAACCTTCAGAGTAGGAAAAGTTCCTCCCCGGGCGGTAGAGAAACGAGCAAGTGTTCGGGTTTCGGTCATCGTCCTCTGGAATACGGGGAAAACAGGCGAAAGAAACGCTCAGGAGCGTCCGGGGAGTGCGCGGAAAACGGTCATCGCAGCCGGCGGAAGAGCGCCGTGACCTTGCCCACCACTTCCGCATCCGCGCCATTCCGGAGCATCTGCGGATGAGAAAAGCCGTCCGCAAACGGGTGCACGATGAGGGTGCTGCCTTCGAGGCTGCAGCCCGCCAAGAGGTAGGTTCCATTCCGCAGCAAGAGGATGTAGAGGGGCTGGTCCCACAGGGGCTTTCGTTTCAAGAAAGCGGGAATCTTAAGGCGGCGGTTCACGGACACGAACAGGGCGTCGTTCAGATACGGATGGAGCGAAGCGGTCCTGCCTCCGGTCCAGAACACATCGCGGACAGAAAGGCTGGAAAGCCCCGCCACCGTGGACAACGCGCTGCGCAGGAAGAGCGGAATCTCCTGGAACTCGGCGAGGAGCGGCGACAGAAAACCCGGCTGCTTTTTGTTTCTGGCGGCAGCATCGTTCGCCGTCCCTGGAGCATCCGGTGTATCGCGGCCAACGAGCTTATCCGGAATAGGTTCGCGACCGGGATCGCTGGTGTCGAGGCCCGCAGCCGCGAGAAGTTCAGAGAAGCTAAGCGAGTAGAGAGCGCATACCGAGACGATCTTGTGGAGCTGTGCGGGCAATCTAGGGACCGTCTCATACTCTGCGAGCGATGTGGGAGAGCAGAAGTATCTCTCGTCCCGATGGGACTGGGCCACCCATCGGCTCTTGGCGGAAGCGTTGCGGATGGAGAGTCCGCTGCGCAACCGGGCACGTTCGAGAAGTTCGCGGAGGCCGGGCTCGGTGCCGGCCGCAGGGAGGGGTTGCGGTTCGAGAAACTGCATGGAAGGCGTGGGAACGTCGGGCCGCGCCGTCTTCGCAGGGCGGAGTTCCCAGTCCAGGACTCCGAGGATGCGGACTTCAGAGCCCAACCGCAGCTCGGTTTGCGCAAACGGAAGTGTCGATGCGCGGAGGGTGACCCTGCCCTTCGTTCGGGCGTGCAACCGGCAACAGACGAGCCCTTGGCCGGACTCCACGAGAAAGAGCCGCTCGGAGTCCTTGCTCTCGATGCTTCGGACGAATTCGCCGACGCCGCGCGTGTCCGCCCGCACGATGCTTCCCGGCAACAAGTCGGGAAACGCGAACGCGTCCTGCCGGCCGATCTTGGCATAGAGAAATGGTGAGGGTTCGGGAGCCAGAAGAGAGTCCACGCGGCGCGGGTGAACGGGAGTGAGAAGCTGGCCGAGCGGGGCGACAGCAGGCGGACCGGCAGCGCGGTCTGCGTCGCGAAACCAGCCGATCCAAGCGGCCCGGTCATAGGTGGTGCGGTCCAGGAGGGAAGTCCGCGCCGAGGGAAACTCGGCCTGGAAGGTCGGTATGTCATCGAGGTTCAACCCGAAGACCGTGAGCCAGTCGGCAAGCCGGTATTGCGAAATGCGGCTGAGCGCGACGACCTGTTCGATCCTGGGGGTGTAGCCGGGAAGGCCGAGATCGTAATAGAAATCGTGGGGCACAAGGTAGTGCGGCATCCGCGCGTAGCGCCGACGGAGTTCGCGTGAGATGTCGGATAGCGTGAGATTCCGGGTCGCAAGGATCCGCTCGACGCGCTCGGCGACGCCGTACCCGGCGGTGGTTTCCGAGGGAGAACGGGAGCGAGACGCCCGGCTGCCTTTCATGTCGGGAATCCTTTTCTTGCCCGGAGCAGAGAGGCACGCGGGTTCGTTGCAGGTCGAACGTCGGCGAAGTTGCGCGAAGGGTGGTGCGGAATTTTGGTTTGGCCGGGATCCCGGCCAAACCAAGCGGTAACGGGGCGAGAAAGGGAAGAAACCGGATGAACGGACTGAATTTCCGACTAAGATTATTCGCTAGACAATACTTTCAGAGAGCACTTATTATGCGAGGCAATGGAGCCTAACGATCGGACGCGCTCTGCGGGCGCGAAGCTGAAAGAATTGCGCGGCCGTCTCGGCCTCACCATCCGCGAGGTCGAGGAGCGTAGCGTGGCCATTGCCGCCCGGGAGGACAACCTGGAGTACGTGATCTCGCATGGCTGGCTGACCGGCATTGAAAACGGGGAGGGCGCCCCCAGTATTTTCAAATTTTATAGCCTGGCATCCGCGTATGGCCGGTCCGTCGGGGAACTGGTGGGCTATTACAACGTGCGCATCGGGGAACTCGGACGGGAGCACGCCAACTTCTCCGCCCCTAGGACCCACCTCCTCGAAGGTGCGCATCTGACGGATTCCGCGACGGTGACCCTTCCGCTTCGTTTCCGCAAGGACGGTGCACTAGACAACACCAACCTGCTCTCGAAGCTTGTGGCCATCTGGGGTGACATCCCGGTGGGTTTGGTCGAACGCCTGAGTCCACAGCACGCTCTCTACGGCTACGTCGGCCTTAAAGATTTCACTCTCTACCCGCTGATCCGGCCGGGAACGTTCGTACAGATCGACGTGAACCAGAGAAAGGTCCTCGCTGGTCCGCACCACACGATAGAGGACCGCCCGGTCTATTTTGTGGAATTGCGCCACGGGTATGCCTGCAGCTGGTGCGAGAAGAGGGAAAACCTGCTACTGCTCGTGCCTCATCCTCTTTCTCCCGCGAAGACCCGGCAGTTAATGTGCCCGCTGGAGGCAGAAATCGTCGGCCGCGTCACAGCCATGGCCACGCGCCTCGCGGAGATGGCTCCTGACCCCGCTGCGTCGGGAAACCTATGAATGCCACAGAAGAGGGCTGGTCAGTCCTCGGACTTTGCCTTCCTGACAATCGATGGCTCGGCGTATGCCGCATACAGAGGTCCGTTGCACTCGCTCCAGGATTTCAAACAATTGCAAGCAAGTACTAAACAGAGAGAGATATTCGGGAAGCCCGCGGATGCGGACTTCCCGAAGAAACGTTCAGTCCGGCGCGGTGATGGTGGCGATGATTTCCGCACTGGCGCGCTGAATGTGTTCGAGCGACTCGGTGAGAAGATACTTGTCGCCCGCGTACAGGGAAATGTATTCGGCGGATGAGCGCATGGCCTCGAGACCAATCGCCTGCGACACCACAAAGGCAACGGCCTCAGCCTCGGTTTCACGCACGCGCTTGGCAATCTCCCGGCGGCGTTCCCCGAAGTGCAACAGAAGATGGCCGACCTCATGAGCCAAAACGGAGAATTCCACGGCGGGCTCCATTCCCGGCAGAAGCTCGATTTTCACCGCAGAGCACATCCCGTACGCGGGACTAATCTGTTGCGTGTATTCAAGCTGGACGCCGCGCGAGATCACGAACTGTTTGAGCCGCTCGGCGAAGGCAGCGGGGTCTCCGGTGCATCGAGACAGGCGCGGAATCGGTTCTCCGGAGGTGTCCTCCTCCGCGAATACATGAATTCCGCGGAAGCCCACCAGTCTCATGGACTCCGCGCCTGAAGTCTCTCCGGGTTCCTTGGTCTCCGATTTGCGGCGAACGATGGGCGCGAAGATCAAGATGCCCTTCGCGCCGCGATTGACCTGCCGGTGAAGCTGGCGCCAGGTGTGATAGCCCGCGACGCGGGCGGTCTCCGGCCTTTGCGCCAGGATTAAACAAACGTTGTGCAGACTGTACTTCGGGAACCTGGCCATCGCCGCGAGGTACTTCTTCAGTTCCTCGCTGTGGCCCCGTTCGAGGCTTTCAGCCAACTGGCCGATGGCCTTTTCCGCGATTTCTTTCGCTTGCTCGATTTTCATGATGGTTCTCCTGTTTCGAGGGCTTCTTGCCCCCTTCACACCGGCCAGAGGGGGCAAGAGCCGAAACAGGGAAGGCGAGCGGAGAGAGGGATCGTGTCCAGGCCGCAGCGGGCGGCACGGACGAGTGACAGGACGGTTTTCGTGGCGCGAGCCGTGCTAGCGGAGGCCGTAGGCGGGATGCCGTTTCACGCCGGGACCGAGACCTCTCGGAGCGGGAACGAGAAGAGCAAGCGAGGGGTGGCGGAAAGGGCTCGGCCAGTTCAAGGCACAGGGACAAGACACGCGCACTGGCAGAGCTGGCTGAGAGATAGCGAGGTCGTGAGGACAGGAAGAAGGACCGGGTGTTACGCTTCGCGGGATTCCTTCCACTTAAATGAAGGCACCTCGAGGTTGGCAACCTGTTTTAGATAGGAATCGGCGTATGTGGCGGCTTTCCGTTTGCCGTATCAATACTATCGACGGATTCCGATCCCCATTACCGACCGTCCCTCGACGGACGCCTCCGGCAGCGAATCGCAAACGAATTGATTCCTGAGCCTGGATTTGGTTAGGTCGTTTCAACCATGGGATCCTGAAGACGAAGCCATTCGGCTTGTAGCACTCAACGCGTCGACATAGTGGCGGGTGGGGCAGCGCAAAAAAGCGATGGTCTGGTGCCGCACTAGGCAGTCGGATTTGTCAAGGACGCTGCGGTTGTTCCAGCTCCCCGCGGAATCGACTATCTCTTTCGCTATGCCTTCCAACCAGTACGCTTATGCCTGTGTCTCTCGGTCGTTTCGCGGCCGACGCCCCATGCTCTTCCGGTGCCGCCGCACAAGAAACGCGGCGCGGTCCTGGACCGTGCAGCAATCGCTAGACCTCATTGTTCCATCTTGCGAAGGCCCAGCTTGCCGACCATCATTTCGACGGAATTGTCGATCGAGGACTGGGTCTCTCCCGCGAAGAATACCGCGTCAATGTTTGCACTGTGCAACCGGCTTTGTGCATTGACATGCTGCGTGGGAAAGGGGTAGTACACGAGAGCCACGAACTTCCCTTTGGGGTAGGTCTTCTTGAACTTCGTCGCCTTGTTGATGATTTCATCGGCGCGTTTGTGAATATCGCGCCGGGATTCGATCCTCTTCACGTCTACACCCACTTCGATGGGCTCGCCCTTGGCGGGATAGGCAGCGTCGATTTCGAACTCTTCGCCATCCGAGACGAACTTGCGCTTTCGGAAAACCACGGTTGAGGCACGGTTGATTGCTTCCGTGATGGTCCGTTCCCAGTTCCCCTTGTGCGCTCGCAGTTCCTTGTCGGTCCAGAAATAGCGATCGAGCTCAACAAGCGCGGGAACCGCAATGGTCGGCGGCAGAAAAGGCTTGATGTAGCCGGCAAGGATCCTGGCCTGTTCCGCGGTGATCTTGGCCGAGTACGTATCGAGGTCGAATCCCAGGTCGCGGCTAATCGCCCGTTGGGCGACATTCACGCAGCACAGCGTCGGCTTGATGATTAGCGGGTGGGCGACAAAAGCATCTGCCAGTTCCGCAGCGTTGAGGTCGCCGAAGCGGATGAATGGGACTTCGCGGTATTCGAGGACGCTTTTGTAAGCGGCGATTAACGAGGATTCGATTTGGGCAATCCGCTCCGGCGAAGGGCGGGAATTCTTGAGCTGTTCCTGGTGGCCGCTATACTCGCGCGCAAGAGCGTCTTCGAGCTGCTCTTTTTCAACTGGACCACTCTTTTTGGACTTCTTGGACTCGTCGTCGCTCGGCATCTATGGGCACCCGGTCGTCCTTCCCAGGAGTATTAGTGAAGACTGTCGAAACAGCGATTCGCCGTCAGAAGGCAACACATTTCTCGACGGATGCGGTACGGAAGAGCGACTGCGTGTCGCGCGCAATACGCTTCTCCGCGAGAGAAAAGTAGTGGGCGTCGACTTCGATGCCGACGCTGTTCCGTCCCCACTTGGCAGCCGCCACGGTGGTGGTGCCCGTTCCAAGAAAGGGATCGAGAACGGTATCTCCGGCAAAGCTGAACATCCGAATTAATCGTTCCGCCAATTCGACGGGATAGGGAGCGGGATGATGTTTGGTCGAGGCCCCGGTGAGTCCGGTCCAGATCTGTTGAAACCAGCGCTTGTGGTTTTCGGCGGAAATGAGGCTCAGAATCTTGGTCGCCATGTCGGGAGAGCGATAGCCGCCGGGCTTCCGTTCCATCAAGATGAACTCGATATCATTCTTAATGACCGCGTTGGGCTCGTAGGGCTTGCCCAGAAAGGTCGATCCGTTTTCGACTTCATAGGCGGCATTCGAAATCTTATGCCAGATGATTGGCGCGAGGTTGTCATACCCCAATTTGCGGCAGTGCTCTTGGATCGAGGCATGTAACGGGACGACGGTATGGCGTCCACCGTTCTCCCTGCGGGAGAGACACACGTCTCCCACGACGCAGATGAGCCGCCCCCCAGGGACCAACGCTCGAAAGCAATGGGCCCAGACCTTGTCGAGCTCTCCGAGGAATTCGTCGTAGTCTTCGACATGGCCCAGCTGTGCCGCACTGTCCCTGTATTCCTTTAGGGTCCAGTAAGGCGGAGAGGTCAGCACCAAGTGGACGCTTTCCGGCTGCAATGCCGATATCGCCCGTGCGTCCGCGAGCAACAACCGGTGGGTCGTAGGAATGGACTGAACGGCGCGCTCGATCGCTTCGACCGAGTTCTCGTCTTTCGCGAGACGGGGGATGGCGGTCTGCGGATCGCCCAGGTCTCCGAAGTGCGAAGGGACAAATGCCGACAGGTCTGAACTTCCCGGCGGCAGCGGATGAGCGGGCTTGAGTTTCGTGGCGGTGGACATCGTCTCAGGGTCCCTCTCAGTTTAGTGGTTTCGGCTCGCTCTTGTCATCTCGCAAGAAATCACTTGGTACCGATGATCTTGCTTTTCGTCTTTGGGTCGAGGTAATGCTTAAAGGCTCTTTGAAGAAACAGATTTCTTCTCTTAATGGCGTAGGCTTCGACGGAGGCCTGAGAAATATACTTTTGGAAGTCTTCGAGGATCGTGGGATTGGTCGGCTTTTCAAAATTGCTTAAGAGTTTGAGGTTGTCCTTAATCTGTTCGAGCAAACTGACGTAGAACTCGACAAAACGGGGCACGAGGGGCTCTCCATCCTTTTCGTATAGTTCTTCCACAAATAAATACGCCGAAACGGCAACTGCACGACTCGAAATAATCTTCGCCTGCTCTGCGAATTCCTCATCCATAATCACGAGTACTTCTCGGATACGGACAAGATTGTCATCTTTCTTGTCCAGGTCGTATTTGTCTTTGAAAAACTCTTCCAGATTGTCGTATCGCGCCCTTACGAAATCGCCCGTCTCGCTCCGGCTAAACGAATTGATGCAAATCTGCGCGAGCGTGAACTGGCGAGAGAATCTTTTTTCGGACAAGTTTGTTCGCTTGAGGAACGGAGCATCGCTACCCATTTCCTTGTAGACGAAGTCCCGCATTGCCCCCATATGACTCTTAAGCAGTTCTCCGGAATTCAGTCGGATGCCGAGCTGAAGTCGCCGAAAGATCTCGCGAAGGAATTCCTCCTCCTCGATTTCCGGGTAGATGACAAAGGTTAGTTCGTAGTCCTCGATTTTTCGAGCGAGGTTCGGAAGTTCCGCTCGAAGCCGCTTGTAGGTGTAGCGTTCGCCGGCCACGCGGACGGTCAGGGGATTGTCTCCAGGCCGCTCCGGTTTGAGGAACGCCAAGAGGGTGGCCATGCGCTGTTTCCCATCGATACACTCATAGTCGAAGTTGTCGCTGTCATTGACGCGTGCCAGGTAAATCTTCGGAATGTCAATATTCTGGACAATGGAATCGATGAGTTTCTCCTGGTCTTCCCGTGACCAGATTTTCTCGCGTTGGTAGTCCGCATCGAGGTCGATCCGATAAATGTAATCATCAATGAATTTCTTGACCGGGATGGATTGGAGTTCCCGTGTGATGCGAGGTTTCGATTTCGTTGCCATGGCCGTGTCGGTTACCTCACCACTTTCTTCAGATAGTGCGTTTCTTTCACGTCGTTCCCCAGCACGGCGATGCTCTTGTATTTGAGCCAGGTCTTGAAGGGATTGGCGGGAGCCGCGTCGGGAATTAGGTGTTCCTCAAGTTCCGACAGGGTTCTGATCCCCGGGAAAAAACCATAGTTCCCACGGATTCCGCGGCCGGTTTGATCGGAACCGATGATTTCGATGTCGAAGGCAGTGCCCCTTTCCAGGTGCGCTTTGAAGAGCAGGTCAATCAAGTGAGCATCATTCGGACTCAGCGAACAGCCGATCACTCGAAGCGTATCGCATTCTATCAGGGTCTCTAGGGCCCGGTTCCAAATGAAGCCGTAAGGGGCATGCAGATAGTTTTTCGTGGATCCGAGTGGGATGATCTCGATGGTTCTCTTTCTCCCGCGGATCGTTTGGCGTTTCCAATTGAATGAACCGTGCAGTTTCAGCAGCGGGATGTCGGGTGGGGCGGCGCGGTCTTCCAGGGAAAAACAATAGTGAGGACGACCGTGGTACTGCTCGTAGGCTTGGTCCAGAATATTGTCGTAGTTCAGGGAGATGAGGGCAATCAACTGTTCCCTAGCCCGCGTTGCCGGGTGCTCGTGAAGCTCAAAAAGGCTCTTATGCAAATAGAAACGGCGAGTCCGCGATTTGACCAAGATCTTTTCGATATCGTGTTGCACGAGGGTTTTCAGGCGTCGCGTCTTGTACTCCCAATCGTGAATCTTGCTGTTCTCGATGAGGCTGATGAGCAATTCGATATTTAGCGATCCCCCGGTTCCCGAGACCATTGCTACATCCTTCAAATACTTGCACTCGCTTCTGGCCTTTTCAATGACCCTGGAAGAAACGTCCTTGATTAGGAGGCCACGCTTTTCAGGGATCAGGTCGGGCTCGATATTTTGCAGTTCGGCGTGGGTTGCCCCTGCGCCGAACAAGTACACGATCTTCTTGCGGTCCAATTGGTGCATGCAACCCTGGTCAGCCAGAAAAAGCAAGCCGCTATAGTGTAACCGTCGATGCACTATATCATCTGGGGAAGGAAAGGATGCTGGTCGTCATAGGAGACGATCGTGAGAGCTGGATATCTCTGTTCCCAGGAGGGAGCGGACATCGGCTGGATCGGAGAGACGTGGCAAGAGACAACAGTTTCCGAGCAAGAGGGAGCGAAAAGGGAGAGTGGGAAGAGGTGACAGCCTCTTACCGAAAATCATTCTCTCCGAGAGCGTTCTGCACGTTTCGCAAGTATTTCTCGACTTTATCCAGGCCGACAATTCCGAGTCTGTTTTGGCGGCTAATGATCCAAACGGCGAGGAGCGAAAAGAGAAAAGGGTTTTGCTTCCAGCGTTCGCCATAGGCCGAGATTTTTAGTGCAACCGCGTGCATGGGCCCGTTTTGGATTCGTTCGGTGATGATGAGGATATTTTTGCCGAAGCTTTCACGGGATGGCGCGAGCGAATCGTTGCTTGCCAAAAAAAGACCGTGCTCCAAGACATCTCGAAGCCATTCGATCTGATTGGAATACATCTGGTCAAAGCGGATAAACAACTTTTTATGCCGAATTTGCAACAAGAGGTCCTGTTCACTGATACCCGCAGCCAGAGCTTCGGCTTCTAGCAATTTGGACTTGCCCTTCTGGACGAGGAGCCGATCAAACAGGAGTTCTAATTCCCTGAACAAGATCCACGAGCGAACCTGGGATTTATCCTTGAAAAGACCGTCGAGTGCGGCAAAGTATTCCCCGAGTTCCGTATCTGAGAGCGAAATCAACGCTGGTTCGATGAAGGTAAAGGCGGCAAACGCGGCGCCTGCCTCATTGGTGGCAGGCGTCTCGCTTCGCCTGATGGCAAAGAGGTCCGCCACGGCGCTGGCGAAGAAAGATGCCGCCTCGGCAAATCGCTTCCTTCGAATTTGCGTCCTGCAGATACGCAAAGCGAAAAACCACTCCCGGTCCGAACCCGGACTTCCCTTCGCTTCGGCCTGAAAAATGAAAAGAGCCTTGCGATAGAAAAACTCGGCCCTGACGGGTTTCTGAAGGAGTTCGAAAAGTGTGCCGAGAAGAAGCAAGGCTCTGGTAAATAGAGGCCCACGGGCCTTCCAATCGGCGACCTGCGCATCCGTGTATTTGTCGGATAAGGCGCTGCTGTCCCTGATTTGAGCGGAGCTCTTGGGGATCACCGGATCCGAGTACTCGAAATATTGAAGCAGCCAATCACAAAGAGTCGCGGACAGGATATCGGTTTCGGCCGAACTGGAAGCTCTGGCGATCGCGCAGAGGCTTTGAGCTGCAATCGCGGCCTTGTGCAGCTCACGTTCGAGCCCATACGCGTACACCAGACGAGCGTAAAGCCTGGCTTTGTATTCCTGCGAGAGGCTGGCACGCGATTTTCGAATGGTGGTCACCAGGAGCACGGTTGCTTGGTCAAATTCGTTGAGGAAGATCAGACAGTCCGTTAGTCTCTCTCGGACCCACTGATTGAGGGCTTCGTCATCGAAACTGGCAGGCAGGGTGCGTTTGTAGTGTTCCACACCGGCCGCGTAGTCTTTCTCGGCCCAATAGCTGTCCGCCACAAGCAATTCCGCGCGCGCCACGATGTTCGATGAGGCACCGAGCGCGAGGGCCCGAGCACAGGCAGTGGTTACTCGCTCCCGGGCCTCCTTGTGTTTTGTGAAGCGGTCATGGAGAACTGTGGCGATCGCGTGCTCGCATGCAAAGTAAGCGTCGCCGCGCCCAGCGGCCTGAAATTCGTGGGAATGACGCTCGCATAGTTCGAGAGCGGAGTCCGCATACTTCTTGGCTATGACGAACTGAGCGTAGATGCCTACCAACGCGTGTGCGGAGATTTCGGAGGCGGAGGCCGGACTAGCCAGGAGCGCTTCTTTCAGAAGCTCCAAGTCGGGCTCCTTCTCCAGAGAGTACAGGTGCCCGTATTGGCCTAAGAGGAAGGGGGCGAAGTCCATTTCCTTTTGAGCGACGGCGATCCGTAACGCGGTCTCGAGAGGAGCGAAGGCGCGTCGACCGTCTCTGCGGTTGAAAGTGCCCTTGTTTTTGAGTCGTCGGACGTGAATGGTTGCGATAACCGCATGCACCGTCATCCGAATGTGAAGGAAGCCATTGGGAGTGATTTGGACTCTCGGTAGGACTCTGATTCGGCGCAGGATCTCTACGATTCTTGAATAGTCCGGTTGGGGTTCGTTTAAGAGCCTCATCTGGATTTCAGCGAGGAGCAAGAGAAACCGGGCGAATGGGTCCTTTAGATGTGCCTGGACAGCGTCGCCGTTTAGGACCATGAAGAGAATTTCAAAGAGTTGGTAGGACCCTACTTCGAGGGAAGAGGCCAACGACAAGGTGAACCACATCGCGGCCTCTTCGTATCGTTCGGCCATCACCAAGGCGAGAATCGCTCCGTGAAAATCCCAAAAGTTCACCTGCTTCGAAGTGCCGGCATTCCGGAACACGTGCCGCGCGCTGGCAATGAGTATTGCGTTCGCACTGGGCTGCTGGCCGACTGATTTCAAAAGAGGCCGAAGGAGGGGCGGCACGATATACCGGTCGGGACCGCTCTGGTCCAGAACCTGAGATGCCAAGTAATTCCAATCGAGCTCGCTCACTTCGACCCGTGGAGCCAAACGAGCTACTTCGAGAGCGAGGCTGTGTCGAAATGGGAAGGGGACGGCCGCGAGCCGCCTCAGCCAAGTGCGGTGCAGGTCTGCACGCAGAGACTTGAGCAATCTTTCGGATAGCACCTGGAGGAAGGGCTGCAGAGAGAGCGCCGAGTTGAGGCTGCCGCTTAACTTCGTGACCTCTTCGGGTGACGGACGCTGCGGAAGCTCGGTGACGATGGCTCTCAGCAGGACCGGGTGACCGTCGGCCTGAAGGCATAGCAGCCCGAGTTCAGCCAGCGCATCCCTTACGTCCACACCCAATTTGACCAGGAAGAGTATTCCTTCGCGAGGCTCAAACCCGGGAACAGCCATGTCTGGGACGCCCACTAAGCGAAGTTCGGGAATTCTTCTTTCACTGATGAAGGCGATCTTCGCTGCGGTCCAGCCATCAGTCATCGACTGCGCGATATTCGTGAGAAACTCGGGGTCGTTGGCTTTATGGCAGTCGTCGAAAACGAGGTAGGCCGTGCCAATGTGAATTTTCTTGAGGCGGTCTAAGGCCAGCGTCGGAGGCAAGTGACTTTTTTCCAGGTCTTCCTTCACCTGCCAAACTGAAGTTCGCTGGCCGACCCACGTTGCCAGCTGAAACAGCAAGCGATCTTTGTCGGTATCGTCTCCCGAGAAGGTAAACCAGAAATAGGACTGCGCCATGTGCGCATGGTCTAAGAATTTTGAGACGAGGTGTGATTTGCCGACCTTTGGGATGCCGTGCAGGAGCAGCACGTTGCTCTTCTCCAGCTCGACGGCAATTGCGAGCGTGAGACCTTTTCGGTCCACGTCATACGGATCAGGCAGAGGCTTTTTCTGTAACACTGCCCGTTCGGGGATTCCCATCCACTCTTTCAGCGTTTGCAGCGTGACCAGCGTAGGCTCCGGTAGGAGTGATTCCGTGCGGATCTTGGCCAGGAGTTGCTCGAGCGCGTTTTGTGCCTCCGCTGGGCTCAGGTCTCCTGATTGAATGAGCCAGCTAAACGTGAGCTCCTTCAGGTTTCCCACGCGGGACTCGAAACGTATACAGGAAAGGAAACCATCCAGATGTATTTCCACTAGGTCCTGGCTGGAGGCCAGGGCCGGATTCTCCTGGGCTACCGAGGCCGACAAAATCGATAGCAGCTTGGCTCTGACGGCGGTTGCCCTTGAGCCTTGGTTGCGGAGTTCGATCAGGTCGGGTGCAAGGTCGCCCTCGACAACAATGACCAGTTCCAGCTGCCTGCCGACATCAAACTTCTGGAGTGAAAACTTGCGATAGAGCCAGAAAAATCTGGTCCAGATTCCCTCCCGGTCGAGGGCCGCAACCGTCCAGTTGCCACCTCCCTCCTGGCGGGATTTGATTTGGTAATAGCGCTCGATCCAACTGGATTCGGTTCTGAGTAAGACTTCCAAATCCTCAACCGCTTCCATACGAGCGGCATAGAAGTCTCCTCCTCCCGCAAAATGTTCAGCCAAGATGTAGGCAGTATATTGGTCCTGGAATTCGAATCCTTGACGGGCTTTTCGGCCTCCGGACTGCGAGGGATCCAGCGTGAATAGGGGGAGAGGAATGCGCGGAAGCTGGGGTGTCGGCGGCTCGCTCATTTGTCCCTGTTGAAACGACCAACTAGCAATCGTTATACCACCGAAGCATTGGTCTTGGCAGGAGCGCCAAGGGAGGGCGGATTCGAGGCCCGCGCTAGGATGCGGTAATGAAGAAGATCCTTCGGCTAATGGTGGCTAGGATAACGTTAACATGACGGTCTTCACTTGTGTGCTACGATTCTAATTGACTATGTATTGCTCTGGCGTCAGCGGGGATCGAACCGACATCCTCAGCGCCATTCTCGGAGCCTCGTTGACTGTCTAGATTCCAACCAAGTGGTCACTTCGTATTCTCGACTTCCTCACGCAGGGGGCCCTGGTTAGCGCACGACAAGGCCCAGGCTGGAATTGTCGGCCCAGGAATTGGCCTATACCACGCACAAGTAGGGAAGAAATCGTAAAACCGTTCCAAGGAGGGCCGTAGCGGCATGATTATCAGCGACCGTTTCCGGGAATTGCGGGAGGAGAAGAGACTCTCGCAGGGAGACATCGAGAAGAGAACCGGCTTGCTGCGGTGGAACTGGTGGCCAGGACTCCTGACGGTGATTTTCTAACGGTCGAGCGCGTCGGGCGCGTATTGAGGGCAACGGAGAGGCAACAATTTCTATCGGCCATTCGAATGAAAGTAATCCCGGACCTGAGCGACATTTATTTCGGACTGGAGGTTCAATTACGACCGCGAGCGAGAGGAGTATTTCGAAATGCTTCAAGGGGCGTTACGCGCGTACAAGCAAGAATTTAGCGAAGAGAACGAACTTGTCACGCTGGTTGAAGCCGGCCTGGAACGCGTTCAAGAATTGATCATCGAGGGCGAAAACGAAGGCGATAATCTGCATTTTGCGCAGGCTGTCTAGCCTAGATCATGAACATTTATTGGGGCAAAGCCCTCTGCTCTTAACAAGGCGAGGCCTCTCGCAACTGCACACATGCAGGATTCGACGCTCGAATCATCGTTAGCGTTGGGAAGAATGAATTGCTTTTCGGATAGGTGCCCAAACATCGCAAGTACATTGGTTTGAACGACTCTATTCAAGGATGTTCCGCCGCTCATGACAACGAAATCTATGTTCTCGATGGATTGGACCGCGGTGACAACGGTTTGGGTGACTTTAGAGGCCATGCGAGTCATGATGGGCTGAATCGCAAAAGAAACCTCTGGTGCGGTCAGTGACACGGGAGTAAAGGCGGCATTTGGAAACTCCACGGAGCTGTTGTCCTGGGTGGAGAGCTGGATTTTTGCTTTTTCAACATTTCGCTTAATACGTAGTTTCGTAGCCATCGACTGGCGCTGAAACCACTCTCGTGCCCCATTGCCACCCTTCGAGAGGCAATAGTCCAAGATCCTGCGGTCCATGGCAGATCCTCCCTCGGGAAAGCCGCTGAACACCTTCTGGGCTTTATCAAACTGACCAGGCTCCTTTATATTCATAACCGTGATATCCAATGTCCCTCCGCCATAGTCAAGGACAAGAATGTTTCCCTTAGTTATGTTCATGTACGAGCGGGCAGCCGCCAGAGGCTCAAAATACAAAAAAATCTTTTCGTAACCGGCGTTTTTTCCGAATGCCCCAATCTTAGCGGCTTCACGTAGTCGCCGAATACCTACGGCTCCAAAGCTCGCGGGAACGCCGATTACAACCTCATTGCGATCAGCAGGATTAACGTCGCTGCGACGGATGGCCTCAGTGATGAGCTTCGCGGTTGCGGGCACAAAATCCTTAGGTTGCAATGGGACGTCACCCTCGTAGATGGGAACCCTCTGAACCCGTGTCACGGGATTGAGTACGCCGCCTTCTTCTCTAAGCGCGATGATATGCTTAGTTTCTACGAGGGAAGCGGGCTCAATTGTGCTTCTGTCAAAGTGCAGTTTCATTTCTTGCAACAGGCTTGTGTTGTGTGACAGTTCGATTCCATGCCTGAGTGCCTCGTGTCCGTACGTAAATGACTTGCCCCTACATTCGAGCGTTTCGCACTCACAAATTGACGAAGGGAGTACTTGATGGTTGTAGCTGTCCGGATCGGCATACTCGAGTGACTGAAGTCTTGGTGCAACATCGCCCTCTGAAAAGACGGCTACAGATGTGTTAGTCGTACCGAAATCAATCGCGATCATCTTCATCCCCCGACTTTTGCACTCTTGCACTTCCTATGATCTTGCCGTCGGCGCTGAGGCCTAACCCGAAAAGCCGCAAACGACCTGGTTGTGACGGATCGCGGACAAACTTGTGTTTGTCGCTTGAAAGTTCATCTGCTTTGACCACACATCCTAGGGCGGGAACCGCTTCAGCCAGTCCAATTTCACGAAGGATATCTCTGAAGACGAAAAATCCTGCAATCATCTCTTCAATTTCACTCAGTGGTTCCCTCAGGATAATTCCGAGATCAATCTTAATGTCCTCTTCAAGAGATTGCCTAAGGGCAAGGGCCCTGTCGTTGAGCCTTGCGAAATAGATCAATGATTTGATGATTTGGTCTGCGAGAATCTCGAACTTAGGCCATGGCGTGTTAGGCCTCGACAAATAAATGTCAATCGCCCAGGGGTTTAGGGCGAACATGTAACTGATTTCATGCGGCGTTTGAAGTCTTCGGGAGAAAAAGACACCAAGGGATTCTTTGCTCTCAGGCTGTGCGCCGGGCATCACGATCTCGGCCACCGAAAGCACAGCGGGATCTAAGCGAGGGGACTCACTGACTAGCCAGCCCTGCACTGAGGCTTCGAGATTAAGCAGCCTTGCGCGAAGGCCCTCGTTATTCTGAATCTGCCTGATGGCAATTCTCAATCCCACAGAGAGCTTTTCTGCAAGCTTTTGTTTAATCGCGGATCTGGTGCTGGGCCATTCCGCGATAAGTGTTTGCAAAGCTCCAACTCGCTGGGAGGTGATGGTGCACAAGAGGTTGACAAATGATGCTTGCAATCGGGGGTCTGGAAGCCCGACCAGAAATCGAGCTGATAACACGCCACGTTCGAAGAGCCTAGGAATATACACATTGCGTAGCCAGCTTTGCAGGCCATTCTGTCCGGGAGGGGCTGCTTTTAACCAGTCGAGAACTAATGCCTCATTGATCTTTGGCGTTACTGCGTCGAAGACGATGTTCCATATTTTTTCGTCTTGGGTGCGTCTGGCGATGGCCCAAATGTTTCTTGAGAGCAAGGAGACGGTTGGTTCGCTCGCGAGGAAGCGCTCAGGGTGTCCGGGGACATTCTTAAGTACTCTGAGTGTCTGCTCGACGAACAGGTCGTTGCTGGACCCATTATCGATTCTATCGAGGGCTTTAACGATGGCGTTCCAAGTACGCGGATCGGCCACGTCCAAGTCGCCTCGCATTGCATTGCGCAGGAATTGTAGGGCGCTTGTGACGTCGGTTTTGGTGATCGCTTCGAGAATCTGCATAAAAGTCCGGACGGAAAGTCTGTGAACGGGTAGGAAGTCCAAGAATTCTGGGTTCCTTGCCAGCCAGGAGGCCGCGGCTCCTGTTTTATCGGACTTGATACTTCGGAGGAGAGATCGCTCGAATGCCTCGTGGTCTGAGAGCCCCAATTGTAGGCTGGCCGCTTGCATGGAGAGGGCTAAGGCAGGGTTTCGAGATTTGCGTAATTTCGCTAGCTTGTGAGGTGGCAGCTTTGGAAGGGCCTCAGGATAATACTTTCTCACGCCGTCAAGGAACGCAGCCGTCAGCATTGGCTCGGTTGGTTCTTCCTTCTCGATTAGATTGGAGAGGATCTGCGCAGCTGGTCTTTCGCCCATGAAAGGGATCAGCTCCGCGTCTTTCAAGTCTTTGTCCTTCGTGAACATAGCGACTACGTTGTCTGCGATTGGATTGTGGGGAGCCGCCAGGCATATGAACAATGTCATCTCGCGTCGAACAAACTGCCCGTAGCCTTCCTCGGAGAGCAACGGGAAAAGACGCTCGACATGCTTGACAAGGAGGTCGATATCCTCATGGCGTATTTCTGCCAGCCGTTGGCGTATTCCGGTAGCAGCAAGGGTGATTATGCCGAAGAGTTGCTCGACTCCCGCTGGATCTCGGGGATCGGAGGATGGCAAGATCGAAATGTCTGGTACAACGCAGTCCAATCCCCGTGATTTGAGGTACGCACAGAAATTGTTCGTCACGCGCGATGGCGGTAGGAAGTTCGAAAATGACTGAATGACGTCCGCATTTTCGTCGGCGAAAACCGCGAGAGTCGAGACTAGGTTATCGTCCTTGCAGAGCTTGAGTGCCTGGCGGTAAGCGACTTCCTTGATTTCCGAAGGGCAGGGTCGGAGACCAGCTAGCATTTTTGGGAGGTTCGGGCTTGATGTTGCGCCCTGGATCAGCCTCTCAGTCTCAGTTCTTTTTGCGAGTTGATACTTCTCGAACTCTCCTATGGCGCGAGCAACAGCCTCTTTGGATGCCGATTTTGGGTTAATCCCAAGGTCGGAAAGCCAACCCTCCAGCGCCCTGGGGTCTGAGGAATTGATCGCCCAAAGCTGACCCAATGCCCGGAGCACAACATCGACGTCTGGTGACGATCCGGTGCCCAGGGCGATGCGCTGCCAAGCCTGGTCAGCATATGCAGGAATCTGAAATCGAAGAGAAAGGGTGTCTGCCAGGGTGAGCCTCCGACCAGAAAAGTACCACGGTTGTCGCGGGAATGAAAAATTGCTTTCTCCGTTGCGATTCTCTCGCACTTATGGAAATCGCGAAAGACTGTAATGAGATGTCAATGTGACGATCAACAGTTGAATCAATGGCGGTTGAGAGCCGCTTGGGGAAACCGCAGTCAGGTTCTTGGCGGATTATCGGCAATCCGGAAGTAATCCAAATGCTCGCCAGAACTAATCGGCATCATTGTATTTGGGTAAAAGGCCAAGGTGTGCGGGATTGATCTCGTAGCCGAAATTGGCGTGGTGTAGGGATTTAGACGCGTCGGTGTATTGCAGGGAGATCCTAAAGCAGAGATTTATTCGCCCTTCCTGCCACGATTGAAGTTCCGTCTGTGTCAAGGCTCGGCGCCTCACGATTGTTACTGAATTGGGCGCTGGGCTGTAGGAATATATCGGCGTTGGGGCGGGAGATTCGGAGCAGTCGGCAGCGTCCGTAAAATCTGTAAAAGGGACTGGCAGCATCTCAATCCAAGTTTGGTAGGTGCAGGAATACGCCGGAGTGGGCCCCACGTTTTTGAGCTCAACCATCACCTGTGGCTCGTGCCCTACCGCAGGCATGGGCATTGGCTTTCCAACTAGGAGTATCAACTGGGCACGCTGACTTGCCACTGTATTGGCCTGATCGGCTGATTGCCCCCTGAGATGTTCTTTTCGGCTGATAGCCTCATACAGCCTATTCCGTGCGGTCCTTACTTCCTGGAAGGTATAGTTCTTATGCTGGCTAGCCTTTGAATCGAAAAGTGTGTGATGCTGCAAGCACATGAACGCAAGATTGTCTTCCGCGGAGTTTGAAGGGTCTTTATCCAAGTGAGTGAGCTGCCCGAGTTTTTCGTCCAGATCGCCCGACAAGTGAAAACACAGCGTGCACCGGCGCGCGCTCTTGATGAGTACGTTCGTTTCAATTTCGGTAGGAGTTTGCTTCCGGTCTTTGGATGGTCCCACGAGGCGAGGTTACCACAGATGATCGAAGTCGAGACCCAGCTGATCGACCCGACTAGGCCACACCAGCAGAGCGCGTGAACCTATTTCGCCTTTTTTTGCACTGGTTGCATTGCACCGTAAGCCCTTCTCCGTGCAATCGGGATGGGTCTCGTAACACTCTAGTCACGTCGGGAGCCATTTAGTTAACCGTAGAGAGGCAAACAGTGTTGTGGGAAGGCTCCTGTCGGCTCCGATCAGATCGTCGCCAATCCGAAAGCTACGGCGGTGCGATCTGCAATAGGATTACTCTCGACAAGTCGGCTTGCGTTAACTCGTAGCCACCTCTCGGATGGCTGACGTTCTGCACTGAGCCATGGGGATCACGGGTTCATCTCAGAAGATTTGTGTACAACTTGTGTACAAGAATGCGGTTTTGAAGGGCCTTAAATTGGACCTAAGCAACGCAGAATCAACAACAGACTCTTGAGCTACAGGCTCAACCCGCACCGTTTGCAGCTGGCGCACTCCTCATCAGCCTGTTCTCGGCACGGCATTTCGGTGAGTTTCACGGAGGCAACACCCCGGAGCGCCCATGAGGAATCCGCTCTCCAGAGCTTTCCGCGCTCTGGAGAACTTCAACTTTCGTTTGTGTACGGCAGGCGGTCTGGTATCGAACATCGGGACCTGGATGCAACGCGTGGCACAAGACTGGATCGTGCTGACGCAGCTGACCCACCATGACGCGACTGCCCTCGGCATTGTCACGGGCCTGCAGTTCGCTCCGCAGCTGCTGTTGCTGCCCTGGAGCGGCTTGGCAGCGGACCGTTTCAACCAGCGCAAGCTGCTGATGCTGACCCAAGCATCCATGGGTGTGCTTGCGACCGCGCTGGGAATACTGACGATCTCAGGTTACGTCCGGCTTTGGCATGTGTATGTGTTTGCCTTTGTCTTTGGCGCGGCTGCGGCACTGGATGCGCCAGTGCGGCAAACCTTTGTTGGAGAGTTGGTGGGTGACGAACACCTGCCCAATGCAGTCGCACTCAACTCGACCTCGTTCTTGGCCGGTCAGATGATCGGACCAGCTGTAGCCGGTCTGGTCATCGCAAAGATCGGGACCGGCTGGGCATTTCTCCTGAATGGGCTGTCCTTCAGCGCTGTCCTGCTCTCCATGTATCTGTTGCGCGTTCAAGAGCTCAGGACAAACGCGAGAGCTGCCCGCGGGCCGGGTGGCTTCATCGAAGGACTCCGTTATGTATGGGCTAGACCGGACCTCCGGTCAATCCTGGTCATGCTCTTTCTGATCGGCACATTCGGTCTGAATTTCCCGATCTTCATCTCCACCATGGCGGTGAATGTGTTCCATACCGATGCGCGGATTCGGCTTGCTGTCGTCGATCATGTCGATCGGCGCAATGAGCGGAGCGCTTCTGGCGGCCGGACGCGACAAGCCCAAGTTTGGGACGCTGCTCCTCGGCTCCGGAGTCTTTGGAATCGGTTGTACGCTTGCCGCGTTCTCTCCTGGATACTGGTCGTTCGCTGCGGCCCTCGCGGTGATCGGAGTGGCCGCCCTCACCTTCTCGAACGCGACGAACAGCATGATGCAGCTTTCGACCAAGCCCACCATGCGCGGTCGGGTGATGGCGATTCGTGTGGGCGTGGCGCTCGGAGGAACATCGATTGGAGCTCCCATCGTCGGTTGGGTTGCCAACTACTTCGGCCCACGCTGGTCGCTCGGTATCGGCGCTGGGGCTGGCTTCACCGCTGCCCTGATCGCAATCTATGTTCTGGCACACCGAAAAGAGCCACTGCCTGCCTGGCAATTAGTCCTGTGAAGTCGGCTTGTAGGCAGTCATCGCCGCGCTTGACATTGTTGGAACTAATTTCTCGTTCGCGAGAACCATAGGTGCCACCCAGAATGGAAACTATTATATTGACTGTTTAGATTCCAACCAGGTGGTCACTTCGTATTCTCGACTTCCACACGCAGGGCACCGTGCTTAGCGCACGAGACGATCCAGCCTGGAATTGTCGGCTCAGGAATTGGCGTGTACTATGCACTAGTAGGAAAGAATCGTAAGACCGTTCCAAGGAGGGCTGTAACGGCATGATTATCAGCGACCGTTTGCGGGAATTACGGGAGGAAAAGAAACTTTCGCAGGGAGACATCGAGAAGAGAACCGGCTTGCTACGGTGTTATATTTCGCGCGTCGAGAACGGCCACACGGTGCCAGCGATCGAAACCCTGGAAAAACTGGCGCGTGCTCTCGAAGTTCCCTTGTACCAGTTGTTTTATGACGGCGAAGAACCGCCCAAGTTGCCGAACCTCTTGAAGAGGAAAACCTCGGACGATATCGTGTGGGGCAGCAGAGGGAAACAGGCATCGTATCTTCACCAGTTGACGAAATGTTTGAGCAAAGCGTCCGATGCCGATAGGAAACTTCTGATAGCCATGGCCCAGAAAATGACGACGGGACGGACGCGCCAAGCGGAGGCTTCCGCGTAAAGCGATGCGGGCTGCACCATGAGTGCAGCCCGCCTTTGCATTATTACGTCGTTTTTTTCGTTTTTGTGACCTTCGTTCGGCTGGCCTGCCGTTTGTCGTTCTTCCTTGAAAGTTCGGCTTTCACCTCACTTCCGAGTTTGGCGGTGTCCACCCTGTAGCGGGCAGCGGTCTGAGCAAGGTTGCAATCCTTGCTCAAGGGCTGTCTAGGATCGTAGCCCGGACAATAGAGGTCCGAGGCCAGCGAGCAGATCACCAAGAAATGTTGCAAGTGCGAGTTGCTCATCTCGCGTACGGCCTTTCGGGCGACGCCCTCGTAATCCACGGCCTGTGCGCCCCAAGAGGTTTTGGTCTTTTTCTCTTCCCACTGGTATGCGCGACAGATGCGACGGTGATTGTCATGGCCGAGACGCTGGAAGTAGTCGATCGCGACCATTTCGATGTCGGCGCGGGACAGTGTGGCAGGCAGTTTCTTGCGAACGGCCTCTAGGATGCGCAGCCGGGTCTGTTTCTCGACGCGCTCCGCGAGGAGTTCCTTCGCCCGTACGGCGCGTTCTTGCGGCGTTGGCTGGTACCGCGTCGCCTGGGCGTGAACCGGACATTTCTCATCGCGGCACACATGCAGGATGGTTCCCGCGCTCGTTCCGTCGACGACCACGGCAGGCGTGGTGTGCGGGCATTCCGCTTTCTTTGCCGTTCGGTACTGGCCGCTGTAGAGCATGTCTGGCTTGTGACCATTGGCTTGCCACGAGGGAGCCTGCGACACGCGCAGCGGTTTTTCGCCTGATTCCTCCAGGGGTTTCACGCGAAGCTGCACGAGGGCTTCGACTTTCGCGCGATAGCAGGTCCGGTCGGTGCAAATGGACTTCTTCTGACCGATGGCCTCGGGAAAGAGAAGCGGATTCGTGCCCGTGCGTTTTGGACAGAGCACACAGTTTCCTGCGGCGGGCAACAGCCTGTCATCTTCCGTGTCAAACGGAGCATTGGTAAGGTCCAGATGAACTTCGCGTTCAATCCATTCGCGAAGCTGCCGCACGGTCACGGCCTCGACCTTCTTGTCCTTCAAGAGGGCCGTCGTTGTCCGGTGGTGAGGAAAGCACTCCGCCAGAGCCCGGCGTTGGTCCTCCGGCGTCAGCCGCGCAATCTCAAACGCATGCGCGACCGTTAGCTTGCCCGTGTAGAAGGCCTGTTGGACTTCCTCCACAAGCTGCATAAGACGAAGCCGAGCATAGACATATTTTTCGGAACGCCCGATTTTTTCGGCGAGCGTTTCGACGGTGTAGGTGTCGGGTTGCAGTTGCATCAACGCAGCGTAGCCGCGAGCTTCGTCGAGCTCGTGCACGTCGGCACGTTGCAGGTTCTCGACGAGTTGCAGTTCGAGGCACTCGGTATCGGTGAGTTCGCGAACGGTGGCGGGTATGGTCTCCCGTCCGGCGAGTTTTGAGGCGCGGTAACGCCTCGCTCCGGCGACGAGTTCATAGGAGCATGCTTCACCATCCGGCGACGGACGCACGAGGACGGGCTGCAGGACGCCGTGCTGCCGGATGTTATCGGCCAGTTCCGTTAACTTCGTTTCATCAAACAGACGGCGAGGATTCGTCTTCGATTCCTGAATCTGGAGGAGCGGTATGTCCTGCATTGCGGGTACAGCCGGTGAAACTGCTTGAGTGGTGTTCGTTTCGAGTACAGTCGTCATCGCGCATTCTCCTTTTCTCTCAGTTTTCGGTTCTGCTCAGTACTCTTCGGGAAGAAGTAGGGTCGTGACCGTTCGATCTGATTCGGTAATCGCCCATACTTTCTCGCCCGCCGCGGTGCGGTAGCTGCTGAGAAGGCGGAAGCCCTTCTCCAGGCTGAGTTGGTTTTCGGCCTTGTCTTCCTCGGGCAGTTCGCCCGTGACATGGCGCGAGAGGAAGTCCATAGGGTTCTGTCCAGCTTTTTCGAGAGCCGCCAGTGCTCCGGGTGTGGCGACAAGCTGGCCCAGGTCAAACAGCGGTTGTTTGGTAGTGTTTTGCATGACTTGAATTCTCCTTACGCGGATTTGATTTGGCCTTCGCTTCCCAGAGGCGCGGCCAAAGCCGCGCATGAGAAACAAATGGCCTTCATGGCGGCGGTGGGCGCCTGTCCGTCCGCGCTGTCAAGGGCGCCGGGGTATGGCGTTCATCGGAGCGAAGCGAAGACCCTTGACAGAAGAAGCGGGCGGATCAGGCGCAGGGTTTAGCCAGGAAGGGCATTTGGCTTTGGAGGCAGTAACGGATCAAGGTCCTCGTGATTAGGTTGAACGTCAGGTGGGACGGGAAAGAGAAGGGAGGGCTCTGGCGTGCGGATCGACAAGCGAGTCAGTCATTTGCGTCCCAAGTGCTCATGGGCCTTGACTCAGCCCGCGCACCATACCCTATCCATCCCTTCGACGCACTTGACAATCTCTAGCTCTTGGTGGAACCGTCTGTTCTAGGCATCTTATCGGCGAGGCGAGGCGATGGCTTACGTTATTCGAGTGATGTGTGTAGCGAGGCAGAGCCCATTTGATCCTCGCTCACCGCTGCATTCAATCGGAGGTGTTAATCCGGATGGAACGAAGTGGAGGCTAACAGAGCAGGATGCGATACTCGGGATCGAACAAGGCAGATGGATTTTCTATGTCGAGGGCCCTCTCGGAGACAGGGTCGATGTAATAGTCGCGAGAGGCCCCTTGGGGCAAAAATATCTGAAGACGCAAGCTGATGCTGAACGTCCCAACAACCTCTTGTCTCTTCCGGACTGTATTTAGGTGGAGTGAGCCTTGGATTTCTCTAGCCTCAAGCAGTTTTTGGCCTTCCGATTCGATTCCGTCGGCTTCTTCACTACGCTCGATGCGTCTCTAAATGGGACTAATCCCATATTTAAGGGGCCGGGTCAGATCTTCCGTAGCAGCTTAGAGTCGGTCATCTCTACAATATTTCTTCCATCAAGGTTGTACTCCTTATTTCTGGAGAGACTGACTTCAAGGATAGGAGAAACTAGTCTTGATGGAGTGCTGGGGGAGAGTGCGGCATCGCAACTGTTCGATCCCGTCTGCGAGCACCTTCGACAAGGCACGGTGTTAACTTGGACTGCGCTCGAAGTATTCTGTAATGATTCCTTCGTTACTCTACTGAATCACGTTCCTGACCTTGCGCGTACGGTGATGGACCATGCGGGTTGTAAGAAGCGGTTCGATATCAAAAACATTCCCTTGGAGACTCTTGGGAAGTACAGTTACAACGTCTCTGGAAAGATGGGCGTACTCTTCACCGAACGGCAGGCGATAGACCATGCGGCTGTGATGCGCGATGTATTCGACGCTATTGCTCCCCAGGCTGTGTCTTTACGAGGGCTGCTCAATCAAGATCGTTTGTGGCTGTTGAACCATCGTAGAAATTTGATCGTGCATCGTGGCGCGTTGGTGGACGAATTTTATCTCCAGAGCACGGGTGAACAATGTCGACTTGGTTCTAGATTGGAAATCGACCTTGGGGATATCCAAAAGGATTTGAACCTTGTGCGCGACATCGGCGACGCGCTGCTAGGTGAGCTTCCAGGAGCGCTGATATTCGTTCCTTCCCAATCTCCGGGTAAGGAAGCTGGAGGTAAGGCTCAGAGCAGACAGTAGGGGGTGGATCGAGGACACTGAAGGAAAAGCGTGAGCAGCCGTTGGACACGCGAAGCACAAAGACGTAATGAATTAAGTTATGGGGAAATCTGACGTGGACATAGGGCTAAGTTGTATTGGGCCAACTGAACATCGGGAAAGTGTTCGAAATCGTGCTGAAAACCAAGTACTACCTAACACTTGCGCCTGTTATCAAGGAGAAGAAGGGTTTGGCGAAACTGCTCGAAACGTTGTTTAATGCAGGGCTTCTGGACGCCGCCCTAAAGCCGAAGCTCTTCGACTTGTGCAGTGTTACAAACGGCCCACACCATGGAGACATAATCGATACGCCGTTGCAGAGTCTCACTAGAAATGAGGTAATATTGTTGATAAATGGGGCATTTAGCCTGCTTGACAAAGTATGATGTGGGCGTTGGCGGGGAATCTATCTGAGCGTCGTCCGGTTTGTTCGGTCTTGTTTTTTAAGGCGTTGGGTAGTCGTTGGTGAAATATGCTGAGGGTTCTCCACACATCTGACGTGCACCTCGGTAAGGCGTTCGAACAGTTTGGCTCATTTGGTCGGGATCTTCGAAGCCAAATTAAGGAGACATTTCGCAAGGTCCTAGAGCTTGCAGCGCGGGAACGTGTTGAGGCCGTTCTACTTTGTGGTGACATTTTTGATTCCGACAGGGTTTCGCCAGCAGACCTCAAGTTCTTCATGGACGCGGTCAGTTCGATTCAGCCGGTCGGGGTGTTCCTTCTACCAGGCACGTGGACCCACGATAGCCTTCATCAGAAGGCCATTTACCGCTCCCAGCAGTTTAGAAGCGATAAGCCGGACAATGTTCACATTTTCACGAAGGAGACAGTCGAGACTGTCAAGCTGGCTGGGGGCCGGCTTGCTATTCACGGGCGTGCAGTTTTACCAGACTCGGGTAATCCCCTCCAAGGCGTAACCCCCGACCCGCATGCGGAGTTTAATGTTTTTCTTCTCCACACCGGTATCGCCTTGCCTCAGATTCCAGAGGAGAGGCACGGGTGCTTGTTGAAAAGGGAGCACGTTGAGGACTGCGGACTTTCGTATCTCGCGATGGGCGACCGACACACATTCACGCGTTATTTCGACGACACCCAAACGTTCGTTCAGTACCCAGGGTCGCCAGAGACGCTTCAATTTCGTGACGGAGAAGCTTCGGGTTTCGTAGGAATGGTCAATCTCAGTGAGAATGGCATCGACGTTGAAAGAGTTCACACCGGCCACTATAAGTGGACGGAGATGATCGTCCCCTGGAAAGACGTAGGTACGATCGATTTACTAGAGAAGAAAGTCATGACGATGGCCGACCCGGCGCGCGTGCTACGGCTTAGGCTTACTGGGACAGTCTCCAGCGCCGAATCCGTTGACCCGGAGCATCTAATGGGGGCTATTGTGCAGGGATTCGCTCATCTCGAAATCGACGCAACAAGTTTGCTGTATGAGACAGCGCTTCAAGAACTTGAGCAGGATTACCGGGAGAAAACCGTAGAGCAAGTCTTCGTGAGGTTAGTGCGCGGGGATCTTGAAGGGACGGTAGACTCGGAAGCACGGCGCAGACTTAGTGAGGTTCTGCGTCGCGGACACGCACTCCTTCAAGGGTCCGAAGGGTTAACACAGTGAAGATCGTGTCGCTGGCAACGCGCAATTTCCGAAGCTTGCCGGACCGTGAATGGAAATTCGACGCAAAATTCCATGTGGTCAAGGGCCCAAACGAAACAGGAAAGTCCAGCATTGTGGACGCGATTCTGACCGCGCTCTACGGCGACGCGACGTCAAGCGACAAGAAATATGAAGCTTATCGCCGCTGGAAATCCAATGAGGGGATTTGTGTGACACTCGATCTGGTGCTGAAAGCTGGCGCAATCAAACTTGAGCGCGATTTTGAGAGCGGAAAGAACCGGTACACTTTCGAAGGTAAGACGGTCCAGGCAAAGGACAAAATTCGTCAGTTCTTGGCTGAGCACCTCCCCATCGCGGCTGAAGAGTCGTTTCGGCAAACTGCATGCGTGAGGCAGGACGAGATCAAACGGAGTATCGATTCCAGTCAGTTGAAAAGACAATTGGAAAGCAGCTCGTTGAGTTCAACGGGACATGACCTAACCAATTTGGAGAAGGAGCTGGACAGCCACAACAACGAACTGCGGAGGGGATTGTTCACTGCTGCTCCCAAAAACCCTGGGCCAATCAAAGTCATTGAGGATGACCTCCAAGAGCTGCGGGAGGAGCTAGGGGAGCGAGAAGCCAAGGAGAGGGAAGCCGGTAGCGCTCTGGCCGAATTTGAGACCGTCGACGCTCAATTGGAGAGATTAGCCGAACAACAACGGCGAGGAGAGGAGCGGCAAGACTTAGACAGGAAGTACGTGGAGGCGGAAACTATCTACAAGCAGAGGGAATCCGAGATTGGTGACCTCACCGGTAAGAAAGCGAAGCTGCAACAGCTCCCCCAAGTCATTCTTTCGGCGCAGCAAGACACGGAGCGGGCGGAGCAATCGGTTCGGGAGAAGACGGCAAGGCGTACACAAGCCCTAGAGTGGAGAGCTAAAAACATCTCCCTGAAGAGCGCCCAGGAGCGGCTGGCAAAGTTGGCTTTCGACGTGCAGAAGTTGGAAAGTCTCGCTGTACAGTCGAGGGCTCTCACCGACCCCCTGTCGGCTTTGAACTTTGAGCCGGCAGATTTCGAGCGGTTTCACGCGCTAGAACGAGAGTTGGGCAAAATGCTCAGGGAGGTGGGTGAGATTCGAGAGAAGGAACTTCGCCTCGCAAAAGAGAGCGAAAAGGAGAAGGCACGCTCCACTTCACTCGAAGAGCAACAGACTGCATTGGAGGAAGTTATTGCGAAGCTTCAGGCAGAGCTCGCATTGGCTAAGCAAGCGCGCGAAGCGGAAGACAAGCATCAGAACCTTCTGGCCCAACATAGGACGGTTTCGCAGAGAGTCGGCCAGATTGCGGCACTGGATTTAGACCTGTCACGATATTCTCAAGAGCTTGCGGCTCAAAGGGCTGTGGTGGAAATTGATCAAAAGGGATTTGAGGATACGGTTGCATCTGCACAGGCGCTCGAGACAGCGATTCAAGCCGAGGGCATTGGATTGGAAATTGAGCCCGAACAAAGTGTCCAGATAACGGTGCAGATGGACAACGGTTCCAAAGCAGGGGTCGTTCTAAGTGCGACGCAGAAGTTCACGGCGCGCAGCGCAATTCTAGTTCACGTTCCAGGTGTGGGACGGCTCCGGATTACAAATGAAAGTTCGACCGCGCAGCAATTGGACCAGAAGCGCAGGCAGATCGCAGGCGCACTCTCGCAGGCCTCCGTAAGCGGGATCGAGGATCTGCTGGAAAGGTTCCGCCAGCATGACGAACTCACGGCTCAAGTAAATCGCATAGGGACGAAATTGCAGGTCCTGCTGGACGCGCGGGCCAAGGAGGACTGGGAACAAGATGAGTGCCGATTAGCCGAAGAACTTCGCGGCGTCTCCGGCGAATTGAAAATTCCGGGTTCGATACGAGAAATTCTGGTTGTTGCGCAAGACCTTTCGGGAAGTCAGGGGCAACTGGACGATCTCAAAAGAGAGCACATTGAGGCCGTCACTCGGTCGAAGATGCTCGCGCAGAGTCTTACTGAGACTCAGAAGACGCTGCAAGATCGAGGGGAAATGCTCGTTGGGATTCAACGCGAGGTTGAGATTTTTCTTCAGCGTGCGAATCAAAAGGATGTAGCCAGTTTGCAAGGCCTTGAAGCCCAATTTAATGAGTATGTCAGGCTGGGCACTCAAATTCAGACTGAGAAGGCAAAAGTCCTTGAGGGCCGCCTGGAGTCCGACGTGCGCAGCTGGTTTGATGCTGTACGGCAGGACGTCGCAGAGCAGACAGAACAACTAGAAGGCCTCGGAACTTACGCACTTGATGACAACGAGCTAGTAAAACTTGAAAATGAGGTTGCGGCCCTCAACGGAGCTTTGAGTAGAAGCCGGAACCACGTGGCCGGCCTTCTTAAGGAAAAAGAGCTGCTGGAGGCAGAAAAGCTCGATGATAAATACGTGAAGGCAGTCACCCAGGCTGCTGTTGCTGACCAGAACATGAAACAATATGGTCCTTATGCTTTTGCGACTCCCGGCGAGCGATTGGGGTTCAGGGAGGAGATTAAAGCACTGGCCTCTGAGGTGGAGAAAGCGCGTAATCGTCGAGCAGAGGTCAAGGTCAAGTCCGACTTTGTCGGACACAATCAGGACCGGATCTCGGAGTTGAAGGAGACAATCGCCGAGAGCGAGCGGCGCATCACGAGGCTGAAACATCAGCTCGATATTGACGGCGCTGTTTTGCGCTACTTGCAACAAGCCAGGACGAAAGCACTCGCAGACTTGTTGGATTCGATTCCGATTGGGGTCGGGAATCTGATGAATCGTATTACTGTTGGCCGGTACCAACGTGTAGATGGCAACGGCTTTGACCTTCGGGTGTGGTCTGATCAAAAGGGCGAAACTCTTGAGTTGCAAGAGATGTCGAGCGGGACCATCGATCAGTTTTATTTGTCTCTGCGGCTGGAAGCGCTTCGTTCAATATTTATCGAGGACGTGCCCCCGCTCATACTGGACGACCCGCTAGTTTCGTGCGATCCATTACGCCGGAGCCGGATCATCGAGATTCTCGATAAGCATTCGGAGTTCGGTCAGGTTATTTATCTGACTTGCCATCATTGGCCGGAGCTCGACGTGTACCCATGCGTTGAATTGAGTTAGCGGCGGTTTCACTCCGGTGATGCGGACGCCATCGGCGGTAGTGAAAGTGGTTTGCCCGGGATCGTAGAGTGACGCCATAAGCTTGGCCATCTGGCTTCGGGCTGTCCTCAAGTTCGAGTTATAAGTTGTGCTCAATAGATAGCCTGTAAGGCAAATAGGTCTACAAAGAATATCACTCGAGTGTGGTGAGGACTCGAGATAGGGGCGGTTGTGTCTCTCGGATTCTTAACGATGCGGCGCCTCCTGCCCATTCTGCGGAGAGCGATGGGACCGGCAGGTCCCGCAGGCCGCAATCCACGCCGACCTCGCCGACCATCGCCGTGCCGCGACCGAACTCGAAGCCATGGTCGGTATCTAAGGCTTGCGCTTCTGAGAATGGAAATGGTGGCTAATCTGTGCCCACTCTTTTTGAGAGGAGTGCTTCTCGATGCACTTGAATAGGCGTTTGCAGCTCTTTTTGACTGCCCCGTCTAGGCAGGAATCTTGTTTGCTCTCTGTAGCCAGTAGGAGCCGGTTCACAGCTCAAGGGCATTGCACATCGATTCTACCTATGGACCGCGGTCATTTGTCGGTGAAGGAAGCGCGATTTCTTTGGTCATTTTCCGATTTTACCAAATCAAACAGGGCACGTGATGGCGAGCGTCAAATCCAATGGGCGCTGACGCCTACGGTACACGTGAGCGGCCTGGCAAAAGTCAACCTTTCACTCTTTGCCATGATTATGGGTAGCGTCCAGGAGTATCTGCTTAGCCTCCTTAAGGTCAATCTTCGCCCGATGGCCGTGTTTTTCGAGCAGATGTAAGAGATTGCTGCCACTCAAGAGAGCAAGTGGTTTGTCCTTCGCGAATTCGTAGGCGTCGGGGCCATAGTCCGCAGTGGTCACCAATATCCCTTTGTTGGCACCCTCGTTCATTACCGTGCCATATAAATCCCGAACTGCTGACACGCCGACCGTATTGGTGTATCGTTTGGCCTGGATCACGATTTTGCCACCGCGGAGCGGGTCTGGGTCGAAAACAACCGCATCGACTCCCCCGTCCCTGCTGGCGCGCGTGATCTTCACCTCAGCGCCATTCGTATTGAATTCCTTCTCAAACACCTGGCGAATTAGGTGCTCGAAGTCCTCCCAGTCCATCGCGGCGAGATTAACGGAATCATCCAGACCAGCGGCAACCTCGTGCGAGGGGATGAATCTTTCATCCTGGGTGTCAAGCTGAAGAATCGGACGAACAGGAACGAGGGCAGCAAGTCTGCTGCTCCCAACTCCTTTGAGCTTCATAAAGCATGCCTTGGGATCAATCTGAGCGAGATTGACCGTAAGGAACTCTACTTTGGTTACCTGGACCGAGAGGATGCATCCATTGGTTTCCTGGCCGGTGGCTTTATCGACGGCTCTGACCCAACCATTGAAAACTATGAAGTCAATCGCACCGATGACATCTGCTTCAAAGATCTCGTGGATCGAGCGCATCGTGATCTTGTAAAGGAGGGCGTCATACATTTTCTCAAGAACCGAATCCTGCAGATGCACCTCAGTGAATTCATCGCGTGGCGCGCTATATTTGACTTCCTTTAGCCTTGGCAAGGCATCAATGTTGGGAAGAGAGTACTCGATCAGCAACAGTTTCGTTTCCGGGTTGTAATCCAAACGCCACGATTTCGGAAACGTGTCAGGATACTCCGAGTTTGCAAGAACCATTTCACAGTAATCGGCTATGATGTCAGATACCTTTTCTGTGTATGCGGTACGCTGCGCGTCAATCGCCGCGTTCTTGGCTTCCTGTAGCGATGCGAATGCCGCTTTCTCGGTGTTCCAAATGGCCACTTGCTGATGGTGATTGTCTTGAGCAGCTGTGTTTTCTAAGTCAATCCTGGTCCGAGCCTGTTTCCAGGCCGCGTGATCCTTCTCGAAAGCCATTCGTGCTGCATCCAGCTTTCTTTGACGGCGCGAGGAGAACAAGCGATCCCAAATATCTAAAGTTGCCTGGTACTTTGGCGCAAATGCGTCCGGCTCGGGTGGATATTCCTTCTTTGCTGGTGCAGGCGGCTTCGGCTTCCCGAAACCAGAGTGGTCCATTAACAATTCCCAGTCGGGCGCAGCGTTGCGACTGAGCGCAAGTGCGAGTGTCTTGTCGATGTTCTCAAGCGCTTCCGTGGCGTCCTGCGTAAGGCGCGCAGCTTCCTCTTTCTTTTCCCCTTTAGTGCGCAGGGCGGATTCCCGTTTCTGAATCTTGGCCCATTTCTCGTTCCACACAGCCACCTGCGCATCAGCCTTCTGCTGTACGACGTATTGATCCCTGCCGGTAATCCGACGGTAAGCGTGTAGCCCTTCATGTCGGACATCGATCCAATACGAATTGCTCGGCATCACAGCCAACCTTTCTGGCAGCATCACCACGCCCGGCATTTTATCTAGAGTTTAATGTTCTCTGTGCGGTTATTAAATCAAATTTAATTGACCATAGCAGCTTTCGGCGAGGCGACCTTCGACGGGTAAGGGCAATGCTCTCTCTATTGGGGACCGCATTCGGAATCTGGGTGTGAAGACCGAGAAACCGATGCCATCGATGCTCGTAGATGGTATTTCGAATGGGGCGCCGACCGAAGATTCCAAAGTAAATATTTCGTCGGAAACTAATGGGGAGCGGTAGTAAGCGCGAAGTGACCTTGGGGTTCTGAAGGAATCGGGATTTTGGGAGGGTAGCTAAAACCTTGTAGCAGAACCTGAGATCAGTTTGGAAGTTCGAAGAGAACACCCGCCACCGGCCAGACACGCTCCAAACAGTTCTTGCCCTTTCCTGGGGCTGCGAGCACCACCGGCCCGTAATCGCCGCCGCTATCGAGACTCTCAAGGACAATCTGGTCGGGTGACGCGATTCGGAGGCGCTTGAAATATTGATGGCCAGCAGTGTCAGCTGCGATAATCGGCTTGCCGTCGAGAGTCTTCAGTGCGTCTGCTGGTGTTATTTCACTTTTGATAACAAGATACTGCCCATGGAGCGCCAGCGGCTCCGCACTCTGCCCCACCACTTCGACCAATCCTAATGCGTTTGCTGCTAAACGAGTGAATACGGACTCTCCGCCGCATTGGCAAACTTCCATTTCAGACCGCGTGGAGGCGCTCCACGCAGAATCTTCATAAAGGATGCCGACGATCTTGTGCAGCTTGAATGTTGACTTGTGCGCGATGACAGGCGGTGCAATTTGCCGTGGGTTGATGGCTTGCGCTGTGAGAACGGCGATGTCGCTATGGTTTTCCGCAATTTCAAATCTGCGCGCCAATATGCGATCATCGCTCAACGCAACGACAAGTGATTTTGCCGACGGTTCTCCTGGTTCTTTTACCAAGAGCATGTCCCCTGGTCGCGCGACCGGTTCGAGAGTTGCAGCCGTGAGCCGATAGGCCCAATGTTGGGCGAGAACGATTTTCTTATGCGCAGAAGCAGCAAATTCGTCCAGATCAAGTAGGCCATCGGCTACACGACCGTTGGATAGCGCCGCCGCTCGTCCCAGGACACGAAGAGGAATTGTCTGTACTTTCGCCTTATAGCCTTCGGGAAGTGCGACTGTTGGCGTAGGCGCCTGAAGCGTGTTCAAGCCTCCGTGCAAGAGGCGGTATTCGCGCGCGAGGCGGAAACCCTGAATGAGGGCAGGGCTAATTCTTTTTCTCCAATGCTCCTCAACATCCTGGGCCTCGGCCATTCCGAGGCTGGCCCCTCCTGCATGATGAGCAATCTCCATATGTTTGATTGGGCCGGAATTCTTGTCGAGAACGCCGACGAGTGTTTTGAACTGAGGCCTATCCCATGGAGGAATTCCCTTGTTGTTCAACTGATTCAGTTTCTCGCGGGAGTGTCCCAGCACAAATCCGCTTACAACGGACGACACGGACGCATCTTCGCCTCGCAGCATGAGTCTTAGCATTCCTTCCGCGTAAACTCTGACCGCGCTGATATACTCGCGGCCGGCCTTCTGCGTATTGAGCTTTTGCGTTTCCGACCATTTGCGGTCGAGGAATTCCCCTTCCAAAATTCCCACATACCCACGCTCCGGTCCGGCTGCGGCGATCATGGCTTGGCGCCCCGCCACACCGTCTACCTTAATCATTTCAAGAAATGTTTCGTCGTAGGTCGCGATGATGATTTGTGCCTTAGAGAGCCCACTTTGCAGCGATGCGATGTATTGCGCCCATCGATGACGGTGCTCGCCATCGAATGTCGCTTGGGGATCGTCGAACACGAGCAGTGGGAAGGGATCGCTACCTAACTGCTCAACGCCTTCCTCACGCAGTGCGAAAAGAAACGCCCACAGCACAGCCCGAAGCCAGGATGTATTTGCCACTAGAGTCGCGTCAATTCGCAATTTTGGCACAATCGCGCCCCTTACGATGATTCCTTCCTTTCGATCCAGTCGTGCATCATGGAATTGCAATTGCTCGCTTAGGTGGATTCGCTTCAAGAGTTCAGAGATACGGCCCGAAAGCCCTTCGATCGCTTCTCTCGCTATCGATTCTGCGAGAGGACCCAGGCTCTTGAGAGGCATTAGACTTTCCGCAATGGCTTCGCGTCGATTAAGTTCCTTCTCGATTTCTGCCGCGGATTTGCCCGTTTCCCATGCGGTGCCCATCGCCGCAGCGCCCTTTCGGTACGGCTCCGCTTTTGCCAGAGCATCGGAAAGACGCGACAAGTGCGCCGAGAGGCGTTCCGGTGCCTTAGTCTGAGTCGTCTCGCCTTTCTCTTGAAGCGCAACTTCGGTTTCCTGGGCAGCCTCCTCCTCCGCGAGGTTTTTCCACCAGTCAGACCATTGGCTCAAATGCGCACGAGACCATTCGGCAAGGCCGATCAACCGTTCGATAACTGCGAACCTTTCGTTCAACAGTTTCAAGTCGTCTGGTCCGGAAGGGGCCGGGACAGCCGGTAGCTCGCCGGCAGGAGTTTCGGCCAGTGCCGCGTTGACCAGTGCTGCGAATTTCACTAGGATTGTTGCGTAGCGGTCCTTCGTCACTAACGCTGCGCGAATGTCGGCGGTCACCTTGGCGCGAGGTTCCCAAGTCAAAATCTCAGAACCGAATGTTTTGAGCGACGGCGGAAGCGACGACTCCAGTTCCGCGGAAATGGCATTCAAGTTATCATCGAACCTACGAGTTGCCGCATCTCCCGCTGACCGCAATGCTTGAAGCTCCAGAGCGAGCGATGGGTTGGATTTGAGGTCATGTTCGCAAAGCGGGCAGTTGTCGATTGTGCCGGATTTGTGCTTCGTATGCCATTGTGCCGCGACCGCCTTGAGCTGAAATTGTGAATCCTTCTCGCTTTTTTCGCGAAGCACCTTCGCTTCTTCGGCCTTTTCGCGCGCCCTCGCGATCGCTGCCGAAACGCGCTTTGTTGCTTCACCATTGAGCCCAAGTGTCATCGCCTCAAACGTCTTCCACGAAGAAAGTCCACTAAGGCCGGAATTCAAGTCGTCTTGCGCTGATCCAATCGCGGCAATGACCTGATGCTGGACCGCTGGGTTCTCGAGTTTCAAATTGCTTGCAAGATCACTTGACACGACTTGGGTAAGTTCGGCTGCTCGATCAGTCAGTGTCTTGCGGAATCTTGCCATCTCTCCATTATTGTCGTCGGTATGGCCAGGAGTGAATTCGGGCACGGTCTCCTGAACCGGAATCAACGCGTTGCGTGCGTCCGCAATCGCCTGATCGAAGTCCTTCTTGGATGAAGTCAAGTCTTTACGCTTAAATGATAAATACTCCCGGCTCTTATGGCAGAGACCATCGACCAGCCCGCCGAGAGCGACGAGATCGTCCAATCCCGTCAGCGTCTGCACGGCATCCGTCAACCGGCCGCGGCCGTCATTTAAGCGAAGCAGGGCGAGGCGGGCTGGCATCAGCAGTCCCGCTTCGAGAAGGATAGAAGGCACTGCAAAAGGGGGATCCATTGTGGTCGCCACCTTGCCACTGTCTAGCGTACGTTCGACCTTTGCCAATTCGCCCTTCGGATTTTGGAAGGTGAGCGCTACCCGGACGCGTGGCGGTGATTTCAGATCAGCCGCCTCTGGTGGATAACAAGCGATCGGCGGCCAATCACCCGCCAGCTTGTCATTCGTTGCGAAGACCGGCTTTGGGTCATGGGCGTGACTATCGGCCTGATCGCGGGGTCTTTCGCCCGAGAGCGCCCAAAGAACCGCGCCAATGAGCGATGATTTTCCGCTAGCGTTCGGTCCTTCGATCAGGATACTCTCCTGGTCGAACTCGAAAGTGAAAGGCGGCCCGCTCCAAATGTTCAGTCCGCCGAATCCCTCGGTTTCCATGGATTGAAGCCGCCAAGGCCCGGTAGTTGATGTGAAGGTAGTTCCGGCGGATATCGTAGTCGCGGGGTCATCAGTTCCGTTGTAAGCGAGCAAGAGACCGGCAACGAAGCCTTCCGATAGACCTGTGGCTTCCCGAACTTTGCTGCTGAGTAGAAAAGCAAAAAGACGGCGCTTCTTTGGGTCGTCCAAAACAAGCTGCGAGTTTTTTTTGTTTGCGTCCTTCCATGGGACGCCCGCTCCAGTAAGGAGTTTGCGCTCGATGTCGGACTTTGTAAGACGCGCCATAAAGGAATCTCCACTATGAGCGTTCCTGGCCGGTTGATCCCTGCAGATTTCTCTTCAGGGTAGTCTCTGCGGAGATAGCGTCCGACACAATAGCCATGCCGGCTATCACATCTTCGAAAACACCGGTGTCAGGGAAGGTGCAGCAATTGATTTCCGTTCTGATGTCCGACGCCGGGGGAGAACCGTTCAAATCAACACCCTCTCCACCTCACCTAGTGTAGCGTGAAGCCTTACCCTTTTGGGTTGCGGACATCAATGTCCGCACCAATCACTGCGAGGAGTGGCTCGCTCACCTGCGGAAGTGCTCGGATTTCAAGTTGATAGTTCAACTCGCTCCACTAGGTTGGAGGTTAAAAAGACGACAAACCCGAGGTGCGCTCCAGTCGCCGCAAGGTAGTCGCGGACTTGCCCACGATAGATCTCGACCTGGTCGGGCGTGGGATCGACATCGCTCTTCCAGTCGATGACCGCTTCGACGCGTCCCTCCTCGTCGGAAGCGACAGCGTCGGCGATACCAGCGGTGAGCGACATTTTTTGACCTGCCTGGACTCCCGCATAAACCCGGAACTCAGGTAGAAGGCGCGGGCGAAGCGCAGCAACGTCCGGAAGCTGGAGCGCACGATGGATAGTGGACGCCATCTCACTGCTTGAGAGACCGGTGGCGGCATCTTCGGTATCTGTAAGCCCCAGTTGTGCGAGGAGTTCGGCGGCTCGTGCTTGGAGCGCGGCCACATCCTCATCTGTCTCTCTCGTGAGTACTTCTTCCAAGAGTTTATGCAAAATGAGCCCACGCTCGTGCCCACCGTGGGTCGGTTTTCTTTCATCCTTCGCCCTTGGTGTGCGTTCCAGAGCGGTTTCTTGCCCCACGAATAGCTCTTCGGAAGCTTCTGCGGGACTCTCTTTCCCCTCGTGGCGGCTGGGTTGGTGCCATACGATTCCCCGCTCCGACGCCGCGATGATCGCCGCTTCGCGTTCCCAGGTTGGAAGATCCTGGACATTGACGGTGCTTTCGGCCGAATGAGGCAGCGACCCATTGAAGTTTGTCAGATCAAGTAAAGGAAGTGCATTGATGTCGAGTGTGACAAGGCTAAGCCAGTCGTCGGGAATTCGTTCAATCTGCCGCGGCAAGAGAAGGAGGTCGCGCGCCCGGGTAAGCGCGACGTACCAAAGCCGGACGCGCTCGCGGCGCTGCGCTTCCTTCTCTTCCTGAGCGACGCTGTCATAATCAAAGCTCGGAAAATCAAAAATCCTGAAATGCACGGTATCGTCAAGACGTCTGTATAGAAAACGAGTGTCTGACCTTAGCGAGGTCGTTGAGTTGATAGGGATGACGATCGGCCATTCGAGCCCCTTGGCCGAGTGGATCGTGATAATGGACACTGCGTCCGCTTCAGCGTCTGGCCGCCCCTCGGTCTGAGCATCCTCATCTGCCCAGCGCTCCCATAATGCGTGGGCAAAATCAGCGATGCCACGCGCGGCGTATGCCCGTGCCATTTCCAACACAAGCTCGACATTAGCGAGCGCCCGTTCGGCTCCACGGGGATGCCGCGCACTAAGAATTGGTCGGACTTGCAGTTCCTCCATCGCCTCGGCAAGGAGGTGGTATGGGGTTGTGCGGCGGGCTTTGCGGGCGAGATTTTGCAAGACCACCATGGTTTGCTTTAGAACCGGATTGTTGATGCGAGTCGGATCTGTCCAGAGATGGAGCCGTTGTGTGGTGCCAGTCGCGTTTTGGAGAGAGGCAATTTCATCGGCGATTTCTTCCTCTGTAAGCCCAACTAGTGGCCCCCGCAATAATGCACCGAGCGCAAGCGTATCGCGACGATCGGCAATCGCTCTAGCTACTGCTATCAGGTCCTGGACTTCCTGCCGGCGGAAGAATCCTTTGCCGGCCTGAGTCGCGATCGGGATCTCACTCGCTTCGAGTGCCCGTTCGTAAATCCACAGGCTGGTACCGGTCGGAGCGAGGAGTGCGATGTCGCCCGCCCGCGCAGGACGGAATCTGTGCAACTCGTTGTCCCAGACCGGAAAGGCACCGATGAGACGGCGCAGGATAGCCGCGATAATTCCTGCCTCCTGATTGCGCACCAGGTCGACTAGCAAATCTCCCCCAGTGTTCCGCTGTTGGTCACCAAGCACAATCTCAAAGGCGGCGACGCTCGGCGGGGCGCCGCGAGCACGAACGGGAGTCAGAGCTGTAAACCCGGGCTGTCCCTGAGATCCATCAAGCATGCTGGAGAAATGGGAGTTGATGAAGTCCAGGATAGGGGGTTGGGAGCGAAAATTGGCTGTGATTTCGAGGACAGTTGCGGGATCGCGGGATGCGAGAACCTGCTTGGCGGCGATGTAGGTGTCCACGTCCGCACCTCGAAAACGGTAGATTGCCTGTTTCGGGTCGCCCACAAGAAAGAGAGCTCCGGGACGGATTGTCCGTTCCAGCCAAGGCAAGGCCGCGTCTCCATCGCCCGCAAGTCGCCATATGATCTCGGCCTGCAATTGGTCGGTATCCTGGAACTCATCCACCAAAATGCGCGGAAAGCGGCGCGCGAGGGCCTGACGCACTGGCTCGTTGGACTTGAGCATATCGCGCGCGTGATGAAGCAGGTCGTCGAAATCGAGCAACGCAGCTTTGCGCTTGTAATCACGATAGAGATCTTTAAGGGCATCGAACTCGAGGACGAAGCGCTGAAAAGCCAATGCGCCTAAATTGGCACAGAAATCTTGGTAGGCGGCACCGCACGCGTGATAAAAGCGCTCGCCAGTGCCGCTCAGTTGGTCCCCGTGGACGGCACCGCGGCCTACGCTCTTGGCCGCTTCTTTCCATTTTCCCTTGCGACCCCATTGTTTGAAGGCAGTTTCATCCTTCTTGCATGCTAGGGGAGGTGTGTGGAAGAGGAGTTCAGCGATGTGGCGCCCGGTGACCTGTCCTGAGGTTGCTTCTCGCGCCAGAGTTGCGATCCGCGCAAGGTCTTCAATGAGGTCGCCGGTGGTCGGCTCCACGAGGCCGCAGGCGTTGTACCAGGTTGCGAATTCGATGATCACCTCAGCAAGGCGCGTGAATGTCGATGGATCGACGGTGGCAGCGGGCGCATGTGCCGTCCGGTGAAGTTTGAGAAATCGGGCAGTTTTGCTGATCAGTTCAAGCGTTTCATCCGGCGCCTTTATTAGTAGCTCGGTGAAAAAATCCTCTTCACCGCCTGCGCCGACAATGGGCGGAATGCGCCCTAATCCTTCGGCGCCTCGGTCGCGCCCGAAGCGAGCCGAGAGCCAAGCCTCCATCAGATCCTGATAGACAATCTCAGCCGCAGCCGGATCGATAATCGCTACTCCCGGATCAATACCAGTCTCTACTGGGTAGGGCTTCACCAATTGCTGGCAGAAGCCGTGAATTGTGGTGCAGGTGATCTCGTCAAAAGAGCGCGCGCCGCTTTCAAGATTCTCACGTTGCTCGGCTGTGAGTCCTTGGGGTAGAACTTCGCGTAACTCAACCGGAATTTTACCTCCAAGGAGCGACTGTACGAAGCCCTCGATGCGCTCAAGGAGTTCAGAGGCCGCGGCCTCCGTAAAGGTTATCGCAACAATTTCCTTGGGATGAACTCCCGCGCCGATGAGCAGCGAAACGCGGCCCGCCATGAGAGCGGTCTTTCCGCTGCCTGCGCCGGCCTCCACGAGGAGTGTGCGATTGTGGTCGGTGAGGGCAGCGAGGCGCGCTGGAGCGTCGGGAAGACGAGCTGGTGCGTGCGCGTCAGTCATCTCAGGGCTCTCTCCAAAGTGGCGCAAGCGCATCGAGTTGTCGCGCGACGAGGGGCAACATCGTGGCGAGATATAATTGCTTGGCACCGCCAGGCAACGCGAACGCCAAATCATACCAAGCCTCATCGGCAGCAGGGCCGGGGAGCGCTCTGCCGCTAGCAAATGAGGCGGCAGCGGTCGCCAGATAGTGGGTCAGTTTGTCAAGGGTGGCTTCCGGATTTTCCAGTGGGAGGCCTTGACCATCCTTGCGAGCATAGAGCAGTTGCGCCTCGACCTGCGGTCGCTCCGCAACGAGCACGGTGACCGCGTAGGCATAGAGACAGCGCTGAAGCTCCGCACCTCCCTTGAGTTGCGGAGGTCTACCCTTTAGTCTTCCTGATTTATAATCAGTAACACGTGCGCGGCTCCGGTCACCTGCTAGATCAAGGCGGTCGATCGAACCGCCAATACGAATCCCAGTGCCCGGAATACTGACAGGCGCGCTGGGGTCCCATGGGAGCGCGTCGCGGGCTTCTTCGCTAAGGGATTCGGCCCTCTGGTCGCCACCAAAAGGAATCTCTGCCCAACTCAGTTGGTTAGGGAACACCTCTCCGCCGTACGTGAGCGCAGTCCGGGCCAGCGCGACTGCCTCTGCGCGCTTGCGTTGCCACACAATTGGTGGCGGCACGGGCCGTGTCTGCTCCCAACGGGCAGACACTTTGTCATTGGCTGCCTCGATCGCGCGAGTTATTTCTGCGCTCGAAGCACGCGCGAAGCCGCCCGGTCCCGCAATTTCAAGTTGGGACACCACATCCTCGAGGATCTCGTGTAAGAGATTGCCGAATGCGAGCGGATCCAGGGTGAGCGGTTCGTCCGTTTCTTCGGGCTCCGACCAACCGAACCCATATGTCCATAGGTACCCCAGAGGATCGCGCAGCAGTTTTACCAGAGACGAGGCCGACTGGCGTCGATCAAGCGCGCGGAGCAGAAGCGGATGATTCTCTCGAATCAAGCCGTCGTGACTCGTGATTAGCGGACGATGCCAGTCGACCCAAGCGAGATGTGCTCCACGAGCGAGCGGTAGCATTGCGAACTCCGTTGCTCGCGCGAGAAGGCGGTCACTGGCGCTCGCGGCGTGCTCTGGTTCCCGGCTTTGCGCTAGATAGATCTCCTTAAGGTTGCGCGGGTAGAGTGGCGAGACGCCGTTAAGACGCCCCTCGCTGTCGCGCCGTGCCCGCGAACAAACGAGTTCATGGCTCGTCATATCCGAAATTGTCCGGAAGTCTCGTCGATCCGCCTGATGCACCGGCAGTGGATCGAGGCGCGCCGCGGTTATGACGTGGTCCGGAAGTAGCGGGTCCTCGCCGGCACGCCGCGGCCAAGATCGAGATGTCAGTCCAACGAGCCACGTGAAAGGGCGTGGGACAGCAGCAACTGCCGACGCCGGTGCCCAAAGTATCGCTACCTCAGGTTCGAGATGGTCATCGATTCGAAGGCCAGCAAGTACTACGTCCAGGGCGGCCGGAGGCCCTTCAGCGAGAGCGTTCCGCCAGATGGAAAGCGCCTGCGATGAAAGCAGGAGTTCGCCAATCGGTGCCGCCGAGTCGAGCCCCTTGCCAACAGTCTCGACGATTTCGTTGAGCAGGGGTCGATGATCCTTACCGTCCGAGAAACTCTCAGGCGTAAGTGCCGCGATTGTGGTCAGCCATCGTGCGGCGTCAAGTAACGGCGCGTCCTCGGGAAGCAAGCGCCACCAGTCTCTTGGGAGAGGCGCGAAGCGTGGATTTTGAGAGCGCAGGAGCGCTACGAGTCGGGTAAGACGCGTTCGGGAGAAGCCGCGCAACAATAGTTCGGCAAGCGCGGCGGCAAGCTGACCTTCGGCGGTCGTAAGCGCCCCACGCCCATGGACAAAATGAATCGGCAGATTTGCAGCCTTTGCCAATGCCAGCATGTGGTCGTCCCAGGCCTCGGGCGAGGCGGTCGTGATCGCGATTTGCTGAGGCGACGCTCCCTGGACAAGATGCCGACGTGCCCAACGCAGAGCTTCCAAAATCTCGTGTCGAGGGCTCGCGCAAGAATATGCACTGATGGCCGGATGTTGCGGTGTGCTCGTCTCCACTGCGATCCCGGTAGATGAAAGCCAGTCCGGCACGCGTCTCGCCCCGGCCACCCAGACGACCTCGGTGTTTTGCGCCATCATGGATAGCAAGGGTCTCCAAACAGGCGACATCTCGGTGCGTCCATGAATTTCGATCCGGCCAAAAATCGCTTGCGCATGGCGGGAGCGCTTCAATGCCGCTGTGACGAGATCGCGGGGCCGGAGTTGGTTCTTAGGGAGGCGAGCAAGTACCTCCTTCTCAAGGGTAGCGACGGAAGTAAGTCGCGCCTTTGCAGTGGGGTCCGTGACGGATTCAGACTCCTCTGCAAGGTTCACGCCTGCTGTCCAGGCCTTGCTCAAAGACGCTACAGCCGCGCGCTGGAAACCGGGGAGCGTTTTGATTGCGTCAAGCTCGCCTATAGGCACTGCAAATGCAGCGCCGACTGCGGCATTGAGGTCATCTGGATCGATCGGCCGCAAAAATCCTCCTGCCAAGCGCGCGACCAGTTGCTCGACGGTGAACAGCTGGAGCCCCTGTTCCGCATCCAGAGCCGTTCGGGTTCGAAAGCTTCGCAAAGCATGACGATTATGGACAACAAGTGTCTTGCGCATGAAGGTGCCGTCGTGAACCAACCACTGAATATTACGAATTTAGTCTTTCCGTAAACTGTAAGAGGAACTAACTCAGGAATCCAGCTCTCTCCATTGAATGTGTGTTGGGGGCCTTATCGGTTTATAGCGCTTTTCCGGTCCAGCCACCAGCAAGGAAGGCCCCGAGAAATCCGGCAGGGTGCATCGAGCGGGCCTGCGATTAGGACAATGATTTCGGCAAGATAACTTCGCGCCTCGGTACTTTTGAGCGGGAAATAAACGAGCGGGATCGATGAGCGAATCCTAGAAAACCTGAAGAGAAATCGATGCCGGGGGTCCCGAACCACCTCGAAGATCTTCTGGGAGTAGGCCGACATTTTGACGACTGAGCACCATGCAAGGGAGTTCCTTTCAGGCGCTGGGTGCATTAAAAAGAAATGAAAGGCCTGGTGGAGTAGCTTCTGCCCAGGGTGATCTAAGATTCCGAGCATAGGGTGCGGCATTTTCTTGACCTGCGATTAGACGGTGATCCGAATGGAATGACTGGCGTGTCCAATGAAGAGTTAGAATCTCGACAGGAGAAATATATGGTCCAAGTGCATGACAGGCTTTACATCGGCGACGGAGGCACCTGCCGAGCAGGATCCGCTCCGCTGGCAGTTGTGCATGCATGCAAGTCTCCCTGCCACCAGCGATCCGTTGGGTACACGGGAAGCCTCTCGCCCATGCATCCTAACTATCTTGTTCTCCGGCACCCGTACGACCTGTACTTGAACATCATTGATCCGCCAGTGCCCCTCTTCAAGATGGAAACCTTCGTGCAGTTCCTGCTATTTGCGAGTGAGCACCACGACCGTGGAGGCTCGGTACTCATTCACTGCAATCAGGGCGAATCCCGGGCGCCAACGCTCGCGCTCCTTTTTCTTGCAAAGCATCTCAGAGTGATTCCCAATGGTTCTTTTTCAGATGCTAAAGAGGTGTTCGAATCTCTATATGCAGGATACCAGCCTGGTGCGGGCATTCAGCAGTTTCTCACCACGAACTGGGCCTTGGTTGGGGGAAACCTGGGAAATCCGTCAAATTCGTCGAATCTGCGATCGGCGGGGTAGCAGGTCGTTCCCTAACAGAATAGCTTGGTGCGATGGGGCTGACCCAACGCTCGGCGACGCTCCACCGTATATTCCATCATCCCCCGAGAGCCGATGGACACTCGTGACGTGAAGCTTGCTTCATGTGTGACTCACTACCTTGAAGCGAGTTTCGCACATTCCGCACTCATTCGCCCGGGCTAACCCATAGAAACAAAAGCCCAAAGTGGGTACGTGTGCGAAATATTTCTCGGAATTCCGCACTCGTGCGATTGGATGTGGGGTATCTGCTTCGTATCAGGGTGAGACGGGCGGGTAGGGGGTTCGATCGGTATCGCAACGGGGCCAGTTGGTGCCTTGGCTTTCTATCGCCGCTTCCTTCTAGCAAGGTGAATCACGCCTCGGCGCTTTAGTTCAAAGAAACACTTCGCACAGTTCGCCGTGTCCTTCGCGGCGTGGTGAGTCTCTTTCACAGTCTTTCCAAACAGTTTAAAATGGAGTTCGGTCAGTTTCGGCCATTTAGGGCCGTAGTAACCAGGGAGCGAGCAATACTCGGTAGCTTCCTTCATCGTGCAAACGTGAGTCTTACCTCGAAATGGGCGTTTGATGTTGAGCCGATAAAACTCAGCGCCTACGACCCTGGAGTCAAAGTCGTGGTTGTGGGCAACTGTCACAGATGCCTTCTTTAACTCCATTGCAAACGCCTTTAGCACCTCTGAGATGGAGACTCCGACACGCTTAGCCTTTGCCGTAGTGATGCCGTGGATTTTGACTACCTCGTCAGGAATCTCGAACCCATCAGGAAAAACCACGAAGGATCGCACGCGCGTCCTTTTGCCACGCGCATCGAATGCTCGCCAGGCGATTTGCACGAGCCTCGGCCAATTGTTGACATCCGAAGTCGGCGCGTCGTAGGAAATTGGCTTCCCGGTCGTTTCCGTATCAAAGACTAGATACATAGGCGCCCCCGGTCGAATCTACCATATCCCCGAAAGCAAGCGGGCCTTGCGCTGAACTGTGCAATCCCCGGAACGCAACACTAAGCCTGCATAGCCGGGGCAAGTGCGCGTTTAAGACAGGTACCAGAATAATTGACTTGGATTGCCTGTCTGGTGATCTTCTCAATCGTTGGTGGCACAAGCGGCCCAGTCAAGCGTCACGATTCTTCGCGAGCAGCGGGAATTAGCTGAGAAAGGCGAGACAGCCCGCACGGGCTATCTGGTCCGTGGACCTGGATACCGGGGCGGTGAAGTATGTCAATCAATTCGCTAAAATCTTCAGTTGGACTGCAAAGGATTAGACCAACGAATGTTTTGCAGGAGTCTCGTGCTCAGTAGGGATATAGAAGTCGGCCAATTCAGATTGGAGAAGGGTGATTCCTCGATACGCGACACGTCATATCTTTTTCAATACACGTATTCTAAAGTTCTATGGATAGGAAAGCAGCGCGGCCCTATTCTGGCCACACTGGTCGAAAGAGATAAAGAAGAAAAGGAAAACAAAATGAGCCATGATCCAAAGAAGTGCCACCGATGCGAGAAACCGTTTGCAGACGCAGCCACCGAAAAGGCGCACAAGAAAGCGCTGGGGGAAGCTGAATCCGGCGCGGAAGCAACCAAATTAAGGAAGGACTTCGCCGCGAACTTTTGTGCTTGCCCGCCCCGGCTTTCGTCCGAATTTACTTCCAGCCAACAGCCGCCGAATCTGGATGATATTGAAAAGCGAATGAAATAAATCGGCAAGTAGAACAGTTTCAACTCAACACAGTGGGTCGAAAATAAAACATGGAGGAAACGCGATGGCGGGAGAACCGATGAAGATCGATTGGGTGTGCCCAGACTGCCTTGGGCAGTTTGAATCCGAAGTCGAGAGTGTCACCGCGCAGGGCCACAAATGCCTTGATGCGCCGCTATTCTGTTCGCGTTGCGTGCGGTTCACAGCCAAATTCAATTTCGAGACCAACCGCGTGGAACACCAGGACTAGGAGTCCGAGGCATGAAATGGCTTAATGCACTACCGAAAAATCGCAAACGCGGGAGTTTCCCTCGTTGTTTGCTCTTCATGGAAGGAGATCGAACAATCGTCGCCGACAAGTTAACCAAACTTACAGGACTGCCTGACGTTCATGCCGAGGCGAAAGACTTCTGGATGCCCCAGGGATTGCCGGTGCTCAAGGCTGATGACGAGTGGGATACGAATCTCATTGAGGAAGCGAAACTTGGAAACTCGATAGGGTTTCTTTCCGACGACCAACGCGAGAAAGTTACAAGTTGGTGGCTGGCCGTGCGAGCTGGAGCCAATACTCCGAACTGGGACATGGCGAGCACCTGCATAATCGGGGAGAAAAATGGTCTCTTGCTTGTCGAAGCTAAAGCCCACGATGCGGAACTGAAAAAGGATGGTAAACCTCGTGATAAGGATGCGTCAGACGGGTCCGATAGGAATCACGAACAGATTGGTCGCGCTATAAGTGCCGCATCGGCAGGATTGAACGAAGCGATGGCGGGCTGGAATCTCTCGCGTGATTCGCATTATCAATTAGCGAATCGCTTTGCCTGGGCATGGCAGCTCGCATCAATGGGTGTTCCGGTCCTACTGGTCTACTTGGGATTCCTCTGTGCTACAGAGGTGAATGATCTTGGAAAGCCATTCGCTGATTATGCCGACTGGTCACGCGTTGTTCTGGAACATTCTCGGAATATTGTGCCTCAGCGAGCATGGGGCCAGGACATCAAAGCAGGTTGCACTACAATCAAGCCACTGATCCGCGTCTGGAAACAGGAGTTATTTACATAGTTCCTTTTTTCGCTGAAGTCGCAACGGAAGAGCCCAACGAAACTGCGATTATCCGCGCAGCAAAAGAGTTGGTGGCGGATGTCGTCTTTGTGACATTGGATAATCTGGAGACTCGTCCAAGAATGTGCACCATGTTGTTCCGCAGTCTTCCCAGTGCACAAATACTGGCGATCGGAAGGAAGAGTCTCGTACTGTTTTGGTTCGAACAGGGCGTGCAGTCAGTGCGACTCGAATACTCGCTCGATGCCATTCTTCAGCTGTTCCAAGGGAAACCGTGCGGTGAGGCGGAAAATCAAGACTCGCGAACACACGACAAGCAATCTGCGACGCCCCGCGTCTCAACGAATTGATCTCATACGCCCACGCCTAACGACTTCAGCAGGACTTCTCCGTAATGCGCAATTCGGAACACCTGTACCACAGCACAGGTGGTTGCGATGCATGGGCATGAGACCCTTCTTAGGGAGAAAACATGAGGCAAACAACCGCCGCGAAGGCCACGATTGGTTTCGCTGTAATCCTTATGCTCGCCGTGTCCGCCACAGCACAAAAGCACACTGCCTTCAACGGCGTATGGCCCGGAATGACAACCGCCGAGTTTCTAGCCACTGAGAAAGGAGCCGCGACTGCTGCGCCGTACAAAGATGGATGCAGTAAAGACGAAGCGGGCTTCAAAAAGAACGCAGCGGCATGCGGTGACTGGGAGCACTTGATTTCCGATAGCGGATTTTCAGTTGACTTGCACTCTCAATCTGGAAAGTCGGACACGTGGTATAGCTTCAACAACAGGAAGTTGGTCCAAGTTCATTATCAACCGGACGGTAGCGGTGCCCAGTTTTTCAATCAACAGGTGAACTTTCTCACGCAGAAGTACGGTAAACCAACATATTCCAGCGTTGTAGTCCGACAAAACGAATTCGGCGCACGACTCTCCTTCAAGACTGTGCAGTGGAAAAGGCCGGATGGCGTTGTGATATCTGCGGAAGCGGGTACGTTTCTGGACGCGCTGACAAATGTGACCTTTACCCTCGAAGAACCAAAAGCTCAAGCGGCTACAAAGAACCTCTACTAGGAACCGAATGAGCTTGGCGACGACGGAGCACGCAGCGATTCAGAGGTTACGTAAGCCTACCGAGGCGTGCCGGAAACGATTTTGGCTGCTGTAAGCGAGACCAACCAAACTAGCTAGAATTTTTGCACCTACTAGTCATAACCCGAAGGTCGTCAGTTCAAATCTGACCCTCGCTTCTAACGAACGACAGCTCGGGACCATCTGGCATCTGCGCGTTTAATTGATTAGCGAACCAACGGTTTCGGTATAACTTCGGTACAACTGAGGGCGAGATTTCGGGAGAGGGAGCCTGTAAGCGACGCTCAGCGAAAGCTTTGTAAGATGTGGCTTCTTTGTTAGAAGGCAGAGGCTCTACTCAGCTGAGCTATGGACGACCAGGAGTTCAGGTCAGAACGGTGGAGTGAACCCCTAGAGCGAGACAGTTTGCTGATGCACACTTTGCCCTTCTTGATTCGGCCTTCCTGAACCATTTGAACAAGCATCTGGACGAGCGAGCCGATGGGATCGCGAGCACAATCGACGCTCGGCGGTTTGTTCTTCGCGATATCGGTCTGGGTGAAATGCTCCATCGGAAATCCTCCTTCAATGCCATGAATCCCTCAGGGAGAGTTGATCTGGAAGAGAACTCGCTTGTCGGCCATGGCGAACTCGGCAAAGCTACAGCGCAAATTGGCCGGAACCTCGAGCGCCAGCCAAGATGCCTCGGTGGACGTTGCGCCAGTATGAATGGCAAGAATGGGGAGCGGTGTGTGGATGCAGACGGTCTTGTCTTTCGCCGAGTCCCCTTTCCCCACGGTTTTCTGGTAGCAAGGAATCACGGACGCGCCTTCGGTCCATCCCCCGGCCGGGGTTGTATCTTCTTTCAGAACGTAGAAATAAGTCTGCGAGTCGGGCGCATGGGTTTTCAACTCGGGTCTCGGGGAGATCTCCGCCGCACGTATCGCTTGCCCTGGCTGGCGGGCCGGGGCCGCCAAATGCATTCCGTTTGAGGTTTCATCCCTGAGGAGAATCCTCGCCGCGGCTAGCGCCTCCTGCGGATATGAAAGATCCCCCGGGCGAATCTGGTGATTGGAAGGCAAAGGGCGCTCAGCTTTCCATGTGACCGTATATCCGGCGGGGGCCTGTGTTGCATGGAATACCCGATACAGCCCAAAGACAAACAAGGCCGAAAAAAAAACGGTACTAAGGATGAAGGTGCGCATGTTCGTAGGGGATGTCGATCTGGGCGCCGGTCTCAAGTCTTCGTGCCAGATCAAGCCAAATCTGCTGCTCTTCCCTGTCATTAGCGGGAAGGCGGAGGTGCAATGCCTGCAGAAGCTGGAACCGGAAGAGTTCCACAGCCGTTCTTACGGTTTCGGCAAATGCCACGTAATTGATGAAGACCAGGCGCTGACAGACGAGGATCGCGAACAAGCCGAGTGCCGCGACCAGGGTATAGACGAGAGGTTCGGACCCAAACCAGATATTCAAAATGATCCAGTAGATAGTGAAAATGGCGGCAATTGCAGTCATCGCGACGGAAAAATCGAGGCGGGTCTTGGCGTTTTCGAGCGCGGGTGCGAATTTCTCATCGGCAGCGGCCACCTTTTGAAGATCGGCCCAGAACAAGGACACGTCGATTCCGTAATTCGACGCGATGTAATCGCGTTGGGCTTCCTGGATATTGGCCAGCTTTGTGGGGCCCACATTCTTGGGCTTGGCAGGATACCGAAATGTGCGATCGGTGAGCCGTCGGTACAATTCGCGTTCGGCACGGTCGGCGCCGGCAGGCAGCATGGTGTTGCAAAAGTCATCCAGAATCCGGTTCAGGTCCGGGACGTTTGTCGGGGACGTGACTCGAAGTTCGGACTCGAGCCGGTCGCGAAATGGAACCAATTCGGCCTGCGGGACGGTCTCATACCTGTCGAACCGGGATTGAAGCTGGCTATAGTCGCGAACGAGATTCGCGTCGGTAAAGGCGGGGCCCGTTCCCGTGCTGGCGGCAGCTAGCTGCCTTGGCCACTCTGCAGTGGACTGACGATAGAGACCGACTTCATGAAGTGCGTCCTGCACGGTCGCTTGCAAGGAGCGCAGGGACTTCCTATGGGAGTCGGCGAGCCAATCCTGGACAAAGAGGGGCCAGATGCGCCCTTCGAGAACCTGCCGGAACCACGGGTTCAACAACCAAAATACAAAACTGACCATGGAAATCAGAAGGAGACAAACCACGCCCATCTCGAATTGCTCGGTGATCTTGGCGCGAAGAAAGTATTCGGAAAGGTCGCGGCACGCGGCGGATTGCCAACACGCCAAAATCCAGGAGATGGCAAGCAGCAAGCTGACGGGCAGAAAGCCGGCAAGCAGCATGCCTTTCCCGAAAATGTTTTGCAGAGCATCCAGGACCCCTGTGATTTTGTCCATGGTGAACGGTCACTTTCCTTCCGAACCAAGCGCCAAGATCAGAAGCAGTTCATCGTGCCATGTCCCTTGGGGGCCTTGGGACAAGGCGTCTGGTCGAGGGTCGGCGTCGTATCGAAGACGGTGTGAGCCTTATTTTGGCTGCTACACAGACAGACCTTGGCAGCGCCCGCGACGCTTCCGCCTACGCTCTCAAAAAGAGAGGTGACGCGAAGGAGGGGCTTGTCGGCGGGACGCTCCATCGAAAAGAGCCGGATGCGTCCGACGGGTCGAGTCTCGTGGACGGAGACCGGATGGCCGAGATTGCGCATTGCGGCGAAGGTCATGCGGTCAAGGTATCCCTGAGCGATCTGGTAGTTCATGAACAACTGGTACGCGAAGAGGTCATACCCCACCACGACGGCCCGCTTATCGAAAGATTTCATTTGGGCGATGGCGTCACCAAGTGTTGCGGATGCAGGCAGGAAGGGAACATCGAAATCGGTTCCGCCCGCTTCGATGCCTTTCGGATGAAAGGTGACGACGATCTTCTGAATGCCCTTGGTATCCCGCACACGGATGTAGGGAACCCGATCCTTGGAGTTGAACTCTTTAAACGCCACGACTTCGGATCGAGCGGTGTCCGTCTGGACGGCGACGATGGACGGATCCTGCAGCAGACTAAATTCATCCTCTTCGGGCGCCGCCGAAGCGCTTTCGAAATAGACGATGTCAGTGGGGTTGTTTCGTTTCCGACGCGCCAGTAGAACGATTTGCGATCCCACTTGGTGGGCTTCGTAGGACTCCGCGAAAGATAGCTTCGGTACCATTTACGCACCTCCCTTTGGCCGCCAGCCAGGCCAATCGTCAGACCCCGCCCGGACACTTTTTGTTCGGGCGAAAGGTCGAGCCCTGGATATTCTTACAAGCGCTCTGGGTCGTCTCCTTGCAATGATTCTGCCCCGCAGCATCGGTCCAGAAACAGGCGCCCAAAGGATCGTCAGCCGTGGCTGCAACCGTCGCCGTAACGGCCGCTGTTGCGACGCGGGAAGCAAGCGCTTTCTTCTTCGGTGGTTTCCGCGTGGTTTTCTGCTGTGCTGCCTTTTTCGTTAGCTTGCCGCGCCGCGGACCTTTCTTTTTAGCTGTGGTTTTTTTCTTCTTCGCCATAGCGTCTCCTTTTCAGGCAGCTGCGATCGGGTTCTTATTTGGGTGCCGGTGGAAACGTGTACGTCACCGTCAGGGCGCTTTTGGAATAGTTCTTTCGCTTGGCCTTGGGCGCGTTATTGAAAAACTCGTCTTCTTCGCTGAGGCCAATCGAAAGAGACTGATTGACAGGAAAAGTGATGCTGAGAGACCCGCCGGCCTGTACGGCGCTGCCTAGGTTCAGCATAGGAACGACCCAGAGGGATTGGTCGATGGTGAATCGTTCCTGAAGGGTTCCATCCTTTCCCTTGAACAACGGCGTATAGGCAAGATTCTCTCCGAGGCGCAATCCCGCCAGATCTTCCGAAATACCAGGTGCATAGAGGCGCTGGTGGATATAACGAATGCTGGCGTCGCCGTTTACGGCCAGACGGTAGTGCGCGGGCTGAATGGCTGTTGTGCCTCGACAGCCGTTCGTGAACACAGTTCCCGTAATTCCCAGGCCATAGCTTTGCTGGAGCCCGATGCCCAGTGAGGAATTACCGAAGAGATCGGCGACGAGATATCCGGCGACTTTGTTTTGCGACCCCAATTGGTTTGTCAGGGAGAGCGTTTCATCGAAGGTGTCCGTCACGATCGCCGGCGTCGCGACTTTGTAGGTTTTGTTGTGATTGGCGGAGGCCAGCAGTGCCGTAAACCAGGACGGGGGAGCGCACAAGTCAGGTTCGTTGTGGAGCAGTCGGAATGCGCCGCCAAAGACCTGCTGGCTTTGCGAACCCACCACCACGCTTTCCGGGGCGTTCAGGGAAACAGCCAGAGAAGTGTCCGGCGGGGCTGGGGAAGTTTTGGTTCCCATGAGTTGAGTGAGCCCAGCGGCCGGGTGTTCCTGGGTATCCGGCTTCACGGACGCGTCGGCGGGGACGAGCACGAGGTGAGAGTCCGCCTCGATGCGGACCATGGAATCCGTGTTCCGTAAGACGGCATTCCGGAAAACAATGTGGGAATCGGGACTCGTCCCGCTCGCTTGAATTCGCCACCGCCGGTTCCGACTCTGTACTTCGCGGATGTCGGACCAACGGATGGTAAGGTCGCCCAAAGCCTCGCTCTTCAGCTCCAGGACAGTGTTATCGACCCGGACGAGTTGGCCGGAAAGCCGATCCCCATTATTAAAGAGAACCGTGTCCGTGCCATCTGCTCGGGCCTCCTCTGCAGAAACGCCGGGAGCAGCAGCCCAGCAGCAGAAGAGCAGGAGGAAAATGAGGAGAAGAGGAGTCTTGGACATGGGTCCTCCGTCCGTATGAGGTGAGAATGCAGAGCGTGCGTGCTCCAAAAACGCGAGTGCGGAGAGTCTACTGTAATAATCGGGTAAGTCAACAGCGGAATACTTACGCTTGTGATAGCTATCCGGCTTTAGATCTAAAGGCGGGAATAGCGTCCGAGTCCCCGAGCATGTCGCCGTGCGCCCAAGGCAGACGCCTTCCACTGGAGCCTAGGGACCTAAGGGATACGGCTTGACCCCAGGATTTGTGTACAAGAATGCGGTTTTGAAGGGCCTTAAATTGGACCTAAGCAACGCAGAATCAACAACAGACTCTTGGGCTACAGGCCCGGCTATCGGGAGGCGAACTTCTTACAACTATTTCATTCTACGGTGTTTTAGTGTGCTTGGGGGAGCTGAGGAGATCATCGTGGAGAGGCACAGTAACAACCTCTTGCATCGTGGACCGATACAATCGACCGAATATTCAAGAGTAGATATTTAGACATGTGGAGGTTGGTCGATTAGGTACTATAGGCCAATATAAACGCAAGGATTCGGGTGAGAGTAGCGCAATATTGAGTTATTGAAGTGGCAACTCCAAGGTGCAAACCAGTACCGGATTCCCAAGTGGGAAGCTAAGAGGGCGGTGTGAAATGTCGACCAAGCCCCTTACAGAGCCTGCCGCTCGGGAGCTCGGGGAAAATCAGAAGGTACTAGATCTATTTTCGTTCGGATTCGACCACTGGCTTGTGCAAAAGAGACCGGAGGAAGTTTTTGATCGCATCAAAGCGATAGATACAAATGCCATCGGCCGGGCCCAACTAAATCAACTGCTACACCTTTGCCACGAGCCGGGCGTCTCTGATGGTTTCTTCCGATATTATTGGCTCGATAGCCCCAAACTCCATCCCTACGAAGTGGACAAACTTCCTGGCTTCAGCGCCGAGGCTGTACGAGGAGACCTGATTCAATCGCAGGAGCATTTGAAGTGGGGTTTGTATCGGCTTTATGTAGACGCCTTGCTCTTCTTTGGCGATGTACGTATTGCCTTCAATAAGTTGCGAACACTGTCCAGTGAACAACTGGAGGACTTATTTCAATCAAAGAGATTTGATACCGAGGGCATGGCCCGGCGGGGACCGGCGATTCCTCTAATAAATATTGCGAAGGACAACCGCTACTTGATTTCCGAAATGGCGTGCAAATCTCATGTGGCCGTGGACGGTGGCCAAAGCGACCTAAAAAAGTGCCTGTTGGAAGCGTTCTCTGCTCACTTTGCCGCAGGGGGAGGGAAGGTGACCATTCGCAAACTCTTCGAGCGGGCCTTCTCGGCCAAAACTAATGCGGATCGTCAGGCGGAATTTTTGTTTTCGGCCGAGGATATTCTGGACGAAGAAGTCGACGGCGCTCAGCAGATAGACGAGAAATATGAATCCGTCGTGAAAACCTTCGAAACAGCACGTCGCGGGGCGCTCAAGAATACTGAGTATTTTCTTTCCATGGTAAACGACCTGGACATCTATGTTGCAACAAGCATGCGAGATCGCTCGGACTTTCGCAAAATGGCCGATTTTTGCGAAAAAGTGTTTCGTGCGCCGTCGCTTAAGCACTTAACACTGAGGTATTTTGATCCGACCGTGAGTGCAGCTGAAGGTCATGAGGATAAAGGTCTCATTGAATGCCTGATGGTTAAGTCAGCAAAAGTCCTAGTGTATTGTGCCGGGAAGAAAGACAGCTTCGGCAAAGATGCGGAAGCGGCGATGGCGCTCAGCCTCGGAAAACCGGTGATTTTTTATTGTGATGAGTCCGAGAGAGAACGCTTCTTTAGCGATATCCATCCTCTTAGCCGATTGATCGAGTTCGAAACAGGAGTCGCAGTCGGGGCCTTGGTGACCTCTTCGCAAGACGAAGTGATTACCCTCCTTGGCCGAATCTTCGAAAACAAGATGGAGTATGAGCTAAAGCAGAAGACGACTGGTTTGCGATTGATTGAAAAATTGACTAGCTCCACCGTTCGATTGCAGACGAGGAACTCACTCCTTAGGGAGACATTCTGGAATTACTATCACAAGAAAGTGTGATGGCGCAGTCGGCGCCAACATTAGCCACTGTCGGTTTGGACTGAGAAAGGGCGAAGTGGTAATGACATGTATCGACGTACTACGCGATTTCTGGCGATCAAGCGGATATGAAGGAAAGGTATTCGAACCTCGAGTGATAGCGAATCGAAGACGCAAGTTGAGCGTCAGGATTTATGTGGAATTACATCCGGATTTCGAACGATCAGATGGAGAGACAATAGATCGATCTTGGTTGCACTTGAAGGCATTACCGCTCGATAACGAGCATATAGGCCTGGGCGTTATGAAGTGTAGAGCAGTCTGCGAAGTCGAGGAAGACAGCAAACAGTGGTTTTGGGAACATAAGCTTTCTTACTGAGAGGACCGGGAAGTTAAGGGCTCTGGTGGGCGAGCTCAATATTGAGGACGAAGGGTAATTGATAACTGGCCAAGGGGCGTTGAATACTAATGTATCCAGTTGAGGTCATACGGGTTCTCAAGGAAGCCTTACGCTCGATTTATTGGTATAAGGACGACCTACGTTTATTTTTGCTCGCGCTAGATTTGCCCGGCGATTTAGTAATAAAGCAGGGATGGCACGACGAGAAGGAATACAAAGTTCGAATCGTCAGTAAGATCTTGGACGAGCTGATTGCGAAGGGCGATGACGGCCTTGGTCCGATGAGGCGGATTATTCAGGCTGTACTTGATGTTCCGAGTTTTGATCATCTCTCGCACTTGGAAGACGGAGCGGCAAAGGTACAAACAGCTCGACGGAGCGTTGAAGCTCTAAGAACAGTTGTCTTAAAACATGACAAATCCTTTGAACGACATTCTGCCGATCAGAAAAGCGCTGCAATCAAGATCAAAAATGCCACCAGGCGGAAGAATGACGAAATAGAGCGCCTGCAGAGCAGTTTCAATCAACTAGCTGCTGTTGACGATGCGCAAAAGCGCGGATTTCTCTTTGAGGGTTTTCTGCGAGAACTATTCACCGCCTTTGACCTGAACCCCAGGGGATCTTTCAAAATCGTCGGTGAGCAAATCGATGGTGCCTTCGAGTTTCAGAATACACAATTCTTGCTTGAGGCCAGATGGCAGAAGGATCGTCAGAGTGCGGGCTCACTCGATGCGTTTTCAAAGAAGGTGGAACGGAAGCTGGACAACACTCTCGGCCTGTTTATTTCTCTTAATGGCTTTACAGAAGACGGACTAGAAGCTTTTAGAAAAGGGAGGCCTTCAATAGTGCTCATGGACGGAGAAGATCTCGCTCTCGCATTGCAGGGCTTGATTGATTTTCGGGAGCTATTAAAACGCAAAGTGCGACATGCGTCTCATACGGGGGACCCTTACCTAAAGGCCCGTGATGCATTTGGCTAGGGCTATTCACGAACAATTGCGACCGCACGATCGAATGCGTTCTTGATCTGCATGCCCACAACTAGCGAACACTGGCTGCTGTTCAAGTGTATCGATGGGGAATTCACGCCGCTGTCGAAGCCCTTCAAAACGAAAGAGCAGGGAGAAAAGGTTCGTTTGAAGCACTCGGAACGAGAGCGCAAGACTGTAGGCGTCATTCGTCAGCGATTGTCGCTTCCATCCCAAGACGCTCTTTGGCTAACTTAGCCAACGCTCTCATCCAATACGGGTCGATCGCAGAAAAAGTGTTCTCGAAGTGGGGAAGCCCCTTGACGCGGATTCCTCCGCGAAAGGTTCACATAGTGATACCTCGCGTCGTGTTGGCACGAAGTCAGTGCGATAATAATCTTAGAGATAAGCACCTAGGGGGAGTCGCAATGGTGCTCTCCGACCAAGACCAGGAAAACAAGGCATGAACGGTTTTCATCAGTTCGCCGCTTTGGGAGCCGTGGGGGCACGATTGGGAAATTCGCCGTTTACTTCACGAGCTTCTACGCAACTCTTCTTACAAGCCTTGGTTGTGGGATATTGAAGGGGTACTCGAAAAGAGCGGTACCACCAAACAACCCGACTTCATTATCCAGGAGGCCATCCAATCCTCGGATGTTATTGTATGCTTCTTCAAGCACAGACTGGGAGGCTGGATGAGAACAGCCTCCGGTTCAGGGCCGTTCCACGGAACGGACGACGAGATTTCCTACGCGCGGCAGTTAAACAAGCCAGTATTGCTCTACCGGATTGGCGACGCCCCGCAGCCTCTGCTGTGGGGATTTTGGGAACTCTTCGAGGACTCGCGGATACTCCCGCACGCAGTCATAAGAGTTGCAGACGACGAGAGTTTGCTAAAAGCAGTGCCGCGCGACCTCGACGATTGCTGGAACGCATCGTCTCCACGTTTTCACACCTCGCTGAGTCCTCACGACACGACGCGGCTGTGGCCTGAGATCCCGGATAGCCTGACTCTTGAAAGAACCAGGGGAGACTTAGTATTTGCGAGAAGGCAGGACGATGTTTGTTCCGCAGAGCAGATTGCTTGCGCCGTTCCGCTGATAGAGGACTCACGGTTTCCGCGCAGCGTAAAACTCAGTTACGCGGCGTTGCTGGCGGACTGTGGAAATACCTGGGCCAATCGTACCCGGTATGACCGCGCCATTCGCGCTGTCCAACTCAGCATCCGGTATTACCTCGAAGCGGGTGACCAAGAGAATTTCTTCTCGCAGGCATCATGTCTTTCCGGCATTCTGAATATGGCCAATTTTCGACGTGCGCGGCACGTTCAGCGTTACGCGAGTAGGACCATTTTTCACATGCGGTCATTTCAGCATCTGGCTGTGGCCTGCCACGATGCCAAAGCGAGCATCTTAATGACCGCAGGGGACTGGAAGAGTGCGCACATTGAGGCCACGCGCGCGCTTGCCCAGTCGCCCGATGTCAGTCCGTACTCGCTGTCGAAATTTGCAATCTCGTTGGCGGCGTCGCCGAGCCTGACGAAAATGGACGATGGGAGTAAAATGTTATTTGAGCAGGCACTGCCGCTCGCACGCCAGACAGGTCGCGATCTCGGGTACACGGTGAAATGGGCGGCTATTCTGGCACTTAGCCAGAATGAACGCGAGCGCGCCCGTGCCTTTATCGATGAGGGCACCAAAGAGTGCATCCGGATAGGGAATCTGCACACCCTCTCGGACATACGAGCGGCCGAGGCCAAGTACCAGCTCACAGCCGGTTGATTGCCGGGTGCGCTGATGATCCTCTCCGAGTGCGAATGGTACGAGAATATAAAGATTCTTTGCGGCCATCGCGTCGGATAGCCTCCACGCTGTTCGAAATGTCTCCGCCGCCTCCGCAAATGCGGACGAGCCGGTCACAGGTGCTCTATTCACCGGTGACGATGGCCGAATTGCAAGAGTAGTGACCATCGGCGGGAGTTGCAGCTTGTGCTCGAGCGGCACGAAGTGAGACGGCCCGGATACTCTCGCGAGCGTCCAGGCCGCCGTGCTTCATGGAATCACAAAGTACGCTTACTTTCTGTAGCCCAATTAGTAGCCCAAGTTGCAGAGGGTTTTGCACTGTGAAAAGACGCCGATTCAACGACTTAGGTGAGATGAAAGCGTGCTTGCAAAGCAGGTGCTCTCCCAGCTGAGCTACACGCCCATCCTTTCGCTAACCTATTGACATTGTATCCTGTTGCGGCTGTTTTCGACTAACAACAAAGAGCAGTTTTCTTGGAACACTTGGAACAACTTCAAGTTTTTGCGTCGGCAGAGTGAATCCGTAGCCCACCCGCTCAGCCTCGGCGAGTCGGGTCAGCAGGTCTTCTTTCAATGCCGAGTACAGTTCTCCCATCTCCTTGGGTTTGTGAGCGAGCCAGAACTTCCTGAGGTCTTCCTGACAGTGCTGGGCCGGGGCACGGAGCCACGAATTTCTGAATCGCTTGAAGCTGTGCCATCCCATGCCTGCCTCGTACAGCCCGAGCTTAGCGAGCCTCGGATCGAGCCAATCGTCCGCCAGATTGCCGTACAAGTAAGGCGTGCCTTCACTCGTGTGCAGCAGCAGCCCGGATTTCCCTGCCACGAATTTTCCCAAATAGGCTGCGACATCCGGGTGCAGATCGACTTCTCGTTTCGATGCATCGGTTTTGAGCTTCTTTTTAATCTTAGGGCAGTCCTTCATGACCTGTTGCTCGATCTTGATCGTGCGTCCGCCGTTGATAAAGTGCTTGGCTTCGAGTGCCAGTGCCTCACTGATTCTCATCCCGGTGGCTGCAAGCAGCACGTACAAATACTTTTCCTCGTCGGATGTAGCGGCCCCGACCAATGCGTTGACGCCATCCGCCTTTTGAGCCGGACGCCGCTGTTCGCTGCTAACTATAACGGGCAAATCCATAACCTCGGGTTTCCACTTTCGTGGGTACATCTCTTCTCCGTTGGGAAACCGCTTTGATGCCACAACTTGCTGAACAAACTGCATGTACTTGCGGATGGTTTCAGGACTGAGTTTCTCCCGAACCATCTTGGTCACCAGCGGTTTCACTGTCACGTTGTCCACTTGCGAGAGAGTCATGTCTCCGATTTCAGGTAGAATCCACTTTCGCAGTGCTCCCTTGATAGTCGTGGGGTCTTGAATGGGTTCGCGGTTGCGGGTAGTGGCTTCCTCCAAGTAGACGTTAGCTTGTTGTCGGAATGTGATGCCTTCACCCAGCACGACTCTGTTAAATCTTTCCTCGGAGTTAGCACCCGAGGCGGCGATCACATCCTTTGCCATGCGCTTGATCACAGGCACAGGATGGCGTTCGCTAACGAGGCACACTCTGAGGCTACGCTGAAGACGCTTCTGTTGCCCCGGCACATCGAAACGGGCACGAACACGCCACCACTTGCCTGCTTTGTACGGACTGGAATCTTGCCCACTGCGACGAGACATGGATTTCCTTGTCTGTCGCAAAGGCTGCGCTAATGCGGTATCGACAATAATACTGGTTGGAGGAACTTGCAACGCGGCAGGCTGATCTCCTGCATCGGCAGGCTTGATCGGCTGCGATGTAAAGCGGTTCACGAACAAACACTCCTCGGCTAGCGCCGGAAATTCCGGCGTCGAGCCGAGGGGAACAGAGACACCGCCTCAAAAATTGAATTTGTGCCCGTGGCGCTTCGCGGTCACCGTGCGACCTGCGGAGCGCTTCGAGGGCATATTAGGTAATACTTGGTTTTTGGGCGGTAGTTGATCATTTGCGCCGACGTCCAGCGATAGAGACGACCCTGAAGGAGAACTCAATCAGAGTGCCCCCTCTGAAAACCGCGCCCAGAGGTGACATTAGCCCGGTGGGTCGCGCCGGATGCGCCGAGAATGTTGGGACTCTTTGCGCTGGAACAACGGCCCATTCCCTGAGGCTGCCGCCATTGGAGCCGAAGACAACGATGTTATCGGCAACGCCTGCGATGCTTCAGTCACAAGTCAAGTGCGCCCGGCAGCGATCCGCACAACCGAGGCTTAAAACTCCTCAAATTGCAGAACCGTGCCTCAAAAAATCCTCGATTAGCTGCCCGACTGTAATTCGAGCCTAGAAAAGGTCGAATTATTTTGCACGCTCGCCCGCGATGGCGCGACGTGTCGTACCAAATCGGAAGTACCAAAGAGTACTACCACAAATCTTGCCTCATCGGCAGTGCACGCTGCATCTAACTGGTATGGAGAGCAAGCCCCACCGACAACCCGGAGGAACTGAGTCGGGAGCAAGAGGGCAGCGTCGCCTAGCAATGAAAGTTCCGCTGGGATTGCGACGTGCGCAGTTCCGTTCGAACTGCGGCTTTTTTCTCCGAGCGTGCATCTAACAGTATGTAGGACAAAATTGGTACTGACGACGCTTAGAGAGCGTCGCACAACCTGATGCGAAATCCGCTGCGCGACCGGAATTAGTGCCGCGCACGGTAGGCACTCAAGGGCACCCCCGAAGTTGGCGTGTTCCCGTCGCCTGTTTTGCCTCGCTCTGTAGGGAGCGGGACGAAACAGGCGTTTTTTTTTTTGGCATAAGCCCCGACCGCAAGGCGGGCAGCCGACTAGGAGATGAGCAAATGAGCGAGCAGGGAGGCAAGACGACTTATTTCAGAGTTGAGACGAAAGCCGGATGGACTCGTCTGGAAGCCAAGAATCTTCGCGAGGCGAAAACTGAAGCCTTAATTCTGCGGGCCCGCTCTCTCGCTACTACAGGCAGTCGCTACTGCCTGCTCACCAAGCACAAAGACGACTCGAAGCCCGGATTTGTCGGAACGCAGATCGGTGAGTGGAAGATGTCCAACGTCAAGGCGTCCGGCTGGACTGCTATCTATATCTCGGCAGTGACCGACAAATCGTGACTTTTCGAGTCGGAGCCGGAATCTAAGGACACCATCAGCGCAAGAGGAAAGGGAGGCATAGTGACTAACAAAGAGAAAGTGCGCAGGGCAATCGTCGAAGGGCGGCGCAAGGCTAACGCGGAGGCGCAGGCTCTTGGCTGCCTGCATCTAGTGAAGCCTGAGCAAGTGCCCTACGAGGTCAGCGGTGCCGAGCGGATCGTACTTGCCAGAGCCACCAAGCTCAAAGGTCACCAAGTGCGCCAAGCATTGGACGAGCTTGCAGCCGAGGGCTTTATAGGCAGCGTGCCCAAGCTGGGAAACGAAAGGAATGGCTAACAAAGACACTGTCAGCGCAATCGGTGTGAAGGCGCAGGCGGGGCTGGAGGCGTTCGACAAGCAGCGTGCGAAAGCAGGGACAAGTGGCAAATCAGGGGAGCCTGACCCCACAACAGGCGAGGAAGAACGATGGCAAACAAGATGATCGACCAGAAGTGGGAAGACACCAACGGACGAAAGCACAAGCTGTATGTCGTGCGCTCGATGGGCGCGGGCCGAGGCTTCGGCGTGATCGAGGTTCTGCGCAACTTCGTCGTCGCGACCGGACAGACACGCGAAGAGTGCTACGAGTATCTGCGTACCACGGAGGAGAAATGAGCCGCCCGACTTACGTCACCGCCTATTGCGGACACACAACCACGGAGCAGTATTTGGACGGACAGCCATTGGGATGCTGTGCCAAGTGCGCCAAGAAGATGGACAGCGCGGAGACGCTCAAGCGGTTTGAGGAAATCCGCCAGCAAATCAAGGCAACTTGCTCCACGTGCGGGGCGGAAACCCACCCGCTGGAACAGTCTACGCTGCCTGTCGGTGTCTTCTGGAAGTCCATCACCGTTGAGAAGGCTGCGGAGTTAACCCTCAACGCCCATATCAGGCACGCTCATTCGGACTACGACCAGCGGCGGTATGACTTGCAAGCACAGGGCTACGACAGCAAGGAAGCTCGCTCAATGGTGCGAGGAGATGACAGGTGGTAAATCCGATAAGCGACCCCTCCCGGCTGCTTAGAGCGACGAAGGGGCGCTCGCGCAAGGTAGCTGCGTGAGTGGCGGAACAATGCACGGCAGGAACAACGGGTCAAGCCGGACCCAAAGATCAATCTTTTGGCAGAAGTTGACCGGGAGGAGCGGGCGACGTGGAATGAGCACGTCCCGCAGGCTACTCCTCTGCGAGCGAGTACGTGCGCGTGACAGTGATCAAGCCTTCCGCCTCCAACTGCGCTGCGGCAGCGTCAATGTCGGTCTGATCCATGCGGGTAAGCTTTCGAACCTCAACGTCGGTCAACGGCTCGCCTTTCGAATTTCTACGCAAAATCCGCAACAGCTTCAAAGCTAGGTTCTCTTCCATTTTTGTCTAGTGTTCCTCTGTCGCAGCAGCACCGTTTCTAGGGAGGCTCGCTCGCCGTCTTCCGCAGCCACGTCTCTCCCCGGCCCATAGCGCGATCCGATTGACGGTAACCGGGTGCAAGCCGAACACCCCGGCGACCTCGCCATACGTCATCTCCGGGTTGGCTTTGACGAACTCTACAATCACCGCATGCGCCCTCGCCCGGTTCGCACGGGTTACGATCTTTGTCTGGATCACATCCGCTGTCTGGCGAAGCAACGCCCTATACTTCTCGTCCATCTCTCATCCTTGTCCCTATCAAAGCGCCGGACAGTCTGAAAATCAGCAATTAGCAAACGAACAATTTTCGTTTGCGATGCCGCTTTTCCCATCAAGACTGCAAAAACCGATGCGAGGAACCACGTGCCCGCAAATCTGATTCCTAATCTTCCCGCTACGAAAGGCTAGGTATAGAGCGCCCACTGAGGCTCGCTCCGGGTAAAAAGTGAGTATTTAGTAGGGACGTGCATGCGGGTCTTGTTTCGACGGAAATGAGACTGGGGCGGGTTCCTTCCTTACTCCCGCCCCGAAGCCTTAGCGGGCTTCGATCAAAAAGGAAAGGCTTTGCTAGTAGGTAAGGAACAATGAATCTTCAGGAAATTCTCAAGCAAGCCGAGCGCGGCGTCCATCAGGCACCCACGCTCGCAGGATACCGCTATCCCAAGATCAAGGGATGGAAGGAACTCGCCACCACTAGCCCGGACAAGATCAGGGAGATGGCGGCTAACGGCTTCTTGGGGTGCGACTGGGTCAGCGTCGCCAAGGACGGCTTCGCCTGCATCATCGACATCGACGACGTGGAGTTCGCGATGTCCATCGGGATGCCGATCCCTTGGAACACTTTCATGGTGAACACGCCATCGGGCGGACTGCATGTGTACCTGTGGCATAGCGACGAATCCGTCAAGCTGGGCAACACAAACATCATGGGGCCGGACGGAAGCCCCGCCGTCGAGTTCAAAGCGAACAACCTCACGTGCGCCAGCCCCGGCGTGCTCCGCTCCGACAAAGAGCCGCACGGCTACTACGGCCCTGCCAATAACTACGAAATCCAGCCGATCAGCAAGGAATTGGTCGAGTTTCTCCGCACGCACGGCAGGCAGAAGAAGCAGTACGCCGCAAGTGCTCCGAAGCGCGAGTTCCATCCCGGCTACGAGGTTGAGGACGAGATCGAGCACCAAGGCTGGTCGATGACCGGGGAGGAGAAGATCGGGAGCGACGGTGTCCGATACATCGAGTTCGCGGTGTGCCCGATTGACGAGGAAGTCCACGCCGGAATGGAGAAGCCCGGCAACTCCAAGTGCTGCCTGACCATCGGCGACTACGGGATCGGGTTCGACTGCAAGGCGGGCAGGCATCAAGACCTGACCATCGCCGACGTGTGGGAGGCTTGTGAGGCACGCGGGATCGAGCCGTACCCCTACTGCCGCTACCTCGACGAGGACAAGGGCCTAGAAGCCAAAACACTGGTGGACGCCTTCGGCGCTGAGAACGCTGCCGATACGGGAGTGCAAGGCAATGATGCCCGCCCAGACTCCACTGCCAACACGGAAGCGGTCACCGCCAATGCCAACCCCGATGGATTCACGTATGAGGAACAAGACACGGGCAATGGCGAGCGCCTTGTCCAGAAATTCGGTCGCCTCATCCGTTGGGTCAGCGAAACCAATGAATGGATGGTGTGGGGAGAAAAAGGCTGGCGCAAAGACAATACTGGGACTCTGATGCGGATGACCAAGTCCGTTTTAATGGACTTGTTTGACGAAGCCCACGATGGAGAAAAAGTTGACTCTGCAAAGCTGAAGCATGCGCTCACAAGCGGGCGCGTCGAGCGTCGCAAGGCGATGATCTCTTCCGCTGGCTTCGAGAAAGAGGTCTTCACAAACATAAATGACTGGGACGCGGACGGCTGGCTCTTGAATGTGGACAACGGTGTCATCGACCTCCGTTCCCAGACTTTCCGCCAGCGCACGCCGTCAGACCTGTGCATCAAGCAGTCCCCGGTTAAGTACGATCCCTCTGCAACATGTCCGCTTTGGGAAGCAGCGATGAACAAGTGGATGTGCGGCGACCAAAAGCTCATCGAGTATGTGCAGACGGCTTTGGGCGTCACGCTCACGAGCGACACAAGCGTTCAGGCGCTCTTCTTCAACCAAGGCGACGGAGAGAATGGGAAGGACACGGCGTTCGGCGTCATCGCCCATGTGATGGGCACCTACTGGCAGAACGTAAACTTCATGACGTTCGCGGAAACCAAGAACCACAGCGAGCACAGGAACGACCTTGCGTCCCTCGCAGGGGCCGTGCGAATGGTCTCATCGTGCGAATCCTCCGATGGTCACTCTTTGGATGAGGGCGTCATCAAGCAGGTCACCGGGTGCTCGCCCGTCACTTGCCGCCAGATTCTCGGCAAGCCGTTCACCTACATGCCGCAGTACAAAATGTGGTTCATGTCGAACTACGAACCCGTGATCAAGGGCAACGACTGGGGAATCTGGCGAAGGGTAAAGAAGATTCCTTGGAACTACACGATCAAGCCTGAAGAGAAAGACCCGAATTTCGTTGAGAAGCTCAAGGCGGAAGCGCCGGGGATTCTGAACTGGGTGCTCGCCGGGCTGAAAAGATACCTCGCGCTGGGCAAAAAGCTCCCTGATTGCAAGGCGGTCGAAGATGCAACCGCGCAGTACCGCAAGGACATGGACATCGTGGGTCGCTTCGCAAGCGAACGGCTGGCAGTCCAGCCCACGGCAACTGCACTGGGCGCGGACATCTACAGAGCCTACGTCGAATGGTGTAGAGCCAACGGCAACCTCCCGCTTAGTAGCCGCCGCTTCTTCACTGAGTTCAAAAAGCGCTACGCGGGGAAGATCAAATGGCGCGACGTGAACAAGGGCGTGCTCTACGAGGGTGTTGGGATAACTGTGGACGGCGTTTATCCCACGCCGAACATGATCTAGTGGTGGAAGTGGCGGAAGTGGTGGAGTTCCAGAAAAGTGCCTTAACGCATATAAGGCGGAAGAACTCCGAAACCTCACCACTTCGACCACTTCCACCACGCAGCACTTTGAGGACGAATAGATGACACAGAAGGTCAAGAACTTAAATCGCGACCAGCTAATGGCTCTAGCGCAGGAGACCTATGATAAGGAGCAATGGTCGCCGGACGACGTCTACACGCTCCGGGCGTGCTGGGAGGAGTTCGAGCGCCGGGGATTCGGTCAGCCCGTGATCTTCTTTAGGCCCATCTACTTCGACGTGCTGAAGTTCCACGAGATCGACTGCGGCGAGGTCGGCGAAGAGCAAGTCCAGATGTGCGAGCGCACCGGGGCAGAGATCGCACCGGACTACCGGATGATCATGCTCAAGCTGCAAGGCGTGGACGTCGTCCCCTACGAGAAACCCCAAGATTTGCCGAGTTTCGACGACTCGGACGCCCTTGACGAACTGATTCGGATCGCTTCGCAGGAGGATCAATACAATTCTCCCGGTTGCTGACCATCTCGCCGCGCAGCATTCCGGTCGAGCAGACAGCAACCCGCACCGTAGCCCCGGTTTCGCAGCTTGTTCATCGACATAGATTGAATGTTCACCGATGTTCGCTGACTTCCAGAGTCAAGGGTAGAAGTGCTAAGTGGAGGCAGCGTGGAAGCTAAGTGCTCTGGTTTGAGTGCGCGATGCCCTGTGCTTGGCTGAAACGCGGGAAAGGCGCGTTTCGTGGAGGATTTTGTGAACGCTGGTCCTTTGATACGCGATGCAATTCGAGTCAGGCTGATGAAGGAGTGGCGGATGCGGGCACGTTGCCCGTTGCTCGCCAAAGGGTATCCCGCGTGGAAATGCCGCAAGAACTACCTCGCGCTGGTTCGGAAGCACGGTGCGCTTGCGAAACTGGCAGGGTGCCGGGAGTCGGATGTCTATTTGTGATGGCGCACATGAACAACCCAGATAGCCCAGAAGTGCTCGCCGCCGTGCCGTCGCCTATCGCCGGACTACGGTTGACTGAAGTTCACAGTGCGTGTGGAGCATAACGCGGCATGTGTCCACGATTCTAGCTGGTTCGCCGCTATCCTAGAGCTTTTTCAACATGTCTTGTGCAGCGCTCAGAAGGCGAAGGTGCGTTGCAAGAAGTTCGTCTGCACCACACTCCCCGGGTGTTCGTTTGCCGCTGAACTTGGCGAAAACCTCAGCACCGCGTTTTCTCTTCTTAGCAGCGTCGGGTGCATCGCCGTGATCTACATCGTGTCTCAGTGCCGTTCTAAGATGCTTAATTTCCATCGCAAACTCAGGAGGAGGCGCGGGGAATCGCTTGCAAGCCCCCGACCCTTCGTAGATAAGCTTGTACAGCGCATCTATCAGGTTGCCGTATTGCTCCACATTTTTGACCGGACTAGAGAGCGTAGACAGTGCAGCGGCAGAAGCATTGGTCATCTTAAAGAGGTCTTCGCCGTTGATCGAGGCATGTTTGTCGTTTACCGAATGAATCAATTGCCGCACAGTATCGGCTCTTACAGACACGTTATCTTCCGCACCCGGTTTAGTGCTCAGCAGCGAAGCAAAGGTAGGGTCGAACGTCGCCAGCCGCTTGACCAAAATCGTTAGACGTTTGTTGATCGAGTCTCCGGCAGCCGACCCATAACTAATCGCCTGTTGGTACTCCAATAATTCTCTCTCTTTACTCCCTGCTCCCCTCTCGACTTCTGTTGCCAGCTTTCTGAAAAAGTCAGAAGCAAATCGTCCAAACTTGCTGGCGGTGCCGTTATGCACTTTGTGACGGACTACGTGGGATGCAAGCATGCAGACCGAGAGGACGTTGGCTCGGTTTCTTAGCCAATCACATCTTGTGGGAAAAGCCGCTTGAAGATACTTCAACGCAGCCTCTATTTGTTTCCCCACCTGAGACCCCTTCGAGAAACTCTTGTTTTCCTTGAAGAAGCTCTCTAGCTGTGGAAAGCGCATCTGGGGCTGCACGCCGCGAGCTTCAACGAGCACGAACTTGGCGGCAATGTCGAAATGTGCGAACCTCGTATCCTTTACGCCGACGGCATCTGAAAAGAAGGCATTCTTAGACACTCCCTTTATGAAGTCCCGCATGCCCCCGCCGATTGCATTTAAGCGTTCGGGAGTATTCAGAGGCGTGCCAAGTTGGAGACGCTGGAATAAATCTTCAAGTTCTTCGTCATCCGCATCTTGGATTTCTTCAATATCTAACTCGAAGTCATCGAGGTCGTCTTGCACTTGCGTAGGTAGGTCTTTGTAGTAGCTGCCTCCAACGCGACGTGCCGTTTCAGGCGCAAGCGCAAGAGCATCGTCGTAGAATTCCCAAAGAGCGGTTAGACGCTGCTGTCCGTCAACGCACTCAAAGGTGGAGTCGTCCACCTTGCGAAAATACAGCTTGGGAAGGTGCCAACCACGCAGGATTGTATCCATTAGTGCTTTCTTCTTGCTGTCAGGCCATACCTCCTGTCTCTGAAAATCCGGCATCTCAATCCTGTCACGACGCCTGTACAGCTTATCGACGGCTCGCGACCTAAGTTCCATTTTCATTGTGAAATCTCCAGCAGCGCCTATCTCAAACTACCATTAGATTTAGCACCCGCGATTTACTGCCAGTGTACTACTTGCCAGCCCCGATTCAGCGAGTGGGCAACGACTGGACGGCGACTACCCCAGTAATCCCCAAGTGACAAGCGATCTAAGTTTGGCGATTTCTGGGTTCCCGGGACGGTACATTGGCAACAGGAGAATCCGTTTGCTGCCCCAGAAAATTACATCCGAGTTTCAAGTTCAGCCAGCAGAGAACTTCGTGCGGACGCTGTCGGACGCCGAGTTGTTGGAAAAGTGCGTTCAGGGCTTCAGGAAGCTGCGTGAACTCATCCCCTACCTGCGGGAGGCGCGGAGGCGCTGGGCGCAGCCGGGGCGGCAGGTTCCTGTGCCCGGACGCCCGTGCTGGACGGAGTGGATCACCCAAATCCTCCATGTCACCCCCCGGCGCGTCCAGCAACTCCTAAGCGAGCCTAGCGAAATTTCTTCGCAAGGGCTGAAGGCACCGCCCAGATTGAGCAAAGGTGACTGGCGTGCTCTGTTCAAAGCTACCGAGAAGCAGATGGCAAAAGTGTTCGGCCCGCTCGAAAGCGGGGAACGCTTCGCCGACGCGGTTCAGGAATTCGCCCAAGCCGTCGCGGATCGGTTCGGCGAGCGGCACGGGCGGGTTCAGGTATCGGTCGCCGTTACGAGGCGACGCAAGAATAGCCGCCCGAAGCTGAAGCAACCCACGCCAGCGAAAACACAAGACAGTCGGGTAAACGGCGGTGCCACCCTCCTGCCAATCCTCTCCGCCAAACAACACTTCCCACAAGATTGCGGCGGCTGCGCAGACCTGCACCTTGGAATCGCCCGGCACATCCAGAGAACCCACGGCACCGACGAAGAGGTCGCCAAAGAGTGCGGCGTCAGCCTAGCAGTTGTGCGCCAAGCGAAAGTGCGCCACATGCTCGTTGAAGGATCATCGGGGAACGCTCGGCATGGGCACTAGCACCCGACCAGCACCGCTGCCCTTTCTCCGACATGACGACATCGCGTCATGCCGTGCAGACTTCGAGCACTATCGCCGCGAAGGCTTTCCGGTCTATTCCTTGAAAAGGGACGAGAAGCGGCAGGAGCTTCTCGATCTGCTCGTAGCCGACCACGCGACACTCATCGACAAGCAGGGACGGATCAAGCAAACAATGCACGGGTTGGCATTGGCTTGGCACTATCATCCCCTCGCATGGACTGTGAAGTGCGGAAACAGGAAAACCCCGGTCGAGTTGTTCCGCGATGACCGTTTGTTCATGCAGGCGATTGAGCGGCGGACGAAACTCGGCAACGCATTCAGCGAGAGCGGACTACGAAAGATATTGAGGAGCTTTTCCAGCACGCAAAGTGTCAGTAACTTTCGCCCGAGCGCAGCGGCGGCAATCTACCACCGATACATGCCTGAGATGGGCGGAATCACTTGGGACATGTCGGGAGGCTTCGGGGGTCGTTTGCTCGGTGCCCTCGCGTGCGACCGCGTTGACCGTTACATCGGCACCGATCCCAGCACCTTCGCCATCGACGGTCTTCGCGAGATGGCAGAGGAATTGGTGCCGATGGCTGAGCAGTTGGGGCGGCACACTCTGGAAGTCGAGCTTCACAAGGTTGGAAGCGAGGACTTCGTGCCGGAGCGCAATTCGCTCGATCTGGCGTTTACCTCACCTCCTTTCGGACCGGGGCACGAAAAGTATAGCGATGAGCCGAGTCAGAGTTACAAGAAGTTCCCGACTCAACGAGAATGGCTGCATGGATTCGTTGGCGCGACGTTGCGCAACTGCGCTCATGGTCTAAAGAGAAGTGGAGTCCTCGCGGTTAACATTGCCAGCGTGGCAGCGTATCCAAACCTAGCGTCGGTCTTCCTCAAATACGCGGAAGGCAATGGCTGGCGGCGGATCGAGACCTTGCATCTCCAGCTAAGCAAGATGGTCGGGCTGAAGCACATCGGAAAAAGCGCTTTCAAAAGCGAACCGATTGTCGTCTTCAAGAAAAAGTAGCCATGCGCCACGCGAGTCTCCGTGACCTCAATGCGATCTACAGACTCTTTCAAGCCCACCGGGATGTGTTCCCTCACATTCGGCAAGACGCGCTCAAGCGTCGCATCGAGGCGCACCAGTGCATCTGCCAAAACGACGTCGCAATCACATTTCAGAAATACCGCAAGAAAACTCGCGTCGGCGAGGTTGACATTCCCGCAGGCTCCGTCATGTTGCACCAAATTGTAAACGGCAGACAGTTCAGTGGGGATGGAGGTCGTGTGTTCGAGCAGTTCGTCGCGGAAATCGTGCAATCCAGCGGCGGCGATCTTTACCTTTCGGTCAGAAAAGCAAACACCGTGGCATGCCGATTCTATGAGAAGCACGGCATGAAGGTTGTGGGCACTGTGGCTTGGAAGAAAAGAACGATACCGGGGCTGGTCTATCGGTTGCGGAGCTAATGGAACGATCAGCGTGTGGGTCTCTGCCTCACAGCATGGACAGGATCATCTCTGGTAAACTGTTTTGAGCGTAACAATCGCAGGGTTTTTGTCTCCAAATGCTGCAATCTAAACGCGATGCGCACACTTCGTAGTGTCACTCCAACGCCGGAGCAGCTATCAATCCTCTCGCGCACCCGATTAGGTGTCGAGTTGATTCGCGGGGCTGCGGGGAGCGGGAAAACCACCACGGCACTCTTACGCCTCAAGTCTCTGATTGGTTTATTTCTGAATCGACGTCGCCGTGAAAATGACAACACCCCTGTCCGCGTGCTCATCCTGACGTACAACCGCACCCTTCGTGGCTACATCGACGCGCTTACAAGAGAGCAGGCTGCAAGCTTCCAAGGAGTCAATCTTCAAATCGAAACCTTCGGTAGATGGGCGAAGACTGCACTGGGCAATCCTCCTATCGTGAACGACGAACTCCGCGAGACGAAGACTTTGCTTCTCGGCGGAAATCTGAGTTTGCCATCTCGGTTCTTGTTGGACGAAGTGGATTATGTGCTCGGACGCTTTCTCCCGGCAGACCTTGACAAATACTTGACAGTGACGAGACATGGAAGAGGCCCCAGCCCCCGTATGGAAAAGGTTCGGCGGCAGGCCTTACTTGATGAGGTGATTAGACCTTACCAGATTTGGAAGCTCGACCGCAGACAATTCGACTGGAACGATCTGGCTGTAGAGCTAACAAAACACAAGTTGGCTGTTCCCTACGACATCATCATTGCGGATGAAACTCAAGACTTCTCAGCTAACCAAATTAGGGCGATGGTTAACCAACTTGCGTCCGTTCACAGTCTGACCCTCATTCTTGATTCCGCCCAACGAATCTACGCTCGTGGCTTTACGTGGCAGGAAGCTGGTGTCACTATCCGACCTGAGCACATCGGACACCTCAAGCACAATTACCGGAATACCGTCGAGATTGCAAAGGTCGCCGCGTCGCTGATCGAGGGCTTGCCACTCGATGACGATGGCACTTTGCCCGATTTCAACGCGTGCTCGTCGCACGGACCAGTCCCGATTGTGCTGCGAGGCAGGTTTGGACAGCAGATCGACTTCGTCATCAAATATCTAAAAAAGGATGTAGACCTCAGGCAAGAGTCAGTCGCGTTTTTGCACCCTCTGGGCGGGGGCTGGTTTGACGAGGCGCGACGTCATCTCCGCACGGCTGGGCTGCCGTTCGTAGAGATCACTCGAAAATCTGATTGGCCTCAGGGAAATGAAAATATCGGCTTAAGCACACTTCACTCGGCAAAAGGTCTGGAGTTTGATCATGTCGTCATCATTGGCTTGAATGCCGAGGTCACCGCTCACGGAAACGAATCCGATGATGATCTCCTTATTACGCTTCGCCGCCTACTCGCGATGGGAATCGGGCGTGCTCGAAAATCAGTGATACTCGGGTACAAGCTCGGCGAAGCGTCAAAGCTCATCGACTATCTAGCTGCGGGTACGTTCAAGGGTATCGACCTGTGACCGTTCGAGAGGTCATCAAGAGACGCGGCATTACTGAGGTCTTGCACTTCACTACTCATCGAGGTCTCCTCGGAAGCCTGCACTCAAGGTCGGTAAAGTCAAGAAAACGGCTGCCAGCGGAGGTTGATTTGAAATTCATTTACCAGCCAAACGCAATCTACCGCAAAGACCCGGCATGGCTCGATTATGTGAACTTATCCATCTCGCGCATCAATACGGTTTTCTTCGCTACTTCGTGCCGATGGCACCGAGCGGAAGACTTGTGGTGGTGCTTCATGTCCTTTGATCCTGAGATTCTGACGCATCCCGGGGTCTATTTTGCGACGACCAACAACATGTACACTGGCGTGGTGCAGGGCTGCGGTGCAGCAGGGTTGGAGAGCCTCTTTGCGCCTAAGGTTGTCCGTTACAATGGCAACATTGCAGTGAGAAGTGCGGAGCTTGCAGACAATTTGACGACGTGCGTGCAAGCAGAGGCGCTGTATCCGGGCGAACTTTCTGTGAAGTACCTCAAACGGGTGTACGTGGAAAGGAACGATGATCAGGATGAGGTGTATGCCCAAATGCACATGACCGGGGTGCTTGGCGCAGATGTTATTGTAGACGCAGCTAGATTTCGTGCTTAGGAATCCATGTCGAGTCCATCCAAAACGGCTATTGTGAATTCGGCGCTCTGGGCGGCTTATGGAGACGCACTCGGATTTATGACGGAGTTAGCTGACCGGAGCACGCTCAAGCGGCGGACGGGGCTATCCGAAGTGCGCCACCCCATCCCTTGGAAACGTGGCGTGGGCGGGAAATTTGGCGTCACGGTAGAGTTGCCAGCAGGCTGTTACTCCGACGATACGCAGTTGCGGCTTGCCACGTCGAGGGCGATCCGAGGGGATGGATATTTCGATGTCGAAGCTTTCGCAAAAATTGAATTGCCAGCATGGCCTGCTTACTCTCTCGGTGGCGGTGTCTCCACGAAAGCTGCCGCTTTCGGCTTGAGCCGCAGCGATGTGAACTGGTTTAGCAATTTCTATAGGACGAAGTTCTCTAACTATCTCGACGCGGGCGGGAACGGCGGCGCGATGCGCATCCACCCTCATATCTGGGTGGCTCGCTCAACACCGCAGGACGATCTCATGTTGCGGGATGTTGTTCGGAACGTCGTGTGTACACACGGAAATCCTCGCGCAATCGCTGGAGCTTGTTTTCACGCGTTCTGCATGATCTCAGCCTTGCGGTTGAGAGAAATCCCCGGTCCCGCTGCTTGGGATGACATAGTGCAGCGACTTTCAACGGTGTGTTCAGTGATACGCGAGGATCATGACCTAAGCACTTTTTGGCTGCCCGTGTGGGAGCAACGAACCAATAGCAAACTCGAAGAGGCATTTGGACAAGTACAACGCGAATGCAAGAACGACTTGATGATAATTTCCGACATCTTGAATAAGCATGAGCCGAATGCCTACCCGCTGCTCGTCAAATCATTGGGTGCGTTCGAGTCGGCAACGCGAGGTTCAGGTGTCAAAACCGCAATTCTCAGTGCAGTTCTAAGTTGGATGTTTCGCAGTGAGGCTATAAGTGCGGCAATCCTTGAGGCTGTCAATCTCCTCGGCTCCGATACCGACACGATTGCGACGATGACTGGGGCTATCATGGGCGCGGTTACTGATGTTGAGCCTGAAGGAGATTTGATGGACAGGCAGTACATCAAAGACGAGGCGATTCGGCTGTATGAGGTCGGAAAAGGGAAAGAGCAGCAGAGCTTCGCATACCCAGACTTAATGCACTGGCACCCTCCGAAGACGATGCTGGATGCGGTGGGCTACGCTGGCGAACGCTTTGCGGTGGCAGGGCTTGGCTATGCCAATCCAATCGGTGATAAATGGGAGAGTCGGGGAAAGGACAGTTCTGTCTGGCAATGGCTAAAACTATCGTTCGGGCAAACAGTTTTAGCTAAGCAGCGGAAGAATCTCCCTCGGCTCTCAGAAACGAGCCTGCCTCAAACCAAGGATGCGAAGGGTGGAAACCAGATGCCGAAACCAGAGAATTCGACAGCGCAGGTCGATTTGTTCGACCGCAACCGCAGCAGGCGTGACCAGCCCACATCTGCCCGTGGACTCGATGAACTCACGAACGAAGCAATTAAGTCAGGTTTCAACCCACAAATGATTGGTAACCACATCCTAGAATTGGCTGGGCGCGGGAACGGTATCGAACTGGCGCTCGCATACGTTGCGATTGTGGTAAAAGCAAAGAGCGCTCGAATTCAAGCGCAGGCAAAACGGGAAGAGTCTACTCATAGCTAATCGGGTATTGCAGCCCGGCTCTTGCTCGCTCTCGCCCTGCGGCTGCGACCCGTCTTGATCCGCCCGCGTTCATTTAATCTCCCTTCCAGCGTCACCGTAAGCTGTTGATGTCAAAGGGCAAATTTTGCCAATTTTGACAGCCCAAATTTCATCTGTTAGATGAAGGCGCTACCGCACGCTGCCCCACCGATATAAACTGGTTCATTCAGGAGTCAGCGTTGCTCGACGATTCTGCGTTACCGATGCACGGAAGATTGAACTGCTCACGGTGCTTTAAGCACGGCGAATCGTTCCAGCAGATAGGTCAATGGCGAATGAGGCGAGACCCCGGAGCTTGGGGTAGTGCCCGACCCAAGTATTTAGTGCTTGGGTTTTCAAAGGGTGCCACGCAGGCTGACATCTATGCTAACGGCGATTTTGATGCCGTGGCGTTCGGGGGCGAGCGCACCCGCCGAAACCTAACGAGCATCCTGCGAAAAGTTGGTTTGTTGAAGCCAGACGAGACTGTCGATGAAAAAATTAAGGCGGCTGAGAAGGATTTCCACTTCGCATCTCTTGTACGTTGCAGCCTATCACGGTACGACGAAGTGGCATCCGCAAAGCGTGGTAGTCCCGTCTACGCGACATCGGGTCGGCTCATCGCTAGGGCTTTCTCGGAAGTTCGCCAAATCATTGACGAATGCGCGGATGCATTCTTAACCAGTTTTCCTGACTCTTTGAAGGTCGTGCTCGTGCTAGGTGTTACGGATTCGTACATCAAGAGCATCCGCGAGAAGATGCGAAACCTTCATCCTGTCGGTTTTAAGAACATAAGTTCCGTTGCCTACGAGAATAACCGCCTGTTGTGGGTTCACCTGACGCATCCGTCCATGGCAAACGTAACCCTGAATGCGTGGCTGACGAGTGGCACTGATGAGACATCAGGTCACAAGCGGGAACTTGCCTCTCAGATACTTCGTGCCCGAGGGATGTGCCGTGCTGAGTGCTAGTTCCCTAATCCTGACGACGGTCACCTACTTTAGCTTTGTAACCAATTTCCCAAGATAAAGCGGCGCGGAAGGCGGCACACGCCCCCCGCCCGGTATCGAAACGGGACCGAGAATTTGGTTCTCTTCGATTCGAGCCGAAGCTAGTTCGGGAAATGCGCGGACAAAGTTCTTCCAATCGGTGGCGTTCTGATTGAGCTTGTCCCGGTTCAGACTTGCGGAATGAAACTCATGAATCAAGAAGAGTCCCACTTCCGCACCGTTCTCCTTTGCCTCGATCAGCGTGGCGGCTGCCGCGTGCAATAGCTGATACCGAAGTTTTCGAATCACTTCGTCTGGCTGTCGTCCGAACAATGCCAGCGATAGCTGCCGAATCCGTGCAGGCACTTTCGACCGAGAAGGCTGCCCGTCCGGGCTGGGGGCAGCCCTTTGGTCGTAGTATTCCCCTATCAGATCGCTGAACGGCTCGTCCGCCTTGGCTTCAACGCTAATGACCATGCGTTTTGCGCCCACATTGCAAAGCACGTGTCAAGGGCGGAGTGAAACTAGACCACTGGGGCGGAGGAAAACTAGACCAGATGAGTGTGTGGAAGATGGGGATTGGCAGGGAGGGTGGCGTCTGAAGCGGAGGCCTGCGGTCCGGTGTGCGGACC
>Ga0326727_10000898_pt1 | contig 116218 bp, 87 predicted proteins | sample MB2enrmetagenome_FD_207643 | JGI IMG/M metagenome (GOLD analysis project Ga0326727, IMG submission 207643) | Lab enriched peat soil microbial communities from McLean, Ithaca, NY, United States - MB29MY | ecosystem: Environmental > Terrestrial > Soil > Wetlands > Peat | place: USA: New York... | reverse complement strand
CAACCGGTCCCGCTCTTTCCCACTCAACATCAGCATCTCCTGTTTTTCCATCCGTTAAGTTTGACGGAGTTCAACAGGACATTTCTACTTTGCTGAAATAGGACATTCTCATTTTGCCGCGACATCTCTCAATATCCATCTTGACCGCGGGGCCGGACTTGGCCATACTTGCCCACGATGTCGAGACGACCTGCTGAATATCCTGAGAGATGATTTCGAGTTGGGGCAGCGGCCAATGTAGGGCCGAGCGGCGCTCGGCCTGGGCCAAATGCCGTTCGGCGCTGCCATGAAATACGACCCACGGGTTCACCACCGCCGTTCCATCCGATTGCGCGGCTATGACTACACGCTGCCGGGCGCGTACTTTGTGACGCTCTGCGCGTTCAGAAAACAATGTATCTTTGGTCAGGTCGTTGATGACCAGATGCAGGAAAATCAGTGCGGCAAAATTGTACGGCAACAGTGGCTCGAATCCGCCCAAACCCGACGGGAACTTGAACTGGACGCATTCACCGTCATGCCCAATCACCTTCACGGCATCTTGTGGATCGTAGGGCCGAACGGCGTTCGGCCGGGCTTGAATGCCCCTCGGCCCGGGCCGAGCGGCCCAAGCGTTGAGCCGGGTGCTATTCGGCCTATAGAAAGGGGCCGAGGGCCGTTCGGAACTACAAACCGCATCCCGGCCATGCGCCCGCATTCCTTGGCGTCTTGGGCCTCGGGATTCAAATCTGCCGTTACTAGCGGGATCCGGAAGCAATGGAAAAAACCGCACGCCATCGTGTGGCAAGAAGATTATTTCGAACATGTGATTCGCGACGAAGATGAGTTGTACAGAATCCGCGATTATATTCTCTCGAACCCAGCGCGCTGGAAATTGGATCGCGAGAATCCGGAAGCAGGCCCCGAGGCTGAAGATGATTGGCCGTGGACCCCCGGCGACGCGCCGTAGGGCCGAGCGCCGCTCGGCCCTACGATTGCCCCATTCCGTGGTGACCTACGGGAAGACTGCAAGCATGGCGCGACGGTCGGCATCCTGTTAGAACAGCAACTCGATGGAGAACTGAAGCTCGCGAGCGGGAAGTTGGTTAGTGATGCCGGAGAGGGGCTGGCCGAAGCCCACGCCGGGGCCGGTTCCGTTGCCATAGGTAGCGCTATAGCCGACGAAATTGGCGTGATTGAAAACGTTGAAGGCTTCCGCGCGCAGGTTTAGCTTCAGGTTCTCCTTGCCCAAACCGAACGCCCGCTCGAGGAAAGGCGAGATGTCGTAGATGGGCCGGCCGCGCCCGGCGTTGCGCGCGATGACCGCGCCATTGATTAGCGGGCGGTCTGTCTCGGCGCCGTTGTCACCTCCGTTGGTGGTGCCGGTCACGATGTTAAAGGGCAATCCTGAAGCCATGGTGCCCACACCGCCCAGCCGGATGGAGAAAGGCGCGCTGTAAGTGCCGCTCAGCACGAAGCGGTGCCTTTGATCGAATATGGCGTCGCCCACCTCGGCCGCGCCGGTCATTCGAGGATCATTCGGATTCTGGCCTGGAATATCCGGATCGACGTTGTCGATGGCGTGTGACCATGTGTAGCTGGCTAGCATGGACACGCCGTGCCGGAAGCGTCGGCTGAGGCTTATGTCCAGGGCATTATAATGCGCAAACCCATCGTTGACGTCGCTCTGGATGACACTGTAGGGAGGCTGCGGGTGAGTAGCTTGGTTCGGATTGCAGGCTGTTCCCGCCTGGGCGTACCAATAGACCCAGTATGGCCGCGTGCAGTTTGCCGCCTGCGCGCTGCGGGATTGGCCCTGCGCGGCGCGCAGGAATGAGGTTGGCGGATCGACATCCAACGGCCGGTTGATCCTGAGCGTGTGCGATCCGACATAATCCACATCCAACACCCAGCCCGGTTTAACTTCGCGCTCGACGCCGATCGTCCACTGCCCGGTGTAAGGGCTCAAGAGCGCATTCTGATATCCAATTAGCGTCGAGGGGGGGAAGAATTGGCTGAGATAAGTGCTCTCGCCGGGCCGCACGTAGAGACTGCGCACCGGAGCTACTGCTCCGGGCGGGAACGCCGGGAGCGGCGCTGCCGAAACGCTGGAAGGAAATCCGACTTGTCCCGCGCCGGCCGTATAGTTGAAGACGCCCGTGGGGCCCGAGAGCGCGTAATTCGCGGCGTTGTTATCCACGATCTGGGAGTAGTAAATGCCGAAGCCGCCACGAATCACGGTCTTGCCGTCGCCCTTCACGTTGTATGCGAAGCCGAAGCGCGGAGCAAAACCTCTATCGAAATCCGTAAAGGTCTGCCGCTCGTAGCGCAGGCCGAGATTTACGGTCAGGTCGCGCAGGAGCTTGTAGTCATCCTGGACAAACAGCGACCAGAGCGTGTCGTCCACCGTATACTGCGCATTGCCGTAGCTCTGAGTATAGGTTTTGACGTTATTGATGTTATTCAGGTAAGAGGGACTCTCGCACACGGTCAGGGCTTCGGTGCAGGTGTTGTAAGTGAACTGGCCCAGGAAAATCGGGCCGCCAAACTCTTTGCTGTTTCCGCCGTTATGAGCTTGGATCACATCGCCCCCAAAAGTGATCGTATGGCGCGAGCGCGTGGCGGAAACCACATCATTCGCCTCGTACTGATGATTGAGCAACAGCGCGGATTGAGAAGTGCCGGAGGTGAACGTGCCACCGGTGGAAATGGGAACTACGAACTGGGTGCCGTAAATCACCGGATCGAACTCCGTGATGGGGGAAGCGAGTTGAAACTGCAGGCGAAGGTTGTTGAGCAGGGTGGGGCTTAAGACAGCGGTTTCACCCCCTGCCGCGTCATAAGTGCGCTTGCGGAAGATGCGGTCGACGCTGGGCAAGGTATTGCCGCCGACCGTGCCGTTGGGGTTGGTGTCGTAAAACCTGTCGAGGTTTGTGCGGAAAAACAGATTGTGGCGCTCGCTCAACTCATGGTCCAGGCGGAAGAGGGCGAGCCAGTCTCGATAGTGGCCAATGAAATTTCCCGGCTCGAGGGGCGAGGTGACGGGCGAAGTCCTATTCTGCCAGCTATATTCGCTCTGCGCGAGGAATTGGGTGCGGCCGCCCCTGCCGAGGGGCCCGGAAATGCTCGCCACGCCCTGGGCCAGCGTATCGCTCGTAAGCTGATTGCCGCTCGTCGCTGTGGCCGAGGTGAATCCTGAGAGACTCGCCTCCGTGCCCGCAGGCCGCCCCAAGGCCAGCGCGCTGCCGTGGAATTCATTTCCCCCGCTTCGAGTTACGATGTTGATTACGCTTCCGGCGGTGAAGCCATATTGGGCCGAAAAGGCGTTGGTAAGCACGTCCATTTCCTGCACCGTATCGACACCGAAATTCGTGAAGATCGTTTGGCGGCCCCAGGCATCAACCGCGCTCGCGCCGTCCACTTCGAACCAGGCTTGGCGCCGCCCCGTGCCGTTCGTAGTGAACAGATCCTGGTTCATGAACACGTCACCCTGGTTAATGGCCGGACGGTTGGCTGAACTCAGCAGGGGCAGATAAGTGATCCGGTGGTTGAGCAAGGGCGTCGCCTCGATTTGGGGCGCGCTCAGGGTGGCGCCCAACTGAGGTTCGTCCGCGCGTACTCCGCCAGCGTCGCCAACTACGGTCATTTTGGTCTGGCCGCCTGAGATGGCGAGTTCCAGGTCCACCTCGGCTGTGGTTCCCGCAGCCAAAGTGATATCGCTGAGCGTCCGCTCCGCGAAGCCCTCCTTCTGCGCGGTCAGACGATACGTGCCCGCAATGGGTAGACCGCCAAGAGAGAACCCGCCGGACGCATCCGTCTGCGTGCTGCGTTCGAGCCCGGTAACCAAATTGGTCGCGGTCACCCGCACGCCGGGAATCGCAGCGTGGCTCCGGTCCGTGATGCGCCCGTTGAGGGTGGCCGTGTCCGGTGTTTGCCCACGCAGAAGTGGAGCGGTCAAAAGAAGAACGATATAGACCGCCCTCGCGACTCGAAACATCTTTCCTCCGCCTGGTGCAGGCAAACTGTTTGATGGGGCGGCGTGGAACGCCGGCGAGTGCCTATCTGCCTCAACCTGGTTAGATTTGATAAGATCGAAATGTCTTCCCTGGTGAATTTCCACCCTGCTTTGATACATTCTTTTATCGCACAAACTGCGTCCGGTTACAAGTTTGCAGGCCAACTGAAGGGCGGGTAACCCCGGCGTAAAAGGCAGAAGCAGCAGGAATGGTGCCATTGGCTCCCGAAAGTTCTTTGTAAGTACTTGACCTCCTGAGCTTTCTTGACATCTTTGCGCGGCAAGGTATAATTAGAGGTTTCGTCCCATGGAGGTTGCGGTGCGGATTACTGTCGAGGAGTTGGAACTTCACCCGATAGTAGTTTCCAGGACCTACCCCCCTGGGGCACTCGATTACCATGGAGCTGAATTCCGCCAAGCCGCCCCCCTCCGCGTGGACGCGGTAGCCGAATTATCGGGGTCCGAAATCCACATTCGGGGACACTTGAGAACGAGCTTGGAGGCTTGCTGCGACCGCTGCCTGGGTTCTGTGGATATTCCGGTCGAGCGGGATTTCGACCTGTTTTATCGGCCAGTTTCGACCATTGCCCGCGCCGAGGAAGTGGAACTTCCCGAGGACGAGTTGGAGGTCGGGTTCTTTTCAGGAGACGGAATCGAGCTGGCGGACGTGGTGACAGAGCAAGTGATTCTGTCTGTGCCCATGAAGGTTATCTGTCAGACGGATTGCCGCGGTCTTTGCCCTGCTTGTGGGGCCAATTTGAACTTCGAGAAATGCGCTTGTCTCCCCACCCCGGAGAACTCTCCCTTCTCTATCCTCAAGAAAGGCTAGGCGGGTGGCGACTGCGGGATTGTAGGGCCTGGGTTTGCCCCGGCCTGCAGGGGTGTATATTGGAGTAAGGCCGGGGAAAGCCCCGACCCTACAAAACGCATCGGAAAGCTGTCAGGTGTTTTTTCTTTTTTCCGTTAAACGACATTTCTGAAGAGAGCTGAGACTTTATGCCAAATCCCAAACGGCGACATTCGAAGGCGCGGCGGGACCGCCGGCGAGCTCATGACTTCCTGGGTGCGCAGTCGCTGGCGGAGTGTCCCCACTGCCACGAGAAGAAAATGCCTCACCAAGCCTGCCCCTACTGCGGTTATTATCGTGGCAGGGAAGTGATGCTGGTGAAAGAATCTGCGTAACAGGATGCGGAGAAGGGTTGTCATTCCGAGCAAAGCGAGGAATCTCGCTCTGCTCTGTAGAGGAACGAACGAGGGCAAGATTCCTCGCTCCGCTCGGAATGACAGGATGGGTCGGAATGGCGGGCTAGAATAGGTTTTCAGCCTCCTACTGAGTTTCATGCGACGCATCGCTATTGACGCCATGGGAACAGACTCCGCGCCCGGGCCGGAGGTCGAAGGGGCGGTCCAGGCTGCGCGGGAGAGACTCGCGGAGGTCCTGCTGGTCGGCCCGCAGGAGGTGCTGAAGCGTGAATTGGCCCGCCGGGATGCCCGCGGCCTTCCCGTCGAGTTGGTTCATGCCAGCGAGGCCGTCACCATGGAGGATGCCGCCGCCAAGGCCTTCCGTCGCAAACGAGACTCGTCCATCCGAGTGGCAGCCCGCTTGGTCCGCGAGCATAAGGCGGACGGATTGATTAGCGCTGGCAATACTGGCGCGGTGATGACAACTGCCAAAATCGTGCTGGGGACACTCGCTGGCGTGGATCGGCCGGCCTTGGCTGCCGTCTTCCCCACTTCGGAGGGAAGGGCTGCGGTGTTGCTGGACGTAGGCGCGAACGTAGACTGCAAGCCTCAACACTTGCAGCAATTCGCGGTGATGGGAGAAGTCTACTACCGCGTGATCTTTGGTGTGGAGAGGCCGCGCATTGGATTGCTCTCGATTGGCGAAGAAGAACACAAAGGAAACGACTTGACCCGCGAAGCTTTCGGACTGCTCAAGCAGCTTCCCTTCAACTTTGTGGGCAACGTGGAAGGCAGGGACCTTTACAATGGGCGCGTGGAAGTTATCGTCTGCGACGGCTTCATTGGCAACGTCGCGTTGAAGATCAGCGAGGGCTTGGTGGAAACGGTTTCGAGCCTCTTGAAAGAGGCGCTTTCGAGTACCGTGCCCGCCAAGGTAGGTTACGTCCTGTCCCGCCGCGCCTTCCAGAAGTTCAAGAAGCGGGTGGACTATTCAGAGTATGGCGGCGCCCCCCTGCTGGGGGTCCGGGGCGTGTGCATCATTTGCCATGGTGGGTCGAACGCCAACGCCATCAAGAACGCCATTCGCGTCGCGGCGGAGTTTGCGGAGGGACGGGTGAACGAAAAGATTGAAGGACACTTGGCCGCCACCGCAATAGGAAGGTCTAAATCGGCTAGGCTGCCGCTGTAGGCGCGGATTACGCCCCTACGAAGACTTGGGAGTTTCTATGGAACTAGCTGCTGGGATATTGGGGACCGGTTCTGCGCTGCCGGAAAAAGTGCTCACCAATTTCGATCTCGAGAAAATGGTGGAGACCTCGGACCGGTGGATTACGGAGCGAACCGGCATCAAGGAACGGCACGTGGCCGGTCCCCAGGATACCACCTCGACCCTTTCCGTAAAGGCATCAAGAAAGGCCCTGGAGATGGCGGGAATAAACGCACGGGACTTGGACCTGATCATTTGCTCGACCATCTCTCCCGATATGCCCCTTCCCTCCACGGCGGCCTTGATCCAGCGCGACCTCGGCGCTCGGGCGTGCTGCGCCTTCGATCTCGCGGCGGCTTGCTCAGGCTTCCTGTTTGGCATCACCGTGGCCGATCAATTCATCCGTAACGGCAGGTGCAAGCATGTTCTGGTAATCGGTGCTGAGTTGCTTTCGCGCTACGTAGACTACAAAGATCGCGCGACCTGCGTGCTTTTCGGCGATGGGATGGCGGCAGCCGTAATGGGGCCGGTCACCCCTCCCTCCGGCATTCTGGCTTCCGACTTGCACACAGAAGGCCTGTACGCGGACCACTTGTACATTCCCGCCGGGGGTACTGCCTTTCCAGCTTCGCACGAGACCATAGCGAGGGGCGACCATTACATTAAGATGCGAGGCAACGAGCTATTCAAGGTGGCGGTCCGCAACATGGAAGAGGTGTCCCGGCGGGTGCTGGAAAAGGCACAGGTCGGCGCCAGCCAGATCGACCTCTTTATTCCACACCAGGCTAACCAACGCATAACCGAAGCCGTCCGGGAGCGCCTGGGGGTTGCCCCGGAAAAGGTTTACACGAATATCGACCGCATCGGCAACACTTCCTCAGCTTCTATCCCGATTTGTATTGACGAGTGTGCGCGCGCTGGGCGGCTTAAGCGCGGCGACATGATTCTGATGGCTGCCTTCGGAGCCGGTGTCACTTGGGGTGCTGTCCTGATGCGGTGGTAAGCAAGCAGAAGTCAGGAGTCAGAATCAAGAAGCAAGAAGGGAAGTCACCGTGATGATTCCCCTCCTTGATAAGCAGGGGCCACGGGCGGTTGCTTGAATCAATTAATCAGGGGAGAGTCGGGTTTATTCTGGCTTCTGACCCCTTTGTGGCATGGTGCGGAAAATCGCATTTCTCTTCCCGGGTCAGGGTTCTCAGTATCCCGGCATGGGCCGCGAGTTGGCGGAAGAGTTTCCTCGCGCACGAGGGGCTTTCGAGGCGGCCGACCGAGCGCTGGGTTTTGCCCTTTCCAAGCTTTGCTTCGAAGGATCAGAAGAGGATTTGCAGCTAACCGCAAACGCCCAGCCCGCAATTCTGGCCATGTCCGTGGCGGCAGCGGAGGTTTTACGCGAGAGAGGCATCCACGCGGATTTTGTGGCGGGTCACAGCCTGGGAGAATATTCTGCCCTGGTGGCTGCCGGCAGTCTCGAGATCGAGGAGGCAGTTCGTTTGGTGCGCAAGCGTGGCCAGTACATGCAAGAGGCGGTGCCGGTTGGCCAGGGAGCTATGGCGGCGCTGCTGGGGATGGAGGCCACGGCCGTTGAAGAAGTCTGCCGGGAGGCCGCGCAGGGGGAGGTGGTTTCTCCCGCCAATTTTAATTCCCCGGGGCAAGTGGTAATTTCCGGCCATAGGGGGGCTGTGGAGCGGGCCGTTGCAATGGCCCGGGGGCGAGGAGCCAAGCGCGCCATCATGTTGAACGTCAGCGCGCCGTTTCATTGCGCGCTGATGAAGCCTGCTCAGGAGCGGCTGGAGAAGGAGCTTGAACGCGTGCAAATCTCTGCTCCGCAGGTTCCTCTTGCCAACAATGTGGACGCGGAGCTGGTCCGGTCGGCGGCTGGAGTTCGTGAGGGGCTGAAACGCCAAGTTACTGCGCCTGTCCGGTGGGACCAAGCGATGCGGGTTTTGCGCGGCGAGAAGGTGGAGTTATTTATCGAGGTGGGGCCCGGAAAAGTTCTCTCGGGATTACTCCGGCAAATCGATCCTCAAGCAGAGTGCCTGCGAGTTGAGGATTTGGCTACATTGAACGGAGTGCTGGCGCGGCTGGGGGCGTAGGGGCGGCCCTTGTGGCCGTCCCGCTGCAGCGGGAGCAACCCCAAGGGTTGACCCTACAGGCCTGGGGGGAGAAATTATGTTTGGCCTGGAAGGAAAAGTGGCGATAGTGACAGGAAGCGCGCAGGGCATTGGAAGGGCTATAGCCCTCAACCTCGCGGAAGGCGGAGCCAGTATTGCCCTGACGGACATGCGCGCCTCCCAGCTCGACGACGTTGTCAAAGAGATCGAGGCGCATGGCGGGAAGGCGATTCGATTCTGCGTGGACGTGACTGACCGCGAAGCCGTGCAGAAGATGGCGGAGCAGACCGTAGAAAACTGGGGAAAGGTTGATATCCTGGTGAACAATGCCGGCATCACCCGAGACAACCTGGTCCTGCGCATGAAGATCGAAGAGTGGCAAGCCGTCTTGAAGACCAACTTGGACGGCGCCTTTTACTGTATCCAAGCGGTTTTGCCCACCATGGTCCGCCAGCGTTACGGGCGCATTGTGAGCATTGCTTCGGTTGTGGCTCAGGTCGGTAACGTCGGCCAAGCCAACTACATCTCCTCCAAGGCAGGAATCATCGGCTTGACGAAAGCGGTTGCCGCGGAGGTGGCGCGCCGGAATATCACGGTCAATGCCGTGGCTCCGGGCTTTATTGCCACGGCCATGACGGAGAAACTGCCTGCCGAGGTCAAGGAGAAGATGTTGAGCATCATTCCCATGGGCCGCATGGGTACGGACGCAGAGATAGCCGCCGGAGTGCGGTTTTTGGTTTCGGAGGAAGCTCGCTATATTACCGGACATGTGCTTAATATAAACGGCGGGATGTTTATGGCCTGACGTGTTAGAATGACCGCCCGCAAGTAATCGGAGGAGGAGAGAGCGATGGCATCGCCCGAAGAGAAGGTAAAGCAAATCATCGTGGAACAACTTGGTGTGGATGAATCTGAGGTTACCCCCACGGCGCATTTCGTGGATGACTTGGGGGCGGATTCGCTCGACATCGTGGAATTGGTGATGGCTTTTGAAGAGGCGTTCGAGATCGAGATTCCGGATGAGGACGCCGAGAAGATGCAAACGGTGAAAGACGCCGTGGAGTACGTACACGCCCACGTTAAGCCGTCGAAGAACTGACCCATTACCACCCCTCAATGCTCTGCTCACGGAGGAGGGGACTAGGGGGTGGCGCCCGTACAAGGAGCGAAGCTTGACGCGTCGAGTTGTCGTTACAGGCGTAGGATTGGTGAGCGCGGTGGGAGTCGGCACGGAGGAAACGTGGCGAAACCTTCTGGCCGGCCGGAGCGGGGTTGCGCCCATCACCCATTTTGACACGACGGGCTTTACCGCGACGATTGCGGCGGAGGTCAAGGGCTTCGATCCCTACCAGTACATCGAGAAGAAGGATGTGAAAAAGATGGGCCTGTTCATTCAGTTCGCCCAGGCGGCATCCCAGTTCGCCATGGAGCAGGCCCAGCTCAAGATCACTGCCGAACTCGCGGACCGCACGGGTGTGTATATTGGGTCAGGCATCGGCGGATTCGACGTGATCGAGCGAGAACACACGGCGTTGATGCAAGGTGGCCCTCGAAAGATTTCTCCTTTCTTCATTCCCGCGGCCATCGTGAACCTCGCTTCCGGATTTGTATCGATCCGGTGGGGAGCGAAGGGCCCCAATTCCGCCACCTGCACAGCGTGCTCATCCAGTACTCACGCGGTGGGAGACTCCTTCAAGTTGATTCAGCGCTGTGCCGCGGACGTGATGATCTGTGGAGGCGCGGAGGCGGCTATCACGCCGATGGGTGTGGGCGGGTTTGCCTCCATGCGGGCCCTCTCGACCCGCAACCACGAGCCGGCGAAGGCCAGCCGTCCCTTCGACCGCGACCGCGACGGGTTCGTGATCGGCGAAGGTGCGGGGATCGTCGTACTAGAAGAGATGGGCTTGGCTTTGAAGCGGGGCGCGCCGATTTTGGCGGAGGTGGTGGGGTATGGTATGTCCGGGGATGCTTTCCACATCACGGCGCCGGCGGAAGATGCCGATGGGGCAGTGCGTGTGATGCAGAGCACGCTGGCGGACGCCAGCATTTCGCCGGAACAAGTGCAGTACATCAACGCGCACGGAACGTCCACACCGTACAACGACCGGCTGGAAACCTTGGCCATCAAGAAAGTGTTCGGGGAGCACGCCGCCAAACTTGCTGTTAGCTCGACCAAGTCGATGACCGGGCACTTGCTGGGTGGCGCAGGAGGACTCGAGGCCGGTATCACCGTACTCGCCTTGCGCGATCAAATCCTGCCCCCCACTATCAATCTCGAGAACCCCGATCCGGATTGCGATTTGGATTACGTCCCTAATCAATCTCGCAAGGCGGCTATCGAGTTCGCCCTATCGAACTCCTTCGGATTTGGCGGGACGAATGCTGCGTTGCTCTTCAAGCGTTATCAAGGTTAGGCTGCGCCAGGACGACCACAACGGCTGCTCCTTCAGGAGTGGTGAGACAATCCGCGCCGGGAAGGAAAAATTTCACGCAAGGCCGCAAATCACGCGAAGGTCGCAAAGAATGCAGTGGCTGTAGGGGCGGTTCTTGAACCGCCACCACCACGTCCCTTCTCCAGGGGGTACGTCGCCGTGAAAATAGTTGTTTGCATCAAGCAGGTCCCTGCACGTGACTCCATTCTCCGCCTGAACCCGACTGCAACCTGGATTCAGGAATCCGACCTCGGCTTTGAAATCAACGAGCCGGACATCTACGCGCTGGAGGAAGGGCTGCGCCTGAAAGAGAAACAAGGTGGGGAGGTGGTGATTTGTTGCCTGGGCCCGGCGCGCGCGCAGCAGGCCATCAAAGAAGCCCTGGCCAAGGGAGCTGACCGTGCGCTGCATCTGGATGACGCGGCTTTTGAAGGCCTCGATGCCTATGGCGTCGGACTTGCCATTTCAAGGGCCATAGAGAAGGAACAGCCGGACCTCGTTTTGACCGGCTTACAGTCGGACGATTTGGGTTTCGCGCAAACCGGAGTCATCCTCGCGGAGTTGCTGAGTCTGCCTCACTCCACGATCATAATGGAAATCCAAGTGAACGGTGCGGCGCTCAAGTTAAAGCGGGAGCTCGAAGGCGGCTGGTTTCAGTGGATTGAAATGCCTCTCCCTGCCCTATTGACCATCCAGTCGGGCATTAATAAGCCGCGCTATGCCACACTCAAAGGAATCATGGCGGCAAAGACGAAACCTATCCGCAAGTTGACTGCGGCTGACTTGGGTCTGAGCCCGGGGGATCTTGCCCCGCGACAGTGGATTTTGAAAGTGTATGCGCCGGCCAAAACGGCTCAAACACAATACTTGCGAGGGAGCCCGAAGGAAATCTCCGCAAGCTTGGTTGATAAACTCAGGAATGAGGCAAGGGTGATTTAAACGTCAAGGAGGCTTGCCATGTTTGTTCATATCTGGAGAATGCGCGCGCGAAGAAAAAAGGCTAAAGGTTACGAATACTTCGGGCGGCAAGTAACGCTGGCGGCACTTCAGAAAATCGTCGGTTGCCAGCAAGCTTACTTTATTAAGGTCTTCGAGGCCCGCAAGCCGGAATATCTCTGGGTAGTCTTCTGGCGGGACCAGAAAGCTCTCGAGGCCGCTCGAAATAATCCTGTCTGGCGGGAACAGAAAAGGAAGTTTGAAGCGGGCAAGTTCAGCAAGACCATACCACTCCAGTTGGTATGTGAGTGCTTGGCGTCATTCGGCGAGACGCCGGCCCAAGTGCCCAAGAAGAGCGCCAAGCGTACCCGCTAGGAGGACTGTCGTCGCCCTGCCAAACATTCACCGCTGTCATTCCGAGCGGAGCGAGGAATCTCGCTCTGCGCTTGCGGATTGCGGAAGAAAGAAACACGGCAGAATCCCTCGCTCCGCTCGGAATGACACTATGGCAGGAAGTCTGCGGAGTTGGTAGCGCGGACCCCGGCCGCCCCCCAGGAGGCTTTGGGTCGAAGGGCGGGTTTGGGGGCCCCGGCTCTTCTCGATTGCCGATTTCCGGTTGTCGATGCTCGAGCCTAATAGGAAACGAACATGAGTGAAGCGATTTTGGTTTTCGCGGAGCATCAAGAGGGCAAGTTAAGCCGACCCACCTGGGAAGCCATGGCCGCAGGGCAGCAACTTGCTCAGCAGCTTGGGGGGACGGTTTCTGCGGTGCTCTTGGGCCACCAAGTTGCGCCCCTGGCCTCAGAACTTGCCGCCCTCGACCTTCAAGAGGTCCTGTGCGTCGATTCACCTCTACTCGCCGATTACACTCCAGACGGCTACACGGCTGCACTGCGAGAAGTCGTCCAGCGACAGAAGCCACGTCTGGTAGTTTTCAGCCACACCTATCAGGTCCGGGACTTTGCGCCTAAGCTGGCCACCTCCCTCCAGCAGGCCTTGGTGAGTGACTGCCTGGGCTACCGATGCGAAGGCGAGCGGCTGATCTTCTTGCGGCAGATATTCCAAGGGAAGTTTGTTGCCGATGTGGAGTTTGCCGGGCAGCCGCCACACTTCGTCACCTTCCAAGCCGCAACCTTCCGAGAGGACTCCGTGCGACGCGGGACTGCTTCCGCCAGAATCACCTCGGTTCCAACCGCCCTTTCAGCGGACCGAATCCGGACGAAGCCGGGCGAGCGTTTCCGGGAAGCCAAGCAAGCAGTGGATCTGACGCAGTCGGAAATCATCGTCGCGGTGGGCCGTGGCATCAAGGCCCCTGAAAACCTCGAACTGGCCAAAAGGCTGGCGGAAGCGCTGGGGGCCGAAATCGGCGCCTCCCGCCCCATCTGCGATAGCGGATGGCTGCCGATGGACCGCCAGGTCGGAAGTTCGGGACAAACCGTAGCCCCCAAGCTCTATATTGCCCTGGGAATCTCCGGCGCCATCCAGCACATGGTGGGAATGAAAGGCTCGCGCACGGTAGTGGCCATCAACAAGGACAAAGAAGCGCCAATCTTTGAGGCGGCGACTTATGGCATTGTGGGAGACCTTTTCGAAATCGTCCCGCCACTCACGGAAGAGGTCAAGAAGCTTAAGACGGGCTGAAAGAACTCAGAAGTCAGGAGTCAGAATAACGAACGGCGAGGGCGCGCTTCGTAGTCACGCCTTGAGGAGACAGGAAGTGGCCTCCTGAGGAGAGGAAAACTGGCGTCCTGCCGATTCTGACTCCTGACTCCTGCTTTTCACTGCACTTTCGGCACCCAAGTGAACGACCCCCAGCCTGTCTTTCGCACCTCGCAGGAGCCGCAGTCAAAACCCCTGAGAATCTCTCCCGCTCCGGTGATCCGTTCGGAGGAAATGGAGTCCACCTCAAAGCGAAGGATCATGGGACACATTTTCGTCTTTCCGTCAGGCAGGGGACAGGGGAGAAGAATGCGTGATGTGCCGATCCAGCGTGACCCGCTGCGGCGGCACTCACTGCGAATGTACGCGCCTTGTTTGGCAGCCTGGGGCGGGATGTTTAGCCACTCGGCAGTCAGGCGATCGCCCCCGATCTTTACGCGGTACTCTTTGCCACTCGACTGCGACTTCCAGACCCGGGGGAATGCGCTGGCTTTGGCGGCAGAATTCGCGCCCGCAGGCTTCGGGGCACTTTGGCTTTCGGAAGAGAGCTGCAACAGAGTAGCAAGTATTGCCCAGGCTATAACGATGGTCCACCAAAACGGTTTTACCTTCAAAAGAGCCTCCTCACTTTCCTAAGCACTCTCGAGCCTAAACGCGGAGATCACGGGTGACCTCAGTGACGCCGTGTTGGATCCTTTCGGGCACGGAGGCCACGGAGAAAAAGGGATTCTTTCTGAACCGTGGCAGACTGTCAAGGGTTGGTTCGCGGGAAAGGCCGTGATCTTGATCGGCCCGTGCGCCTCTCGAATCCCGATTTCTTGCCCTCGAAATCGTCAATCGACCATCGTCATTCGGCAATCCTATCACTGTCCGATGTCGGGACGGGCCATCCCAAAACCGGACACTTCGGCAAAGGCCTCTAACTGCCCTCACCCCCAACCCCCTGAAAACAATTGCCTTGGTCCACAACCAGGTTGGCACCTGTCGTGCCCTAAGGGGATGTGCGGAGCAACGCGAGATTCCTCTCCCGCGACTGCGGGATCGGAATAACAGTTTCATGGTTTCTTCATGGCGCTGGCGGCATGAGCGATTACCAGAAAGAGACCCCCTCACATGGCCCGCCTCCCCGATTCCCGGAGTCCGAGGGTCCGATTCGAATGGGACCGGAAATCGGACCCCCCTTAGGGGGCGAGGGCTGAAGCACGAGCGGGGCGGCCACAAGGGCCGCCCCTACGCAACATGAAACGGAGAGGTGAGTATGGTAACAGGAATGAGGTTTTGGCGAACATTAGCGACAGTACTTTTCCTGGTTCCTGGCTTGGTCCAGCCTGCGGCTGGTCAACGCGGCCAGAAGGATCCGGGGCCGGAGGAGGCGACCCGCTTCGACTACTCGAGGAACCACGCCTTCCCCCAGCTTTTTTCACCTTACGTCACGCCTTTTGTCCCCAGCCCGCGGCTGGACAACTCGCCACGTCTTCCGAATCTGATTGTGGACGGCAAACTGATGCTCAGACTCGATGACGCCATCGCGCTGGCCCTGGAAAACAATCTGGACATCGAAGTGGCGCGTTACAACCTGCCCATTGGTCAAACGGACTACCTGCGCGCCAAAGGGGGAGGCGCGACGCGTGGCGTGGCAGGCTCATATCAATCCACGACGGCGTTTTCCGGCAGCCTGGGCGGAGGTTTGGGCAGCAGTGGAACTGGTGGCGGAGTTGGCGCGGGGGGCACCTTGGGAGGTGGCATCAGCAGCGTAGGTTCAGCGGGCTGCTGCGATCCGAGCGCCTACGCCTTCTATGGCTGGAGCGATGCCATTACGCCACTGAACTACAAAGTGGTGAGCGGCGTGTCGGTTGAGACGACTCACCAAGCCTACTTTCAAGCAGGGTACAGCCAGGGGTTTCTGACCGGCACGAGCTTTGGCGTGTCCGAGTATAGCTATCGTCTATCCTCAAACGCCACCACCAGCATATTCAATCCCGAGTTTGTCTCGGGCCTCTCCATTGCCTTCAGCCAAAACCTGTTGTCCGGCTATGGCTATCGCGCCAATGCCTTATTCATACGCCAAGGCCGCAATAACCTGAAATATGCCGAAAGCGTCTTCCGGCAGAGCGTGATCACACAGGTGGCGGCCGTGGTGAGCACTTACTACGACCTGCTGGCCGACCAGGAAAAGATCCGTGTGGCGCAAGAGGGGCTGCAAAATGCGCAGAAGCTCCTGGAAGACAACCAAGTCGAATTGAAGATCGGCGCCGTGGCCCAGTATGACGTGCTGCGCAGCCAGGAGGAAGTCGCTTTGCGGCAACAAGACTTGCTAGCGGCGCAAAACACTTTTTCCCAGGACGCCCAATCGCTGAAGGCCAAGATTTCCAAGAGCTTCAATGAGGAGTTGGCCAGGGTGGACATTTCCCCTACGGACAAGCTGCCCGAGCCGCATGCGGATGATGTGCCCCCCTTGGCCGAGGCTTTGCGGGAAGCTGCCCGCCATCGCCCGGAGATCGAGCAGGCCGATATTAACCTGCGCAACCAAGAGTACACCATCCAGGCGAGGCGCAATTCGCTGTTGCCTCAGCTTCAGGTGTATGCCTCCTATAATCTAGCGGGGCTGGGTGGGGCTTTGCGGCCTACCTTCGCCAACGTCTTCCAAAACGACTATCCCAACATCCAATACGGAGTAACGCTGGGGATCCCCATTCGCAACCGTACTGCGCAGGCTGACGCCGCTCGGGCGCTGCTCGAGCAGCGGCAGTTGCAAATGAAGCTCCAGGACGCCAAGAACCAGGCGGTCTGGGACGTGAGCAAAGCGGTGAGCGCGGTGGGGCAGGCCAAAAGCCAGCTTGACGCGGCATTGAGTTTGGAGGCGATTTCGCGCCAAGTGCTTGGAATGCAGCAGCAGAAGTTCACTCTGGCTTCCGCCACAGTGGAAGACGTCATCACCGCCCAGACCAACTTAGCCAACGCCGAAGCGAATGTCGTTACCGCACGCGCCGCCTATTCCAAGGTGTTGATTCAATTTGAACAAGCCACGGGAACACTTCTCGAGAGGAATAACATCAATCTGTCGGAGGCTGTGCAAGGGGAAGTGCGCCGAGCGCCCAACATTCCTGGCACGCCGGTGAACTAGCTTTGTAGGCGCGGCCCTTGTGGCCGCCCGCTGAGACACCATATTGATGCGACAACGGGCGGGCACAAGGGCCGTGCCTACAGCACTCAATCCCGAACTCGGGACGGGTCGTCCCATAATCGAACACCTCAGGCGGAAGCCGCAACCGTGATTTCGCCTAACCCTCTGAAACTAAAGGTTTAGATCAACAAAGAACTTGGCAGTGCTATTGCCCTGAAGATGCTTGGAGAGTATTTATATGGATATCCCTCGTGAATCCGCAAAGCGACAAAAACGAATTCGTAGGATTGTTTATTCCGCTTTGGGTCTATTAGCTATCGGCTCAGTGACTTATGGACTTTCGCGACTCAAGCCTGCTGCCCCTAGCGTAGATAAGGCAACAGTCTGGATTGACACGGTGAAGAGGGGGCCGATGCTGCTGGAAGTGAGAGGTTTAGGCACGTTGGTTCCCGATGAGGTTCTGTGGATTCCGGCCACCTCGGAGGGGCGGGTGGTGCGCCGGCTGCTGCCGGGCGTGCATTTGCAAGCTGATACCATAATCATGGAGCTGAAGAACCCAGAACTAGAGCAAGGCGCTCTGGACGCCGAGTGGCAATTGAAGGCCGGCGAGGCTGACTACAACAGCCTGAAGGCGCAGCTTGATAGCAAACTCCTGGATGAGAAGGCCCAAGCCGCCACGGTTCAGGCCGACTATCGCCAGGCGGTGCTCAACGCCGAAAAAGATGCCGCGCTGGCCAAAGCTGGCTTAGCGGCAGAGCTGAACGCGAAGCTCTCGCAGGCCAGGGCCGACGAGTTGACAACCCGCAATCAGATCGAGCAAGACCGGCTGAGCGTGAGCGCCGCTTCCGCCAAGGCGCAACTCGAGGCCCAGAAGGCCAAGGTCGAGCAGTTTCGGGCACTTTACGAGTTGAAGCAGGCGCAACTGGACCGGCTTAAGGTACGGGCGGGCGCTGAGGGGGTGCTTCAAGAGGTGCCCGTGGAGGTCGGCCAAGAGGTCACGACGGGCACGATCCTGGCCAAGGTGGCCCAACCGAACAAGCTGAAGGCGGAATTGAAGATTCCCGAGACCCAGGCGAAGGACGTTCAGATTGGGCTACTCGCTTCCATCGACACGCGCAACGGCGTTATTCCAGGCCATGTGGAGCGGATTGACCCGGCGGTGATAAACGGAACGGTGACGGTGGACGTCAAATTGGAAGGGCCGCTGCCCCTAGGAGCGCGTCCCGACTTGAGCGTGGAAGGCACCATCGAAATCGAGAACTTGAAGGACGTGGTCTACGTGGGCCGGCCGGCATTTGGTCAGCCCAACAGCACGGTGGGGATTTTCAAACTGGACGACGAAGGCAATGGCGCCACACGGGTGCAGGTGAAGCTGGGGCGAAGCTCCGTCAACACCGTGGAGATTCTGGAAGGGCTCAAACCCGGCGACCGGGTCGTGCTTTCCGATATGTCCACCTGGGATGCCTTCAACAGAATTCGCCTTAACTAGGGCAATTGTTACTATCCGGTGATCGGGAGATCGGGTGAACAAAGAGCGCAGCCGGGTATCCAGAGATTGGGTGAACGAAACACGTTCGGCCACTTCATCACGAGTCGGAGAATTGCGTGACGAAACGATGGTCCTGACACCTTTTCACCCGATCTCCCGATCTTCCGATCACCTGATCTCCTGATGAGGGAACACGATGAGCGCTCTGTTGCACGACATTCGCTACGGATTTCGCATGTTGGCGAAGGATCCCGGCTTTACGGCCGTGGCCGTGCTCACACTGGCTATCGGGATCAGCGCGAGCACCACCGTCTTCAGTTGGATAGATGCTGTCCTGCTCCGCCCATTGCCGGGCGTCGAGAGGGCCAACGAGCTTGTGGCGTTCGAGAACTACGCACAGAACGGCGACTTCTTGACGACGTCCTATCTTGATTATCGCGATTACCGTGACCACCTGACGTCGCTCGCCGGACTCGCCGCAACCCAACTCGAGCCGCTCACCATCGGATCCGAGGACCACGCCCAGCAGGTATGGGGAGAGATGGTAACAGGAAATTACTTCGCGGTGCTCGGCATAAAGCCTATCCTGGGCCGCGTTTTTTCGCCGGATGAATACGGCGATAAACCGAACGGCTATCCGATTGCCGTGATCAGCTCCCGTCTGTGGCAATCCTACTTCAATAGCGATCCGTCGATCGTGGGCAAAACGATCCGGGTGAACCAGCACGACCTGACGATTGTCGGTGTCGCGCCGCCCGATTTCCGCGGCACGATCTCGGGCCTCGCCTTTGACGTCTGGATCCCATTCATGATGCACCCGCAAATCCAGGGCGTGGGTGAATGGATGCTGCGCGACCGTCAGACGCGGCAACTCATCTGTATCGCGCGACTGAAGCCCGGTGTCACTTTGGCGCAGGCACGCTCGGAAATCTCGGCACTCGCCCTCTTTATGTCCAAAGTGAATGTCCCGGAGGACGTCGGCGTCGGCGCCACCGTGCTCCCCCTCTGGCGCGCGCACTCCGGCGCGCAAAGCTTGCTCTTGAAACCGCTGGAAATCCTGATGGCGGTGTGCGTTTTGGTCTTGTTGATCGTATGCGCCAACGTAGCCAACTTGCTGCTCGCGCGTTTCACGGCCCGACAGAGAGAATTCAGCGTGCGATTGGCACTGGGCGCCGGACGCTTTCGGTTAGCTCGGCAAGTGTTCACCGAAAGCCTGGTGCTCGCCGCTGTCGGCGCCGCAGGCGGCGCGGCCTTAAGCATTTGGATGGGCGGCGCGCTCCAGTTCATGTCCTCACCCAGCCACCTTCCGGTGGCCCTGGACGTTCACGTGAATGGCCGCATGCTCCTGTTCACCGTCCTGACATGCGTCGCCGCCGCGGCGCTCTCGGGAGTCGTTCCGGCCTTACAGGTGACGCGGACCAATCTGGACGACAGCCTCAAGGAAGGCGGCCGCAGCGGATCGGCGGGAGCGAAGTCGCATCGCCTGCGCGGTTTGCTGGTGATTTCGGAACTCTCGCTGGCGATTGTAGCATTGGTCTGTGCAGGGCTTTTGGTGCGCAGCTTCGACGCCGCCCGCAGAACGAATCCCCAGTTCGATCCCGACCACGTTCTGATGTCCCGCTTCTTTATCAGCACGACTGGCTACAACCTCGAGCAGCGAAAACAGTTCTGCGAACGGCTGGGCGAAAAACTGGAGGCAGAGCCGGGCGTCACCGATGTGGCCTATTCCGACGTCGAGCCGCTGGGGATTCTCTCAGGGTGGTGGGAGCCCTTGGAGGTTGAAGGGTACGTTCCGGGCACAGGTGAGAACATGAAGATCTATCGCAGCGTGGTCTCCCCCGGCTACTTTCAGTTGATGCGGATTCCTCTGCTCGAGGGCCGCGACTTCACCGAACAGGACGACGAGAACAGGACCCCGGTGATGATTGTGAATCAGACGTTCGTCAAGCGGTTCTTTGGGGGGCGGGACCCAATCGGGCGCAAGGTTCACGGTTGGGGCGAATGGTTCATGGTCATCGGCGAGGTGAAGGACAGCAAGTACATCAATCTCACCGAGGCCCAGCTTCCCTATTTTTATGTGCCGTTCCGCCAAGTCTACCGCGCTGACATGGGGCTGGCCTTCTACATCCGAACCCACACGGAACCAAAAGATGCCATCGCCACCATGCGGCGTGACGTGCGAAGCATTGACCCCAACGTTGCGATCGTAGACGCCGTGCCGCTCGCGCAGCATGTCGTCCAAACCCTGTACCCTGAGAAGGTGGCAGCGTACCTGTTGAGCACGTTGGGGGGGCTTGCCCTGGTACTGGCAGCGGTTGGCCTCTATAGCGTCATGGCGTACTCCGTAACTCAGCGTACGCATGAGATTGGCATCCGCATGGCGCTGGGCGCCGAACCCACGCACGTTCTGAAGCTGGTCGTCAGCCAGGGACTTGCACTGACCCTAGTGGGCGTTGGCGCGGGGCTGGTGGCTGCCTTGGCGCTCACCCGACTGCTCGCGAGTTTTCTCTATGGCACTGCCGCCACCGATCCACTGACGTTTATCGCGGTTTCGGTTTTACTCGCGAGTGTGGCCCTGCTGGCCAGCTACATCCCGGCGCGGCGGGCAACGAAGGTCGATCCCATGGAGGCGCTGCGTTACGAATAGTAAATTGTGAATAGTAAATTGTAAAACAGGCTAGACCGTGGCATTCCACAATTCACTATTCACCATTCGCTATTTGTCAGGTTCACACGCGCAAGCGGAGACAAACTATGAACGCACTCGTCCAAGACGTTCGGTACTCAATGCGCATGCTGGCGCGGAGTCCCGGCTTCACGGCGGTGGCGGTGCTGACGCTGGCACTGGGCATCGGCGCGAACACGGCGATCTTCAGCGTGGTAAATGGGCTGTTTCTTCGCGGTCTTCAGATGCAAGATCCTGGCACGCTCGTGACGCTCGGGTTCACGCACAAAAAAGATGTGGGTCTCAGCCTCGTCTCCTATCCTGATTTCGAGGATATCCAGCGGCAAGCTAACAGATGGGTCGATCTTTTCGCATACCGGTTTGGGGTTGACGGGCTGAACGTAGGCGAGCGCGCGGATCACATCCTAACGAACTACGTGACAGGAGATTACTTCACCGCGCTGGGTACCAAGCCTGCGCTGGGACGTCTGATTTTGCCCTCCGAGGGCAAGGTGCCCGGCGCCGATCCGGTCATCGTGCTCGCATATTCCTGCTGGAAGACGCGATTTGGCGGCGATCCTTCGGTCATCGGGAAGGCAGTTCGCATCGACGGGTATCCAGTTACCGTGGTGGGGGTGGCGCAGAAGGGGTTTCGCGGCGCTTTGAGCGAAGTGGATATACAGGCGTATCTGCCTCTTAATATGACGAGCATCGAGGGGTTCGGGGGGTTTTTGACCGACCGCTCCGCCCGGGCGCTCTTTGCCCTCGGACGCCTCCGGCCAGGTGTGACGCTACAACAGGCTCGTGCATCCACGAATGTCATCGCCACACGGCTTTCCCAGCAGTATCCAAACACCGATCTCGGGGCGGCCATTTGGGTCCTGCCCCAGAAGGAAGCCGCGCTCAATCCTTTAGCCAAGCCCGGCGAATACCAGCAAGTACTGACCGCGGTGGGATTGTTTCTAGCCTTGGCCATCCTGGTGCTTTGCCTTGCTTGCTTCAATGTGGCCAACGTTCTGTTGGTCCGGGCTACCACGCGGGAGCACGAAATGGCCGTACGTGCTGCGCTGGGCGCGCCGCGCCGCCGTCTCATGCGACAACTGCTTACGGAAAGCTCTCTGCTTGCTCTTTTCGGCTGTGGCGCGGGGATCGTCGCCGGTTCTTGGGGTTCCAGTCTCTTACGTTCCATTCATTTCAGCGCAAGCTTGCCGGTCAGCCTTGACTTCAGCTTCGACTGGCGCGTCTTTGCCTATGCGGTGGGGGTCGCGACTCTAGCAGGCTTCCTGGTAGGGGTTGTGCCGGCGCTTCGCGCTTCCCGCGTCAGCCCCGGCAACGCGCTCCATGAAGGCGGACGTAATGTAGCCGGCGGTCGCCATCACCTTCGGAGTATTCTTGTCGTGGCACAGGTGGCCGGCTCCATTGTCCTGCTGATTGTGGCGGGACTTTTCACGCGCAGCCTGCAAAGAGCCCAGCGAATGGATCTTGGCTTTAACCCCGCCCGTGTCCTTAACGTCACCATGGACCCGCACGAGGCGGGCTTCAACGAGGCGCAAGGGCGGGAGTTTTATAAGAATCTCCTTTTGCGCGTCCAGGCGTTGCCGGGAGTCCAGTCAGCCAGCCTGGCTTTTAGTTTTCCAACCGGCCAATTCACAGATTTCGACGCTGTTTATGTGGAAGGTCACTTCCCTCGTGCGGGAGAGGCCCCACCCACGATTGCTGTAAATCCCGTTTCCCCCGGCTACTTTACAACCATGCAGATTCCCATCCTGAGTGGCAGGGCATTCCTGGATTCGGATACCGCGGCGGCGCCGGGCGTGGCAGTGATCAACCAAAGCATGGCCCACCAGCTCTGGCCCGATGAGGACGCCCTCGGAAGACGCTTCCGGATGAACGGCGAGTCGGGACGGTTGGTGGAGGTGGTTGGGATCGCGCGAGACAGCAAGTATCTTGACCTGTTTGCCAAAGTCACTCCCTACATCTATCTGTCCCTGGCCCAGTACTATATCTCCAGCGAAACACTCCAAATCCGGACGGAGGCGGAGCCTGAGTCGGTGATCCGCAGCGTGGAAGAACAGGTTCACAGCCTTGCTCCCGGGCTGCCAGTTTTCGGTGTCGAGACAATGGAGCAGGCTCTGAATGGCGGCTTCACGGGGTTCTATTCGTTCCGTCTGGCAGCCTATCTTGCTGCCGCGCTCGGCATCTTGGGATTGATCCTCGCTCTCCTAGGCGTCTATGGAGTCATTTCCTATAGCGTGAGCCAGCGCACGCACGAAATAGGCATCCGCATGGCCCTTGGCGCGCGTCCCGGCGATATCTGGCGCACCGTCTTTCGCCAGGGGCTGGCGATTCTTGCCCTGGGTGGCGTTATTGGGGTTCTGGCCGCTCTGGGGTTGACGCGCGCCATGGCAAGTTTCCTTTATGGCGTCAACGCGCACGATCCACTGACATATCTGGTGGTGACCTTCCTGATTTCGGCTGTGACGCTGCTCGCCTGCTACATTCCTGCACGCCGGGCGACGAAGGTCGATCCCATGGAGGCGCTGCGTTACGAATGAAGCAGTGGGTAGTGCCGAGTGCTCAGTGCCTAGTGATAGCTTGAGTTACTTGGAGGAAAGAGATGGGCGGAAATGGGGAGATCAGGAGCTACCGTGATCTTCTTATTTGGCAAAAGGGAATGGCTTTGGCGAAGCAGGTCTACGCAATGACACGTGCTTTCCCTGCGGATGAGCGGCTTGGGTTGACTGCACAGATGCGGCGTGCGGCTGTTTCAGTTCCATCGAACATCGCCGAGGGCCAGGCACGGCACGGAGGAAGGGAGTTCGTCCACTTCCTCTCGCATGCGGAAGGCTCGTTAGCGGAACTGGACACGCAATTGATGTTGGCAGTCGATTTGGGGTGTTGCCGCTCGTGCGACGCTGAGGAAAGCGCTGCAACGGTGGCCGCGTTGCAGAGGATGATCGCCTCCTTGCGCAGGAAGCTCGCGGCCCGTCAAGCTGCTAGCCGCGAGCAACCTGCGCATGGCCACTCGGCACTAGGCACTGAGCACTAGGCACTTGTCTATTAACGGAGAACATGATGGGCACTCTACTCCAGGACGTTCGCTACGGAATGCGCATGTTGGCTAGGGCTCCCGGCTTTACAGCCGTCGCGGCAATGACGCTAGCCCTGGGTATCGGCGCAAACAGCACCATCCTCAGTTGGATCAGCTCGACGCTGCTTGACCCTATTCCGGGTGTTGCCGACACCAGCAAGCTTGTTTCGGTCATGCGAGGGGAACGCAGTGAACACCCCACGCCGCCATTTTCTTATCCGGACTACGTGGACCTGCGCGAGAGAACCCAGAGCTTTTCCGGTCTTTTGGCCTACCACGACGATTTCGTGTCCCTCACCGGAAATGGCAAGCCGGAGCGCATCTATGCTGAATTTGCATCCGCGAATTATTTTGATGTGCTGGGTATGCCGCCTATCCTCGGACGCGCGTTTACTCTGACGGAAGAAGAAAAAGCCGGAGGGACGCCGGCGGTGGTGATCAGCTACGCCCTGTGGCAAAGCCATTTCGGCGCCGACCGTTCTGTAATCGGCAAGTCAATTCAGATCAACAAGCGCCTATGCACAATTGTGGGCGTGGCTCCGCCGGCGTTCGTCGGATGTGCGAAGGGGACCCGTTCGGATCTTTGGGCTCCGCTGGTTTATGAAAACGATGATTTCCGCCAGCGTGACGATTTCTGGCTCAACGTGCTCGGAAGGCTCAAGCCCGGCATCACCCGCCGACAGGCGGAAGTGGAACTAGACCTTCAAATGCAGCGGATCGTCGCGCAGTATCCGGATTCGCACCGCGGCCCCAACCAGATCACCCTCGACCCGCTCTGGCGCTCGCCCTTCGGGGCCAATGTTTATATGTACAAGGGGCTGCCGATGCTGCTGGCGCTGGCGGCCGTCCTGCTGTTGCTGGGTTGCGCCAACGTCGCCAATCTGTTGCTGGTGCGTTCGGTGGCCCGCCGGCGTGAGGTTGCCCTGCGCTTGTCAATGGGCGCGAGCCGCTGGCGATTGGTGCGCCAACTCCTGGTGGAAAGCCTGCTGCTCGCCCTGCTCGGCGGCGGCTTTGCCATGCTGCTCACTGAGTGGACTGCTGGAACGCTTGCAGCCTTCTTTCCACCGACGACCCTCCCGCTCGCCATCAACGGCCGCATTGATAGTAGGGTGCTCGCAGTGACGATTCTCATCTCAATTCTCGCTGCCCTGATTTTCGGCATTCTGCCGGCGCTGCGCTCTTCCAGCGTGGCGCCCATCGCCGTGCTGAAGGAAGAAGCAGGGAGCATGTCGGGCGGAGTTCACAAGTCGCGGCTTTCCCGCGCCTTGGTCGTGGCCCAGGTCTCCCTCTCACTGCTTCTGCTGATCTGTGCCGGGCTGTTCGCGCGCAGTTTGCAAAACGCCCAGCATGTGGATCCCGGCTTTGACCCCAACCACGTGCTGTTGGCTTCCTACGAGCTCGGACCTCTCGGCTATTCGGAAACGCAGGGCATCGCCTTCCACCGGCAACTGCTTTCGAAACTCTCGGCCCTGCCCGGAGTTGAGTCGGTGACTTTGGCGGACTTCTCGCCTCTCAGTTTTACCATTCATAGCGACTATATCCATCCCGATGGTTACCTCCCACAGCCCGGCGAATCCATGGAAGTCAGCCGCGGCATCGTCGGTCCGAACTACTTTCGGACGATGCGCACTCCCCTCATTACCGGCCGCGACTTCACCGAGCAGGATACGGAAAAGTCGCAGCGGGTGGCTATCATCAATCAGGCGTTCGTGGACCGATACTGGCCTGGGCAGGACGCGATTGGAAAGCGCTTCAGCGAAGATGGGGAGTGGTTTAACGTCGTGGGCGTGGCGCGAAACGGCAAGTATCGCCGCTTGGTTTATGCCCCGGAGCCAGTCTTCTTCCAGCCTCTTTACCAACGCTACCGCGGTCTGGTGATGATCCACGCGCGAGTGTCCGGTGATCCACGAAGCTATGCCGCCGCGGTAGAAAGAACCGTCCACCAACTCAATGCCGATTTGCCTGTCTTTGCTGTAACCACACTCAAGTCCAGCATGCAGTTTGGGAGCGTTTTTGAACGGCTGGCCGGAACCTTCGCCGGTGCCTATGGACTACTGGCGCTGGTCCTCGCCGCCGTGGGCATCTACGGAGTGATCGCGTACACCACGCGCCAGCGCACGCGGGAGATTGCCATTCGCATGGCGTTGGGAGCAGAGCGGGCGAAGGTCTTGCGGCTGGTGCTGGGCCAGGGGTTCTGGTTGACACTCACGGGCTTGGGCATCGGTATCGCCATATCGCTGGCACTCACACGCTACCTTAAAGATCAGCTCTACGACGTGGCCAGCACGGATCTGGGGACCTATGCAGCCGTTACTTTGCTGCTCTGCCTGGTGTCGCTCGTCGCCTGTTACATCCCCGCGCGACGGGCGACTAAGGTGCAGCCTATGGAGGCGTTGCGCCACGAGTGAGAAGAATTGACTCATTGAATCACTGAGTCATTGAATCATTGAAAAGCTGCTCCCGTCCGTTCTTCCAATGAGTCAATGATCCGATGAATCAATGAACCAATCGGAGGAAAGATGGCAACAATTCTTCAGGACTTGAAGTACGGCTTCCGCATGTTGGCCAAGAGTCCGGGGTTCACCGCCGTGGCGGTGCTCGCCCTGGCGCTGGGTATTGGCGCCAATACCGTCATGTTCAGCACTATCAATGCCATGCTGCTGCGCCCCTTTGCCTTCCAGCACCTCGACCGGGCTGTGGACCTGTGGGAGACCGTGCCGAAGCAAAACCAGCAGCACATGGCGGTTGCTCCGGCCAACTTCCGCGACTGGCAGGAACAAGCCAAAGGGATCGAGCTGCTTTCCGCAATCCGGCGCTGGGACGTCAATCTCACGGGGAAAGACTTGGCGGAGCGCCTCGAGTGTTTTCAGGTCACTGCAAACTTCTTTCCTCTGTTGGGAATACCCGCCCAGTCGGGCCGCTACGTGGTTGCGGATAACTTCGGGGCAGGCCGCAGCAACGTTGTTGTGCTCAGCCACGGTTTCTGGCAACGGCACTTTGGCGCCGACCCAACCATTGTGGGTCAAAGCGTGTTGCTGAGTGGTGAGAAGTTTACGGTCATCGGCGTCATGCCGTCGGAGTTCGACTTCCCCGTCGGGGCCGAGGCTTGGGTGCCGCTCGATTTCACGGTTCAAGAGGCTTCGGACCGCGCCAGTCACTCCCTCCAGGTATTGGGCCGCCTTAAGGCAGGAGTCTCCGTCGCCAAAGCGCAGGACGATCTTGAGACCATCGCCGCCCGCCTGGGCCGCGAGTACCCGCAAACCAATGCCGGCCACGGGGTGCGCGTGATGGGCTTGGTGGATGACATCACGTTCGGCTCCAAACAGTTTGTTGGGGTGTTAATGGGCGGGGCTGGGTTTGTGCTTCTGCTTGCCTGTGCCAACGTGGCCAACCTGCTTCTGGCGCGCGTCACCGGGCGCCAGAAGGAAATCGCAGTGCGCCTCGCGCTCGGCGCCGGCCGCTGGCAGATAGTGCGACAACTGATAGTCGAAAGCACACTCATCTCAGTATTGGGGGGCTTGGCGGGGCTGTTGCTCGCCGGCTGGGATCTCAAGCTCACTCAGAACTCTCTTCCGCCTTTCATTCTTCAGCACATCCCCGGTCTAAAGCACTTGCAGGCTGATTGGCGGGTGCTGGTGTTCACGATCACGGTGGCTCTCCTGGCCGGGATTCTGGCCGCGGTTGCACCCGCCTTGCACGTTTCGCGGCCCGACCTGAATGAGGTCCTCAAGGAAGGTGCGCGCGGCGGCTTTGCCAGCCCCTCCCGGCACCGCCTCCGTTCCCTGCTGGTCGTCACCGAGATCGCCCTTGCCTTGGTGTTGCTGGTCTCGGCGGGGTTAATGGTCAAGGGTTTTCGCAACCTGGCAAATGAAGACCTGGGATTCGACCGCAGCCACGTGCTTACCTTCCGCATCTCGCTGGCCGAGTCGAAGTACACCAACACGGAGCGCATCAGAGGGTACTACGAGCAGTTGATCCAGAGGCTTCAATCGCTTCCATCCGTGGAGACGGCGGCGGCCGTTACCGCCGTGCCGGGAGGCTGGTGGGACTGGAACTCGACTCCGTACAGCGCCGAGGGGCAGGCGCCGGAAGCGCTGGGTGAGATTCGATCGGCAGGCGCGCAGAGGGTGACGCCGGAGTTTTTCCGCGCCTTGCGCGTGCCTCTGCTCAAGGGGCGCTTCATATCCGCGCAGGATGGCGCTGCGGCGCCGCTGGTGGTCAACCTCAGCGAGGGCTTGGCCCGCCAAATCTGGCCGCACGAGGAGGCGGTGGGCAAACGCCTCAGGTTCGGCCGGGAGGAGAGTAACGAGCCCTGGCGCACGGTGGTAGGCGTGGTGGGAAGCGTCCGACCGTCGCCGTGGGAGAAGCAGGTTGACCTGACCGTATACTTCCCGCTCGCTCAGGCGCCTCAAGCCTCCATGGGAGTGGTGGTGCGCACCTCGGGCGATCCTCTGGCGCTGGCGGCGGCAGTGCGCTCCCAAGCGCTGCAGCTCGACTCCGAGCAGCCTCCCTACGACCTGCGCTCGCTCGCACAGCTCCTCTCCGACGACGTCAGCGGCGTGGACTATTCGGCCCGAACCATGATTGGCTTTGGCATTCTTGCTCTGGTCCTGGCTGCCGCTGGAGTCTTTGCTGTGATGGCATATTCGGTGTTGGAGCGTACGCACGAAATCGGCCTGCGTATGGCGCTGGGCGCGCGGCGGGCTGACGTGCTCAGGCTGGTCATGGGCAACGCCGCCAAACTGGCCGGCATCGGACTGGGCCTTGGCGTGGCCGGCGCGCTGGCGCTGACTCGCCTCCTTACCAGCGTGCTTCTCGGTGTTGTGCGCATGGACCTGCTGACCTTCGCCGGGCTCACGGCGCTGCTGGCCGCCGTGGCGGCGCTCGCGGCTTACGTCCCGGCAAGCTGGGCAGTGAAAGTCGACCCCATGGTGGCGCTGCGGTACGAATAGGTGTCAGGGGTCGGGTGACAGGTGTCAGGTCGTAGGGAACAGGGAACAGGTGATGGGGAACAGGAAGGCAGGTCGCGCGGTCAAAACAGGAAGCTACCCTTCTCTCCCTTGGGGGAGAGGGTGGCCCGCAGCCGGCGTTTTCTTCAGCCGGGGCGGGCCGGGTGAGGGGGTTTCGACCCTCGAGTAGGGGCGGCCCTCGTGGCCGCCCGGGCAACCAAAGGGGTTGGCCCAACGAGATGACGCGGAACCACGTTTTTCGGACGAATTCGTTGAAAGGCAGTATGCGAGCTTGCTGATAGCTGAAAGCTGAGAGCTGACGGTTCGACTCTGCTCACCGTCCCTGAGCGCAGCCGAAGGGACGGCTGACAGCTTGTGAACGCACCAGGTGAATTATGGTGACTTTGCTCCAAGACTTGAAATACGGCTTCCGCATGTTGGTGAAGAATCCCGGCTTCGCGGCGGTGGCGGTGATCTCGCTGGCGCTGGGCATCGGGGCCAACACGACGGTCTTCAGCCTTGTGGATAGCTTTTTCCTGAGGCCCTGGCCGGTGAAGGACCCAGCGCGCTTGGTCATGATCTCGACGGACTCGCCCAAGCTTGATTTTCCCTCGACCTCATATCCCGATTATCTTGACATTCGCAACCAAGTCGCTGCCTTCTCCGACATGGTCGCCTACGGCGACCGGGGCTGCTTTCTTAGTCGCGAGGGACAGGGACAGGGGCTGGAGGCGAACGTCGAAGTGGTCTCGCAGAACTACTTCGCGGCGCTCGGTGTAAAGCCGCTGCTGGGTCGGGGCTTCTCTCCGCAGGCAAGCCAGGCAGCCGCCGAAGGTCGCTCCGTTGTGGTGAGCTACAACCTGTGGCAAAAGTACTTCGGCGGCGATCCCTCTCTACCCGGTAAAACCACGCTCCTCGATGGTAAGGAATTCACGGTGATCGGCGTCACACCCCAGAAGTTCTCCGGGCTACGGCGATCGTTCCCCGACATCTGGCTCACCAAAGAGGGCTGGGAAACAATGGTTCCCGGAGAGGAACGATACGACGCTTCCCGAGAAAACCGCTGGTTCGACGTGGCTGGGCATCTGCGCCGCGGTGCTAGGATCAATGAAGCACGGGCGCAACTCCAGACACTCGCCAAACGGCTTGCCTTGGCGTATCCATCCTCCAATCAGGGCGTCAACTTTACTGCCCGCCCTGCTTCCGAGGTGGCTCACGAAGGCATGGACGTAGGACTCTATCTGATGGCCATGGTGGGCCTGGTCCTCCTGATCTCCTGTGCCAACGTCGCCAATCTGCTGCTGGCGCAAACGGAGCGGAGGCAGCGAGAAATCGCCATGCGCCGGGCCTTGGGCGCGGCGCCGCGTCGCTTGGTACGGCAACTTCTCGTCGAGGGGCTTCCCCTTGCGCTTGCCAGCGGTGCGCTGGGATGTTTACTGAGCGCATGGCTCATAAAGATTGTGCCTGCGCTTGTCCCCGGTTTATCCGAGAGTTACCTCGTGCTCGATGGCCGCGTGCTCTTGTTTACAGCAGCTATTTCACTTTTGGCGGCATTGGTCTTCGGATTGGTGCCGGGATTTTGGGCCTCGCGGTCTGACTTGGTCAATATCATCAAGGGCGACGACCCCCGGTTTGGACGAGCCGTGGGCCGCGTGCCGCTGCGCAGCCTGCTGGTGTCCGGAGAGATTGCGCTTTCCGTGGTTCTGCTGGCGGGTTCGGCTCTATTCCTCCGGAGCCTCTGGTACAGCCAGGGGATCAATCCAGGCTTTGATCCGAAAAAGAACGTCGTCATGCTCTCCGTAGCGCCGCCTGAACTCTACGGCTACAGTTCGGTCCAGGCGGCCGCCATTTATCCTGCCTTGGCGGCTCGTGTGGAATCCGTGCCCGGGATAATCCGCGCCAGCTACGCCAGAAGGCCTCCCTTGATCGACGAAGAGGAAGGGGAAACGCAGGCCGTGGTTATTCCTGGTGTGCAGCCGCCTCCCGGAAGCGATCATTTCAAGATTCGCTACAACATCGTCGGCCCCGAGTTCTTTGCCACCGTGGGTGCTCGCCTTAAAGAGGGACGTGAATTTAACGATTTCGATCGGCCATCCACCGCGCCCGTCGTCATAATCAATGACGCCATAGCCCGCAGGTTCTGGCCTGGACAGAGCGCAGTGGGAAAAGCCCTCCAGATTAATAAGAAGGAGCTTCAAGTGGTTGGCGTGGTAGAGGCGGGCAGGTACAGCCACCTACATGAAACTGTCCAACCTTACTTGTTCCTTCCTTTCACTCAAGTGTTCTCGGGCGAATGCACATTGCTTGTGGAAACGGCTGGCGACCCGCGCGGGATGATCCCGGCGATTCTGAAAGCGACGACGGTGGTTGCTAAAAACCTCCCCATCGTAAACGCGATGACCATTCGGGAGTCTATGCAAGAAGCTATGGCCGAGGAGCGCGCGATGCTCGAGCTGCTGGGCGGCCTGAGCATTCTCGGCATGATTTTAGCCGCGGTGGGGTTGTACGCGGCGGTGGCTTATCTTGTCAGCCGGCGCACGCATGAGCTCGGAATCCGCATGGCGCTGGGGGCGCGCCGTGGTGACGTGCTGAGGCTGGTGTTCGCGCAGGGCTTGCGATTGAGCGGCGCGGGCGCCGCCGTCGGTCTAGCCGGAGCATTTGCTGCGTCCCGGCTGATGTCCCGATTCATTTATGGCATCTCCGCGACGGATCCATTGAGTTACGTTGCCAGCATTCTTGTTGCGGTGGGCGTGGCTCTGCTGGCCTGCTACTTTCCTGCGCGCCGAGCGACCCGAGTCGACCCGCTGTTGGCGCTGCGGTACGAGTAAAGCTGTCAGCTTTCAGCCGTCAGCCCTCAGGCGCAGAAAAGGTCGGCGGCTGCTTGCTGATAGCTGAAAGCTGACGGCTGAAAGCTTACCTTTGAAGTAAAGGAGATGAAGATGGACTCTAACTCGGAAGTCGATGCAACCGCGTCTCGGAACTCGGAGCGAGGCAAATCCAACGGCTCCGAACTGATTCGACTGGAAGGTGTAACCAAAGTCTTTTACACCGAAGAAGTGGAAACTCACGCCCTTTCCGGCATCCATCTGGAAATCAAGAAAGGCGAATACCTTTCCATCGCCGGGCCCTCGGGCTGTGGGAAATCCACCTTGCTTTCCATCTTGGGGCTACTCGATTCACCTACCGATGGCAAATACACCCTGAACGGCACAGGGGTTGAAGACCTCTCGCTATCGCAACGCACTCGGATTCGCAACCGCGAGATTGGTTTTATTTTCCAAGCCTTCAACCTCATCGGCGATCTGAATGTTTATGAAAACGTGGAGTTGCCGTTGACCTACCGTGGCATGCCCTCCGCCGAACGCAAACAACGCGTGCAAGAGGCGCTGGAAAGGGTGGGGATGTCGCATCGCATGAAGCATTATCCTTCCCAACTCTCCGGGGGTCAGCAGCAGCGCGTGGCGGTGGCGCGGGCGCTGGCCGGGAAGCCGTCGATTCTGCTGGCCGATGAGCCTACGGGGAACCTGGACTCGAAGAACGGCGAAGCGGTGATGGATTTGCTGCGCGAGCTTCACCGGGAAGGCGCCACCATCTGCATGGTCACTCATGATCCGCGCTACGCCGAGTTCGCCGACCGGACCATCCATTTGTTCGATGGACAGATTGTGGAAGAAACGCAGTAATCAGGTGATCGGGTGATCGGCAGATCGGGTGAACCAGGACCCCGATTGTCCTTGTGGCTGATAATCATGCAGTCAGGAGATCCGACAGACATGCATCCCCCATTTGCCACAGAACGCAGTTAGCGGGATGGCGGGTTACCGTTGTCGGTTCGAGGGCGTTCGGCGTGGGCTTTGCTCACCCGATCAGTCGGTACTATGGTCAACACAATATGGTTTTTTGTTCACCCGATCTCCCGATTACCCGATCTCCCGATCACCCTATAGGAGGCGCGCCTTGATAACCCTAATACATGATTTGCGCTACGGCTTCCGCGTGCTGGCGAAGAACCCCGGCTTCACGGCCGTGGCGGTGCTGACACTGGCGCTGGGCATTGGGGCTAGTACCGCCATCTTCAGTGTAGTTTACGGCGTGCTGCTGCGCAGCCTGCCTTATCCCAAGCCCGAGCAGCTCGTGAGCATCAGGGAGGTAGCTGCCGACGGCCACCTGATGCAATTCACAGACCCCAACTTCGACGACTTGCGAGCCGCGAACCGCAGTTTCGTGGGTATGGCGAAGTTGTCTAGCTGGGAGGTGACGGTTTCCGGCGGCTCCGGAGCGGTGCGGGTGGGTGTCGCCAGCGTTTCGCGCGACTTCTTCCGTGTCTTGGGCGTGGCGCCTATGCTCGGCCGCATCTTCTCCGAGGAAGAGCTGCACGAGGGAGGCAGGCCGGTAGCTATCGCCAGCTACGGCTATTGGCAGCAGCACCTGGGTAGCGCGACTGGTCTCTCGCCGATCAAGCTCAAAATGGAGAACCGGAGTTTCTCTGTGGTGGCGGTGATGCCGCCTGGGTTCAGCTTTCCCGCTCGCACCGACCTCTGGATTCCGGCGGAGTTTTGGGGCGAGACGCCCAGCCGCACCGCGCACAATTGGGCGATGGCGGTAGCGCGGCTACGCGACGGCGTGAGCCTGGCGGGGGCACGCAGTGAGCTTTCCGCCCTCGCGCACGGCCTCTACCAGCAGTACAAGCCCGAGATCGATATGAGGGATGCCAGCGTCATGCCGTTGCGCTCTGCGCTCACCACCAGTATTCGCCCCGCGTTGCTGATCCTGCTGGCCGCGGTCGGCTTTCTGCTGATGGTGGGGTGCGCCAACGTGGCTAATCTCCTGCTGGCGCGGGCGGCGGAACGCCAACGGGAACTGGCTATCCGCGCCGCGCTGGGAGCGGGCCGAGGACGCTTAGTGCGCCAGTTCCTGGCGGAATCGCTCTTGCTGTCGCTCACAGGTGGCGCGCTGGGCGTGCTGCTGGCACTTTGGGGCGTTGACACGCTGCTGGCGCTCGCCCCGTCCAGCTTGCCACGGCTCGACGAAGTTTCGATCAATCTGCCGGTGCTGGCGTTCGCGCTGGGACTTTGCGTTCTAGTGGCGATCGGACTGGGCGTGCTGACGGCGCTCCAGGCGACGGCAACCGATCCCCAGGGGGCGTTGGCTGAAGGAGGTCGCGGAGCTACCGGCTCGATCGCCTCGCATCGCCTGGCCCGCGGTCTAGTGGGTAGCCAAGTGGCCGTGACGTTAGTGCTGCTGGCTGGCGCCGGATTGCTGGGTCGCAGCTTGCTTCGCGTGCTCTCCGTGAACCCCGGGTTCCGCACTGCGAACATAGTAACCATGGAGCTTGAGGTGCCAGGCTCATTGCCCACCTCAGCGGCTTCCATCACGGAATCGATCAAAGACACCAGGCCAGCCACCTTTATGAGCCATCTCTTCGACAACTTGCGCTCGATTCCCGGCGTCGAGGAAGTCGGTGGGGTCTCGAATCTACCTCTCGGGGAAGCGGGGGATTGCGCCGATGGCAAGTTCCTGCTGCTTGACCGCCCGCCGGAGATCGACCTTAGCAAGCCGGAGGCGCAAGCACAGTTCGAGCACCTCTGGGTCACCGCTCCGGGCGGCGTCGCGGATTACTGTGTTGCGAGCGAAGGTTATTTCAAAGCCCTCGCTATTCCGCTGCTTCGTGGACGCTCGTTTGACGAGCGCGACGGCCCCGATGCGCCCCATGTGGCGGTGATCAGCCAATCGATAGCGCGCGCCACTTGGCCCAACCAGGACCCTCTGGGGCGGACCATCGAGTTTGGCAACATGGATGGCGACATGCGCCTGCTCACCGTGGTGGGGGTTGTCGCCGACGCGCACTACCGGAGCCTCGAGAAGCCTCCTGAGCCCACCGTGTATGTCAACTACCGTCAACGTCTGCGTGGCGGGCGTGACTTCAACGTCGTGATGCGCGCGTCTACGCCGCCCGGTTCGTTGGTGGCGAACGTGCGTCGCGCGGTGCAAGACCTGGCGCCCGACGTCGCGCCGCGCTTCCAGACTTTCCAGGATGTCTTCTCCGCGTCGCTTGCCGCACGCCGCTTCAACCTGACGCTCGTGGGCGTCTTTGCGGCCACAGCTCTGCTGCTCGCCGTGGCGGGCATCTATGGGGTGATGGCTTATTCAGTGGCGAGGCGCACGCACGAATTTGGGGTTCGGATGGCGCTCGGGGCGAGCGCACCGCAGGTGTTGCGCCTTGTACTGGGCCAGGGAATGCTGACCACGGTGGTCGGCCTTGCAATTGGGATTACCGGCGCTCTCGCGCTGACCCGCGCCCTGCAGTCGCTGCTGTTTGGGGTGAAGGCGACTGATCCCCTTACTCTTGCCGGAGTTGCGTTGCTCCTCGGCGCTGCGGCCCTTTTGGCTTGTTTCGTTCCCGCGCGCCGGGCCACTAAGGTCGATCCCATGGTGGCGCTGAGGTACGAATGATTGTCTTTACACATTCTATTGTGTAGAATTGTGTGCGGAGGAAATCGTGCCGACTAACCTTGCCATCGATGATCGCCTGATCGCCGAGGCCCAAAAGCTCGGGCATCACCGCACGAAAAAGGAAACCGTTAACGCCGCGCTGGACGAATATGTGCAGCGCAGAAAGCAACAGCAGATTCACTCGCTCTTCGGAACCATCGAATACGACGGGACCTATGACTACAAGCGAGGGCGCAGGAAGCGGGCATGAACGTTCTGGTTGACACGTCGGTGTGGTCCCTTGCGCTGCGGCGCAAGCCCCAGGATCTGACCGCCGCCGAGCAGTCGATTGTCGACGAGTTGGCGGACCTCACGCGCGAGGGTCGCGTTCGCACCATCGGCTTGATACGGCAGGAATTGTTGTCGGGAATTAAAGCGGCCACCCAGTACGAGAAACTGCGCGTCGCTCTCCGGGCCTTCCCCGACGAGGCGATCGAGACCTTGGACTACGAGGCGGCTGCCAAGGCCAGCAACGAGTGCCGCTCGAGAGGAATTGCAGCCCCGAGCGTGGACGCCTTGATTTGCCACATCGCCCTTTCCCGGCAGTGGGGCATATTCACGACGGATCCGGATTTCAAAGCCTATGCGAAGTCGCTGCCCATCAAACTGCACGCACCCCGCGCTGTTGGCGGCAAGTAGCAGGGGACCGGGTGAACTGGTGATCGGGAGAACAGGTGGACAATTTGCGATTTGTGATTTCTGATTTGTGATTGGGTTTTTCAATCGCCAATCACAAATCGCCAATCACAAATTGTTCCCCCGATCTCCTGATGAGAGGAACGCGATGACCACACTGTTTCACGATTTGCGCTACGGCTTTCGTATGCTGGCGAAGAATCCCGGCTTTACGACGGTGGCGGTAGTTACCCTGGCACTCGGCATTGGGGCAAACACCGCCATCTTCAGCGTCGTCAACGCCGTCCTGTTGAGGCCTCTCGCCATGGAAGACTCCTCTCGTGTAGTGTACATGCAGGAGCAGTGGAAAGGCGTTTTCCCCGGTCTCTCGGTGGGGAACTTTGCTGATGTACAGCGCCAAAGCACCTCGTTTACGAAGCTTTGTGCATCCAATGACGCCAGTTTCAACCTTGCGACCTCGGAAGCCCCCGAGCGCGTGCAGGGCGAATATGCGACTGCGGACTACTTCGCGACCTTTGGCGTTCAACCGATAGCCGGGCGAATCTTCACAGCCGATGAGGATAAGCCTGGACACGGGCAAGTGGTAGTTATCAGCGAACGGTTGTGGCGGACGCACCTCCACGCAGATCGCGCGGTCGTGGGCCGGGCACTACGAATAAATGGCATGACGTACACCGTAGTCGGCGTCATGCCGAAAACATTCGATCCCCTCCTGGACAAGAGCGATCTTTGGATTCCCGAGGCATTCACGGCGCAGCAAGTTGCCGATCACGACCTCCATTTTTTGAACGTAATGGGGCGGCTCAAGCCTGGCCTGTCCCTTGCGCAGGCGCAGTCGGAACTCAAGGTAATCGCCCTGAGGCTGCAACAGCAATACCCAATCGATGACAAAGACCGCGGCCTTCGCCTGACGCCAATTACAACGACCCTGCTGGGCGACGAGCGGCCGGTACTGCGGATGATGCTCGGCGCCGTCGCGTTCGTGCTGCTGATCGCTTGCGCGAACATCGCAAATTTGCAACTGGCGCGCGCGCGAGGGAGGGAGAAGGAAATGGCCGTGCGGGCGGCGCTGGGAGCTTCGCCGCAACGCATTGTGGGGCAGCTTTTGGCGGAAAACGTTGTGCTGGGAATCGCCAGCGGGGTTGTGGGCGTTTTGCTGGCGTATTGGGGTGTGTCTTGGATCGTCGCAAATGGACCCGCCAGGGTTCTGCGGCTGGACCAGGCGAGCGTGGACGCCAGGACGCTCGGTTTTGCCTGTGGAGTTACCCTGTTCTCCAGCTTCCTGTTCGGCCTCGCTCCAGCACTGCGCTCAGCTTCCACGCGGTTGAGCGAAGCCTTCCAGGAAAGAGGCGGCTCCTCCAGCGGTAGTCGTGATCGCGTTCGAAGCGTGCTCGTGGTCGGGGAAGTCGCGCTGGCTCTGATGTTGATGGCAGGGGCGGGACTGCTGATCCGCAGTGCTCTGCTCGTGTCGCATCTCGATCCCGGCTTCGACACCTCGAACCTCGTCCTCGGACGAGTCGGGCTGCCCGACATCGGCTATCACGATCCGACTGTGGCGCGGCAGACGTTTGAGCGCATGATCACTGCGGCGGAGGCCTTGCCCGGCGTGCAGTCGGCCGCGTCAGTTTCTCGCGCTCCCCTGGCGGGAGGTGGCAGTAGCAGCGGCTTGATTCCTGAAGGCAAGGCCCTCGACATGACAAACGTCGTCAACGTAGAATTGCAAATCGTCTCCCCCAGTTATCTCTTGACTGCACGCATACCGCTAAGGGCCGGACGCGAATTCACCGCCCAGGACACACGCGATAAAACCCTGGTTACGATCGTCAACGAAACGCTTGCGCGCACAGCGTGGCCGCGTGAAAACCCGATCGGCAAGCGCTTCGCGTGCTGCGAGGCCGGACCCAAAGGTCGCATGGATCCCGTATGGCATGAAGTGGTCGGAGTTGTCGGAGACGTGCGTGCCTGGGGCCTCGATCGACAAATACAGCCGGAGTTTTATCTTCCGATTGCGCAGATGCCACCGGACGCGTGGGATTGGATCGGGCGTACCATGGATTTGATGGTTCGCACGCGCGATGGCAGGTTTCCAGCCAGCGAGTTGAGAACCGCGGTGGCGTCGATTGCTCCCGGCGTGCCGATCTACGCTCTCTCGACCGTACGGCAGAAGATTTCCGGCACGCTCGAAGAATCGCACTTCGACACCTTTCTGCTTGCAGTCTTCGCAGCTGTCGCGCTATTGCTGTCATCGGTCGGAATATATGGAGTCCTCTCGTACGTGGTGGCACAGCGCACGCGCCACATCGGTATCCGCATGGCGCTGGGCGCCACGCCGGCACAAGTAATGCGAGATGTCCTCGGGTACGGCGTCCGGTTGACAACTGTGGGATTGGCGCTTGGACTCGCTGGTGCCGTAGCAGGCACGCGCGTGCTCTCCTCATTGCTTTATGGCGTCAAGCCCATTGATCCCCTAACGTTCATTGCGGTGCCGTTGCTGCTGGCGGTGGTGGCAGTGGCGGCAAGTTATGTCCCCGCCCGCAGGGCCACCCAAGTCGATCCCATGGTGGCACTGCGACACGAATAGGTGTTAGGTGTCGGGTGCTAGGTGTCAGGCTATAGGGGGTAGGGAATAGGGAACAGGCGATAGGGATAAGTCTCGGTGGCTTGCTGATAGCTGAAAGCTGACGGCTGACAGCTCGCCTTTTCAATGAATCAATGGGCCGATGGAAAAATGAATCAATTGGACGTGAGGAAAACGCAATGATAACCTTAAAGAATCTCGACAAGTTTTATCCTGTGGGACCGGGAAGATATTACGTCTTGCGGCGCATCACCATGGATGTCGCGGAAGGGGAATTCGTGACCATCATGGGGCCGTCGGGAGCAGGCAAGACCACGCTGCTGAGCATTCTTGGAATGCTGGACGGGGACTGGGAAGGTGAGTACTACCTGATGGAGCGCCCGGTGCACAAAATGAGTTTGAAACAGCGAGCCGAAATCGGCAAGCAGACCGTCGGCTTCGTTTTTCAGCAGTACCATCTTCTGGATGGCCTTACCGTGGCCGAGAACCTTGACATCCCTCTTTCTTACAGGAATATCAAGGCTTCGGAGCGACAGGCGCTCGTGGCCGACTCCCTGGACCGGTTTCACATTGTCGGGAAGAAGGACCTCTTTCCCAACCAGCTTTCAGGTGGCCAGCAGCAATTGGTGGCCGTGGCGCGGGCAGTGATTGCGAACCCGAAACTGATCCTGGCCGACGAGCCCACGGGCAACTTGCATTCCGACCAGGGCCGGGAAATCATGGAGCTTTTTACCAAGCTCAACAAAGAAGGAACAACCATCATCCAGGTGACGCACTCGGAGACCAATGCCGCTTTCAGCCACCGCATCATTCGGCTGGTGGATGGATGGATCGTGTGAGCCATCGGGAGATCGGGTGAACAAAGCACCCATCGTAGATCGGACGATTGGGTGGCCGGGAGAGTAGCCCAACCGCGCGATGCGGAGCTCGGATAACATGGTCATGGTGGACACGGGAGGTCGGTTTGATTTTCGTCGAGTGACCAATGGACCCGATGTAGAACCGACCATGCGTTCCTTGTTCACCCGATCTCCCGATCTCCCGATCACCCGATTAAGAACATGAGCACCTTGCCGACAACTAAAATTCTCATTGCTGACGACCTGCCTGACGTGCTGGAAGCGCTCCGCCTGCTGCTCAAGGGCGAGGGCTATGCCACCGAGTCCGCGACTTCCCCGGCCGGGATCCTGGCGGCGCTCGAGGTCCAGGACTTTGACTTGGTGCTGATGGACCTCAACTTTGCCCGCGATACCACTTCCGGCCAGGAAGGTCTGGACCTCCTGAAGCGGCTCCAGGCGATGGACAGCACTTTGCCGGTGGTGGTGATGACCGCCTGGGGCAGCGTGAGCGTGGCGGTGGAGGCCATGCGGCGGGGGGCGCGCGACTTTATCCAGAAGCCCTGGGATAACGCCCGCCTGCTCGCCATTCTCCGCACCCAGATCGAGCTCAGCCGGGCGTTGCGCCAGGGCCTTCGTCTGGAGGCTGAGAACCGGTTGCTCCGCGCCGAGGGCCGTCCCACCCTGATCGCCGAATCGCCCGCCATGCGTCCGGTGCTGGAGCTGGTCTCCCGCGTGGGCCCTTCCGATGCCAACGTTTTGATTACAGGCGAGCACGGCACGGGGAAGGAGGTCGTTGCCCAGACGCTCCATACCCTTTCCGGCCGGGCTGCGAAGCCCATGGTGACCGTGAATGCGGGGGGACTCTCCGAAGGCGTGTTTGAGAGTGAACTGTTTGGCCACGTCAAAGGGGCTTTCACCGATGCTAAGATGGACCGCGTAGGCCGTTTCGAGCTTGCCGATGGCGGAACCCTGTTCCTGGATGAAATTGCCAATGTCCCCATTAACTTACAATCCAAGCTTTTGCGCGTGCTCGAAACCGGGCAGATGGAGCGAGTAGGTTCCTCCAAGACAAGGCGCGTGGATGTGCGCGTGCTCTCGGCGACCAACGCCAATGTCACTCAGGAAGTGCAGGCCGGCCGCTTCCGCGAGGACCTTCTTTTTCGCCTCAACACTATTGAAATTCACCTGCCGGCGTTGCGCGAACGGCGTGAGGACATCCCGCTGCTGGCCAATTACTTCCTGCACCGTTTTGCCGAGCGTTACCGGAAATCCCTGACCGCCTTTGAACCGGCGGCGATCCAATTCCTTCTCGATTACGCTTGGCCCGGCAACGTGCGCGAGCTCGAGCATGCAGTGGAGCGGGCCGTCCTGATGGCGCAAAACGACGCGGTGCGGCCCAGCGACTTTGGCTTGCGAACGGAGCGGGAAGGCGCCGCGCACCTGGAAGAGCTGAGCCTGGAAGAAGTGGAGTGCCTTCTCATCAAGAAGGCGGTGGCGCGGTATGGGGGAAACGTGAGCCAAGCGGCCTCAGCGCTGGGCTTGAGCCGCAGCGGCCTTTACCGCCGCTTGCGGAAATACGGGTTGTAGCCAATGCAATGGCCGATGGACGATTGTCCACTGGCACGAAAAAGCTGAAACTGGAAATTGGAGAATCGAAACTCGAAACTCCACCACCGGCTCCCGATTTTCGATTTTCGAATTTCCTTTTTTGGTCAACCGGCAATGGGGATGGCCAAAGACTCTGAAGCCCCAAAATCAAGTTCGTGGGTGCCGCCCGCGCCGATGCGGCGCGGAGGTGCTGCGCTCGAAGATCGCCTGGTGCTCATGGCCCTGGCCGCAGGTCTCCCCGCCCTTGTCGTTGCTCTTATCCTGTTGTGGACGGGGGCTCATTCCTCCCAAACACGCTGGACCCTCACCATCATTCTGGTGGTTATCTGGCTGGGGTTTTCTCTCGCTTTGCGCGGAAAAGTGGCTCACCCCCTTCAGACCCTTTCCAATCTGCTTTCGGCACTGAGGGAAGAGGATTATTCAATTCGCGCCCGGGGGACTCGCTCCGGCTCCGCCCTGGGCGAGGTATTCGCGGAAGTGAACGCGCTGAGCGAGGTGTTGAGAGGCCAGCGGCTTTCTTCCCTGGAAGCCACGGCGCTGCTGCGCAAAGTGATGGAAGAAATCGAGGTAGCCATCTTCACCTTCGACGGTGAGCAACGCCTTCGGCTTTTGAACCGCGCCGGCGAACGTCTGCTGGCTCAGCCTGCGGAACGAATTCTGGGGCAGACGGCAATGGAGCTGGGGTTGGGCCCGTGCCTCGAGGGTGCGCCGGTGCGAACCATGACGATGTCCTTTCCAGGGGACGCCGGCCGATGGGGAATCCGTCGCAGCACCTTCCGGGAACATGGCCGGCCGCACCAAATGTTGGTGCTTGCTAATCTCAGCCAGGCCCTGCGCGAAGAGGAGCGGCAAGCGTGGCAGCGCCTCATTCGAGTCTTGGGGCACGAACTCAACAACTCCCTGGCTCCCATCAAGTCCATGGCGGGCACGCTCGGCAGCCTGTTGACCCGCCAGCCGCGCCCGGCGGACTGGGAGGAGGATGCGCGCCGGGGCTTAAGCGTTATCGAAGGGCGCGCGGAGTCGCTGAGCAGATTTATGGAAGGCTATTCGCGCTTAGCGCGCTTACCCTCGCCGAAATTGCAGGCGGCCGATCTTGGGGCGCTGGTGCGTCGTGTGGCGAGCCTCGAGAGACGACTGCCGGTGACCCTGATTCTGGGACCTGATTTGACGCTCCAGGCTGACCCGGACCAGCTCGAGCAGATGCTGATCAATCTCCTTCGCAATGCTGTGGATGCGGCGCTCGAAACCGGAGGTGGCGTGAAGCTTGGCTGGAGGCGGAACGGGGACTACGTGGAATTGCTGGTCGAAGATGAGGGACCGGGCCTTCCAAACACCACGAACCTTTTTGTGCCGTTCTTCACCACCAAGGCCGTGGGCACAGGGATCGGACTCGTGCTGAGCCGGCAAATCGCCGAGGCGCACGGAGGTACGCTGACCCTCCAGAACCGACCTTCGGGCCAGGGATGCGAGGCGAGGGTGAGATTGCCGGTGTAGGTGTCGGGTGCCAGGTGTCAGGTCAGAGGGAACAGGCGACAGGGAACAGGAAGGCTCCTCGCGCGGCCAAAACAGGAAGCCGCCCTCTCCCCCTTGGGGGAGAGGGTGGCCCGCGACGGCGTATTCTCCAGCCAGCGCGGGACGGGTGAGGGGGTCCTCACCTGAATCGCTTACCTCACCATGCGAAGCCATGATTCGATGAACCCGTGCCGCCCGTCTGTTAACCAACCTTGAAATAGAGGAACATACCCGCCGTATGCGGTGTCTAATGGGATGAAGGAGAAAACAGGCCGCCAACGGAGCGCTCCGTGGCTGTCACCCGAACTTCCGATGCTGGTAGATTCCTGAGGAGGTGCAGCCATGTTTGACGAAACGTTGCTGGAATCTTCACCCTCGCGGACCCCCCTGCTGAAGAAAAGTCATTACCTTTACGCTGCCGCCGGCGGCGCGGCGACTTCGCTGGCATGGTTCTTCGCGCTAGCACGAGTAGCGCGGACCTCCGTTGTTGAGGTCCGCGGCTCTTATCCCGTAAGAGCAACTGCCGTTCAATCGGTGCTCATCGGAACCTTCGTCGCCGCTTTTGGCCTGATGCTCTGTTATGTCTACGCCGAGTCGCGGCAGTTGGCGTTGAGCACGGCGTTTTGGCTGGCGCTGACTTGCCTCTTGAACCTTCCTGGCTTCGTTTGCTTCCTCGTTTATGCCGCAGCGAAGACGGGAGATTGGAAGCGAGCCGCCATTCCGTGCGTGTACTGCGGCGAAGTCCTGCTGGTCGGAGCACTGGCATTGATTCCACTGATTGAGACGGAGGCGTTGCCCAAGGCAATTTGGACGGGGGTGCTGCAGGCTCCTTTGCCTCCCCCGCCGCCTCCGTCCTCTCTGGGGACACAAACCTCGCGGAGTGCGCCAAGACGCGTCCACTCGGAAGAGTTCCTTAGGGACCCACCATCCATCCCACGCAACATTGCACAAGTCCACGACGAATTTCTCCCACCCGCGCAATTCCCATCGACGTCTGTCGGGGTTCCCGGCGGTATCGATTACGGGCAGTCCGGCGCCGTGCTCGATCACGTATTACAAAGCATCCTCGGAAATCCCACGCCGCAATCGCCCCCGCCGCAAAGGTTGAAGCCTAACCCGCCGCAGCCGATTCGCATGGGTGGAATCGTGATCGCCGCCCGACTTATCTATCAGCCCAAACCAGAGTACCCTGAACTCGCCAGGATGACGCGAGTCGAGGGCGCCGTGGAGTTTGAAGCCGTCATTGGCAAGGACGGAACGATAGAAGAACTGAAGGTGCTCAAAGGCCATCCCTTGTTAGTGAAAGCAGCTCTCGAGGCCGTGCGGCAATGGCGCTATCAACCCACACTGCTGAATGGCGAGCCCGTTGAGGTCATAACGGAAATCACGGTGAATTTCAAATTGGCGGAATGAGCGAGATTGCTCTCCCGCGACTGCGGGATCGGAATGACGCCGTTGCAGAAGCGAGCGCGGACCTCCGCCTTTGAGGTCCGCGGTTCTTACCCGGCAATCGCCGCTCCCATTTTCAAGAGCCAGGCGGGACTGGAGGGTGTTGATAAAAGGGAAGCGCTACCACTTCGGCGACTGTAGCGGAGGGGAACTCCAATTTTGTTCCGGGCTCAGCGACTTCGCGGCGGAGGTAAGCCAGGGCAATCGTCTTGCCGAGCGTGGGCGAAACACAGGAGCTGGTGATTTCGCCGATCTCTCGGCCCTCGCGAGACAGCTTCTCGCCCGCGGGCGGTGGAGTTTCTGAATCCACGACGAGTCCCATCAATTTCCAGTTCACGTGCCCGCGGCTTCGAGCCCGCTCCACGATTTCCTGGCCGACGTAGCAGCCTTTGTTGAAGCTCAGAGCGCTCCACAATCCCGCTTCGTTGGGGATGGTATCCTCACCTAGCTCCTGACCGTAGCGGGGGATTCCCGCTTCTATCCGCAGAGTCTCGAGCGCCCGCGTCCCGCAGGGGAGCATGTCGTAAGTGGGCGCCTGGCCGCACGCGGCGCCCCATACCGCCCTCAGCCCCTTCGCCCCCGCCCAGACCTCGAAGCCTTCCTCGCCCGTGCTGCTCGCGCACGCGACGCGCACCGGGAAACCGGCGTAGTTGGTGGCGAAATGATCGAACTCCTGCATCGCGGGAAGGTCAATGTGCAGGGTTTTTTCAAGCAGAGGGCGCGAGCGTGGTCCCTGAAACGCGAGCGCGTAAAGCTCCAGAGGTTCGAACTCGACCTGGTCAGCGATGACGTAACGCTTGAGGCCCTCGAGCGCCTTGTCGCGCAGGTCGGCGTCAGTATCGATGAAAAACCGATCCCCGGCGCAATAAAAGCGCATATCCGCCAGAATACGTCCCTGGGGGGTAAGCAACGTTGCGTAGGTTCCCTGCCCGGAAGCAAGCCGCTTGATGTCGTTTGAAACCATGCGGTGAAGGAACTTGGCATGGTCCCGGCCCTTCATGGCGAACTTGCCGCGAAAGGAGAAGTCAAACAGGCCGGAGGCCGCGCGCACTGCCTTGTGCTCCGCCACAGCATCGGTGAAAAGAGAAGGAACGAGGGCGCCATGGTACTGGCCCGGCGTGGCGCCTTGCGAGAGGTGGTACTCAGCCAGTGGTGACGCGATGAGAGATGTGTCCATCTGTTATAGAAACAGGAAAATGGAAATTGGAAAATAGAAAATCGACGCTCAGTGTCATTCCGAGCGCAGCGAGGAATCTCGCACTGGCTTGGGGGTCGCTGCCAGGCAAGGCCCAGGTTTAACCGAGAGGAAGAACCAGAGCAAGATTCCTCGCTGCGCTCGGAATGACCATTTCCAGTTTCTATCTTCCATTTTCGAGTTTCGAATTTCGATTTTCCAGTTTCTATTTTCCAGTTTCCACTTTCCAGTTTCGATTCTCGATTTTCGACGCTGCGCCAAGCTGCACCAGAGTGCTGACGTGAGAAGCCAGCTCCAGCTCACTGTCATTGACGAGGTCAGCCAGGGTGACCTTGCTCAGCACCTGATCGACGAGAACCTGGAGGGTGCGCCAAAGCGTGCGGATCGAGCACTCCCTCAATTTCTTGCACGACGCCTCCAAGCCCGAGTGTTCAGAGCAGAAGCGCGGGTCGAACAATCTGCCACCTAGCGCGGCCAGGACCTCGCCAACAATGATCTTCTCGGCGGGGCGGGCGAGTGCGTAGCCGCCCACCTGCCCCCGGACGCTTCTCACGAATCCCCTCTGGCGAAGAATCCGCATGAGCTTGGCAACGTAAGAAGTCGAGAGCCCCTCATCTTCACTGATTTCGTTGATGGTTAGATAGCCGTGGTCGCTCAATGTGGCCACGCGAAGCAGGCAACGCAAACCGTATTCTTCCTGGAAGGAGAGCTTCATGGTGCTTGCCTGTAGGGGCGCCCCTTGTGGGCGCCCGGATTCTCTGCGCCTGGGTGGTTCACACAATCGGGAATGACCGGGCACCCACAAGGGGTGCCCCTACAAAAAACCGAGTTGGAGCTTGGCAGCTTCCGACATCATCTCTTTCGTCCACGGCGGCTCCCACACCACATCGACTTTGACGCTTTGAATGCCGGGAAGGATGGTGATTTTGTCTTCGACTTCTCCCGGCAGCGAGCCTGCCGCGGGGCAGCCCGGCGCGGTCAGCGTCATCTTCACAAAAGCATGGCCGGAGGTGTCCACCTTGGCTTCGTAAATGAGCCCCAGGTCGTAAATATTCACCGGTATCTCCGGGTCGTAGCAGGTTCTCAATGCCTCAATCATCTTGTCCTGAAGCGCGATGGCCTGCGAGACGGTCAGGGGCGTTTGCTCATCCATGGGGTGATTCACTCTGTGGTCGTCGTTTTCTTGTCGCCGTTCAGCGCGCTGCGAAGCGTGTGCCAAACCAGGGTAGCGCACTTGACGCGCACGGGAAACTCGCAAACCCCGGAGAAAGCGGCCAGCTTACCCAGTGCCGGAGTCTCGCCTTCCGCGTGGCTCTTTCCCGTGACCAGGTCGCGAAAGGTATCGAAGAGGGCGTCCGCCTGGGCGCGCGTTTTCCCCTTCAAGATCTCCGTCAAGATGGAGGCGGAGGCCGTGGAGATGGCGCAGCCGGTACCCTCGAAGCTGATGTCGGTGATACGGTCGTCCTGGATTTTTAGATAAACCGTAAACCTGTCGCCGCAGAGGGGGTTGTAACCGTCCGCATGCCGGTCGGCATCCTTCATGGAATGAAAATTCCGCGGTCGCCGGCTGTGGTCTAGAATTACTTCCTGATAAAGTCCTTCGAGTTCTGACATAGATTTAAACCTTGTAGGGGCGCCCTTGTGGCCGCCCACGGGCGACCACAAGGGTCGCCCCTACACCCCCCCCCGTGGCTCACCCGAAAACACTCTTCACTCTTTGGATGCCTGCGGCCAGCGCATTGATCTCCTGCTTGGTGTTATAAAACGCCAGTGAAGCGCGCACGGTGGCAGGCACCCCGAAGCGGTCCATGACCGGCTGAGCACAATGGTGGCCAGTGCGAACCGCAATGCCCTCGCGGTCTAGTATAGTCCCAACATCGTGGGCGTGTACACCTTCCAGAACGAATGAAATCACTCCCGCCTTCTCGCGCGCCGTACCAATGATCCTGACGCCGGGAATCTGCTGGATGGCTTCCGTAGCATAAGCGAGCAAGGCGTGCTCGTAGGAGGTGATGTTCGCAAGGCCGATTTGGTTGACGTAGTCAAGGGCAGCGCCCAGGCCGTAGACGCCCGCGATATTAGGCGTGCCCGCCTCAAACTTATAGGGAAGCACATTGTAGAAGGTCTTCTCAAAAGTGACGGAGCTGATCATATCGCCGCCACCTTGAAAAGGGGGCATGACCGCGAGGAGTCTTTCCTTGCCGTAAAGCACTCCAATTCCCGTGGGCCCAAAAACCTTGTGACCGGAGAAGGCATAGAAATCGCAACCCAGTTCGTGAACGTCAACCTTCAGGTGAGGCGCGCCTTGCGCGCCATCCACAAGCACCGGAACGTTCATGGCATGCGCCATCTCGACGATCTGGCGCACCGGATTGATGGTTCCAAGGGCGTTGGAAACGTGCGCAACGGCGACGAGGCGCGTGCGGGCGCTCAAGAGCTTTTCAAATTCTTCCAGGACCAGCTCCCCCCGGTCGTTGATCGGGGCCACGCGCAGGACCGCATTTTTCTCCTCGCACAGGATCTGCCAGGGAACGATGTTCGAGTGATGCTCCATGGCGGTGATCAGGACTTCGTCGCCGGCCTGAACGTTTTGCCGCCCGTAGGTCTGCGCCACCAGGTTGATGCCCTCGGTGGTTCCGCGCACAAAGATGATCTCCCTCAAATCGAAAGCGTTCAGGAACCGTTTAACTTTAAGCCGCACACCTTCGTAGGCTTCCGTAGCGCGCTCGCTGAGGAGGTGAACGCCGCGATGCACGTTCGAGCAATCCTGAGTATAGAAGCGAAGAATCGCCTCGATGACTTGGGCCGGCTTCTGGGTGGTGGCGGCGTTGTCGAGATAGACCAGCGGCTTGCCGTGCACTTTCTGCTTCAGAATGGGGAAATCTTCCCGGATGCGCTTCACATCGAAGGTCGAAGCGGACGGTGCGCGGGCCGGTGCCTGGATCGCTTCGTGCGTGGTGGCCATCATACCTCCTCGGCTCGCTGGCCCCTCGCCAGACGAGCAAACAAACCTTCCCTGAGCCGCTCGCGTAGTGGCTCATACTTGATCCGCTCCAGGACGTCGTTGGCAAAGGCGTAGGTCAGCAGGTCGCGCGCTTCCTGACGACCGATCCCGCGGGATCGTAAATAGAAGATCGCTTCCGGATCGATCTGACCGATCGTGGCGCCGTGCGTGCACTTGACGTCGTCGGCGTAAATCTCCAGCGCCGGCTTGGTATCGATGATGGCCTTCTCGGAAAGCAGGAGATTCTTGTTGCTCTGCTTGGAGTCGGTTTTTTGCGCATCCTTGCGCACAATGATTTTGCCGTTGAACACGGCGGAGGATTCGCCATCCAGAACGCCCTTATACACTTCCCGGCTGCTACAGTGCGGCTGGGCGTGGTCCAAGGTGGTTTGGTTGTCGATGTGTTGGCGGCCGGTAATGACGTACAGGCCCGCCAGTGTTGCCTCCGCGCCTTCTCCGTCCAGAACCGCCTTCACTTCTTCGCGGACCAACCCCCCGCCCGTCGCAATCGAGTGCGTGGCAACGTTGCTCGAGCGTTCTTGGTGAAACACGAGCCGCCCGAAGTGGAAGGCCTTGTCGCTCTCTTGCTGAATTCGGTGGTATCCGATCACCGCGCCCTCACCCACCGCGACTTCACTCACGGCGTTGGTGAAATAAACGCTTTCGGCAGCAGAGATACTCTCGCCTGTGGCTCTCTCGCGGTCCACATCCGCACCGGCAAGAGTGCCGGTATTACCCCCAACGTACGCTTCTACGATGGTCGCCTGGCTCTCTCGCCCTGCAAGAATCAAATTGCGCGGATAAGTCACCGTGGGAATGCCGCTCGCGTCGGATATGTAAAGCAGATAGATGGGCTTTTCTAGGACCACACCCTTGGAGATCTCGACGAAAACCCCATCCTCAAGGAAGGCTGTGTTCAGGGCCACAAACGCATGCTCCCTGTAATCCGCAGCGTAGCGAGTCAAGTGGCGTTCCAACGTTTCCCCGTCGCGCGTCAACGCCTCCGCCAAGCTGCCCGCCCTTACCCCCTTGGGGAGCGCTTCGACGTTCGAAAGCTGCTTCGAAAAATGTCCGTTGATGAAGACCAGCTTCGGGCATCCAAGGTCGGCGAGAGGATGTTTCGCCAACTCCGCTCCCACCGCGGCGGTAGGGGGCAAGGGGGTGGTGGCAGGTTGAAACGGCACCGCGGCAATGGGTGCCACGTTGGTGTTCCGCCACTCTTCCTGGCGCGTGGTTGGGAATCCCTTCTCCGCAAAACCCTGCATGGCGGCCCGGCGAATTTCATGCAGCCAGGAGGGCCCGCTCGCAGCAAGGCGCTCCTCGAGTTCGAGGAAGCTTGAAAGGTAAATGCCTTCTTTTTCTTTTGTGGCAATCATCAGCTTGATCTTCCCTTTCTTCTCGTTCATTCACTCGAGGGCGTCATTCCGAGCGGAGCGAGGAATCTTGCCCTGATTCTTGCCGCTTCCCGATCCGCCAGGGCAGGGCGAGATTCCTCGCTCCGCTCGGAATGACACCTGCTTTCGACGCCCGCTCTACCGCCCCACCAGGGCGGGAGATTCGTCGAGCCACCCGTAGCCCTTTTCCTCGAGTTCCAGGGCCAATTCCTTGCTTCCCGATTTCACAATGCGTCCCTCATACAGAACGTGTACGAAGTCGGGAACGATGTAATTGAGCAGCCGCTGGTAGTGTGTGACCACGATGATGCTCCGGTCGTTGCTGCGCAGGGCGTTCACGCCATGGGCTACGATCTTGAGGGCGTCAATGTCAAGGCCGGAGTCGGTTTCGTCGAGAATGCCCAGCTTGGGCTCGAGCACCGCCATCTGGAAAATCTCGTTGCGTTTCTTCTCCCCGCCCGAGAAACCCTCGTTGACGGAGCGTGTCATCAGCGTTTCGTCCATCTCGAGCAGCTTCATCTTCTCGCGCAGCAGCACGAGGAAGTCCATCGCGTCGTATTCGGGCAACCCGCGGTGCTTGCGGATGGCGTTGAGCGCCGAGCGCAGGAAATACGTATTGCTCACGCCGGGAATCTCCACCGGGTACTGGAAGGCGAGGAAAAGGCCTTCGCGGGCCCGCTCTTCCGGCGACATGGCAAGCAGGTCTCTGCCTTCGTAGATGACTTCGCCGCCCGTCACTTGGTAAACATCGCGCCCCGCCAGCACCTGCGCCAGCGTACTCTTGCCGCCGCCGTTGGGGCCCATGATGGCGTGAAGCTCGCCCGTGCCCACTTCCAAATCGATGCCGCGCAGGATTTCTTTCCCCTCCGCTCTTGCTTGTAGGTTCTTGATTTGAAGCATCACTTCTCCTCTGGAAACTGGAAAATAGAAATTGGAAACCCAAAAATCGAAACTCGAAAACCCCAATTATCTGTACGACAGGCAGTCTTGCCTGATTTTCACCCTCTCTCCCTCACCTACGTGTCACCCCTTTCCCCCCAGGCTAATCGTTGCCCTCTCCCCCTTGGGGGAGAGGGTGGCCCGCGACGGCGTTTTCACCAGCCGTCGCGGGCCGGGTGAGGGGGTTCTACCCTCCACCGTTTACTATTCACCGCTCAGGGCACCGGCTTCATCGCAGGAATCTGCTGAAACGAGAAATTGCCCACATCCGCCCGCTCCCGCGCGTCCTCGATGGTCATGCTGACCAGATACCCCTGGCCGTCGAATTCGACCAGAGTGTTCTCGTCCAAATCCTTAGTGTCCTGAACTTCGGCGTCTTTGAATGCCAGGTAGAGCGTGTCGGTGTCCTCAAAATACTGAATTGTCATTTCCGTACCCCAGCTCGAAGTCCGAAATTCGGGACTCGAAGGACCGTCGTCCCTAAGCACCTGCGGCTAACACGAAAACTCGCATGTCGTGAAACCCCTTATCCTTTACCCCTTGCTATTCAACATTCAGAACTAGCCCACGCTGCCTTCCAGGCTCACGCCGAGCAGTTTTTGCGCTTCAACAGCAAATTCCATGGGCAATTCCTTGAACACCTGTTTGCAGAACCCATTGACGATCATGGAAACCGCGTCTTCCGTGGACATGCCGCGCTGGCGGCAATAGAAAATCTGGTCCTCGCCAATTTTCGACGTGGAAGCTTCGTGCTCCACCTGCGCCGTCGAGTTCTTGACTTCCAGGTAGGGAAAAGTGTGCGCGCCGCACTTGTCGCCGATCAGCAGCGAGTCGCACTGCGAGTAATTGCGCGCGCCCGTGGCCCCACCCAAAATCTTCACCAGGCCTCGGTAACTGTTCTGCCCGTGGCCGGCGGAGATGCCCTTCGACACGATGGTGCTCTTGGTATTCTTGCCGATGTGAATCATCTTCGTGCCCGTATCCGCCTGCTGGTAATTGTTCGTGACCGCTACGGAGTAGAACTCGCCAATCGAGTTGTTCCCCTGCAGGATGCAGCCCGGGTACTTCCACGTGATGGCCGAGCCGGTTTCGACCTGCGTCCAGGAAATCTTCGAGTTCACCCCCTGGCACTTGCCGCGCTTGGTCACAAAGTTGTAAATGCCTCCCTTGCCTTCCTTGTCTCCGGGGTACCAATTCTGAACTGTGGAATACTTGATCTGGGCATTATCCAAAGCTATAAGCTCGACCACGGCGGCGTGAAGCTGGTTCTCGTCGCGCATGGGCGCCGTGCACCCTTCCAGGTAGCTGACGTAGGCGCCTTCCTCCGCAACGATCAGGGTGCGCTCGAATTGGCCGGTCTCCCGCGCGTTGATGCGGAAGTAAGTGGAAAGCTCCATGGGGCAGCGCACGCCCTTCGGCACGTAAGCGAAGGAGCCGTCGCTGAACACGGCGGAATTCAACGTGGCGAAAAAGTTGTCCGTATAGGGCACCACCGAGCCGAGATACTTGCGGACCAGCGCCGGGTGCTCGCGCACCGCTTCCGAGAAGGAACAGAAAATGATGCCCAGCTCGCCGAGCTTCTCCTTGAACGTGGTCGCCACGGATACGCTGTCGAACACCGCGTCCACCGCCACCCCGGCAAGCAGCTCGCGCTCCTTCAGCGGGATTCCGAGCTTCTCGTAGGTTTTCAAAAGCGCCGGGTCGATTTCCCCTTTTGCTTCTTTCTTCTTGGGGGCGGCATAATAGCGAATGCTCTGATAATCGATCGGACCGTACTTGACGTTTGCCCACGTGGGCTCCTTCATCGTCAGCCAGTGGCGGAAGGCCTTCAGCCGCCACTCCAGGAGCCACTCGGGCTCATGCTTCTTGGCCGAAATCAGGCGGATAACGTCTTCATTCAATCCCGGCGGGACTATTTCCTGCTCGATGTCGGTTACGAAACCATACTTGTATTCTTGGGTCGCCAGGGTTTCGACTTCAGATTGCGGGGTAGCCATCAAACCTCCTCCTCTGGATTACTGACAAGCGGCAGCACTCGAGCCGTGAGGGCGGCACAGCCTTCTCTGACTCCGCCTGGCCCAACGCTTTTACTCTAGCTAATCTATACGAATAAGTCAAGATTGGCCGCCTCGCTGTACGGGCATCATTGGCGCCCCTTGGCCGCCCCAAGGCGCGGACAGAACTTTCAAATGGGAGCCCGTCCGGCATTGTTTGCGCTTTCATTGCCGCCCTCCTTCAAGCTGGATCTGAACGAATCCTGCCGGCTCGACTATCAGGCTCGAAACCGTGACTTCACGCAACGCCTTGGCGATGGCGTCGTTGACTTTGCGCAACGGCTCACGCACCGTGCATCTTGTCATTTGGCGGCACTCGCTGCGGTCGGTTACGCAGGAGGTGATGAAGAGAGGTCCCTCGAGGGCTCGTATGACCTCAAATGCGTTAATCTCGGAAGGATCTCTCGCCAAGACGTATCCGCCGTTAGTGCCGTGCTGAGAGGCCAGCAAGCCGATCTTCGCCAGCCTCTGGAGGACCTTGGCGACCAGCTCCGCGGGCATCCCATAGGTGCGCGCGATTTCGCTGGCGCTGCAAGCCGTGCGGGGCTTTTGGGCGGCCAAATGCCTTAGGGCGATTAATCCGTAGTCAGCCTTTTTGCCAAGCCTGAGCATAGTATATCCGACCTAATCGGTCGTAGATTAGAGTACCTCCTCCACCATCTCATGTCAAGTGATTTCTTTTCAGCTATAAAGCGACATTTTGGCATTGCGCCCCGCACGCCTCACCTAAGTTCCGGGCGGCTTGGTGGCGCCAGCCAAGGGCCTTCCCACGCCTGCCGGGATAAGTGTGTTACCCGGCCCTGACATGATTTGTTCGGCACGGTCATTGTAGGCGGCAATCATCCCCGCATAAGCGGGAATGGCAACGCCCGCGACTTTAGGCGTGAAGGCAATCGTCGGCTACGGGGTTAAAAGGCGAAAGGGAAGAGTGTTGGTCAATCGTGCTGGAGGAAAAAAACAAACCGGCGATGACACATTTGGTCATGCCTTCTCGACAAAATAGGGCAATGAGAGTGGGCTTTCTTCTTGTTGGGGACCGGCGCGCAGGTTTGGGGGGAATTCTCAATACCTTGATAAAACAGTGGTTATTCGAGAAACCATCTGAATTCTCTGATGGCAGGAAAACTGCACTAGAGCCTTGTGCTAGTACAACAGTACCAGAGTTTAAGGAGGAAGAATGAAGAAGGGTACACGAGGTTTTTCATTGATTGAATTGTTGATCGTGGTTGCGATCATTCTCATCATCGCCGCCATCGCTATTCCGAACCTGCTCCGTTCGCGAATCGCAGCCAACCAAGCTTCAGCGGTGGGATCACTGCGCACGCTTAATACCGCGGAGGTTACCTATTCTACTACCTACAACACAGGTTACTCTGCGACCCTGTCCGACTTGGGCCCGCCGGCTGCCTCAGCCCCTACCCCCACTGCTACTGCTGCGGGACTGATTGACGAAGTTCTGGCAGGGATGGCGTCGGCAGGAGGAGCACCTGTCGCCAACTCCTACACGAGTTCGAAGAGTGGTTACACGTTTGTCTACACGCCGGGGGCTACCACCGGTACCTCCATTACCACCTACACTATCACCGCTTCCCCCATTAGCCCCGGGACAACTGGAACCAATTACTACTACACCGATCAGTCCGGCGTGATCCGGCAAAACAGCACGACAACGGCCAGCTCAACCGACTCGCCTCTGGCTGGGTAGGCTGTAGACAGCTTCGCAACCTGCTTGCGGCTTGCCGTGGATGGTGGGCCAAGGGGTAGAGGTTTCAGAAACGTCCTTTACCCACGGCAAGCTGCGGCAGGGTGGGGCAAGCCGAGCGGCGTGAGAGCCCTGTCACGCTTATTCTTTCAATCTTGCAACCCGCCCCTGTGGCACAGGCACTCTTGCCTATTTGCTGCGGTCTTGAATCTGGAGAGGTGCCACAGGCGAGAGTGCCTGTGCCACAGGGGCCCATCAAGCCTTCGCTTCGCATTCCCGCCGAAACAGAATCTTGATCTCCTCCCTCCAACCATCGTTGATTCCCACTTGCACGATGCGAATTGCCGTGTCCAAATATCGGAGCATGCGCCCCGTGGTGGAGTGGAAGCGAAAGGCGGGGGAAACCAAGTAAAGCAAAGGGGCAGAATGGGCGAGTTCAATCCCCGGAAAATAGCCGAATTGCTGAAACTGGCCGCGCTCTTGCAGCCACTTGACGCGCAGCCAGTAGTCCAGGCCCTGGAGAGGCAGGTTGATGTCCTCCTGCACCTTCAACTCCAGCACGGCCAGGCGCCCGCTGCGGGTGGCCAGAAGGATGTCAATCACTCCCCTATCCATTCCGGAGAATGCCGGGACCTGGGGGTAGATGCAGGTGGGCAAGAGGGCCGGGTCAAGCTTGGTGATATCCCGCACGACCATGCTTTCGAGCCAGCGCTCGGACTGGAGGCGGTAGAGGTCACTGGAAGGATTGGGACTGGCCGCGCAGCGAATACTTAGGGTGGTTTCCAGGAGCTGACGAAGTTCCGCGGCGTTGTCTTCTTCGAGTCGGCGGACGTTGCCCGGCAGGCCGAAGGTAATGCGCGGGGCCAGCAGACCCTCGAGGCGTGCCACTTCCAGGCCCAGGACCCGAATCGAGAGCGCTGCGGAAGCAGGATCCGCTACAACGTCAACCCTGGGGAGGAGTTCGCCCAGCAGCCGCGAAAGCAGTCCGCTATGGCGCTGGAGGAGATCCGAGGCCAAGCGTCGCGGCGAGAGGCGCGTTTCGACATTACCGTAATCCCTCCAGTCGATGACTCTTGGACGCTCCTCCCCCACCGACCACTCGAGAATCTCCACTTGCACGGCGCGGTGGTTCAGATAAGCCGTGCGGTGGGCGCTGGTTTCTGCCGTGCGGGACGGAAAGATCAATTTCAACCCAGGGTAAGTGACGCGGTCCGAGCGGCTGCGTAGCCAATCGAGCCAGATCAGGCCAAAGGCCAAGGCTGCGTCGGTGGCGCCAGGCGACTCACCTTCACGCAAACCGAGAAAAGCCCAAGCCGTCCTGCCCAGCCGGGCCACACCCCTCGTGTACCACGCCGAGAACGAGTGTTCCCGGTCAGATCGGTGACTGACGCGCTCAAAGCGCCAGCCCGGGTATTGCCTTGAAAGCATGGCGAGCAGTTGTTTTTGAAAAGTCTCGCGTCCCGGTGCCCTGTCCGTGAGTTGACGGGTGGCGCAACCTGCCGGACGGAATTCCAGAGTTATGGTTTCGCCGCCGCCCGCCTTGCGTGCAAACACGCCGAGCCGCTCCCCGTCGCGGTAGGCGATGTCCTCGATCCGGCGGCTCAGGGTGCGCGCGTCGTTCCAGGCGGCAAAGATCAACTTGCCAAATTCAGCCGACAGGCGCCACTGACTCGCGGAAAGGTCAAAGAGCTCGGCCTCATCTTCCACCATCACGGGATGAGAGAGAGACTCGATGAAGAGCTCGATTTCGTCGCGGAGTTTGTGAAGAGATTCGCTCTCGCCTGATGTTGGCATGGACGCTCACGATGCTTGGTAGGGGCAACCCTTGTGGTTGCCCGAGGGCGGCCACAAGGGCCGCCCCTACAGCGTGACCGCGACCCTCATGATTCCGGTGCCCGGTCCAAAATCGTTTCCGTCGCGGGATCATAATAGAGCTTCTTGCCCGCCCAGAAGGACTGTGCTGCCATGATGCACGCTACCGAGTGGGCGTAACCGTCGCTTACAGGCGAGTGTGGCTCCTGACGGCTGCGGAGGCATTCGAACCAGTTCTCCATGTGGTGGAGGTCAAGGTCTCCCATCCCCGCGGCGGGCAGCCCCTTGTCTCCGGGAAGTAGGATATCTTTTTCGGCGCGCACCCGGTCAACATCGGGGTTATCTTCGTGGTTGCCCTTTTCCTCCACCAGTTTATATCGGGGACTACCCTCGCCGCCGATGTTCATGAGCGTCGCTTTCTTCCCCATGTAACGTGTGAAGCTGGGCGCGTCGTTGCCAAAACTGGTGGCATAGCTGACCAAGAATCCCTTGGGATACTCGAGCAACGCCTGGAAGGTGTCTGGGTTTTGACGGCCGTCCGGCCAGGCAAAGATCCCGCCGTGGGCCACCACGGAGCGCGGATACCTCTCATCCATAAACCAGCGGACAAGGTCGATGGCGTGGCTTAACCACTGGTCGGCGATGCCGCCGGAAAACTCCTTGTAGAGCCGGAATTCGAAATAGAGCTGGGCGTCGAAGGGACGAGGCGGCTTGGTCATCAGCCACTTGCTCCAATCGGTATCTTCGGCGCGAATTTCTTTTACCTCGCGCCGCCCTCGCCAGCGCGGCCCGTGATAGTTCCACACGACTTCGACCTTGCTCACCTCGCCCAGGGCCCCCGTCCGGATGAGTTGTTGCGCCGCCTGCGGATACAATTCGCTGCGATGCTGCGTGCCCACCTGAACCACCCGCTTGTGGCGCTGCACCACATCGCGCGCCGCCTTGACTTCCTCCAGAACGTTCCCCATGGGCTTCTCCACATAGGCGTCTTTCCCCGCCTCGGCAACGAGTTTCAGGATGGGCGAGTGCGAATGTTCGGGTGTGGAAATCAGCACGGCGTCAACATCCTTCAAAAGGAGAAGCTCCTCCAGATACTGGAACTGACGGGGCGGCCTGCCGTAATAGGTTGTGTTAGCGCGGACCGCTTTCTCCCGATTCACTCCCCAAAGGTCGCAGACGGCGGTCATCTCGACGTTGTGCTTTTCCTTCAGCCGGGAAACAATCCAATCGAGCTCGCCACCGCGATTCCCAATTCCGATGTGCCCGAGTGAGAGGCGATCGTTGGCCCCCACGATGCGCCCATAGGAAGCCGCAGTAGTCCCCAGAGCGGCCCCGGCCAGCATCGAAGCCGTGCGATTTAGAAACGACCTGCGGTTAATGTTCTTTTCCAGCTTATCAAGCATAGGATCCTCCGGCGGTTACATTCAGAGTGAATCTTACACCAAGATTCCCCAATTAGGTTAAGAGAGCCCTCTCCCCAAGGGAGTCTGTGTGATAACCGCGCCTATGCTGTCATTCCGAGCGGAGCCCTGAACCAGACGGTCCAGGGCGGAGCGAGGAATCTCGCTCTGAGTGTTTTCAAGGCAGTGCGAGATTCCTCGTCGTCCCGATCAGATCGGGGCTCCTCGGAATGACGCGCGTAACCGAGCTATCACACAGACTCTTGGGGAGGGCTGTTGATTCGGTCCGCGGGCGGCCATCCGTCGGCTGCTGGAGCCGCCCCTACTTCATTTCTGGGGGATGCGGGGGAAGGATTGAGGAGAGGAAACCCTTAACTGCTTCGTTCCTTCTCCCCGCTGACTGCTGACTTCTGCTGGCTAGTTGTCAGCCTTCAGCGCCCAGGAATCGGCCGTCGACCAATTCAGGCCTTTTAGATATGTATTGCCCCCGCGTTTCCCTTGTGGTAACTATCTTGGGAGGCGGCACGAATCCGTCGGCCGTAACCTATGGCACCGGGTCCAATTGACACTTACCGCCGACAAACCGAAAAGGAACTGCAAGCGGGCAACGCCACAGAGCACACGCACCGCCCGGCTCTGAAGGCGCTACTTCAGGCTCTCGCCCCGAAGGTCACCGCCACAAACGGGCCGAAGCGTGTTGAATGCGGGCCTCCTGACTTCACCGTCTCCCGCATCGCGGCTCACGGCGCTACGAATGCCCGGGCCGCAAACCGTCCCGCGGCATTTGCATCTTGCGAGCCGCCATGTACAATGGAGCAAGTGGCCACGCAAGTAGCGCAGAAGGAGTTCGGTGCTTACTACACCTCGACCAGAGTTGCCGAACTGCTGGTCGGGTGGGCGGTGCGCAAACCCGACGATCGTGTGCTCGACCCCTCGTGTGGGGAGGGTGTTTTCCTCGAAGCGGCTGCCGCCCGCGTCACCGCACTCAAGGGACAGGCGTCGTCCCAGGTTCATGGGATTGAAATAGACCCCAAGGTCCTTCGCCGGTCGCTCATCCCACTGCTTCGCAGGTTCCTTATTCCTGAGGAGAATGTACGTATTTCAGATTTCTTCGATGTTCGTGCTCTGGACCAGCCAGTGTTTCAGGCTGTAGTGGGAAATCCACCTTTCATACGTTATCAAACGTTTAAGGGGCCATCCCGCCAAAAGGCTCTGGGGTTGGTGCGCGGACTGGGGGTTGCTCTGCCAGAGCTTGCCAGCTCGTGGGCTCCTTTTCTACTACACGCGACTGAGTTTCTAGATGCCGGTGGGAGATTGGCTATGGTAGTCCCGGCAGAATTTACTCATGCGGGCTATGCTCGTCCAGTGGTCCAATACTTCGCACGCAAATTCGCGCGCATCCAGTTGGCCAGCTTTTCCGATAGGTTATTCCCCGAGCTGAATGAGGACGCGCTCTTGCTCCTCGCGGAAGGCTACGGTGGAGGATGCAGGGATTTTAGGGTAAAAAGATTTCAAGGGGTAAAGGACCTTGAGAGCGTTCTGGAACTCCGTAAAGGGTTTGGGGCGCGCGTGAGCCTGGCAAAACTTCAGGACACAAACGGTCGGCTACGGAACCATTTTCTTCCTCGCGACCTCAAGGCTCTCTATGACTTCCTTGCCGCCGATTCGAGAGTTTGCAGGTTGGGAGAACTCGCCCAGGTGGGCATCGGGTACGTAACAGGCAACAATCAGTTCTTTCATTTGTCGAGAAACGAGGCCCGCGAGCTTGAAATTCCCCCCTTGTATCTCAAGCGCTCTCTCCTTCGCAGCGGGATAATCAAGGGGCTCCGTTTTACTTCCTCAGACTGGGTCGAGCTTCGGGACGAGGGGGAAAAGGTATACCTTCTCGCATTGCCAAAAGTCGCTGAAAGAGAGCTTCCAGATCCGGTCCTGGAATATCTGGAGAGGGGAAAAAGGCTCGGAGTCCACAAAGCATATAAATGCGCGGTACGCAACCCGTGGTTTAGCGTGCCGCATGCCCAGGCTGCCGATACGTTCCTTACCTATATGTCGGGCGATGCTCCCAGGATCGTTTGGAATGCGGCTGGGGTATTGGCTACCAATTCAACTCACGAGGTGCGCCTGAATTCTCTGGGGCGCATTAAACCCCAAATTGTCTCTCTTGCGTTCTGCTGTTCTCTTTCCCAATTGAGCGCCGAAGTGGAGGGCCATCCGCTCGGAGGAGGAATGCTAAAGCTTGAACCCTCCGAAGCTGCGCGCACGTTAGTCGTTCGCCCGGGGTTACTTAAGTTTAGCGAGGCTCAATTTGAGGAGATGGACTATTTTATCAGGTCCAACTCTATGAGCTCCGCTATCGATACGGCAGACGATCTGGTCTTGCGTGGAGTTCTCGGGTTGAATTGGGACCAAATCCAGGTCCTAAGAAATGGTCTCACAGAGGTGCGAGAACAAAGGAGGAAAAGAATTGCCACTTCGAGCAGCAATTGAGCGTGCGGGACCTAGGCCGAGCGCCGACGCCAGGAGAGCTGAAAAAAAACACTATTCGGAGCTTGTGTCCAAGGAGTTGGCCTTAGCGGTCGCCTCCGAGTTGCGGACTCGGGGTCTTAAGGACGTAGCTCCGAGACCTACTTCGAAAAAGACCCAGGGCGGCGAAAAAAGGATTGCAGGGGGACTTGGCGACAAAAAAGTGGACGTAACATACGCCACGGAACGAGCTGGTCTGGTGCTCGCGATTTCGATCAAAACGATTTCGTTCCCTGACCCGAAGACTCGCAATTACCAGAAGAATCTCCAGAATCGGAAGGCTGATTTGGCTTTTGAGGTCACAACCTTACACAAGCGGTTTCCTTACGCGGTCGTGGGTGGCCTCTTCTTCCTTTACAAAGACGCAGCAGATGACAACGTTGGGCAAGCTCGAATATCCACCTTCGAGCGAGCGCACCAGATTTTCAAGATTTTTAATCGAAGAGCAGGGCATCGCAATGAGGAGGCCAAGTTCGAATACTTGAGTGTAGGCCTCTATGGCGCCGATCCTCCGAGCTACAGGCTTTTTGAAGCTGGCAACCCGCAGAAAATGATTTCTCTGGCCTCGTTTCTCAGTGAGCTTTTAGCCTCGGTGGCTGAGCGCAACCCCGAGCAATTTGTATTCCAAAGAGGGCGCCTGTACAAACCTTCTGAATTGGGAATCGAGGAAGAATCTGAGCTAGAGGGGGACTGAGAATTTCTCGCTTCCCGAGCAGTGAATCCGTGCCGCCGTTTGGCATGGGTGCGGTGAGGGAACTGCCTGCCGGAACCTAGCCCAGGCAAGCCGCTTGCGTTGGGCCGCGTCTATGTGAGCAAGCATGATCTGCAAGGCGGAGCCAAGGGCCAATACTTCTAGGGTGTCCCACCCGAAGTCTGGAATTTCCGCGTCGGCGGCTATCAGTTTTGCGAAAAATGGCTCAAGGACCGCCGTGGCCGGACTTTGACTTATGACGATCTGGAGCACTACCGAAATGTTGTCACGGCCCTGAGTGAAACCATCCGCCTCATGGCGGAAATTGACGCGGCCATCCCCAAGTGGCCGATTACATAGCGCGGGTTTGAAATGCCGGTTTTCGGTCCGACTTGAACCGCCAAGAAAAGGAACTAATGAAACTCGGGATTCGCGACTTCGACAGCTTTGTCAAGGACAGCTTAAAGGAGCAACTGCTGGAAAGGTACAAGAGCCTTGAGATTCTTACTGAGGCCGACTTGCAGGCGTACGCATTCTTGTCCCTGCTCGAATACTTTCGGTCGCGCGGATCTGCGGGAACGCGTTTCAAGGTTCTGAACAAGCCCTACTTCAAAGAAGTCCACACTTACCCGGATATTGCTGTATTCAAGCGTGAAAAACCTTGGGCGCTGTTCGAATTAAAGGAACGGCTGCACTTGCCTCCAAGAATTGCACAGAAAGAGAGGAAAAAACTCCTTACAGCCCGGAGAACCCTAGCCCTGTCACCTAAGCGGGCGTATTTCCTTTATGCTATCCCTCGCGCTGGGAAGAAGGTTTTGGAAGGTCCCAAAGGAGAGGGCGCCCGATATTTTTTCGAGGTTCCAATTGTGCTTGCGGACGTCTGGCCCAGTGAGGCAATAGAAACTTGGGAGCGAAGGCGAAAGCGGTGGGCAAAGTATCGAAGCGAGCAGCCTACTGCCGAGGTTGGCTAGAAGGGAAGATTGACTCAAAGACCGCCGGGGCCGGACCTAGACCTATGACGATCTGGAGCATTACTTCAAGGTCGTTACGGCCTTGAGTGAGACGATCCGACTCATGGCGGAAATTGACGCGGCGGTCCCCAAGTGGCCCCTGGAATAGAACGGGGCTTTCACCCGCGAGAGACAGGACCACGTAGCCAATATGATTCGCGCATGACTGGTGGCGGGAGGCAACTGATATGAATTTCTTGGAGACTCTGGCCGCAGAGTGGTACACATTGCAGGAGTATTTTGTTCGCACTAATCTAAAATTCGGACAGCGGCCCGAAGGCGGGTTCAAGGGCGAAATGGACGTGGCCGCGTTTAATCCTAAGACGGGCGAGCTTGTACACATCGAGACTTCGATGGACGCGGACAGTTGGCAGGAGCGCGAGAAGCGACTATTGAGGAAATTCGAGGACGCCGATGAATATCAGGGTGAGCTTTTCAAGTTTCCTATTCAGAGGACACAGCGGATCGCGTTAGTTGGCTTTTCTGCGTCTGGCAGAAAAGGGCTGCTGGGCAGTAGAATTGAACTAAAGAGCGTTCCGCAATTTGTTCACGAAATCTCACGGGAGTTGCGGAAAAGGCATCCTTTGAAAGCGGCAATTCCTGAGACACTCCCTCTCTTGAGGGCAATGCAATTTGTCATGCACTGGGGAAGTGGCTCAGACCTCCGTAGCCCCCAGAGCGGTCCCGGCCAGCATCGAAGCCGTGCGATTTAGAAACGACCTGCGGTTAATGTTCTTTTCCAGCTTATCAAGCATAGGATCCTCCGGCGGTTACATTCAGAGTGAATCTTACACCAAGATTCCCCAATTAGGTTAAGAGAGCCCTCTCCCCAAGGGAGTCTGTGTGATAACCGCGCCTATGCTGTCATTCCGAGCGGAGCGAGGAATCTCGCTCTGAGTGTTTTCAAGGCAGGGCAAGATTCCTCGTCGTCCCGATCAGATCGGGGCTCCTCGGAATGACGCGCGTAACCGAGCTATCACACAGACTCTTGGGGAGGGCTGTTGATTCGGTCCGCGGGCGGCCACAAGGGCCGCCCCTACTTCATTTCTGGGGGACGCGGGGGAAGGAGCGCGGGATAATCCCTGTTCCTTCCTTCACGGTGATGATCTGGTTGATGGGGACGTTGGTGAGTTTGTCCACGGTTCCGCTCGGCCAGGTAATTTCCAGCAGTTCGATGCTCTTGCGCCGTCCCAGGCCGAAGTGGACGCGCGGATCATGGGCAGACATGTAACTCATGCCGCCTTTCCGCTGCTGGTATTGAGCGAATCCTTCCGAAACCAGCTTCAGCGCCGCGCCCACGCCGTCGCGATTCGACTTAGTTCCAACGAGCATCACTTCCAGCCAGTTGTTGGCGTTGCCGCCATCGTTGCGCAGAAGCTGAGGATAGTCGCCGCTGACGGAAACCGCGATGTCCAGGTCGCCGTCGTTATCGAAATCGGCCACGGCAGAGCCGCGTCCGACCACAGGCTTCATGAAGTCCGGCCCCAAGAGTTCCGAAACCTTTTCAAATTTCCCCTGGCCGAGGTTGCGAAACATCAGTTTGGGTTCCGGGAAGGTCTCTTCGCTATGGTAAAGGCTGATATTGTCCAGCATCGATCCGTTAACTTGGAATATATCAACCCATCCATCGTTATCGTAATCGAAGAGCTTCGCGCTCACCCCGCTCAGAAAAATCGCCTTATTGCCCAGCCCGGAGCTGTACGTAGCGTCGTCGAAGGTCTGATCGTGATTGTTGTGATAGAGGCGGTTCAATTCGAAATCCAGGTGGGTGACGTAAATGTCGAACCAGCCGTCGCCGTCCACGTCGGCGGCGTCGGTGCCCATGCCCGCCTCGTATTTCCCTTCTTCGCTGGCCGCCACCCCGGACATGAAGGAGATGTCTTCAAACGTGCCGTCTTTCTTGTTGATAAAGAGGGAGTTCGGCCAGGTGTCGTTGGCCACAAAGACGTCCGTCCAGCCGTCGTTGTTGAAGTCGGCCAGGACCACGCCCATGCCTTTCACCTCGGGGGCGCCGAGCCCCGATTTATCGCTCACGTCGGTAAACGTGCCATCGTGGTTGTTGTGGTAGAGCTTCAGCCGCAGCCCTCGGTAGTTGTCCGGATGGCAGTAGGCGCGATAGCCGGGCCGGTGCTCGCCGCAATAGAGGTTGCTCTTTGGGGTCCAGTCGATGTAGTTGCACACCAGAAGGTCAAGATATCCGTCCTTGTCGTAATCAAACCAGCCGGCGCTGGTGGACCACTGGCCCTCGTCACCGACGCCGGCCTTGGCGGTCACGTCCGTGAAAGTGCCATCGCCGTTGTTGTGGTAGAGGATGGCCCGGCCGTAGCCGGTGACGTAAAGGTCGGGATAGCCGTCATTGTCGTAGTCGCCCACGGCCACGCCCTGCCCATAGTGGCCCTCGCCGCCCACCCCCGCCTTCTCCGTCACGTCCGTGAAGGTGCCATCGCCGTTGTTGCGATAAAGGGCGGAGCGCAGGGGGTGCGGCGGCTTGTACCACTCGGTCTCCGCCGTCTGCACCAGGTAAAGGTCCATCAATCCGTCCTGGTTGTAATCAATCCAGCCCAGGCCGTTGCCCATGGTTTCGATATATTCTTTTTCCACCGTGAAAGTATTGTCGTGCTGGAAGGTGATGCCCGCAGCCTGGCGTATGTCCGTGAAGTGAACTGGGACGGAGATGGGAGGGGTGGAAGCGGGCTCGCCGCTCAGGCACTCGAATGCCACAAGGCCAGCGGCTAAAGTCAAAACAACCAAGGCGGGCGGAACAAGCCGCGTGAGTCTGCTTCCTGAGTGTGGGGAAACCTGGGCCATCTGCGTTCTGAGGCGCCTCGTAGTGGGAACCCTTGTGGTTGCCCGCCCTGCGGCCCAAAGCCTTCGGGCGGCGGGCCGCGGGCGGCCCCAAGGGCCGCCCCTACAACGCACAGGTCAACTATAACCCGACGCGCCAGTAGGGGCAACCCTTGTGGTTGCCCACGGGCGGCCACAAGGGCCGCCCCTACAAAGCGGCAGGGCTGGCCTCTCGACTGCTCTCAGTCACTGTCCCAATAGCTCCAAATACCTTCCCACCGCATCAATCCCGCGATAGAAATTTGGCAGGTAAAACTTCTCATTGGGGGCGTGCAGGTTGTCGTCCGGCAAACCGAAGCCCATCATCACGCTGGGTATTTTCAGATTCTTCTGGAAGACACCCACGATGGGGATAGATCCGCCCGAGCGAATGTAAACCGTCTTGTTCTTGAAGACCTGCTCCATGGCCTCGGCCGCGTCGGCAACCCAACGGCTCTCCGTGCTCACCACGGAAGCGGGGGCTGAACTGACCACCCGCACTGACGTCTTGATGCCTTTAGGCGTGATCTTTTTCACGTAGGCAGTGTATTGCCGAATGACTTCTTTGGGGTCCATATCCGGAACCAGGCGCATGCTGATTTTTGCCACACCAACGGCGGGAATAACCGTCTTGGCGCCTTCGCCCGAAAAGCCGCCACGGAAGCCATGGACCTCGAAAGTCGGCCTGGCCCAAACACGCTCGAGCACCGAGAAGCCTTTTTCACCGACCAAGGCAGTGGCGCCGATTTCTTTTTTCAGGAAGTCCTTCTCTTTGAAAGGAAGCCGCTTCCACGCCGCCAATTCCTTGGCGCTCGGTTTTTTCACGCGCCGGTAAAAGCCCGAAATTCCAATCTTTCCATCTGGCCCCTTGAGTTTGTTGATCATCTCCGCCAGGGCCTGAAACGGGTTGGGAGCAGCTCCGCCATACGAACCGGAATGCAGGTCGTGGGCCGGGCCGCGCGCTTCCAGTTCAGTGTAAACCAAGCCGCGCAGGCCGGTGGTGATGGTGGGCAGTTCCGGCGCGAACATTTCCGTGTCGCAAATCAGCGCCGCGTCTGCTTTCAGCCGATCCGGGTGGGCCGGCACGTATTCCTCGATGTGCTCGCCGCCTACTTCCTCTTCGCCCTCGAGCAGGAATTTGATGTTGATGGGAAGTTTGCCTTGAGTTTTCAGGAATCCTTCCACCGCTTTGAGCAGAAGATAAACCTGCCCCTTGTCATCCACGGCGCCGCGGGCATAGAGGTTGTCATTACGGATGGTGGGTTCAAAGGGCGGCGACACCCATTCCTCGAGCGGATCGGGCGGCTGGACGTCGTAGTGCCCGTAAAGCAACAAGGTGGGCTTACCGTGCGCCTCCAACCACTCGCCATAAAGGAGCGGGTTCTGATTCTCTTTCCCCTCGATGATTTCGACGCTCCTCATGCCCATTTCCCGAAGGTCGTTGGCCAGAAACTCCACCGCACGGCGCATGTCCGGCTTGTGCTCGGGCAGAGTGCTGATGCTGGGAATCTTCACCAGGCTTATCAATCCCTGCAGAAACCGGCCACGATTTTCATGATAATATTCAAATACAGTCGTTGCCACGGTTAATACCCCCGATATTGAGATTTTGAAACGCTCGTTCAAAGAGTCGAGGAGTCGAAAAGCAGGAAAACTCAAAGGCCGGCCTCTCGTCTTCCAACGTCTTCGACCTCTCGGCTCTCTTATCGACTTCCGACTTTCTAACTTCTCGACTGCTCGACTCCTTGACTCCTCGACTGCTTTCTATGCGTGCTGCCCATACCGGTTGCGGACCACGACCCCATAGTGAATGCCGGAGGCCAGGGTGAGGGCGGCCGCAAGGTAGGTGAGGGTTCGAACCAAGTCCCGCTGGACAAAGGGCACATGGGCTTGGAAACTCACCGCCGCAAACACCGTCAACACCTGGACGACCGTCGATGCCTTGCCCAAAACGCTGGGACGAAAGGGTCGATAACCGGCGACCAAGCTGATGAGCAGGGCGGTAATGATAATGGCGGCATCGCGGCTGATGACCATAATGGTCAACCACCAGGGCAGGGCCTCGCGAAATGCCAGGGTGAGATAGGCGGTGGTCATCAGGAGCTTATCGGCGATGGGGTCGAGCGCCACGCCAAGCGGGGTTTCCTGCTGCAGCAGGCGCGCCACAATCCCGTCGATCACATCGGAGAGCGCGGCAATGGTGAGTACCGCCAGCGCGGCGCGATATTTTTGGTCAACGACAAATATGGCGAAGAAGGGAATAAAAGCCAGGCGCAGGATGGTGATTTGGTTGGCGGGCGTCAAGATACGGGAAGCCATAGGGTTTCCAGACAATATTGCGGCGCTGCTTCACGGATGTCAAATGGGCCCAGGTTCTGGGCCCCCGGTTTGGGATGGCGGCGGAGCGGTGTCTCCCAGCCGCAGACATGGTCATTTCTTTAATCTTTGTTTAACCGCCGCGCTGCGCAGCTCCCGCAACGCATCCGAGGCAATCCAGCGCGCGCTGGGTGAATTCAATCCATGGATATCCTGGGCGGCCTCGATCGCTGCCCGATTTAGCCGCTGGTTTCGTTTGCCGATTTGGCGAAGGGCCCAATTCACCGCCTTTCTTACGTAATTCCGCCCGTCACCCGCTTGCCTCTTGATGAGCGGCAGCAAACCAACGAACACTCGGTCGTTGGCCGCCTTATCACTCACCGCCAAGCATGCCATCAGCGCGAACGCTGCCCGCTTCACAAACTCCTCCTGCCGGTCGCACCACTCCCGGCATTTCTCGTAAGCGAAAGGTGTGTAGCGGAAAAGGTTGAGGCAAGTCCCATCGCATACTGCCCAGGAATCGAAATCCCTCGCCCAATCCTCCATCTGCTGCTCCGTGACTTTTTCCTTCTCGTCGATCAAACCCGCGAGCGCCCGAGCTTCAAGTATCCCGGTGGCCCACAGCCGTTGGGCCAAGTCATGGTCTTTGCCGATCTGTCGGGAAAGCTGCTTCAGTGCCGGAGTGGACCAGCCGTAGGCCTTGGCCGCAGTGATTCCGAACCGCGCCATGGCATGCACTGCCGCCGGGTTCGATTGCGACTCGAGAGTTTTTAGCACCTGTGCAGCGGACCGAGCCACGCTGGCGACCCCCTCACGCGCCTTCAGGCTAGCTGTTGACTGTAGACTTTTGACTTTCAACTTGGTTATCACGCCAGTGGCATTTCGATCCCGAGGTATTCTTGTATGCTCAATCCAACCAAGCTACGGAATCGTTCCGAAAGCGAGGGAATCGACCCGGAAGATTCATCCAGCGCGATGCGCTCCACACGGTGCATGGGATAGAAGACCTCGGTCATTCCCACGGTACTTTCCTCCCGGCCGACGATCTGCCGGACGAAGTCATCGAAGGAGTCGAGTTCGAGGCCGCGCAGCGTCACGCCTTTGGCGTCGAGTTGAAGAAGTTGGCCCCAGATTTTCTCCCTTGGGGATCCCAGACTTAAGATGACGATAGTGTTGAGTTCCATAGGGTACCTTGAAGTCATTGGAGGGGTGGCCGACACTCGACCGCCGTCAGCCCCCGTTGAAGGATACCCCCCTCGAACACAAATAGCCAGCCTAACCTAGGATGAAAAATGGGGGTTGCCGAAGCGTCCAGAGGCGACGCCGGCCGCGGCGAGAAGTTTGTAGCGCGGGCGTGACGCCACAGCGGGGGAGACGCCCGCGCTACCTCTGAGCCTACGGGTTGTAGAGGCTGAATGGAAGGACCCGTGTATGCGCGAAATTGTAGGGGATAGCTTGGAAGATTTGCGTCAAGCTGGTGAGGTTGGGGTTGGCGGTGGATTGGCAGCCATCGGCGTCGTCGGAGTAGAACATAGTCGGGTTTGAGGCAATCTTCGACATGGTGTAACACCCAGAGTATGTGGAGGTGTCCGTTGTGCAACTGTTCGAGTGCGATGTCGAGGCGCCATAGGCAACCGCATAGACCTGCGTCCCTGCCGCCGTGGCATTCTGGGCCGCCGTGACTGCTTGTGCGCAATCGTTCGTATAGTATGTCGACGAGGTTCCCGAAACGAAATCGCTCTGGGTCGCGTTGGCGGCCCCGTCGCTGACAAGGATAATGGCATTCATCGACGCGGTCATGCTGGAGAAAGCCGATTGCGCCTCATTGATCACTCCGGCGTAGTAGGTTCCCGCGCCGCCAGGATCCTGGAGCCCGTATTTGCTGCTAGTACAAGTGTTGCCGTTCGCCCAGTCGACCGCCTTCACAAGGTTCGAAGAGGCGCCGTTCAGGGAGCCAGACGTGAGGTAATTGTTCGATAATGGGACAATGGTGTAATAGGGGGGCTGTGTGGTGGGGTTGGCGTAATACGAGATACCCTTGCTCGTAGAGAGCGTCGGAGTCTGGCAGTCATAATCGTCGGGATCGTACGAAGTGCTTGTAAGCCCTGGGAAGATCGCCAAGCCGACCGATTGGTAGGGGTTCGTAGCGGCGCCATTACCATTGAAGGATCCACAACCCTTGATGGGGTCGCAGGGCTGGAGCTCCGCCAGCATAGTCCGGACTCCCGCCTTAGCGCAGTCCTCCCTCGTGGGGTTGCTGACGCCAGTCCCTGTGCATGTGGAGTCGCTGTTGGTCATCGAATTCGTGGTGTCGATGATAAGCATAACGTTGACCGGTTCAGGCGCGGCGCCTTGACTGCCCTTCTCCAGCACAAGCGCGTTGGCATGGAGCGTGACGGTCTTAATGCCGAACACCCTGGCGAAAAATGTCGGAACGCTCACTTGCTGTTCCACGACCACCGCGTTTCCGCCCGCCGCGTTGGTGCACGTTGGTCCCACTGTGATGCTCAGTGTTTGCAATTGGGTGGCGGTCACGCACGTCACCAAGGGGGTGCCGTTGACGGCCGTCACGCCGGGTAGATCGGGCCTGAAGTTCTTGCCTGTTGATTCCCCGTCGTAGGCTTTTGCGGTTGTTGCTGCCGAGGCGTTGGGCAGATCCAGCGCTCCGGCCATCGCTGCGGCGTCAGTCGAGGCTTGCAGCTCACGCTGAGCGTGGATCGCAAAACCGATGTCGATTGATACGGCAGCGGTTCCTAGAAGAACGATTAGGAGGCCGCTAACCAAGTAAAGTGCCTGCCCGTCCTGCTCGTGAAACAGTCGGCGAAATAGGGCGTTCATGTTCCACCTCATTCAATCCGTACCGTGGTTTGGGAAGTCAGAGTACAAGTAGGCCAAAGGTTGCCCGCGAAGGGGATTGCCAAGTTGCAGGGGTAGGTAGCCTGGACGTTGGCTTGGTCACCAGAAACCCAGTCTACGCTCCCGAGACAGGAGTCGTTCGCAGAAGAAAAGCTAATTGTGATCGTGATATTGGATGTCACGAGGTTAGTCGCGGCATTCGTGAGCGCAGTTTCCGCAGTTGTGCAGGCGGCTGAAACACCTCGGCTGGTCGCCAGCGTCCTGGCGCCCACCGCCACCGCATCAGCCAGCGTCACGTAGTCGTAGAAGAGAATTCCGCCCTTGATGATGCCGACCAGCAACATCGTCAGCAGGGGCAACGCCATCGCGAGCTCAAACAGCGACGAGCCTTCTTCGCGGCCGGCGCGAAAACTTGTGGGCCGGGCTTCGCGCCGTCCCGGCCGGAAGCTGAACCGCCTAGACCGTTTCATGGGAATGTACCCTGCCTTTCCGCGAAGCCGTGCGGGAGAGGCGCCCGGGCATGCGCGGCATTTTTTCTCATCTCGACAATATCCGAAGGGTCAAGTTTCCCCCTCCCAGGTACTCCCGGCAAGAGCACTTTAGTACTACCCGAGCCGACTTGGAGCCCCGCGCCTTCCCAAGCTCGAAACGCGGGCCTGCCCGTCAAATTGTCTGCCTACACGGTTCGTACCAGTGGTCCTCCTATTCCGCTGCCTTGTGTGACGGCGTCCAATCCAGGCTAAGGCGGGGGCGCATGCCTGCAAAACAATGTACGCCCTGCCTGCAGGATGGTTGATATTGGGGAAACTCAGAGAAGGGAACTCGAAGCGGGTTTGTCAGGCTTGCGCGCACTCGGGCGGCGACCGCCTCCCAAGTGCAGGTAAAAAAGTGCGGGCGCGCCGTCAGCCGCGCGCCCGGCTAGTGTCAGCAGGATTTGTACGTCGCATGTCGAGAGGCAGAATCTCTCGATTCGGATGGGGATGCGCCGCATGACACGGTTGGCGAATGCTTTCAGCAAGAAGTGGGAGAACTAGAAGGCAGCTTATACGCTATGGTTCGCATTCTATAATTTTTGTCGAGTGCATCGTACACTTCGGGTTACTCCCGCGATGGAAGCCGGAATTACCGATCATGTATGGGCGATCTCAGAGACTTTATGAACGCTATCTATAGCGCTGCGGTACGGGGATTGCCCATTGAAGCCTTTAGGATATCATCTCCTAAGTGCTGGTGGACAGAGAACTCGCTGCATTAGAGAACACGTTACTGAGCGCAGAAGCCAAGCTCTGCATCGTTGCAATGGCAGCAAGCGCAACTAAAACCAGCAGGAGACCGTATTCCGTCAGGTCCTGGCCTTCCTCTTCCTTCCACAGCCTCACAAAAACGCTCTTCATTGGATTGCTTCCCTCCATGTGCGAAATTGCTGTTGTGGCACCATCGACTGGTTTATCAAAGCAACACGCGCTGGGGGCACCACTCCCAACATACAAATACAATACCGCCCAACTCAGTGCAATAGTACTTCAGTATAATCGTACTAAGTTTCCCTGGCGCGAGATCAAAATCATTCGTTCGCTTGGAAACTACCAACACACATTTAGGACACTACCGGCGACCGCCTCCCAAGTGTAGGTAAAAAAGTGCGGGCGCGCTGTCAGCCGCGCGCCTGCGAGAGAACTCACGCCCTCCACCCTGGAGGGCGTCAGAAATCGACGTTGGGTATCAACCGGGAGCTTGTGAGGTCTCCCGCAATCGTCGTAAAGACCTGGTCCAACTGAGTGATCGGCACCGCGCCACTGCACACTGTGCTCGTCTTTCCACTCACCGTCTGGGGAACGGAGAAGAAATATTGTGACAATGGCGAAGAGGAAATGCCTGCCATCGTGGCGCAGGGAGTATTGGCGGAATTGCCCCCTATGGCTGGCACGCTTTCCCCAGAGGTGCAGCCCGATGTCTCCGAGCCGTAGGAGATGGAGTAAATCTTCGTCGTGGTGCTATCATAGGAGTTCGTCTGGGTCTTGGCCCAATCCGCCGCGTTAACCGCCTGGGTGCATTCTGCCGTGGACGCGAAAAGATTACCGTTGGCCATGCCGGGAATATCACTTTTGCTTACGGTCTGCTTCACTGATCCGCCCATTTGCGTGCTATCGGACGACGCGTTGCCATCGCTGAGGACAATCATGATGTCCTGGATACCGGACGCATGGTTGGCAGAGAGATACTGTTGCGCCGCTACGATGGCGCCCGCATAGAACGTCCCCTCACCTCCCGGAGTTTGAACGCCGCAACTACTCGTCCCGCCGCCAACCGCATCGATGAGGCCGGAGCTCCAGTTCAACGCCGCGGTGTCAGAAAGGCGATAGTTGTTTTGAAACCCGAGGACCAGATATTCCGGATTATTGTTGTACTTGGCGATGGGCGGGGATGTCGAGGGGCAGGCATAATCCTTCGGGGCATAGGTTGAGTTGGCTGTCGTGTTGGTCAAACCAGGTGGTGTGGGAGCAGCGGGACAGTTACTGGTCGTGACGCCCGAATTGGTGTCACTACATAATCCCGGGAACACCATCAGACCCACCTCATCGACCGGCGGGTTGCTGCCGCAGCTTGAGTAGTTGGCGGCGCAGGGGGCGAGCTCTTTGAGCAGGGTCTGGACACCGAATTGTGCGCAATTCTCGGGCGAGTACGAGCTGCTCGATCCGCTTACGCAGCCCGAGTCAGTACCACTACCCATGGACGCGGTGGTGTCAAGGACCATCATGATATGGTACGGAATCGCTCCTCCGCCACTGGCGCTCGCGGATGCGGCAGCCGAAATGTTGAGCGAGGTGACGCCGAAAAGCTTGGCGAAGAAGGTTGGCACCGTGGCAGCCTCCTTCACTTGGACGACGTTACAGCCTCCAGACGGGTTATAGGTCGAGTTAACAGTGCAGGAGGGAAAGCTGGAATTAGCAGATGTGGCACAGGGGGGGAGGTTCAAACCGGGGTACGAGGACGGGTCGACACAGTCGAAACTGACATTCACACTCGTAATGTTGAGGTGGGAGTGGTAGTTGTAATCGCTCGAGTTCAGGCCGCTGTACAGGTCAGCGACAGATGTCACGCTGCTCACGGCGGGATTCGGCATGGCTTGCCCTGCCGCCTTGGCCGCCGCCTGCGTGGCGCTCAGGAGCTCCTGATAGGAGAAATAGAGATTTCCCATGTCAACGACCAGCGCGCTAGCGCCGAGCAGCATTGTCAGTAAGGCAGGTACCATGACGAGCGACTGCCCGCGCTCGCCGTAACGCAGCCTGGTGGCAAGGGATGCTTTGGGAATATTCATTGGACAGCCTCCGAGGTCTGCGCCGTCAGAATGCAATTCGGCGCGAAATTGTGGCCAAAGATCGTGAGGTTACAGCCATACGTGGCCTTCACGACGACTTGTTGGTATTGTGTCAGGTCTGCTGCCTCCCCAGTGCACGATTGGCCCGAGCCCGAAAACGAGACAGCGTAGGGCCCAACCGTGACTGAATTGGAAGTACTGGTATACGCCGTGATCGAGTATGAGAGGGGGTTACTCCCGTAAATACTGGCGTTGTTGAGACCCGGCGCGGCGGCCGCGAGCGCGTTGTTTACTGACGCGCAGGGGTCAGTGATCACTCCCGAACCCGCCATGACTACCTGGGCAGCGTTGCTCGCAGCATTCGACAGCAAGATTTGGTCGTAGAAGGTAATGCCAAAAGTGATGATGCCGAGCACGAGCATCGCTAGCATGGAGAAAATGAACGCGAACTCGACGATCGCCTGACCTTCCTCGCGCCGCGCGCGGATCACAGTGCGCCGCGCTGCGCAAAATGTTGGGCGGAAGCCGTGCCAATTAGATCGTTTCATGGAGTAGTAACCTTAACCTTTCCTCGAATTTCGTCGAAAGCCATATCCGATATGCTAAGTTTTCACCTTTCGTGCATTCTCTGCAAGGACACTGAGGTAATGGTACTCCGGTCTCGGTGGCGCGCCTTGCCAAGCTTCCAGATCCAAGCTCTACTTTATTAATCTGAAGGCGGAGGTTTGGACTATAGCCTGAAATGAGGAGCACCCATCGTCGTCACCCCGCGGAAGCCGCGATCCAGACGCACAGGCACGCCAAGGCGCACTTCTACAATGGCCGGCAAAGGTTGATTCTCAGGAGTGGGCTTTTTGCCCCCGTGCCGTAGCCATTGCCGGGTGCAGCGGTCCTTCTGTTATGGGGTGCCCCAGGGGAGCAACCGCGTGGTCAAGAACTTGGTGCTGATATTCTGGAAGATCTGAGTCAAGCTTTTGAGATTAGGGTTAGCGGATGATGCGCAGCCATGGGCATCGTCGGAATAGAAGTCGGAGGAGTTGGAGGCAATCGCTTGCAATGCCGAACAGGGGGTGTAGGCGCCGCCATCAGACGAGCAGCCCGAGTTCAGGGCCCCGTAGGCGATCGCGAACACCCAGGTCCCCTTCTGCGTGGCAGCCTGGGCGGCATTGACCGCTTGGGTGCACTGATTGGGCTGGAGCGAACTCGATATTTGCGCGCCTGACGCGGTTGCGTTACCGTCGCTGAGCAGGATGATCGCATTCTGCACGGTCGAACGCGGGCCGGAAGCGGGGAACGCCGCCTGCGCCTGTTGGATCGCCCCCGCGTAGTAGGTCCCCTCGCCACCGGGATCCTGCAGGCCGTACTTAGTGGTGGTACAGTTGGACTGGTTGGCCCAGGAGACCGCGTCTACAAGATTCGAGCTGCCGGCGTCCAGGCTGGTAGCGGAGTCAGAGGTCTTGTAATCACTCGAAAGCCCCACAATGGAGTAGTTGGTTGTTGTCGAATATGGTGCGATCCCTTTGCCCGTAGAGAGGGTCGTACTCTGGCAGTTGTACTCATCCACGTCGTACGAAGCACCTGACAGCCCTGGGAATATCAACAGACCGACCTCCTGGACTGGGTTCGCGACGTTGCCGTCCGAGCCGACAGAGCCACAGGACGACAGGCCTGAGGAGCAAGGCGAGAGCGCCGACAGTAAGGTTTGGACGCCCGCTTTCGCGCAGTCCTCTTGCGTGGGGTTGGAGAGGCCAGTGGATTGTTGGCAGGTGGGGTCAGAGTCCTGCATCGATCTGGTCGTATCGATAACCACCATGATGTTGAACGGGGTGGCCGTCGAGCCTTTCATGCTCGAGAGCGACTGGGCAGTGATCGTTAGTGTTGGGACGCCAAGCACCTTGGCGAAGAATGTCGGAATAGTCACCTGCTCTTCGACGGCCATGGCGTTTGCGCCCGCCGTATTGTCGCACGCCATTCCTAGGTTCTTCAATGTGGTGAGGCACGCCACCTGCGGGTACCCGGAGACCATCTTCACGCCGGGTAGATCGGCGTCGACGTTTGACCCGAAGGCGTTTCCGTTAGGGCATACAAGGCTGGCTTGGCCGCCGCTTTCGAACCCGTTGTTATCGACTCCGCTGTAACAATAGGCGGTTTGGTAGGCCGTGGCGGCCGAGAGGTTGTTGGATAGATCGATCGCACCCGCCGTCGCTGCCGCATCAGCCGAGGCTTGGAGTTCGCGTTGCGCGTGAATCGCAAAGCCAATGTCGATGGACAACGCCGCCATCCCTAATAGAACGATCAAGAGAACGGCAAACAAGTAGAGGACCTGCCCGTCTTGCCCGCGCCAGACCCGACAGAAGAGAGTGTTCATGTCCAACCTCATTCGATACGCACCGTAGTCTGCGAACTAAGCGTACAATTCGGCCAAAAGTTGCTCCCAAGGAACGGGATCCCCATGTCGCAAGGATAGGTGGCCGACATGGTCACGGCGTCGTTCGTCGCTAAGGCTGTGCACGTGGAGCCTCCAGCCCCGGCGAACGTCTCGGGCTGGATCGTGATCAAGGATTGATTGAGGTCATAGGCGGCATTCTTTAGAGCCGTTTCCGCCAAAGTGCAGGCATTCCCGTTTCCTCGATTGGTTGCCAGTGTCCTGGCACCGGCCGCCACCGCATCAGCCAGCACCACGTAGTCGTAAAAGTAGATCCCGCCCTTGATGATGCCCACCAGTAGCACCATTAGCAGCGGCAACACCATCGCGAACTCAAATAGCGACGAGCCTTCCTCGCTGCCGGCGCGAACAATTGTGCGTCGCGCTCTAGGCAATCGTTGCCAGAGCCCGAATCTGCCAGATCGTCTCATTGAATTGTGACCGTGCCCTTCCGCGAATCAGAGCGCTTGAGCCGCCCGCGCATCCGCCGGATTGCTTCTTCATTAGATGCGTGTCCAACGTGTTAAGCTTCGCCCTTTCTTACTGGGTCGGCAAGGGCACCGACGTAACAGTACCGCGCCCATACCGGTAACCGTACTGCTAAGCTTTCAAGTCCGATCCACTCCTTTGAACATCGGGAAGCGCTGGCTTGGGCGAACGCCTGATTCAGGGACTAATTCAGCGGAGAGCCGAGAGCTGACGACTCAGAGCGCGTAGTTTGACTACGAGCTTTGGACACCCTACAATAATTAAGGTGAAGCACAATGCCTGACGCGTTTTTTTCTATCACGACGCCGCCTCCACCTCGCCGGCCTCCTCCGCCCCGGGTCAGCAGCCGCAAGGTCTTCGGGCAGTTTGTATTTCTGATTCTCTTGCTTCTCGCTGCCGGAGTGGGAGCGCTGGCCGGGCTGATCTTTGTCTATTCGTCCGACCTGCCGCAGATTCGCGAACTGGAGGATTACCGGCCGGACGTGATGACGGACCTTTACGCGGACGACGGGACTATCATCGGAAGCTTCGCCCTGGAACGGCGCGTCATCGTGACCTATAACCAGATTCCTCCCGTCCTGAGAGACGCGGTCCTCTCGATCGAGGACCGCCACTTCGAGAGCCATTGGGGCATTGACGTGCTGCGCATCGTGCGTGCGGCGGTCACAGATTTGATGGAGTGGCGGAGAGTTCAGGGAGCCAGCACCCTCACCCAGCAGCTCAGCAAAAAGCTCTTCCTGACGCCGCAGAAAAGCTTCCGGCGCAAAATCCAGGAAGCCTTAATGGCCATTCAGATTGAGCGGTACTTCACCAAGTCCCAGATCTTCACGATGTACGCCAACCAATTCGATCTTGGGCATGGGAATTTCGGTTTCGAAGCCGCCGCCCAATTCTATTTTGGCAAACACATCGGGCAGTTGACGTTGCCGGAAGCAGCGACCCTGGCGGGAATACCTAAGTCACCCACGGCCTATTCACCCATCCTGCATCCCGAAGCCTCGCGCCGCCGCCGCAATCAGGTGCTGCTCGCCATGCTCGAAAATGGAAAAATCTCTCTGGAACAATACCGAGACGCTGCCAGTGCTCCCCTGGGCTTGAATATCCAGAAATGGAACTACACCGTGGCGCCCTACTTTGTGGAGGAGGTTCGCCAGTTCCTTGAAAAGAAGTATGGGCCGGAAGCGGTGGACGAGCGGGGCCTCCGCGTTTACACAACCCTCGACATCAACACACAGAAGCTCGCTCAGGAAGCCCTTCGAGAAGGCCTGCGTGACGATGATAAACGCCGAGGCTGGCGCGGCCCCGAAAAGAACATCCTGAAGAACCCCATTACCCTCCCCAATGGCGAGCCGGTGACGCTCGAAACCTACACGGACAGCGACTGGAGGCAAGCTTTCCAGCCGGGTGATTTGGTGCATGGATTAGTCATGCAGGTGGCCGCAGACCATGCTCTTGTACGCTTTGGCGACCTCACGACACGCGTCACTCCCTCCGATTTTGCGTGGACCCACAAGACCCAAACCACCGACCTCTTTGCTCCTGGCGACGTGGACTTGTTTCAAATAAAGGAGATCAAAGGATCGAAGCTTTACCTCACCCTGGACCAGTATCCTACCGTCCAGGGGGCTATCCTGGTGATTGACAATGCCACCGGCGCCATCCGGGCCATGGTCGGCGGATACGACTGGAACGAAAGCAAGTACAACCGGGCCATCCAGGCGGAGCGGCAAGTGGGATCTTCCTTCAAGGTCTACGTCTACTCCCAGGCCATCCTCGACGGCGCGTCTCCCTTTGACACCATTCTGGATGCCCCGGTCGGCTACAACGCTTCCTCCGGCTGGTGGTCCCCGCATAACTACGATGAGAAATACGAAGGTGACATTACCCTGCTGCACGCACTGGCGGAGTCGCGCAATGTTCCTGCCGTTAAGCTACTGGCAAAAATAGGTGTCGATAGCGTGATAAGACTGTGTCGCAAGTTTGGCATCGCTTCACGGCTGGTCCCCAACTTGCCTCTGGCACTTGGCGCCTCGGACCTAACCTTGCTCGAGCACACCTCCGCCTTCACCACCTTCCCCGACGACGGCGTCCACATCACGCCGCGCATGATCGACCGGGTGACCAACTATGACGGGCGAGTGATCGACGATTTTCAGCCGGAGGTTACTGACGTTCTTCCCGCTTCTGCCGCACGTCTCATGGTTTCGATGTTGCGGGAAGTTTTCAACACCGGCACGGCGGTGCATGCCAAGCCGCTAGCCCAAAAATACCCCATGGCTGGCAAGACGGGCACCACCAACGATTTCAGTGACGCGTGGTTTCTCGGTTTTACGCCCTCCATCACCTGCGGCGTTTACGTGGGCTTCGACGACCACCAAACGCTGGGTGATAAGGAAGAAGGAGCGCGTGTGGCGCTACCCATCTGGATGCAGTTCATGAGTGAGTACCTTAAAGGTCGTCCTGGCGAGGATTTCCCCCACTCCCCGCTCCTCACCAACCCCAATCAGGTGAAGGAAATCCTCGCCAGCGCTGGCCCGGAGCAATTCATTGGGGTCAACACCTCGACGTTGTCCCAAGGCGGCGCCCGCCCCGCTTCCGAGCCGGCGGGACAACCCGCCAGCCCGCCAGAGCCAAAACCCACGGCTTCCCAAAGTGGGGTAAGTTCAACATCGTCAACTGGTCGTGGCGCGATCACGCCGGTGTCGGCCGCGCCCGCAGGAGGTGGGGCGGCGCTCGCCAAGGCTAAACCCAAAGCAGTCTCCGCTCCGGCTTCCCCCAAGCTACCTTCACCCCCACCGGTTACGGGAGAGGCCGCGACACCCCAGTCCCCTTCGCCGAGCGGAAATCCGGCAGCGCCCGCCAAAGCCAAACCCAAAGCCGCACCCGCTCCTACCGCTAGCCAACCCTCTTCCTCTCCTGACAGCGCGAACCCCGTACCGAATCCTCCCGCAAGTGCCTCACCCGGTCCTAATCATACGGCGGATTGACTCCCCTCCTTTCGCTTCTTCGCTCAAGGAGTGTGACGCCGTAATTAGCGCCCGTAGGCGGAGCAGCGTCCTCTTACACCAACCGCTGGGGTAGGCGTAGACTATAACTGATGCGAAGCCTCAGCCGAACAACAGGGCTCGCGAAGGGAAGTAACCCTTCATCCGTCCCGCGACGGCTGGAGAAAGCGCCGTCGCGGGACACCCGCCCCGATTCCCGGGGTCTGATGGTACGATTCGAATCGGACCAGAAATCGGACTGCCGAGGTGAGAGGGCTGTTTCCGGCTTGGGCACCCGCGGCTTTCGCGAGCCTCTCACCGAGAACTTTCTCGAGGATTTTGGCCCCTCCAGTCTGGCCTTCCGGCTCGCATCGTCCCTGTGGCTAGAGGCCATCGCCCCCCTTGGCAAGCAACGCCATTTCCAGGCGATCTACGAAAACTGGCGCAAATACTTGAACATTGCCTACGGTAAATCGACAGGTGACGAACAGCTATTTGTGCGCCACACTTACCTGGCGACGCTGGCCAAACTGATTGCCTACGTCTGCATTACCGGCGCGCCGACGCTCCCCAAAGAGGCCCAGACGCAAGAAATCATCCAGGGAACGTTCTTCAAAAAGCAACAGATCATGAACTTCCTCGAGAAGGATTTCTTCTCGTGGGCGGCGCGTGCTCCGGTAATGCAATGCACACAGAAGATCACTTCTGGTTTGGTCAGCTTGCTCTTGACCTACCGGCTGCGCGAACTCTCGGAAGACGTCTTGAAGGAACTTTACTTGGCGCTCGTCGACCCCAAGGGCCGCCATGACCTCGGCGAGTATTACACCCCCGATTGGCTCGCCGCCCGCATGTGCAACGCTCTTCTGAGCAACTCCGGCCAGGACACTGTCCTCGATCCGGCCTGCGGCTCGGGCACTTTCCTTTACCAGGCCATTCAGCACAAGAAGAAGCATCTGCCCGCCACTCGGGAGTCATTGGAGAGGATCCTGGGCAGCGTGGTGGGAATTGATATTCATCCCTTGGCGGTCATCGTTTCGAAAATGAATGTCCTCCTGGCGCTGGGCGATCTATTCCAGAAACGCTCCGGACCGCTCTCCGTCCAGGTCTACCTTGCCAATTCCATTCGCCCGTCGTCAAGTCCAATCCTCCTCCCCCGGGGGGAGAGGATGGGCCGCCCCGTCGTTTCCTTCAGCTGGGGCGGGCCGGGCCTTCGCCCGCCGAAGGGTTATGGACGCTCGGGGTGCACAGCCCGCTACGGCCCGCAGGCGGGTGAGGGGGCCGCCGGCCTGCGCGCCGTCGTTTGGAGCCCGACCGCCCCTGACCTGGATGCTAGCCCACACAGACTTCCCTATCTTCTCAACCGCTTTGACGTCGTCATCGGCAATCCTCCCTGGCTCTCTTTCCGGTTCGTGGAGGAGGGCGATTACCAGGCTTATTTGAAGCATCTCATCGTGAAGGAATTTGGGTTGCTCGCGGGCGCAGGGCACCTTATCACACACCTGGAGTTGGCCACGCTGTTTTTCGCACGCTGCGCCACCCTCTACCTGAAACGCTCCGGAAAGATCGGCTTTGTTCTTCCTCGCAGCATCTTTTCTGCCGACCAGCATCAGCGCTTCCGCCGGTCCTGTGGCATGGGGGGCACAACGCTCACCCAGGTATGGGACCTCGAAGGTGTTTCGCCGCTGTTTAATGTCCCGGCAGCAGTGGCCTTCGGGGACCTGATCAGCGATGCTTCCAGGATGCTGCCCGGCGAAATCCTGTCAGGGCGCTTAAAGAGAATGAACGCATCTTTGGAAGAAGCCAACAGGGACCTGAAAGCTGAAACGACCGAATTCCATGTCGTCCAACAGGGTAAGCGCAGCTTTCTGAGCGCAAGCCGAATGAAAGTCTCGAGCCAGCGCAGCTTCTATCAGCCTTACTTCAAGGAAGGCGCCACCATTGTCCCTCGCAGCTTCTGGTTTGTTGAATTCAAAGCTATTCCCGGCCTCGGCATGCAGATAACGCAACCCCTCGTCGCCACCGATCCGCGCGCTCAGGCCGAGGCCAAGCAGCCTTACAAGGGCGTCCACTTCGAAGCCCCCGTCGAAGCTGAGTTCCTTTACGCCACGCTCCTCTCCACCGATCTCTTGCCATTCGGCCATCTCGACTTTCGCCCTGTCGTTCTTCCACTTATCGAAGACGCCCAAGGGTATCGGCTCCTGAGTGCTGAGCAAGCCCGTGCCGAAGGTTACGTGAGGCTGCGAGAGTGGTTAGAGCGTGCTCAAGCGATTTGGGCAGAGACGCGTAAAGAAAAGGCTAAGAGAGCAGACGCGCTCACTTGGCTCAATTATCGTGGCAAGCTTACAGAACAAAACCCGAAGGCGAGATGCGTTGTGCTCTACTCGAGGTCGGCAACGTTCCTGTGTGCCGCTGCCTTAGGGGCGAAGGCGCTGTCACATAGTGTCGGCGGCCAGGAAGTCGCGCTTCGGCGTTTTGTAGCCGTTGACGCTACCTATTCCTTCCAAACTAACAACGGGAGAGAGGCCGACTATCTCGCAGCCGTACTGAACTCGCCGACAGTGGATATGTTAATAAAACCAATGCAGGCTCGAGGCCTATGGGGCCCGCGCGACATTCACAAAAAAGTCTGGGAGCTTCCCATTCCTAAGTTCAACCCGAGGGACAAGACTCATCTCCGCCTGGCAGAGATTGCGGCGACCTGCGCAGAAAAAGTTAAGGAAATGGTTCCTGGCCTGCGGAAATTGTTCGATGACGTTCGCGGTCCGCACGCCATTGGCCGCGCCCGAAGCGCTGTCCGCGAGGCGCTGAGAGGTGAACTCGACGAAATTGACGCGCTCGTTAAAGATATCCTAAAGTAGATGTCCTGTTTTCGAGCGCCCGCGCCTCTTTTCGGCACGGGGGGTAAAGCCCCAATTCTCTTCCGACAAATTCTGAAGTGGAGTAGTTCTCATGCAATCATCCCGAAGGCAGTTCATTCAATCCACCTTGGCGGTGCCGCTGATGGCCCGTCTCGGCGTCGGCCGTTCCGGCGCAGCGCGGGTCGAGACCCTCTTAGCGTTGCCTGCCCAGATGGAGTTCGAAAACCCGCAAATCATCCGCTACGACTCGAGCTGTTTCACGCTCTTTCGTAAAGACACGATGATCTTCAGCGGGGCGTTCCATTACCCGCGTTGCCCCAAGGCGCTTTGGCGCGACCGTCTGACAAAGTTCAAGGCGGCAGGCTTCAACACCATCGAGACCTACGCCTTCTGGAACTACCACGAGCCGGAGCAAGGCAAGTCCAACCTGAGTGATTTTGAGGATTTCATCAAGCTTGTCCAGGACATGGGCTTCTACCTGATCGTCCGTCCCGGTCCCTATGTTTGCGCGGAGTGGGAGCGCGGTGGATTTCCGGACTGGGTGGCAGCGATGCGGTTCCCTCTGCGCAGCAACAACCCAGAGAGCATCAAGACCTCGCAGCATTGGTACGACCAGGTTTTACCGGTGATCCAGCGGCACCAGATCACCGTGGGCGGCCCCATCATCATGGTGCAAGTGGAGAACGAATACGACTTCAGCCCTCCCATGCCCGACGCCGACAAGCGCGAGTACGTCCGCGCTCTGGCCAACATGGTCTGGGGAACGGGCATCAGCGTGCCGGTGATCACCTGCTGGACCAAGCAGGCGCGCGAGAACTCAGACCCTGACATGGCCAAAATCATGGATACGTGCAATTTCTACCCCCGCTGGAACATCGTGAAAGACGTTGTTCCAGAGCTCCAGAAGCTGCGGAAGGAAGAGCCTTCCTCCCCACTCGCCATCACAGAATTGCAAGGCGGTTGGTTCAGCCAGTTTGGCGGGGAACTCTCCGTAAACCAGGAAGGGGTGAATGCCGAGCAGCTCGACACCCTCACTAAAACCGTCCTCGAGCAGGGAGTAACTTCCTTCAGTTACTACATGGGTTTTGGAGGAACGAATTTCGATTGGGCGGCCAAGACCCTCACGACCACTTACGATTATGCTGCCCCGATTCGCGAGCCCGGCGGCTTGTGGGACAAGTATTACGCTGCCCACGGGATCTGCCAGTTTCTGCGCCTGCACGGGGAGGTGTTGACCCGGGCTCAAGCGCTTGCAGGCGGCGCCGAATCCACAAATCCTAACGTTAGTATTACCGAGAGGGTTAATGGCCGGAGCGCGGTCGTCTTCGTACGCGAGAATGCCAACGCCGAGCAACGCTACAAGCTGACCTTCGTGGATCCCAACAGCCCTACCAAGCGCAAGATCAGCACGCCGCGCGAGGGCGAGCTGGTGATCGGTCCCCGCGAAATGAAAATGCTTCCCGTACAAGTGCCCATCCCGGGCAGCCAGCTCCGCTACGCCACAGCCGAGGTGCTGGCTCACGGCGTCAACCTCGACCGCCATTTCCTCATCCTTTACGACCTGCCGGAGCGTGCGGCGGAAATCTCCCTGGCGACTCGCGCCGAACCCCATGTGGAGGGCGACACGCTTTACCAGTACTGGGATTCGGAATATGAGTCGATGGTCTTCGGCGTTCGATTCGAGAAGACCGAGAAGTTCCTGCTGGTGAATGACCACCTGCTGGTTATCCTGTTGCCTCGCGAGCGCGCCTTGCGAAGCTGGGTCGCGGAATTCCCTTCCAAGGTTTTCCCTTATCTGGACGAGTCGGAACCCAAGACGTTCACGGCAGCCTTTATTTCGGACAGTTATATGTTTGCGGGCAGCGGTACACAAAAGAACCACGTGTGGGCCGAAATGGATTACCTGCCCGGCCCGCACGAACTGACCGTGCTGCTTCCGAACAAGCCGGGCAAGTGCTGGCTTGATGGGGTAGAGACGGAGTTCGACTACGAGCGGGAGCACCGAGCCACTCGCCTGGATGTTACGACGCCACCGCTACCCTATCGCCCAATCGACCTGAGCAGCGGTCAGGCCTGGGTGGAGAAATTTGACACGAGCTCCGGCCACTGGCAGAACGCTGCTGTGAGGGATCTGACGGGAAATATTGTCGGTTCGGAACTGCTGTCGGTGGGCATTGCTCGAGCCTTGGAAGAGTCGGGTCCAGCACCCTACGGTTATGTGAAATATCAGGCCCAGTTCGACTACACGAACCAGGCGAAGATGTTCATCTCGACTTTTGCCAACGACGCGTTGAAGGTCTTCATCAACGGGAAGCTCGTTGAAGAAGCCTTGAAGCCGGCAAAGTCCATCGACTTCGAGCTGGCCAAATATGCCAAGCCGGGCGCAAACACGTTGGAGATCGCCTATGAGGCTTTTGGGGCGGAGAACGGCGACACAGCGCTGGGCGATTTGAAAGGCATCGAATTTGTACGCTTGGGGAGTGACGCCAAAGGCGGTGCACCGATCACCTCCATGCGAATCCAGCGCTTCCCCGCCCCCATGCGCAGACGGGAGGTGAACACGGGTTTTGCCGGCGCCGTCTGGAGTCCGGCGACATACCAGGGGTCCGGCTCAGCGGACCAGTTGGTCCCGGCGTTTACGTGGTGCCAGACGAAATTTGCAATGCCTGGTGTCGAACCAGCCTGGATGGTGCCCTGGAAGCTAACCTTCGACGCTGACCGCGACGCTCTGATCTATCTGAATGGCAAGTTTGTTGGTCGCTACGTGACCATCGGACCACAAAAGGAGTTCTATCTCCCGGGACCGTACGTCGTTCCCAATGGGGAAAACACCCTGACCTTCGTTTTGGCCTATACGGATCGGTCGGCACACCTCCGGACGCTACGCATAGCGCCCTACGAGGAGTTTTCCGCCCGCCGCACGCGCGTGGAATTTCAGTGGTAGAGGCGTTCCGGGGCTGCACCCTCTTGAAGGAGGCTTGCCCTCCACCCCCTGGGCGAGAGGGGAAGTCCCTGCGACCTCAAACTCAAAACGTCAGCACAATCATGCTTTTTTCCCTTGCGCCACCAGAGCCTCGACTTCCGCTCGCCTGGGCAGCGAAGGCTGGGCGCCCAATTTGCTCGCCGCCAAAGCGCCGGCGCAATTGGCGAAGCGAATGGCATGTTCAAAATCTTGGCCGGCAGCCAGCTCCACTGTCAACGCTGCTGTAAACGCATCGCCTGCTGCCGTAGGATCAATAGCGGCAACCTTGCAGGCGGGAAAGTGCTTTGATCTCTTTGCGGTCACCAGCATTGAGCCGTCGCTGCCCAGCTTTAGAACCACCGTTTTGACACCCAAGGAGAGCAGTTTCTCGGCCGCCTCGCGCGCCGAAACTCGTCCTCGAACTTCCTCACCGGCTAGCTGCGCGAGTTCTGTCTCATTGGGCGAGACGATGTCCGCCAGGGCCAAAATCTCGATGGGGCAGTAGCGTGGTGGGCCGGCGTCAAGCACCGTCAATTTGCCAGCCTTCCGCGCCAAGCGCAATGCTGCTTCCACAGCCTCGAGAGGTATTTCCAAAACCGTTGAAAGAGCATCCGCCCGCTCAATTACCTCCTTGGCCCGTTCGATATCGGCGGGCGTCAGGCTCAAGTTCGCTGCGGGGTCAACCGCAATACAATTGTTCCCATTGGGGAAAAGCACGATGAAAGCGCTCCCAGTGGCGCGCGTCGAGTCTCGTCGCACAAAGGCAGTGTCAATCCCCTCCGCCAGCAACCCTTGAATCAGGAAGTCTCCAATGATGTCGCTGCCCACGGCACCCACAAGCGAGGTGCGGGCGTTCATGCGCGCCACCGCCACAGCCTGATTCGCTCCCTTGCCGCCGGGGAAAAACCTCAAATTCGAAACCAGCAGCGTCTCGCCTTCTTTAGGCAGCCGCTCCGACTTGACAACCATGTCGAAATTCGTGCTCCCCACCACCACAAGTTGAAGATCTTCCGCGCGACGCGTCATAAGACCCCCTTGGGGCGCTTGATCCTCTGACCAAAGCCCACCACCGACCCCTCCCTCTTTACATGCTGAACAGGAAGGAGTATTTTATCATCACTTATTCACAATTCAGGGAGGGGATTTTATCATGCCAAAAGCAAAACAAGTCACCGCTTGGGTGGAAAGCAAGCCTGGAGAACTTGGCCGAATCGCAGAAGCCCTGGGCAAAGCGAAGGTCAACATCACGGCATTCTCCGCTTGGAGCATAACCGGCGAGAGTCCTGTTCACCTTCTGGTCAGCAGCCCGGCGAAGGCAAAAAAGGCTTTGGGGAACCTCGGCATCCGCTGCACCGAGGAGGAGGTCTTGTGCCTTACGCTCTCCGACGAGCCCGGAAAGCTAGGGGAGGTCGGAACGCGTCTTGGCGCTGCGAACATTAATGTCGAGTATGGCTATGCAAGCGTCAGGGAAGGCGCTAAGAAGGCGGATATCGTGCTGGCCGTCTCTGACCTCGCGGGCGCCGCAAAGGCCCTGCGCGGTTTGTAAATGATGCACAAGCTTCACGCGAACGGGTAGCGACCCAGTTCCAGGGCGCGGTCCGCCACTTGCCGGCGCAACCCGATGGTATCCGGGGACGTACGGCGCAAGAAGCGCCTTAGCGCGGCAAGTTGAGCGCGGAGCGTATCGCCCTCGGCGATCCGCGCCAGTGCGCGGCGCGCTTCAACTTCCATGCGGTCGCAGGCGTCGTAGATGAACACTCGGGCGGCCGCTACCTCCGTGGCGCACGTTTCGGGGCCCCTGGCGGAGAGCTTTTTCAAGGCCCGAAGCAGCACGCTTTCCATGGCGTATACCTGCATCACCAGGTTGCTGAGCGCGGCGACCACTTCCTGCTCTTTTTCCAGCGCCATCATAAAGCGCTGTACGGCGCTTCCGGCCACCAGCAGCGTCACTTTCTTGGCGCCTTCAAGCAGCTTTGTTTCTTCGCCAAGCGGTTGATCGTCCAGCAATTCCTCCCCCGGTGTCATCCCCAGCATTTCGTCGAGGAGTTCCTGGGCAGCGGGAATCAGCGCAAGCTGGCCCTTCATGGACCGCCTCATGAGCATGTCCGTGATCAGCAGCCGGTTGATTTCGTTCGTACCCTCGAAGATGCGGTTCACGCGCTGGTCGCGATAGGTGCGCTCCACTTCATAATCGCTGGAAAAGCCGTAGCCACCGAAGATCTGAACAGTCTCGTCGGTGACATAGTCCAGCGTCTCGGTGCCCATCACTTTCAGAATGGAGCATTCCACGGCGTACTCCTGCAACGCCTCGATGATCCGCTGGGGCGCCGAGGGCGCGCCTTGGTCGATTCCCTCGAGCAGCGAATCGACCATCCCGGTTGTGCGATAGGAAATACTTTCACCCGCGAAGGTGCGCGCCACCATTTCGCCCAGCTTTTCTTTGATCAGGCCGAAGTCCGCGATCCTGTGGCCAAAGGCCTCGCGCTCCTTGGCCCACTTCAGGGCTTCCAGCAAAAGGTACTTGCAGGCTCCCACGCAACCCGCCCCGAGTTTCAGCCGCCCCACGTTCAGGATGTTGAAGGCAATCAGGTGGCCCTTCCCGATCTCGCCCAGAACGTTCTCCACCGGCACCGGCACATTTTCGAGATTTAGGGGGGTAGTGGAAGAACCGCGAATGCCCATCTTGTGCTCCTCTGCGCCCGCCGAAACCCCCGGGAATTCCCGCTCCACAATGAAGGCAGTGAATTTTCCTCCGTCCACCTTCGCAAACACCACGTAAACGTCAGCGATGCCTCCATTGGTCACCCACATCTTGCTGCCATCCAAGATGTAGTGTTTCCCGTCGGGGCTGAGGATTGCCCTGGTCTTGACATTCAAGGAGTCCGAGGCTGAGCCTGCTTCACTCAAGCAATAGGCGCCCACCCATTCGGCACTGGCGAGCTTGGGGACATATTTAGCTTTCTGCTCGTCGGTCCCAAAGAAGGCAATGGGCAGAATCCCGATCCCCGCTTGCGCCCCCACCGTCGCCGCCCACGAACCGTTGCGCGCCATCTTTTCAGCCACGATGATGGAAGAAATCTTGTCCAGCTCCAGCCCGCCGAATTTCTGCGGGACGTCGGTAGCGGAAAGGCCTACCTCAGCAGCTTTCTTCAAAAGCTCCCTCAGCACCCCCGGCCTCTTGTCCTCGATCTCTTGCGTGTGGGGGACAATTTCCTGATCGACGAACTCCTGTGCGGTTTGCGCGATCAATTTGTGCTGGTCGGTAATGTCTTCCGGTGTGAACACGTCCCCAGGCGAACGAGCCTCGATCAAAAAGCTCCCGCCTTTCGGAGTAACCCTACCGGACGCCGCGCTTACAACCATTTTTCCTGCCCCTCTGATTTTGGATTTTAGATTTTGGATTTTGGATTGACATTCCTGATTTCTAGTTTCTGCTTTCTGATTTGTCACCTCAGATTCTCAAATATCCCCGCTGCTCCCATACCGCCGCCCACGCACATCGTGACCATGCCGTACCTGGCGTTCCGTCGCTTCAACTCGCCGAGCAGGGTAGCCGTGAGTTTGGCGCCCGTGCAACCCAAAGGATGCCCCAGCGCGATAGCCCCGCCGTTGACGTTCACTCGCTCCGGGTCCAACTCTGCCAACTCGATCACCGCAAGCGCTTGAGCCGCGAAAGCCTCATTCAATTCTATTACGGCGATGTCCGCCAGTTTCAGGCCCGCCAGCTTCAGCGCCTTGGGGATGGCGTAAAGCGGGCCGATCCCCATCTCCTCCGGCAGGCATCCTGCCGTCGCAAAGCTCACGAACCTGGCCCGTGGCTCGAGTCCCAGCGCCTTCGCCTTCTCCGCAGACATCACCACCGCCGCAGCCGCCCCGTCACTCATCTGCGAGGCGTTTCCTGCCGTCACCGTACCGCGGACGTGAAATGCAGGCTTCAACTTGGCCAGCGCATCGAGCGAAGTATCGGCTCGCGGTCCCTCGTCGGTGTCGAACCGGATCTGGCGCGTCTGCGGCTTCCCCTTGCCGTTAGGGTTGACCTCAACCACCTCGAGCGGAGTGATCTCCTCTTGAAATTTACCCTCCGCAATCGCCGCCAACGCCCCCTGGTGGCTCCGTAACGCAAACTCATCTTGCCGCTGGCGCGTGATGTGGTATTTTCGCGCCAGGTTTTCAGCCGTCAGCCCCATGCTGAGGTAGGAATCGGGATAATGCTCAATCAGGTAAGGGTTAGGCGCGAAATGATATCCGCCCATAGGAATCATGCTCATGGTTTCCGTGCCGCCGGCAATGACCACGTCGGCGAAAGCCGCCATGATATGCTCGGAAGCGATGGCGATGGCCTGTAGACCTGAAGAGCAGAAGCGATTGATCGTCATTGCCGAACAGCTTACCGGCAGGCCGGCCCTGAGCGAGGCGACGCGCGCCACGTTGTTTCCTTGCTCGGCCTCGGGCATCGCGCAGCCGAGGATCACGTCTTCGACCTCGGCCGGATCGAGCTCCGGGGCCCGCCGTAGAACCTCCCGAATCGCAGCCGCGGCCATCTCATCCGGCCGCGTGTTGCGAAGTGTACCTCGCGGCGCCTTGCCCGCCGCCGTCCGGGCGATGGAAACGATTACTGCATCCCTCATGCTTGCCTCCCAAAGGAAGGGGCTGGATGCTGGGGGCTAGGGGCTGGGGAAAAACCAGCGGCGGTCGGAAGTCCGCGCAAGGCCACAATGTAGCCCCTCCACGCTGGTGATTCGCCTGTCCCCATTCCCCACTGCCCCCCGTCCCCTGACACCTGGCACCTGAAATCTGCCTGTCCCCAGCCCCCAGTCCCTAGCCCCCAGCCCCTAGTTTCGTAGTGCCTTTCCCCGCTTCAACATATATTGGATGCGCTCGAGGGTCTTTTTCTGCCCGCAGAGACTTAGGAAGGCCTCCCGTTCCAGATCCAGCAGGTACTGTTCGGAAACGAGCTGTGGCGAAGTGAACTCGCCTCCGCCGCAGAGAACCTTTGCCAGTTGAGTTGCGATCACCACGTCGTAGTCTGAAACGTACTCGGCGCGGCGCATCAAGTGCAATCCCAGTTTCATTTTGGCGAAAGCTGACTGGCCGAGGACTCGAACGTCCTCGCGGGGCTTTCCCGGACGGTGCCCCAAGCGGGCCAAATCGAGCGCCAGCTCTTTGGCGTCTGCGATCTGCCGGTCGCGGTTCATGCTGATGGAATCCTGCGCGGAAAGGTAGCCCAGCTTGCGCCCTTCTTCGGCGCTGGTGGAAACCTTGGCCATGGCGATATTCAAATAGATTTCCTTGACGAAAGTAAACGGATCGGCTTCCGGATCGGCCGGCGCCTTATCCATGGCGCGCACCAGCATTTCTTTCGTCCCGCCGCCCGCCGGAATCAAGCCTACCCCGGCCTCAACCAGGCCCATGTAAGTCTCTGCCGCCGCGCGCACGCGCGTGGCGTGGAGGATCATCTCCGTTCCTCCTCCCAGCGTCAGGCCGAAGGGAGCGGCCACCACGGGCTTGGGAGCATACTTGATCGCCATGTTGGCGTTCTGGAAGGCGCGCACCGCGCTCTCGAGATCGTCCCATTCGCCTTCCTGAATCGTCGTCAGAACCAGCATCAAGTTGGCGCCCGCGCAGAAGTTCGCCGCCTGGTTCCCGATCACCATGGCCTCAAAGCCCTCGTTCAAGCTCTTCAGCCCGGCATGAATCATCTGTACCGCGTCAGCCCCAATGGTATTCAGCTTGGAATGGAACTCGAGGCAAACCGCACCCTCGCCAAGGTCGATAAGGCTTGCGCCGGCATTCTTCCGGATTTCTTTTTTGCGGGCTTTGAGCGAGGGCAGCAGCAGCACGCCCGGCTTGTCTGGGATATCGCGGTACGCGCCACTCGCGAAATCGAAATAGCTTCGAGCGCCGTCGCATGAGGCATAAAAGCTCTTCTTCCCGGAGGCAAGGAGTTTTTCGACTAGGAGCGGTGTCGATCGGCCGGCCATCTTCCAGGCCTCGATAACCCTTTCTATCCCCACCGCGTCACAAAGCTCGAAAACGCCGCACTCCCAGTTGAAACCCCATTTCATGGCGTTATCAATGGAGACGATATCGTCCGAAATCTCCGGCACGCGCATCGCGGCGTAGTGGAACGTATCGAAAAGGAGTTTCTGATAGAACTGCCCGGCACGGTCAGATGACTGGCAGAGCGTTCCGACCCGCTCCCCGGCGTCCTCCACATTGCGCGCCATCTCGAGCGAAGCGAGCCTGGGCTTCTGGCGCTCGCGATAATCGAAGGTTGTGAGATCCAACGTCAGGATTTCGCTCTCTTCCCCGTCCCCCTTGCCCTTGACTTTTTTATAAAAGCCGCTCCCGGTCTTATCTCCCAGCAGCCCGCGCTGCATCATCTCCTGGACAAAACCCGGAAGCTGGAAGAGGTGGTGCCGCTCGTCGCGAGGCAAGGTCTCCCGGAGGTTCTCGACCACGTGCCCCAGAACGTCCAGCCCCACGATATCCAGCGTTCGGAAGGTGGCGGACTTCGGCAAGCCCATAGCGGGGCCGGTGAGAGCATCGATTTCCTCAATCGTGTAGCCATCCTCCTGCATGACCCGCAGGGCCTGGAGGGTTGTGAATGTCGCGATGCGGTTGGCAATGAAATTGGGCGTGTCCTTGGCGATGACGATCCCTTTGCCAAGCATCACATCGCCGAAGCGCGCGACGCTCTCAATAACCTCCGGCAGCGTCGCGGGGGTAGGTATGATCTCCAGCAACTTCAGGTAGCGAGGAGGATTGAAGAAGTGCGTGCCCAGAAAATGCTGCCGCAGTTCCTCGCCGAAGCCTTCGATAATGCTCCCAATGCTGATGCCTGAGGTGTTGGAACTCACCACTGTACCGGGCGCGCGCACTGCCGCCACCCTTTCCAGCAAGGCCCGTTTGATGCTCCGGTCTTCCGTCACGGCTTCGATGATCCAGTCGCAATCTCTGAGCCAAGCCAGGTTGTCCTCGAAGTTGCCAACGGCGATCATGCCCGCCGCTTCCGGAACGAAAAACGCCGCTGGCCGTGACTTCAGCGCTGCTTCGAGCCCGGCTTGCGCCAAGCGGTTGCGAACCTTGGCGTGGCCGAGCGTCAGGCCTTGAGCTTGCTCCGCACGTGTAAGCTCGCGGGGGACGATATCGAGAAGAACAGACGGAATGGAAGCATTGGCAAGATGCGCGGCAATACGAGACCCCATGGTGCCGGCGCCCAACAATGCCACTTTGCGAATGTCACGCACGGTTTGCCCCCTAGGATGTTGGCGAGAGCCTCATAAGACATTATGAATGGCGAACGGTGAATAGTAAATTGTGAATTATGGACTCGTAACGGTGTAACATCAGAGTGGCACAGGCATTAGAGTGCTTGTGCCCCTTTGCGGCCGTAGGGTCGTCCCGTGAAAAATGACTCGTGAAAATACTTTATTGGACTGATATCTTCATCTTCCTTGCCTTTGCATTGTTCGTGGTGTCCCACGAACCGGGGAGCGCTCGTTACTTCATCGGGGCCGGGATAGCAATTGCTGGTTTCGCTTTATCCATCCTTGCAAGGGTTCAGCTCGGACATTCTTTTAGCATACGACCGCAGGCCAGAAAGCTGGTGACAACAGGCCTCTACTCCAAATTCCCTCATCCCATCTATCTCTTTCGTGGAATAGCCTTTCTTGGTTTGTTTATCGCTTGGGGCAAACTGATTCCGTTATTGTGCTTTGTTCTTATCTACTCCCTGCAAATCCTTCGGGCAAGAAAAGAGGAAAAGATATTGGAACAGGCATTCGGGGAAGAATATCGCCGCTACAAAGCGCGCACGTGGTTTTGAACTGTCCCCGGCGAAATGGGTAAAGAACTGCGCGTTCCAGGCGGTATAATGCAAGAGAAGGGGGAACCGGCTAAGATGACCCGAGAGGAACTGCTTTCCCGCATCACGATCAATCCTAACGTTTGCTTCGGGAAGCCCTGTATCCGCGGCCATCGCATCTGGGTGTCGCTGGTTCTGGACTACTTGGCTAGCGGGATGACCCAGAGCGAACTCCTGGCAGAGTACCCTGGGCTTGAGGAAGCTGATATTCTCGCCTGTATTGCCTACGGCGCTGAGATGTCGCGCGAGCGCTTTGTTGAGATTCCCGTGGAAACCAAGCCATGAAGCTCAAGCTCGACGAGAACCTCGGCCGGCGGGTGGAGGCGCTTCTCCGCCGCCGCAGCCATGATGTGCAAACAGTGCCGGACCAGCGACCGTGCTCCGCCACGGACGAGGACCTGATCAAGGCTTGCCGCAGGGAAGGCCGGTGCCTAGTCACGCTCGATCTCGATTACGGGAACCCGCTGCTATTTCCACCCAAGGAGTATGCAGGGATCACAGTTCTTCGTCTACCGCGTGAACCCTCGCCTGTTGACCTCCTGGAAACAGTCGAAACTCTGATAGGGGCGCTGTTGCGCGAAGACCCGGCAGGAAAACTCTGGATCGTTCAAAAAGGGCGAATTCGGGTGTACCAGGACCCGGGGGCCGAATGAGATCAGGCTTTTGTGGAGGTGAACGATGTTTGACGTTGTAACCTTTGGCGAAGCGATGATTCGCCTTTCGCCGCCGCATTTCGAAAGACTCGAGCAAGCCAACTCATTGGACTTGCGAATCGGCGGTGGCGAGTTGAATGTCGCCGTGGGCGTCAGCCGCTTGGGCTTGCGAAGCACCTGGGTCTCGCGCCTCCCCAACAACGCGCTGGGAAAGCTCATGGAAAACCGGGTCCGCCAGGCTGGGGTGGACACTTCCAACCTGATCTGGAGCGGGGATGGAAGGGTGGGGCTTTACTTCCTCGAGTTCGGCGCGGCCCCCAGAGCTAGTTCGGTGCTCTACGATCGGGCGCACTCTGCCATCAGCGCGGTGAAGCCGGGCGAAATCGATTGGGCTAGAGTGCTCCAGGGAGCGAGGTGGTTTCACACCAGCGGCATCACACCGGCGCTTAGCGATTCGGCAGCCGCCGTCACACTCGAGGCCCTCAAGGCGGCAAAACAGGCTGGAGTCACCGTAAGCTACGATCTGAATTACCGCGGCAAGCTTTGGTCCCCCCACAAAGCGCAGGCCGTGCAGGAGCCGATGATGGAGTTTGTGGACGTGTTGATGACCACGGAGGAAGATACCAAGGTCGTCTTCAAGATTGCCGCCTCCGGCCAGGGCGATGACAAAGGCTTTGCGGAAGTCTCCGGCGAGAGTTACAAGGATGTCGCGCGCCAACTTCAGGAGAAGTTCAAGTTCAAGGCCGTTGCCATTACCTTGCGCGAAAACCCGCTGGTTTGGCGGAACACCTGGACAGCCATTGCCTACGCCGACGGGCAGTATTTCGACGATGTTAAGTACGAATTGGAAATCGTGGACCGCCTGGGCGGAGGCGATGCCTTCAGTGCCGGGTTCATTTACGGCTGTTTAACCAAGAACTCTTACGCGGACGCGGTCCGTTACGGAAATGCCTTCAGCGCCTTGAAGCATTCCGTGCCTGGCGATTTCAACTGGGCAACGCTCCAGGAAGTGGAGAGCCTGCTCAAGGGCACGAGCCTGAGAGTGGCAAGGTAAGGACTGGGGACTAGGGGCTAGGAACTGGGGGCTGGGGAAGGCAAAGACCAGCGGGGTCGCGGATGTCACGACCTTCTGCTGAGTGCCAGCGGTCACTGCTTTCTGCTTGCCGCCATCCGTCTTTTGTCTTTCCCTAGCGCCTAACCCCCTGTCCCTAGCCCCTATATTTGAGGAGAGACAAATGCCTTGGACAAAAGAAAAGACTCTGGCGCTCATTCGAGAAGTTGGTCTTATTCCTATTGTTCGCGCGCCCTCACCCGACGACGCCCTCCGCGCCGCGGAAGCCATCATCGAAGGCGGGATAGGAATTGCCGAAATCACTATGACCGTTCCCAACGCCATCCACGTCATGGAACACGTGGTGGAGAAATTCGGGGATAAGGTGCTGCTCGGCGCGGGAACGATCCTCGATCCGGAAAGCTGCCGGGCGGCTCTGCTGGCGGGGGCGGAGTTCATCGTCACACCTTCCCTCAATCCCCAGGTCATCGAGGTCGCGCGCCGCTATAGCAAGGCGTGTTTCCCCGGAGCCCTCACGCCCACGGAAGTGGTTTCGGCGTGGCAGTCAGGCGCTGACATGGTGAAGATTTTCCCTTGTGGACCCGTGGGCGGACCCAGTTACATCAAGGCGCTAAAAGGCCCGTTCCCGCAGATCGATTTCATCCCCACCGGAGGAGTCAATCTCGAAACCACACCGGAGTTCATTAAGGCCGGGGCAGCGGCAGTAGCAGTGGGGGGAGAACTGGTGAACGTGAAAGTTCTCAAAGAAGGAAAACTGGACGAGGTAGTGGCCAATGCCCGGAAATTCATCGAAGCTGTCCGCTCGGCCAGGGCTGGAGAGCAGTGACGAGTGACGGTTGACAAGTGACGAACAAGAAGAACGAGCACGCCGACTTGTTAGTCGTCACTGTTCACTGCCTCTACGGCTTGTCACTAGTCCCCGGTCACTGCTCTGACGAGACATGACGTCTACGCTGTTCAATTTCGCGTTTGCCATCGCTATCCTGGGAGGCGCCTGGGTGCTTACCAGTCTGTTCGCGCGCGCCATGTACATCGTTTGTCCATCCTGCCGGTCGCTGAACGCCCGGCGGCGGAGACACTGCCGCAAGTGCGGGCAGCTCATGCGCGTGCCCCGCCGCGAAGTTATGAGAGGTAACTGAGCCGCGGATATGCGAATGTGCCATAACTCGCGCTGCCTGTGCGAACTCGGGCCAACCGCCACTTTCCCGCTCCTGTACTTTTTGTACTTTTCCCTTGACATTAGAACGATTTAATCGTAGCCTATTAGCGTTGTCGCGAAAGAACGCCGGCAGGTGGGTGATCAGAACGGGGGCGACGCGAGCTACGTGATTCCTCTATTTGGCTAAAGGGGGTAAGGCGGGTGGTTGGCTAGGGTGTTGATTGTGCCGCCGCCACCCCCGAACCCCTGCTCCGCTGAGGAGGGGAGCAAGGAAAGAACATGGTCAAAGAAGCAGCGTCTCCTGCAAAAAGCAAGAGGCCACTCGTCGTCATGAAGTTCGGCGGGACTTCGGTGGGGAACGCCGAGCGGATGCAGAACGTAGCCAAGCTGGTGGCCGAGCATGCTCAACACGCCGAGCTGGCGGTAGTGGTTTCGGCCATGGGCGGGGTGACGGACATGCTAATTCGCGCCGCCACGGAGGCCAGCACCGGTGATGGCGAACACTGGAAGAACGTTCGGCGGGAGTTGGCGCGGCGTCACCGCGAGGTCGCCGACCAGCTTCTCTCGGCCGCCGAACAATCTTTCGTGCTGCCTCGCTTAGCCGCCCAGGTCGGCAACTTTGAGAACCTATGTTCAGGTTTCTCCTTGGTTCGGGAAGTTACTCCCCGCGCCATGGATACTCTCTCGAGCCTGGGCGAGGTGATGTCCGCAAATCTCCTGGCGGCCATCCTTCGCTCCTTGGGCATTGCGTCGGAAGCTGTAGACGCCACCGAACTCATCGTTACGGACGACAACTTTGGCAACGCCTCTCCGCTTTTCGAGGAGACCACCGTCAAGACGCGCCAGCGCCTGGCTGCGCAGCGGAGACGCGGGGTCATTCCCGTCATTACCGGATTTCGAGGCGCAACTCCCGAAGGGGTCTGCACCACGCTGGGCCGGGGCGGATCAGATTTCAGCGGCACAATTATGGGGGCAGCCCTGGATGCCGACGAAGTGTGGATCTGGACCGATGTCGATGGCGTGATGACGGCTGACCCCCGCCTGGTCCCGGAGGCCCGGATTATTCCCGGCATCTCCTACAGGGAAGCCATCGAGCTCTCTTTCTTCGGGGCCAAGGTGCTCCACCCTAAAACCATTCAGCCGGTCATGAAAAAGAAGATTCCGGTCTGGATCAAGAACAGTTTTAACCCTTCCTGCCCCGGGACCCGAATCGTCCCTTCCGCTTCCGACGGCCCGCCGGGCGTGAAGGCCATCACCTCCCTGAGCAAAGCCAGCCTTATCATGGTCAGTGGAGGGGACCGGCTGAGTTTCGCCCAGTTGGCCAGCCGGATTTTCACTTGCCTCAGCGTGGAAGACATCACCACCCTCATAGTGACTCAATCCTCCGCAGAAAACGTGCTTTGCCTTGCCGTCCACGATGCAGAATTGAGACGGACGAAAGCCAAGCTCGAGAAAGCCTTTGAGCTGGAAATCATTCACGACCAATCTGTGGCGGTAGAGGTTATGCCCCATGTGGCTATTGTGGTGGCTGTCGGCGAAAACATGAAAGGCACGCCGGGCGTCGCCGGGCGGGCTTTCGGAGCGTTGGGACGGCGGGGCATTAACATCATTGCCATCGCCCAGGGGTCTTCCGAATTAAGCATCTCGTTTGCCGTGAAGTCCGCGGACGTGAAGGAAGCCGTGAAGGCGATTCACGAAGAATTCAAGCTTTAGCTACCAGTCCTCAGTGGTCAGTTTTCAGTTACAAGAGACCGCGGTGATGGGTGACCACTGACAACTGACGACTGACTACTGACGACTGACCATGTCCTCCGCCTACCTCCAATGCATCGAAGAAGCTTGCCGGCGCAAGCAGAACCCCAAGAAGGACACGCACGCGTGTGCATTCTGTGGTGGGCTTCTGGAGGTGAAATACGAGTTTGAGAGCTTCGATCCCGAAGCCCTGCGGCGGGAGTGGCATCAGCGGCGTTTGAGTGGCGAACCTATCGACCGGAGCGGAGTGTGGCGCTTCCGCGAGTTGATCCCTCTCATCGAACCGGGCGACCGGATTATCTCGCTCTCGGAGGGCTCGACACCCTTAGTGGGAACCCGCCGCACAGGATGGTGGGCAGGCCCCGTCCATCTAACCATCAAGCACCAGGGCAACAACCCCACCGGGTCCTTTAAGGATTTGGGGATGACCGCCTGCATCACGCGGGCTGCCTCGCGCGGAATTCGCAGGGTGGCTTGCGCTTCCACCGGCAATACGTCTTCCTCCATGGCCGCCTATGCGGCTCGGGCGGGCATGAGCTCGTTGCTCTTTGTGCCTTACCGGCAAATCTCCGCGGCCAAGCTCGCCCAGGCCTTGGATTTCGGCTCGCTAGTGGTTGAGGTGGGCGATTCTTTCGATGAGGCTTTCAGGCTGCTGCGGGAGATCGCGGTGGAATTGGACCTTTACCTGGTGAACTCCGTGAACCCCTTCCGCATCGAGGGACAGAAGACCATTGTGGCGGAGATGCTCGAGCAACGTGCCTGGCGTCCCCCGGACTACATTGTGGTTCCGGGCGGGAATCTTGGCAACGTCTCCGCCATCGGTAAGGGACTGCGGGAGTTGAAAGAGCTTGGATTCATCGAAAAGGTGCCGCAGGTTGTCGTGGTGCAGGCGGCGGGCGCCAGCCCCTTCCATCAAATGCTGGCGGGCGGCTTGAAGGAGCTGACCCCGGTGGATAAACCCGATACTGAGGCTACCGCGATTCGCATTGGGCATCCCGCCAATTGGAAGAAGGCCCAACGAGTGCTCGAGTGGTGCGAGGGATTCACGGAATCGGTCACCGATAGGGAAATCTTTGAAGCCAAGACTATGCTGGCGGAAGACGGCGTAGGATGCGAACCTGCCTCCGCCGCCACTATCGCCGGAGTTCGAAAGTTAGTGCGCGCCGGGAGAATTCCCTGGCATGCGGACATTGTCTGCGTTCTTACTGGCAACCAACTGAAGGATACCGAGTACATCATGCGCCACCGCTCGGAAGCTCAGGAAAGCCGCCAGCGACTGCGCGTCGAGCCCAACCTCGAGGCTCTGCGGAAGGCTCTGGAACCGATGCTCGGCGAGGGGGCTTGAGCAAGTCGACAGTCGAGAGTAACCCAGACGAACTCACCACAGAGGTCACAGAGAACACCCGCAAGGTTTTTCTCTGTGTTCTCCGTTTCCTCTCGGGTGCATGCTTTTCGTAGGTGCATAAGCAGGGCTACGAGTTTGAAGAAAAACGGGTTTGGCAATAGGGTCTGGGGCCTTGGGCCGCATATTTCTCGAGGAGGGCGTGTTCCCTTGGCACCTGGCACCTGCCCGCGGGCCGAAGCCCTTCGGCAGGCGTAGGCCCGGCACCTGAAACCTTTGCTCCGATGAACGAACCGCTGCGTCAGGAAGTGCGATTCCTCACCACACGCCTGGGGGCGATTGTGCAGGAGCAGTGTGGAGTAAAGACCTTCGAGGCGATCGAGCGTCTGCGCAAGCTCGCCAAGCAGATCCGAAAGAAACCGGACCCTAAGCTTCTCGAACTCAAAGAGTCAGCCGTCCGCGAACTGTCGAGCCGTCGGGCCACAGAGGTCGCCCACGCTTTCAGCCTGTTCTTTCATCTCGTCAATCTTTGTGAGGAGCGGGAGCGGGTGCGCCGCCTGCGCGCCTACGCAGCCCAGGAAGCGGGTGCACCCATGTCACTGCGGCGGACATTCAACGAGCTGCGGCGCCAACAAGTTCCCCTCTCGCACCTCAAGCGCCTGCTTCGATCCATGCACGTCGAGCCGGTTCTTACGGCCCACCCTACGGAAGCGAAGCGCCGCAGCGTCCTCAATCATATTTTGCGCATCGGAAGAACGCTCGAGGCCTTGCACGGGGACCCGGGAATGCTGGATGCCGCTGCAACGCAGGCCATTGACCCTTGGATCGAGGCTCTGTGGCTCACCGATGAGGTCCGTGAGACGCCGGTTACGCCTGAAATCGAGAGCGAGAATGCGCGCTTCTACCTCGAGCGCATCATTTACGACCTGGCAGGAAGTTTTTGGGAGAAATTCTGCGACGAGCTTCATCGTTATGATCCCAGCCTTGCCGAACCTCACCCCTTCCTGAGTTTTGGCTCGTGGGTAGGCACGGACCGGGATGGCAACCCCAACATCACCCCCGCCACGAGTAAAGAAGCCGCCGAACAAGTCCGCCGGAGCATTCTGAGTTACTACCACGAGTGTTGCCGGCGCATGTTGGGCCTAGCATCGTTTCCCTGCCGTCATGTTCCGGAAATCAAGCGCGATCTGGAGCGCTTGATGCGCCTCTTTCCGGCCACGTGGACTTTCCGGGAAGTCGACCAGCCCAGCGAGCTCTACCGGCGTAAGCTCCGCATCATGATGTGGAGACTGGAGCAAACGGCGAATCGCGCCTGCGGTGCCTATGAGCTTCCCGAAGAGTTTACTAGCGATCTCCAGCAGCTCGAGCGCCTCTTGGCCCACCATCCCAGTCCTCGTATCTCCAAACTCGGAGCCCGCAGGCTGCGCGTAGCTTCGCAGGTTTTCGACTTCCACGGCGCAAGCCTCGATTTTCGCACCCATTCCGATGCGACCCGCGCTGCCGCGTCCGAACTTTTGCGTAAGCAGGGGCTTGCTTCCCAGCCCCTCGAGGCGCGTATCCTTTCCATAAAAAAGCTTCTTCTCAGGCCGGGTACCTCAAAGCCGCCCTGCGGCCCAAAGCCTTCGGGCGGCGGGCCGAAGGTCAGCGCGAACGTGGCATCTCGGCGGTACACCTTCTCGGCGCCTACCCGGCGCGTGTTGGAAGAGTTTTCAGCGCTCAAGGAGATTCAAACTCGTGACGGAGAGGCCGCGGCGCATCGGTATATATTGAGCATGTCGGCCCGCGTGGCTGACGTCTGGGATGTTCTGCTGCTAGGACACGAAGCCGGCTTGGTGGAAATCCGCCAGGGCGAGCCGCGGTCCTCGTTTGACGTCGTTCCCCTGTTCGAGACCCTGGACGATCTCGAAGCGGGTCCGGGAATTATGCAAGAACTTTTCGCTGACCCTCTCTATCGACGCATTCTGAAATCTCGCCAGCAATTTCAGGAAGTCATGCTCGGGTATTCCGACTCGGTCAAAGACGGAGGTTACGTTGCCGCCAACTGGGCGCTTTTCCGCGCACAGAAGAGACTGGCCTCAGTAGCGGAGAGATGCGGCGTTCGCCTGAGCTTGTTTCACGGCAAAGGCGGGACCATCGACCGTGGAGGAGGACAATCCCACCGCAGCATCGAGTCACAACCCTTCGCGGCCCCCGGAGGGAGGCTTCGAATTACTGAACAGGGCGAGGTCATCTCTCTCAAATATGCCAATCCGGCTATTGCCGAGCGCAACCTCGAGCAACTCGTCACCGCGGTCCTGCACGCGCATCTGCTCCACTTCCGGGGCGTCGAGACGGAGCGGATTCCCGAGTGGGAAAAGTACGCCCAGGAGCTCGCCTCGAGCAGCCGCGCCTTCTATCGCGAGCTCGTCTACGAAACGCCGGGATTCGTGTCCTACTTTCGCCAGGCTACCCCGATCGACCTCATCGAACAAATCCGGCTCGGGTCGCGCCCCAGCCGTCGTTTCCGCACCGATGATCTTGGCGACTTGCGCGCCATTCCCTGGGTCTTTGCCTGGACGCAATCCCGCCATCTCCTCCCAGCCTGGTATGGCCTTGGCTACGCGCTCGAGAAGTTCATCCGAGATCACGCTCCCGAGGGACTCCACTTGCTGCGGCGGATGTATAAAGGCTGGCCTTTCTTCACCATCCTGATCAACAATGCCGAAGCCTCCCTGGCCAAGACGGACCTCTATATCGCCAGCCGTTATGCCACCCTGGTTCGGCCCCCATCTCTGGCGGCGAGTATCTACGGCCGCATCGCCGCAGAATATGAGCGCAGCGTTCGCACCGTGCTCGAAGTGTCTGGCTCGACCCGGCTGCTCGAACGCCAACCCGTCTTGGCGGAATCCATCCGTCTGCGCAATCCGTACGTCGATCCTCTTAACTTCCTCCAGACTCGCTTCCTCGAAAAGTGGCGCCGCGCGCCGGACCGGCAACTGGAGATCCTTCACCTTTTGCAAATTACCATTGGGGGGATTGCCTTTGGAATGAAGAGCACGGGCTGAACTAGGGACTAGGGGCTGGGGACTGGGAGCTAGGGCAATTTTGGATTTTTGATTTTAGATTTTGGATTGGGGCAACGTCCAGCCTCGCCCTCTCTCCCTTGGGGGAGAGGGCGGCTCGCAGCGGGCATTTTCGCCAGCCGGGGCGGGCCGGGTGAGGGGGTCAGTGAATTACGTATTCTGGCTTTCCACCAGTTGCCGCGCCCGCTCGCCCGCGCGCACCACGGCTTTGATCAACGTAACCCGCAGGCCGCCTTCCTCGAGTTCCAGCAGGCCGTCGATGGTGCAGCCTGCCGGCGTGGTGACGATGTCCTTCAATTTGGCGGGGTGCTCGCCAGTATGAAGCACCATGGCGGACGCGCCCAGCAACGTCTGAGCTGACAGTTCGGTCGAGAGGTCGCGCGGCAGCCCCATTTTCACCCCCGCCTCCGCCAGCGACTCGATAATCATGTAGACGTAGGCAGGGCCGGAGGCCGAAAGACCCGTGATGGCATCCATGTGTTTTTCATCCACCACCACGCTTCGGCCCATGGAACTGAAAATCTCTTCCGCCATGCGAACGTCAGCTTCACTTGCATGCTGACCCGCCGCGAGAGCCGTCATGCCCTGGCGAATGAGGCACGGTGTGTTGGGCATGGCGCGGACCACGCGCACTGGGTGTCCCATCTCACGCTCGATCAAGGACGTTGTCACCGAGGCCGCGGAGGAAATAATGACCACGTCTTTTTTCAGCACCTTCTTGACTTCATGCAGGAAGCCCTTCACCTGTTGCGGCTTCAGGCAGATCAGTACCAGGTCCGCTCCGGAGACCGCCTGAACGTTATCCGTATGCGCCTTGATGCCGTATTTTTCTCTCAGGTAGTCGGCGCGCGGCTGGTGAGCTACCGTAACCTCCACGCGCCCCACCGGAAAAAGCTGCGAGCCCAGGATCCCCGAGAGTAGCCCTTCGCCGAGTTTCCCGGCCCCAATGAGCGCGAGTTTCCTGACATGAGATTGGAAATCCTTCCCTGCTCGAGGGCTTGTCTGCGAACCGTCTGTTCCAGGTTTCATTTACCTCCTTCGCATCGTAGGGGCAATCCTTGTGGTTGCCCAGGGCGGCCACAAGGGCCGCCCCTACAACTCGTTGCTCGGCGTCGCTATCTCCGCGCCTCGGCTTGAGCAGCGGTGACTTCCTCCTTCGAACCCTGGATCCAGGGCATCATTATCCGCAGCTCGCTTCCAACCTTTTCGATCAGATGCTCTGCCGCCTGGGCACGCATTTCGAGGAACTTCTTCCGGCCCTGCGCGTTCTCCTCCATCCATTCATTCGCGAACCGGCCGCTTTGAACGTCAGCGAGGATCTTCTTCATGGTCTCGCGCACATGCGCGTCAATCACCCTCGGGCCACGGGTGTAGTCGCCGTATTCAGCCGTGTCGCTCACCGAGTAGCGCATATACTTGATACCGCCCTGATAAATCAGGTCCACGATAAGCTTCAATTCGTGCAAGCACTCGAAGTAAGCGATCTCCGGCTGATAGCCCGCCTGGACCAGAGTTTCAAAACCCGCCGCGATCAAGGCCGACACTCCGCCGCATAATACGGTTTGCTCGCCGAACAAGTCCGTTTCGGTTTCTTCCTTGAAGGTGGTGCGGATGACACCCGCTTTAAGGCTCCCCAGACCTTTCGCGTAGGCCAGCGCGGTCCGTTCGGCGTGGCCGGAGGCGTCCTGCGCGATGGCGAGCAGGGCGGGGACGCCGACGCCCTCCTGGAAAAGCTCGCGCAAGCGGTGGCCGGGGCACTTGGGCGCGATCATTATGACATCCACCGTCGGGGGCGGAACGACAAACTTGAAGTGAATATTGAACCCGTGGGCAAATAACAAAGTCTTCCCTGCGCTCAGATGGGGCTCGATTGACTCCTTGTAAGCTTTGGGCTGGACGTGGTCAGGGATGAGTAGGGCGATCAGGTCACCGCGCCGCGCGGCTTCCGCCGCATCAACGACTTCGAAACCTGCCTCCTTCGCCTTGGCCTGGGGCGTAGAAGGTCGGACTTCACCCACCAGAACCTTCATTCCGCTGTCGCGCAGATTGAGCGCGTGCGCGTGCCCCTGGCTTCCGTAACCGATCACTGCGATGGTCTTGCCCGCTAAGGCCTTTAAATCTCCATCGTTTTCGTAATAGACTTTTGCCATTTCGTTTCCCCGTGAATTGGAATATCCATTCCCGCAGAAGAGGTCACTCCAGAATACCAGTTCTTCACGTTGTCGTCATGTACCGAGCCGCATCGCGGAGGCTGAGGGTGTAGCGCGGGCGTCTCGCCCGCGCTACCGGCGGAAGGGAAATATCACGCCTGAACTGCCGCAAGCTCCGGTTGGGGGGCGTTGCGTGTTGTCTTGACGCAAGCGAAGGGAAGAAACGCCGGGTCTCGAGTACCTACCGAGGCAGAGTTTCGCCGTTTCTCCACCGGAATTTCCAGCAAATACTTTCCATGGCTGGCAAAGATCAACTTCGATTCAGGGAATGATGCGAGCACTCGAACGACGCCGGAATTGTCCTCTTCCGAGTCGATAAACACGAAAGAAGCGTTCGGAAAGGGTTCATGGCGGTAGCAGGTAACGTGCTGCACGCCCTCGGTCCGCCTCAAGAAATTAAAAAGGTAGTCAATATCCGCTTCCGCTGAATCCACCACGCCCATCAGGGAGAAGCCCGACGGCCGCGCCGTCATCGCCAGGGTAGTGATCTTCAGGTTTTTGCGGCGGAAGATGTTCATCAGCCGGCAGATGGATATCATTTCGTTATCCGTTTCGAGTGTCAGCAACCACTGCATAACCTGCTCCATGATGTCATCCTGAGCGCAACGAAGGATCCCAGCAGTTCGTCGAAGCCTGCTGAGCCCAAAAGCAACTACAGAGATCCTTCGCCCCGACAAGTCGGGGCTCAGGATGACAGGACCTTCAGTTAAAGTTCCGTTCGAACAGCAGCATTTGTTAAACCGCCCAAAGATCGTCGAGCGCTTCCTCCTCAACCAGGACGCGCGGCGGCTCCACTACCATTTCTGCCAGGGAGGCTCCTGGAGGCACGATGGGATAAACGTTCTCGGCCGGGTCAACCCAGAAGTCGATCAGGCGCGGCTCGCGATCGCTCAGGAAATCCTGCACTGCATCCGCAACGTCGGTGCGGTGCTCAACCCGCACGCCACGAATCCCATAGGCTTCGGCCAATTTCACAAAGTCAGGTGCAAAGTCCAAATCAGTGTCGCAGTAACGCTTTTCAAAGAAGATTTCCTGCCACTGGCGGACCATCCCCAGCGCGCGATTATTGATGATGGCGATCTTGACTGGAACACGGTACTGCACAACGGTGGCCAGGTCATTCAGGGTCATCTGGAATCCGCCGTCGCCCACGATGGCGATCACCTGTCGATCAGGAAAGGCCATTTGCGCGCCCATGGCCGCCGGGAAACCATAGCCCATGGAGCCGAGCCCACTGGAAGAGAGCCAAGTGCGCGGGCGCGTGAAATTCCAGAATTGGGCGCCCCACATCTGGTGCTGGCCCACGTCCACCGCCACGATGGCATCCTCGCTGGCATATTGCGAGAGCACCTCGATCACGAATTGAGGTTTGATGTTGTTGGCGTATTTATCGTAGGTCAGCGGGTGCTCGGAACGCCACGCTTCAATTCGGTGGAGCCACTGCTGCCTTTCCGCAGGGGGTGTGGCCTTCTTGCGCTTCAAGACGGCAAGGAGCGCGCGCAAGGATTCCTTGGCGTCGCCGACCAAAGCCAGATCCACACGCACGTTCTTGTTGACCTCGGAGGGGTCCACGTCCAGATGGATCTTCTTGGCGATGGGCGCAAAGCCATTTAGCCGGCCGGTGACGCGATCATCAAACCGCGCGCCGACGGCGATGAGCAAATCGCACTGGCAGATAGCCATGTTGGTGGCATAAGCGCCGTGCATCCCCAACATGCCCAGTGAGAGCGGGTGACGCGAAGGAAAGCACCCCATACCCATCAGTGTGGTGGTGACGGGAGTGTGGGCCAAATCGGCAAGCTCGCGCAGTTCGTCGGAAGCGTTGGCTGTGACCACACCACCGCCCGCATAAAGCACCGGCCTCTTGCTCTCCAGGATCATATCGGCGGCGCGCTCGAGGTCGTTGTCCGTCCATTCGTGCGGGCACGCTGTAAGTACGGGAGCGGCAGCAGGGGGGTAGCTGGCCTCGGCGTTTTCCATGAGCACGCTCTTGGGAAGATCGACTAACACCGGCCCCGGCCGTCCCGAGACTGCGGCTTTGAAGGCCTTCTGAATCACGGCAGGGATCTCGACCGCGGACCGAACCAGGAACGATTGCTTGGTGCTAGGAAGGGTGATGCCGATGGTATCGGCCTCCTGGAAGCCGTCCTTGCCGAGCAGCGACAGGGCCACCTGGCCAGTCAACGCCACCACCGGAACGGAATCCATCATGGCCGACGTGAGGCCGGTGATGAGATTCGTGGCTCCGGGGCCGGAGGTACCCAGACACACGCCAGGCTTGCCGGTGACGCGCGCGTAGCCATCGGCAGCAAACGCCGCCGCCTGCTCATGCCGCACCAGCAGGTGGCGAATGCCGGCGCTGTAAAGGGCGTCGTAAAGAGGTAAGACCGCGCCACCGGGAAGCCCGAAAAGGACTTGCACCTGCTGACGGCGGAGGCTTTCCAATAAGAGTTCGGAACCGGATTGAAGTCTAGGCATCTTGTCTCCCGCAATGAGGGCGGCGGGCGCTTACTACCGACCAGTCGGTAGGTAGCTTACCATTCCTCCCCGCCGTCGTCAATCTAATATTTCGGCCCCTCTTGGCGCCGTACGGCCGCTGGTTTTTTCCGTGGGTTCGCCGCTCAGCACTCAGGCCGGCGGCGATGTAATGACGACGTGCGCTCTTTCTGTGGATACGCCGCTCAGCACCTTGGCCGGCGGCGCCGTAAGGATGAGACGGATGACGTTCCTGTTTGAGGGCCAACTGTTCATTGTCTTGGTTCCCCCTCCGACCGAGCTCTCACGGTCTCTTGGGGTCGCCGATGGAAGCGCCGCTACAGCTTCCATCTATCTAGAATAACTTAGAGGTTACCCCATGTGCAATTTGATTCTGTTTATCATTGCCATAAGATTTTTCTATCAAGCTGCATTGAAATTGGCTGTCATTTCATGGCTTCCGGGTGCCCGTCAGCCGACGGGCATGGGCGACTGCCCTATCCATGGTAGGCATCAGTAGTGGCAGAGAAAGGAGTGCCTTTGCCACTGACCATGGACAACGGGCAGCCGACAACACTTACCGCAACAATTCCTCCAGCCTTACCGCCTGGTCTGTCTTCTCGTCGCGATACTTGATGATGACGGGTGTGTAGAGGGAAAGGCCCAGTTCTTTTCCTCGTTCCGTGGTAATGGCGCGACTGCCGGGGACAACTACCGCACCCTTAGGAATCACCAACGGCTTTTCCCCCTCGCGGCGGTAGACCGCGTCCCGCACCAGATCGTACACGGGGGTCGAGCCGGTCAAAATCGTGCCGGCGGCCAAAACGCTTCCCTTGCCGACAATCGTCCCCTCGAAAACTCCGCAATTTCCCCCCACCAGAACCTCGTCTTCCACAACCACGGGCATGGCCCCCACCGGTTCGAGCACGCCGCCAATCTGAGCCGCGGCGCTAAGGTGAACTCGTTTGCCCACCTGCGCGCACGAACCCACGAGGGCGTGCGAGTCGATCATCGTTTCATCGTCCACATACGCGCCCACGTTCACATACATGGGCGGCATGCAGGTGATGTTCTTGCCGAGGTAACAGCCATCACGAATGGAAGAGCCGCCGGGAACTACGCGCGCATTTAGGTTCCAGCGGATTTGCCTCAAAGGCAAAGTGTGTTTGTCACGAAACTGGCCATGGGCGGGCCCCATTTCCACAAGATGTCCTATCCGAAACCCCAGCAAAATCCCCTTCTTTACCCAAGTATTTACCTTCCAGCCAGTCGGCGAACCAGGATCAGGCTCCGCCGCGCGAATGGTGCCTTCGTTCAGCCCCAGCTTGAGTTCGTCAAACGCGCTGAAGAATTCTTCGCCGGATTCGTCGGCCGGTTGGTCGTAGAGATGCTCAATGGCGAATTGAACGTTCATCAGATTCTACCCCCGTTGCTCATTTTCCACCCCACCCGCACTAGGCTTGGACCATCTCGAAACCTGCTCGTTCTAGCGCAATCTTTGTTTCTTTGGAGGAAATATCCTTCAAGGCAGTTTGGTGCAACTCGCAAAGGCCTTCCCGAACTCTGTAACGAAGATATCAAGCCTGCCCTCGACTTGCAAGGCGGTCCGCGCGACCGGCATACCGGCCTGCGGACGACTGGACACTCGGAATGACATTTCGTGCTTTCTGGCTGCCGTCAGCGGCCTCGCAGGCCCCTGACAATTGCATTTTTCAAGGGTGCGGTTAAACTAAGATAAGATGGTGACTTCGGGCTTGGATAACAAAATGCCGCAGAGCTCTCAGGCCTCTCTAGCTTGGGCGCATCCGCTCGTTCAGGAATGGTTTGCAGGCAGGTTTGGCTCGCCCACGGAACCGCAGGAGCAAGGCTGGCCGCCCATTCTGGCAGGCAAATCCACGCTGATCGGCGCGCCCACCGGCTCCGGCAAGACGCTGGCGGCATTTCTCGCCTGCATCGATCATCTGATTCGGAAGTCCCTGAAAGGCAGCCTCCAGGACCGCACCGATGTCCTTTATGTTTCGCCCCTCAAGGCGTTGAGCAACGACATTCGCAAGAATTTGGAAGTTCCCCTGAGCGAAATCACGGCGCTGGCGGCTCAGCGAGGGTTGTTGATGGCACCCATCCGCGCCGCCGTGCGCACCGGGGACACTCTGACGCCGGAGCGCCGGGCGATGCTGGCTCAGCCGCCACACATACTGGTTACCACGCCCGAGTCCCTTTACATTCTGCTGACAGCGGAAAAGAGCCGCGCCATCCTGCGCGACGTTGAAACGGTGATTGTGGATGAGATACACGCCGTGGCAGACGACAAACGCGGCGCGCATCTATCGCTTTCACTCGAAAGGTTGGAAGCTCTGGTAGCCCAATCGCACCCCAACCGCCCACCGGTGCGCATTGGTCTTTCAGCCACTCAAAGGCCCATTGAGCTGGTGGCCAAGTTCCTGGTTGGAAACGGCCGCGCTGAGCCCGTCATCGTCGACATTGGGCGCCGCCGCGCGCTGGATCTCGCCGTGGAGGTGCCGCGCAGCGAGCTTGGGCCGATCGCCACCAACGATATGTGGGATGAAGTTTACGACCGGTTGGCGGAACTGGTGCGGCAACACCGCTCGACGCTGGTCTTTGTGAATACGCGGCGGCTGTCCGAGCGGATCGCCCATCATCTTGCTCAGCGCCTGGGCGCGGATGCGGTGGCAGCGCATCATGGCAGCCTGGCGCGCAAGGTGCGCCTGGTTGCTGAAAACAGGTTGAAGGCGGGAGAGGTGCGGGCGCTGGTGGCCACCGCTTCCCTCGAGCTGGGTATTGACATCGGCACGGTGGACCTCGTTTGCCAGATCGGATCCACCCATTCCATCGCGGTGGCCTTGCAACGGATCGGCCGGGCCGGTCACTGGCGCGGGGCCGTGCCCAAGGGGCGCCTTTTCGCCACGACCCGCGATGAGCTCATCGAATGCGCTGCGCTGGTGCGAGCCCTGCAAATGGGCGAACTCGATCAACTCGAGATTCCGGACGCGCCCCTCGACATCCTGGCTCAGCAAATCGTAGCGATGTGCGCTTGCGAAGAGTGGCACGAAGACGATCTCTTCCAGGTTGTGCGCCGGGCGTACCCCTACCGCGACTTATCCCGCCAGGATTTTGACGCCCTGGTCGAAATACTTTCCGAAGGAATCACCGCCCGCCGCGGCCGCTACGGCGCCTATCTGCATCGCGACCGTGTCCAGCATCGCCTGCGAGGCCGCCGCGGCAGCCGCATGGTGGCCATTACCAACGGCGGCGCTATTCCCGAGTCAGCGCTTTACACGGTCGTGGCGCAGCCGGAAGGCATCGCGGTGGGCACCGTGGCCGAAGACTTTGCGGTGGAGAGCATGGGCGGCGACGTTTTCTTGTTGGGGAACACGTCCTGGCGCATCTCGAGGGTTGAAAGTGGTTCAGGACGCGTGTTGGTGGAGGATGCGCGCGGCGCGGCCCCCAACATCCCCTTCTGGCTTGGCGAGGCGCCGGCGCGCACACCGGAACTCTCCACCCAAGTCTCGGAGATACGCGAGAGGATTAGCGATTTGGCCAACACTGTTGCAGGGGCAGCTCTTGTGGCTGCCCACGAGCGGAGCCTCCCGTCGCCGGCGCGGGCGGCCACAAGGGCCGCCCCTACACATGCCGGCGCTTCGTCCGCCGCCATAAACTGGTTGAAGGAGCAATGCGGGCTGGATGACGCCGGGGCCGAGCAGGCGGTTGAATACATGCTGGCCGGGCGCGCCATACTGGGGGCGGTTCCAACGCAAAACAGAATCATTGCCGAGCGCTTTTTCGACGAGGGCGGCGGCATGCAACTTATCATCCATGCGCCGTTTGGCGGCAGAATCAACAAAGCTTGGGGCCTGGCGCTTCGCAAAAGATTCTGCCGCGCGTTCAATTTTGAATTGCAAGCCGCTGCCACCGAGGATGGCTTGAACATCTCTCTGGGTGAGCAGCACAGCTTCCCACTGGCGGATGTCTTCCACTTTCTTGTGCCGGAATCCGCTCCCGCCGTCCTCGAGCAGGCAGCGCTCGTTTCGCCTATCTTCGCCACGCGCTGGCGCTGGGATGCCACACGCGCTCTGGCGCTGCCGCGTTTTCGCAACGGAAAGAAAATTCCGCTTCAGATTCAGCGCATGCGCGCGGACGACCTCCTGGCGGCGGTTTTCCCGGACGCGGCGGCCTGCCAGGACAACATCGAGGGCGACATTCGCGTTCCCGATCACCCTCTGGTGCGCGAGGTGATGAAAGATGTGCTCACGGAAGCATTGGATCTCGAGGGGTTGAAGCGTGTGCTGCGCGGGATCGGCGATGGCAGCATTCGCTGCATCGCGGTGGACACGCCTGCTCCTTCCCCATTCTCCCACGAGATTCTGAATGCCAATCCCTATGCCTACCTCGACGACGCCCCGCTCGAAGAGCGACGCGCGCGCGCCGTCTCTTTGCGCCGCGTGCTGCCGGAGACCGTGCTCACAGAAATCGGCCGGCTCGATCCCGCCGCCATCGCACAAGTCCGCGAAGAAGCATGGCCGGATGTTCGAGACGCAGACGAATTGAACGAAGTGCTCCAGGTATTTGTCGCCTTGCCTGAGAACCTCGTCTCACCCGGGGCGCAGTGGGGCGACCTCTTTCGTCAACTTGTCGCCGAGAAACGCGCTGCGCGCGCGCTGGTGGGCGATGATGTCTTTTGGGTCGCGGCGGAGAGAATTAAGGCCTTTTCGATTCTCTTCCCTGAGGCGAGGTTCGGGACCCAACCTGCCGAAATCGCTGACTCTGTTTCCACTAGGGATGATGCCCTTCTACAACTCGTTCGAGGTTGGATGGAACATTCCGGACCGGTCGAGATTCCCTGGCTGGCGCACACTGTTGGATTGCCGGCGAGCGATATCAAGGCTGCCATGCTTCGGCTCGAAGCCGAAGGTCGTGTGCTGCGAGGACAATTCACCGGCGCGGCTGCCATCGAATGGTGCGATCGCCGGCTGCTGGCGCGCATTCATCGGCTCACGCTGGGCACGCTGCGCAAGGAGATTCAACCTGTCACTCGAGCTCAATTCATGCGCTGGCTGCTGCGCTGGCAACACCTCGCCCCAGGCACACAGGTCAAGGGTGAGCGGGGTGTGCTCGAAATCATCCGGCAATTGCAAGGATTCGAAGCGCCCGCGAGCGCCTGGGAGCCGCATATCCTGGCGCCTCGAGTGGCCGGCTATGATCCACAACTCCTCGACCGGCTTTGCCTCGAGGGGGCCGTGGGCTGGGGACGTTTGTCACCGCATCCGGCAACCCTGGAACCGGGCGAGGCCTCTGCCGCCCTGTTCTCCCGAAGCCTCACAAAAGTGTGTCATTCCGAGCGTAGCGAGGAATCTCGCACTGCACCGGGCCGCAGAAGCTCTGATGAGGAAGTAGAACAGAGCGAGATTCCTCGCTACGCTCGGAATGACATGCCGTGCGTCGCCTCGCGCCGCATCACTCCCTCCAGCGTCGCCCCGATAGCTTTTTTTGTCCGGGAAGAATCTGATTGGATGATGCCGCGCCACGCCTCCCTGCCGGAAGTGTCTCGAGCGCTGAGCCCCGTCGCCCAGGAGGTGCTGGAATTCATTCGGCAGCGCGGCGCTTCGTTTTTCGCCGACATCGTGCGCGGAACCGGCAGACTAAAATCGGAAGTCGAAACGGCGCTCTGGGAGTTGGTGGCCGCGGGGCTCTTCACCGCCGATGGCTTCGACAATTTGCGTGCCCTCATCGATCCCAAACGGCGCGCCGGGCAAGGCCGAGGGCGCAAGGCGCGCCCACGACATAGCACAGGACGATGGTCGCTGCTATTCTCAGGCGAGACGGCGGATCGTACGAAGGCACTCGAAGCGGTATGCCGCGTGCTGCTCGAGCGCTACGGCGTGGTGTTTCGAGAATTGACCTTGCGGGAGGAATTCCCGTTCAAATGGCGGGAGCTGCTGATTACCCTCAGGCGACTTGAAGATCGGGGCGAGGTGCGCGGCGGGCGCTTTGTGGATGGCTTTCTGGGCGAGCAATTTGCCTTGCCAGTGGCACTCGAATCGCTGCGCGCCGCGCGCCGAGCCGCAGGCGAAGAAGAGGCGCGTGGGCATGCGCCACTACAACCCGAAATCGTCACCCTCTCCGCCGCCGACCCGTTGAATCTGGTCGGCATCATAGTCTCCGGCGAGCGCGTGCCCGCAATCTCCGGCAAAACGATAACTCTGCGAGATGGCGCAACTTTGGAGTGCGGCAGCCTGCTGCCGCTTTGATCCAGCGAGCTTGCTCGCGGCCTCATGGCAACAAGATGCCGACCTAAGGGTCGGCGCTGCAAAGCGGTAGCGCGCTACCGCACTCCAAAAAGGAAAGTGCCGCCCCAAATCAGGCCCGGGGCAACCGCGGCCATGAGGATCAAGGGTGGTCGTGAAGGCTCGTGTCTTGCGCTAAGGTTGGTGAGGGCCTGACACAGGCTGACGCCGCAGGTAGCGGACCCCAGATTCCCGCAGGTCCTGGATATCAGCGGAATTCTCTCCAAGGGGACGTGGGCCCGTTCAGTCAGAATTTCGACAACGCGTGGGTTGGGCTGATGCAAGGCCAAATAATCGGCTTGGGTTCGGGGCCGCCCGCTCTTGTTCTCCAGGACCTCAAGGATGCGATCCATTTGCGTTACTGCGGCGTGGGCAAGCTGTTCCCCTTTGAATTGAATGATCATTTCCGCGTTCTCGCGTACGTTTATTTCCAGCGAGGATGCGAATGTCCCGGAACATCCCCAGACAAAGTCGCCTAGTCGCAGCGAGTTCTCCTGGTCGGTGTCCGCGACGGGCGCGAGGATGAACGCACAAGCCCCGTCACCAAAGAGCCCCCGGAATTCTGCGGGCGTACCAGACGCATTAAACCTGCGGCTGTGGACTTCCGATGCCACGACCAGCGCCACCCCCTGAGGTGTGGTGCGAAGAAGAGCCTTTGCAACTGCCAGCGAGTAGATCAAGCCCGCACATGCTCCGCCGACGTCAAAAGCGCCGCTACTTTCCCCCAAAAGCAGTCGCGAGTGCAGCGAAGCGGCAAATGAGGGGAGGGCAATGAAGGTGGTACTCGTCGTCACCAGGAGGTCGATCTTCTCGGCCGCGAGCTCAGCCATTTCCAGGGCGAGGTCGGCGGCTCTCTGGCCTAGAATCAGTTCGTCTTCGGTGGTGGCGGCAAACCGTAAAGAGTGGATGCCTGCTCCGTCGCGGATTTTATGCGGCGGAAGATGCAGCTCCTGTTCGATCTGGTCCGCGTCAACAGTAACCGAACCCAACGCGTAGCCCCAGCCTCGGATTACGACCTCCGACCCATCTCGTGCCCGTGCTATGAGGCGTTCTGCACTGCTCTCCTCCGGTAGTCTTCTGTGAGCCTCGCGAACCATGTCCGCCAAGGCTCGGGCACTCTTTGCGGTGCTCTCCGGCCAAGAACTACCGAAATCTCGAAGGCCCGTGGCCGATTCGATCGAGATAAGTACGTCTACCCAACCCATTGAGTCGAGTAGCCCAGTTTCGACGAGATCGTCATCATCTCCGGGAAGTGCACCGGGAGGAAGTCTGCTTGCGACGCACTTGCGACACAGTTCGAGTGTGCGCAATTCGTCCTGGGCATCCGATGAGCACATTGGAAACACCTCGTGGCAAAGCCTGACGAAAGGATGGGCTCAGACGCCCCCTAACCAAGCAGCGTTCGGCAGCGGAAACAACGTGTCTAGCATCAACCAGCACTTGTTTTCGTTCGGCCTTCCTCTGGCAAGCCCGATGCGCGCAAACAGGTAGCGAGCTCGCAGGAGTTCCGCGCGGATTGTGCGGTTAAGAAAAACTTCGAGTTCAGGCGTAGTGTGGGATTTCGCACGGCATTGGACAACGTCGTCAAAAAAACGTCGCCAATCGCGATCGACAACAGGCAGGCTGTTCAGGGTTTCCCCGGATTGCAGCACCACCCTGGCACGAAGATTCAGATCGCCAGGGTCACCGAAGACGCGAAAGCGGATGTTTCTGAAGTGGCACCCGCAGATCGACCTCGTCGCTGTGTCTGGGTCTACCCAGGCATTGCCTGCTTGTGTGTCCGTGTGCAATTCGCACCCGAAGAGTCCCTCGAGGTTGGCAGATACCTCGGCGCTTTGGAGCAGCTCAAGCAACTCAACTTCGCTTACATCCCTACCCGTGGGGGCCAATCCGTGGGTGTTTTGATCTTCAAGGTGGGGCGGCAAAGCAGCAGTCGGAGCAGGCACGAAGCGTATCGCGCTTCCGCGTCCATAGGGAAATGTCTTGGGCCACGCGGCTCCTGCTCGGGGCATTGGCCGGACGGAACGCAAGGCCCCTTCGGCAACTCGCTCCAATCCAATCACGCAATACCCCGGCCCCATCACCGTGATGTCAGATAGAATCACTTCCCTCATGGCTGGTACGGGTTCGCTTCTTGCGCGGGCACAGCTGGGGGGAGTGCAGATGCCTGACCTCAATCGCGTGGCCTTGCGACGACCAATGCTGCGCCAGCATTTCGGCAACCAAGCGACGATGACACTTGTCGGCTTCAGCCTCCGAGCAAAGAAGCGCCACTTTTCCCTCAAACAAGGTGGGATCTGCCGCCTCCAAAACCTTCCTTTGCATCATCAATTCGAGAAAAGACTTCTCATATTGCGCCCAGTCGTGCGTCTTTCGGTAGGCGTCCCTAATTTCCGGGCTGGGGGCGAAGATGGGTTGGTAGTCGTATGCAATTCCCGAGATTCGATCGAGGAAGTAGGCAAGATCGGGATACTTCGCAAAGCCTGCGAGTTGTCCGACACGATTCTCCCGGATATCTATCAGTTTCCGCACCTGCGCTTCCTGAAGAAGCCGAAAGAATTCCTCGGCGCTCTTCTTGGTGAAGCCGATGGTGAATATGGTTGAAGTCACGGGTATTCCTACCAAGGTTCAAGTGCGAAGGGTCTGACGCGAAAGGCGTGTCTGTCCGCTTGAAGTCGGTAGGCATTCTCCAGCGCCTCAGTGCGCGCTTCAGGGAAAAGCGTGTTTGCGGCTATGGCCGCGAAGCCGTTAGCCGCCAGCAGCCGATTCTCCGCCACTTCCTGCGTTTCGATTTGTCCGCCCTTGCGGATGTGCAGCGGGTGAATCCCCAGCTTGACGAGTTCGGGGCAGATCATCAGAAAACGGTGACACTCCAGCGGGTCTTCCTCTGCGCACATCATCGCCACCGACCGCCCCTCCAGTTCCTTCAAAAGGCGTTCGACTCCCCTCTGGAAAGCATAGGACCTGCGGCGCGCCTCATAGTCAACGACTCCGCTGGGCCGATAAGCATCGACGTCGTCCGGGCGACCTCCCAGCTCCTCGCCGAGGAAGAGGTACGAGATATCTTCGGCGCCTAGCAGCTTCTCGAAGGCCGGTTGGCTGAAATGGGGTAAGCGCGCACTTTGAGGTAAGCTGCGCACGTCCGCCACGAGCTCGACCCCGCAGCCCTTGAGCAGTTTGGCGAAAGGCCCGAATTCCAAAATCGAGTGACCGACAGTAAAAAGCGTCTGGAGGCCAGCAGCACCCATGGCGACTCTCACTAGAGCCGTGTTCATTCCAGACCGAAGCATACCACAAGCGCTCCTGGCCTAAAATCCTGTTCTTTTAGCACTTTCCCTGGGGTATCTTATAAATGCATAACTCTTATTTTCTGAGGGAACAAGATGGCGATGAAAGCGTTGTTCTTTGAAGGCGTTCATGAAGATGCAGTCGCAGTATTCTCCCGCGCCGGCTATGAAGTCAGGACCCTACCCGGAAGCCCGAACGAAGGCGTGCTCGTTCAGGTAGTCCAGGATGTCAACGTGCTCGGCGTCCGGTCCAAGACAAAAATCACCAAGGCGGTTCTCGAGGCTGCTCCTGAATTACTCGTGGTCGGAGCCTATTGTATCGGAGTCG